>Ga0265342_10004936_pt1 | contig 10302 bp, 6 predicted proteins | sample 4CB327metaG_FD_203125 | JGI IMG/M metagenome (GOLD analysis project Ga0265342, IMG submission 203125) | Rhizosphere microbial communities from Carex aquatilis grown in University of Washington, Seatle, WA, United States - 4-CB3-27 metaG | ecosystem: Host-associated > Plants > Roots > Rhizosphere...
ACGCAGTATTCGAATTTCAGCTCGTCGCTTACGGCACGCAGCTCCGCGGAAGCGTCGGAATCGACGACGACCTGGGTGAGTCCGTAGCGGTCGCGGATGTCGAAGAATCGAATCCCGCCGTGATCGCGATGCCGATGTACCCAGCCGTTCAGAGTGACGGCTTTCCCCTCATCCGAGGCGCGCAAGGCGCCGCAGGTTGCAGAACGCTTCATGTTCTCCATGCGGCGACTATAGCGGGAAGCCCCGCGGAACGCAACCGCGCGCACCCCGTCGCATCCGTTCGCGGGGCGTTGCGGAGGGACGGTGCTCCCCTAGATCTCCCGCCAGCGGTGGCACGCCACCATGCGCTCCCCGCCGTCCACGCGCTCCAGAACGGGCTCGATGTTTCGACAGACTTCCTTCGCGTATTGGCATCGGGGATGGAACCGACAACCCGTGGGCGGAGACACCGGATTGGGGACGTCGCCGCTGAGGATGATCTTCTCCCGTTTCGTCTCGGGATCGGGAACAGGAATCGCCGATAGAAGCGCGCGCGTGTAGGGATGACGTGGCGAGGCGAAAATCTCGGCCGTTGGTCCGATCTCATTTATCTTTCCCAGATACATGACGGCGATTCTGTTGGAGATGTATTTCACGACGAGGAGGTGATGGGTGACAAAAAGGTAGGTGAGCTTGAACTCCGCTTGAAGACGCTTCAGGAGATTGAGGATCTGGGCTTGCACGGAGACGTCGAGGGCTGAGGTCGGCTCATCCATGAGGACGAATTCGGGACCCGTGGCCAGGGCGCGCGCGATGGCGATTCTCTGCCGCTGTCCTCCCGAAAACTCATGGGGATACCGCATGAGGTGGTCGGCGGTGAGCCCGACTATGCCCAGCAGCTCCAGCACGCGGTCGCGCACCTCCTTCGGTCCGATGAGGTGCTGCGCGGTGAGGGGCTCGGCAACGATGTCCTTCACGAGCATGCGCGGGTCCAGAGAGTTGGTGGGATCCTGAAACACGATCTGGATCTTCTGGCGCAGGGCGAGAAGATCCCGTGCACCCATGCGCGTGAGGTCGATTTTCTTGAGCAGGGGCCGGGCCCGGGCCCTTTGGCGGGCGTCTGCGGAGCGCAACAGCGCCTCCACTTCTTCAACCGCGGCGGGGTCTTGATCGAAGTACACGCGACCCGAGGTGACGTCATGCAAACGCAGGAGAGTCTTGCCGAGAGTGGTCTTGCCGCAACCACTCTCCCCGACGAGCCCGAGGCATTCCCCTCTTCGAACGGCAAGGTCGACGCCATCCACGGCTCTGACATCCGCCAGGTGACGGCGGAAAACCCCACCGGTGATCGGGTAGTACTTCTTCAGCTCGCGCACATCGACGAGATTGTCAGACATGGGGGGCGTCCTTTTCCGTGTACAAATGGCACGCGACCCAATGACCGGGACTGTGCTCGATGGTGACTGGCTTCTCCAGAGAGCAGATCGTCATCCGGTGGGGACAGCGCGGATGGAAACGACAGCCGGGAGGGGGGGCGATGAGGTTGGGGACCGCCCCCGGGATCATGGCGAGCTCCTCGTCCTGGACTTCCTTCGGCACCGAAGCCAGGAGGCCGGTGGTATAGGGGTGCAGGGGATTTCGGAAAAGCTCCTTCACGGTGGCGGTTTCGCTCACGTCTCCCGCGTACATCACGGTGACCCTGTCGCACATCTCGGCGACGAGGCCCAGATCATGCGTGATGAAGAGCACGGAGGAGATGAATGTCTTCTTCAGGGTCTTGATGAGCTCCACGATCTGCGCCTGGATGGTGACGTCGAGATTGGAGGTCGGCTCATCCGCTACAAGGAGCGTGGGATGGCAGGCGAGGGCGATGGCGATGACGATTCTCTGCTGCATCCCTCCTGAAAGCTCGTGCGGGTAGCGCTCCGCGACATTCTCGGGGTTGGGGATGCCCAGCATCGTCAGGAGCTCGACGACGTGGCGATGAATCGTCGCGTCGAGCTTGCGGCGGTAACGACGAAGAAAGGGGAAGTGCCGCGCCAGGGAGACGAACGCGTCCTTGCTTCTCGCGCGGTCTCTGCGGGCGTTGAGCTCTCCCTTGCGCCCCTCCGACTGCCCGTCCTGCTTCTCCTCCAGGAGATACAGCTCGTTGTCGATGACCTGGACACGCTCGGCGTACCGCCCCAAGCCATCGCGCTCTCTGCGCAAAAGTGCCGCGCTGATGCTCTGCGCGAAGCGTGCCGGGGAAAACCGCCGACGCGCGCCCCGCGCCGCATCCAGATCGATGAGGGTCTCATCGAGCATCTGTTCCATACGGTGAAAGCGAAAACTCTCTCCCACCTGATAATCGATGGTCAGGACCGGATTGAGAGCCGCGGCCGGCTCCTGAAAGATCATCGAGATATCCGATCCGCGGATGGACTGCATATAGGCTTCGCTACGGTGTACGATATCGATCCCGTGCGTCCGATCATCACGATTGAGGAACAGTACGATGCGCCCTGAATCGATGCGTCCCGGCGCCTGGATGATGCGCATGAGGGAGCGAACCGTCACGCTCTTGCCGCAACCGCTTTCCCCCACCAGCCCGTAGGTTTCGCCCTGATTCAGGACGATACCGACGCCGTTGAGGGCTTGTACCACCCCCTCGAAGGTGTAGAAGCTCGCCTTGAGATCCCCGGTTTCGACGAGTGTCAGCGCGTGCACTACCGCCTCCTCATCTTGGGATCGAACACGTCCCGGACCGCGTCGCCCAGGAGGTTCCAGCCGAGAACGAACAGGGAGATGACGAACCCGGGAATGAAGACCGTGTACCAATAGGCGAATCTGTTGCCGGGAGCTCCGACGATCCAGTTGCGGCAGAGCGACACGATCTGCCCCCAGTCCGCGGTGCCCGTTTCGGATCCGAGCCCCAAGAACGACAGGGCGGCGGCCGTGAGGATTGTCGTTCCGATGTTCAGCGACGCGAGGATGAGAACAGAGTACATGGCGTTGGGAAGTATGTGCGTGAAGATGATCCGCATGTGCGAGGCGCCGCTTGCCCGGGCTGCCAGGATGAAATCCCTGCCGCGGGTCACGAGGATGTCGCTCCGCAAGACGCGGGTGTAGCTTGGCCATTCGAGAATGATCAAGACGATCACGACCGCTTTGAGGCCCCTTCCGATTGCAACGACAAGAGCCATGGCCATGATGAGGAACGGTATCGCGTAAAAGATGTCCGTGATGCGCATGATGATCTCGTCCACCGTGCCGCCGAAGTACCCGGCAATGGCGCCGAGAAGCACGCCAATGAGGAGGTTGGCAGCGACGACGAGGACGCCGATCATGAACGCGCTCCGCGTCCCCCAGACCAGACCGTAGAGCATGTCGTACTGCTGCTGCGTCGTGCCGAGAGGATGCGCCGCGCTCGGGGGCGTCGGTTCGATCCTGAAACCCGTGTGCGGAATGCGATAGTGATCGGGGTACTTCGGCGGCTCGATGACGGGCGCCAGGATGGCGATGATCCCGAAAAAGACTATGAGGGTGAGCCCGATCACCGAGAGCGGATTGCTCAGAAAACGCCGGGTCGTGAAGAGGAACTCCTGCCATCGCGGGTGTTCGGCGCGCCCTGTGGCGCCCGTGATCTTCGTTTCAAGTGATGACATATGGCATACCTTTCAAGCGAGTCGTACCCGCGGGTCGACCCAGGCGTAGATGAGATCGACGATGAGATTGATCACGACGTAGATGACCCCGAGGAACAGGACGTTGAACATGACCGCCGGCACGTCGAGGTGGATCGCGGCCTGCGCCATCCACCATCCGATCCCCTTGCGATCGAAAATGGTCTCGGTGATGACCATGCCGCTCATGAGACCGGCGAAGGTGAGACCGGACACCGTGATGACCGGCAACATGGCGTTACGCCGCGCATGAACGCGGTACAATGTCCGGTTGTCGGCGCCCTTGGCGCGCGCGGTCATCATGTAGTCCTGGCCGAGAGACTCGAGCATGCTCGAGCGCATGAGACGCATGATGAGGGCGGAGTTGATCACGACCAGGTTTATCGTGGGAAGAATCATGCGGTACAAGGCGTCCCAGAAGACATCCCACCGCCAATTCAAGATCCCATCCAGGGTGAGGAGATGCGTATAGCGATGGAACGCGGCGGAATAGACGACGCCATGCGCGTCATTGGAGAGGGAGCCCGGGGGGAAGATGCCGCCGAAGCCGTAGAAGATCATCATGAGCAGGAGCCCGAGCCAGAAGGTCGGGAGGGAGTAGCCGATGATGGCGAAAACCCTCGTCATATGATCCGCCGCCGTGTCCTTCTTGACCGCACCGAGGGTTCCCAGGGCGATGCCCACCAGGATGATGAATGGCGTGGCGAAAAGCACAAGCTCGAGGGTTACGGGAAAGAACTCGACGAATCCGCTGATGACCGGCGCACTGGCTGTCACCGAATAGCCGAACTGCCCGTGGAGGATCTGCGCGATCCAGCGGAAATACTGCACCGGCGCCGGGTCGTTCAGCCCGTATTTGGCGATCAGCGCGTCCATCATGGCCGGGGTAACACGTTCGCTCGTGACGTAGATCGAAACGCGCTGCCCCGGAGGCAGGAGCATCATGACCGTGAAGACGAGGATGGATACGCCGACCAGAACGAGCACCATGAGGAGAAGTCTTCGCACGATATAGGCAAAAAGGCTCACACGGGGCTCCTTGGCAAATGATGAGCTTCAACTCAGTACTTTAGGGGATGACGGTGAGGCTGTCAATGAAAAGCGCGGAGCCCCGTCGGGGACTCCGCGTGAAATAGGCGAAAAGATCAGTTTGACTTGCTGAGGACCGGGAGGAGCTCGAACTCCTGGCTCTCCATCGGGCTGTAATAGTAGCCCTTCACCCAATCCTTCACGAAGCGCTGGCGCAGCGGCTGTTCGAATATTATCGCTATTGCGTCGTTCAACCAGATATCCTGGAGCTGGTAGTACTCCGCCTGCCTCTTGGTGGCGTCCAGCTCGACGGCTGCCTTCGCGACCAGATCGTTGGCCGTGGCATTGCTGTAGCCCTGGCGTCCGGCGAAATAGCCGCTTGACGTCATGTAGGGCTGGGCGTAGTCGTCGGGATCCGGGTAGTCAGGCGACCATCCCATGAAGAGGATGGGGATGCGCTTGTTCTTGTTCTCATCCGAATACACCGACCATTCCAGACCGCGAACGCTGATCTGGAACTTCGGGTTCAACGCCATGACGTTCTCCGCGAGTATCCGCGCGGCGGTTTCACGCTCGAGGTTGCCGGAGTTGAAGAGGATGTCGAACTTGAAGCCCTTGTCCCACACTTGGCCGCCCATGGCCTTCTGGAATGCGGCTTTCGCCTTCTCCATGTCATGAGGAATGCTCGAGAGCTTCGGGTTCTTGAACGGGAGGCCATTGGGGATGAATGACACCGGGTCAATCGCGTTCCCGTTGAATCCGTCCTTGATTTCCTGCGCTTCATCCCACGCATAGATGAAGCCCATGCGCACGTCTTTGTCGGCAAAGAAGTTCGGAGGGATGCCCTGGCCGTCCAGCTTGCCGGAATAGATGGCGGTATTGCCCGCGACGTTGATGTTCAGATTAAAGTGGGCGCCCGTGAGATCGAGCGCGGGGAGGTTCTTATAGATCGTGATCCCCTTCTCCGTGGCCATTTCGGGGAAGTTCGTGGCGGGGACGTAGATGATATCCGCGTCTCCCTGAAGGAGCATGAGCTTTCGGGTGGCCATTTCGTCAACGACCTTGTACACGCCGTTTTTCAGCTTCGGCTTCGGGCCCCAATAACTGTCGTTGCGCGTGACGTCGACCTCGACGCCCTTCTGCCACTGAGAAAGCTTGTACGGACCCGTTCCATTGGCGACGTTGAACAGGGTTTCCTTGGAGGTCGGCGGGTTGTTGAACTGCTGCCACGTGGCCTCTGTGCCGTCCCAACCACCCTGCTCGGCGACCCATTTCTTGCTGACAATGGAACCCCACTTGCCGGCGAGCACCGACAGGAAAGCAGGATACGGAGCGGCAAGGTGGAATACCACCGTGTTACCCTTGACCTCGACGGTCTTGTCAAGGTCGCTGAACTTTATGGCAATCTTGCCGTCGTCTCCGCGGGATCCGGATCCCGCGAGAAAGACTTGATACCAAACCCACGCCGGTCCAGCGTCGGGGTCCGTCACCATGTCGCGCTTGAAGGTATATGCCACATCCTCCGCGGTCAGTGGATACCCATTGGCGAATTTGACACCGGACCGGATTTTGAACGTGTACGTTTTGCCGTCCTTAGAGATACCGCCGTTTGCGACGGTAGGTATGTCCGTGGCCAGCTTGGGAACGAAAGTTCCGAGGTCCGCGCCCTTGAAGTCGATGAGCCTGTCGTACAGGACGGCGAGCATCGACCATGACACGTTGTCGTAGGCTACCGCCGGATCAAGGCTTATTGCGTCGCCGGGCGCGAGCATGATAAGCGTGTCGGGATTCTTGATCGCCGGAGCGGCGCCCAGGAGTCCTCCCACGAGCAGAAGCATGGATACGACTACCAAAAGTCTTTTCATATGCCCTCCTTTTCGAGCAGTCTGCATGTTTCGCCAAGGGTAGCACGAACAAATTGACATGAAAAGAACTATTTTCCCTCGAAGACCGTCACAAGCGTGCCCCGTGTCGTCTTTTGCTTGATATTCACTTCCTTCCGTAGTAATCTGGCCAATCTCGCTGAGAAAGGAGAGATTCGGATGAGAAAAATTTTCATCTCTTTCCTCATGATCCTGGCCGTCACGTCATTCGTGGGCGCCCAGTCGACCGTGAAGGGTCCGATCATCGACAAAATTTTGTTCGATGCGAAGACGCAGGAGGATATCGGGCTGAAGGACGTTGCGGCAGGCCGCAGCGACCTCTGGAACTACGGCACGAGCGGTGCCGCGTTCAAAGCCCTGCCGGATGACGTCAAATCGAAGCTCGACGTCTATGGCGTTACCGGGGTGAACTACATTTCCATTCTCACCAACCCGTTCCCCAATGCGGCGCCCTATACGGTCACGACAGCGGATGGGAAGACGCAATTCAACCCGTTCGCCATCCGTGACGTGCGCTATGCTTTGAACTTCCTCATCGACCGCAAGAAGATCATCGATGAAATCATGGTCGGAGCCGGCGTCCCCATGTATACACCGGTCATCCCCGGCCAGCCGAACGCCTCGAAGTACGGCCTGATCGCCAGCAAGTTCGGCTTCACGCCCACCGGCAATGAAGCGAAGGCTCTCGCCGACATCGACACCGCCATGAAAGCCGCCGCCGCGCTGCCCGAGAACCAGGGCAAGCTCGTCAAGAACGGCCAGTGGTGGACCTACAACGGTGACCCCATCAGCGTGAAGTTCCTCATCCGCGTTGACGACCCGACGCTCCGACTCCCCGAAGGCCGCTACATCGCGGACCAGATCGAGAAGGCCGGCATCAAGGTGGAGCGCGCCGAGCTGAGCCGCGCGGCGGCCCGCAAGCTCTGGGGCCAGAGCGATCCCAAGGACTACAGCTGGAGCCTCTACACCGAAGGGTGGGGCGGCGGCCAGACCTACGCCTACTGGGAAACCTCCATCGCGCAGATGTACGCGCCCTGGATGGCCAACATGCCCGGCGAGGGAACGGGCGGATTCTGGAACTACTCCAATGACCAGCTCGACAAGCTCACCGGCGATGCTTACAACGGCCGCGTGACAAATACGGCTGATTATTACGACAAGCTGACACAGTCGGTCCAAGTCGGTCTGAAGGAAGCCGTGCGCGTGTTCGTCGCCGCGCAGACCACCTATCTGGCCGGCAATAAGGACCGCTTCAACGCCCGCATGGTCTACGGCTTGGGCGACGGCCTGGACAAGTGGTCCATGTACACCGCCGACGTGAAGCCCGAGGCATCCGGTGCGGACAAGGGCCTCAAGGTTCTCCGCATGACCGCGTTCTCCGCTCAGGGCTCGCTGTTCATGTCGTCCTGGGACCCCATCGGCCCCAACGGATTCAGTGACACCTACACGAGCATCATCATCAAGGAAGTTTCTGACCAGGAAGCGGAAGCCAACCCGATCACTGGTATCTACTTCCCGCTGCGCGCGTCATGGTCCAACGTGAAGACGAACATCGTCACGGATGACAAGGGCGCCATTGTCGGAAAGATCGCCGTGCCCGCCACCGCGGTCCTGTGGAACGCAAAGGACCAGAAGTGGGAATCCGGCTACACCTACGTGGACGTCAAAGGCGACGGGTCGACTTTCGACTACACGAAGCCCGACGCGGTCACCGCATTCTCGCAAGCCACCTTCGCCTTCAAGTACGGCAAGTGGCATGACGGCCGCCCCGTCGACATCAACGATTATCGGTACGCGCTGTCGTTCCCGTACGACATCTCCGTGAAGAAGAGCGCGGATGACAAGGTCTACGATGACGCCTACGCCGGCGCCATGAACCCGAACCTCGTCCGCTACAAGGGCATCATGTTCAACGCGGACAACACCATCACGGTGTACGGCGACGCGAACTACCCCATGGATCAGGCACAGCTCGCCGGGCTGCTCTGCCCGCAGCTGATGATTGAAGGCGCGAACTACGGCGCCGTCGTTCCCTGGGAGATCGTCGAAGCGGTCAAGGCCATCGTCACGGAAGGCAACGCTTCCAAGACGGCGTACTCCTATAACTCCGACTCCAACTTCACCGAGGCGGACGTGCTGAGCCAGAAGTGCGTAGCCGACATCCGGGCGAAGTTGCAGGATTTCGTGAACACCGAGCGCGTGCCGGCAGCCCTCGTGGGCTACGTCACCCCCGCTCAGGCCGTGGCTGATTACAAACTGGCCATCGCCTTCATCGACAAGCACGGACACGCCTACATCTCCAACGGCGGGTTCATCCTCGACAAGTACGATTCCGGCAACAACACCGGCGTGCTGATTGCAAACCGCGATCCCTCCTATCCGTACGCGAAGGGGTACTTCACGACCGCGATGGCGACGAACTTCGCCCGCGTGGACGCGATCAAGCTCCCCACCTTCAAGAAAGGCGCGGATCTGACGGTCGGCATCACCGTGAGCCAGGTTGCGTTCCCCGCCAATACGGCGAAAGCCGCGGCCAAGGGCGTCGTGAAGGTCACCCTGATCGGCGACAAAGAGACCTCCTACACGGCCAAGTTCGTCAAAGCAGGCAGCTTCGAGGCGGTCATACCCGCCAAGGATCTGGCAAGCCTGAAGTCCGGCAGCTACACCGTGGTCGTGGAAGCGGCGCTGGGAACCGAATCCCCGTCCGTCGAAACGGCGAACCTGATCGTATTCTAGAGTCCATCCTGAAAGTACAGGGGCGCTCCCATGCGGGAGCGCCCCTATCCTCACGGCATAAGGCAGTCGCATGTTCCGCAAATACGTGCTCAAGAGGGTTCTCTACGGTGTGCTGATGTACATCGTGATGGTCTTTGTCTTCTCCACGCTGTTCAACAACGTGGCGGATCAGACCATGCGCTCCCAGATCGAGGAGCAGCTGCGCCAGGAGGTGAGGAATCTCCACAACGTCACCGAGGCGCAGATGCAGGTCTATATGGAGTCGCGGCGCCAGTCGAAGCTCAACCAGTACCACCTGAATGATCCTCTGCCCAGCCGCGTCTTCTGGCGGGGCGTGCGGACCCTCGAGTTCGATTTCGGCAATGCAACCAATCTCAAGGCATCCAATGGCGACAAGCTCGTTCTGGGTATCATCGGGGAAGCGCTCCCGAAGACGCTCATTCTCTTCACCACGGAGGTGATTCTCACCACGCTCATCGGCGTGGCCCTGGGACTGTATATGGCTCAGAAGCCCAACGGGGCTTTGGACCGCATATCATCCGGGCTTACCATGATAACGAACGGCCTTCCCGCCTGGTGGCTGGGCATGATCGCCATAATGATCTTCTCCTACGGAATACCCATCTTTCCCTCCGGGGGTCTGCACGCCAACCCGGCGCCGACGGGATTCGCCGGCTTTCTGGACTTTCTCTGGCATCTCTCGCTGCCGATGCTCACGCTGCTTCTTCTCAATGTGTGGAGCACCGGATATCTCACCCGCAACATCGTGCTCTCGAACCTCCAGGAGGACTACGTCATGGCGGCCCGGGCACGCGGGGTGGCGGAACGGAGGGTCCTCTTCGGCCACACATTGCGCACCGCGATGCCGGCCATCATGACCCTTGCCGTGCTGGGGCTTTTTTCTTCCATTGCCGGGAACATCATCGTGGAGGGGATATTCGGCTGGCCGGGCATCGGCAACCTCTATTTCATCGCCGTCCAACAGAACGACGTTCCCGTGCTCATGGCAACCC
>Ga0265342_10004937_pt1 | contig 10301 bp, 10 predicted proteins | sample 4CB327metaG_FD_203125 | JGI IMG/M metagenome (GOLD analysis project Ga0265342, IMG submission 203125) | Rhizosphere microbial communities from Carex aquatilis grown in University of Washington, Seatle, WA, United States - 4-CB3-27 metaG | ecosystem: Host-associated > Plants > Roots >...
AGAGTTTTCTCTCTCGTTTAAAAGGAATGTAATTGATAAAAAGTCCCGTCTCTTAAAAGAGCAGCAAAGCATGACGCGATCAGGACATATGGCCATGCCGGAGGTAAGCGACCCGTTCCGTGCGGCAGGCACCCGATGTTCGCGCGTACGTCCGGTGATACGGGCCTGCCACTGTGCGTTGTCGCCGGCTGTACAACCGTATTCGGTGATCCTGCCGCAGGCAAAAGCCTAATGCCGTCTGCGGAGAAAAAATTGTTTATGAGATGTCCGGGGATTTTTCTCTTTCTGCTCGTGATCGCGTGCATATTCATAGCCGGCTGCACCCAGCCACCAGGACCCGCTCCTGTTACCACGGTTGTCCCGGTCACTTCCCCGCCACCTGTACTACCTGCAACCACGCCCCCCACGGCAGTACCACCGAGTACTCCCCAGCCGGTTGTCACGATTGTTCGTCAGGCTCCCCTGTTCAAGAATGTAAAAGACTCCCAACTCATGTTCGCGCTGCAGGTCCCTGAGGAATGGAACCTCTCAACCCGCCGTCTGGCTAACCCTGAAAATTTCGAAGGATTCATGTACCAGACGGACCTTGTCGGGAACAATACGTTCTTTATCACTACCTTCACCGATTACCGCAGCAGGGAACAGAATTTCCGCGACGCGTTCCTGGAATGGTCTCCCGCACCAAACCGGACTATCGTGACAATCAATGGTATCGGGTTTGACCGGTTCGAATCCACAGCAAATGGCACAACCCAGGTGGGCTATGTTGCACGAAAAGGCAGCACAAACGAGCAGGGGTACCTCAGCGTGCTTTATTTCTCTGCCGACACCTGCGACCAGTACGAGAAAGAGGATTTTGAGAAGGTAGTTTCATCGTTCCGGTATTTCACCAGTGAGGATGCCAGTACGGTGCCAGGCGAGGAGATTTATAAGATTATTCCGCCGAAGGGAGAGTCGGGTGGTACGAAATCCACGGTCGGCGGTAGCAGTTCGGAGTCATCGTCATCAGGCGGGGGTCCTCCGGCAGGCGGTGGCGGGTGCCATGGGCCGGGATAACCTGCAATAAATTCGAAAAGGAGCTCATAAATAACGGCATCCGTGTGACCCCGATCACCCTCCAAAGAGCGTGAGGACTAAAAATGAGCACAGGGTGCCGGATCCTCCCCCGGGAGCGGGAAGAAAATATCTTTTTTTCGGCTCTGGAGAAAACATTTTTTACGAACACGAAGCCCCCCCTCTTGCGCCACCAGTCCTCCGGCGGGGGACGGGGCGCATAGTGATGACCCGGGTCAGGTTACCGGTAATACGTCGTCATCGCAATGGGGGGGATGCCTCAGCGGCGGGGGCAAAGCCCCCGGGAGCATCAGGGTCTCCTGAATGATTTCTCCAGAGCACTTTTTTTTTAAAGCCGCATCCATGTTCCCGATCCTGATATTTATTCCACCTCCCTGTTAACGGGCGGATCCTGCGTTTCCTTCATAACGACCTGTCTCTGCCGGTTGACCTTTCCCTTATCCGCACCTGAATTTACCCGTGGCTTTGGCGAGGAGTCGAAAGGATATTTTAGTTATCCGGATAAAATTCTCTTTTGTGAAATATTGTGCAATCCCTCTGGTGCTCCTCATTGTTTTGAGTATATTCTTTACCGGATGCACGCAGTCGTCAGGTACAGGGCCTGGTACTCCAGCTGTTCCGGTAACAACCCTTCCCACGCCGGAACCTGAAACAATTCATCAGGGTTCCCTGCTCAGGGACATCAAGGACTCAAGCCACCTTTTCTCATTGCAGGTCCCCATTGAGTGGAACGTGAATACCTACCGGCTGAAAAACGCCGATACCTCCGAGGGTTTCATTTACCAGACTGACCTGGTTGCGGACAATGTATTCTATATCGATACCTATACAGCCGCCCATAGTCCGGACCCGGCATACGGCAATCAGTTCCGGAACTGGTCTCCCGCACCGACCGAGACCACCGTGAAGATCAATGGAATCACTTACGACCGGTTCGAGTCCACGTCCCATAAAAAGACCTCCGTGGCTTATGTTGCAGACAAGAGCAGCGCGAATGAGCGCGGGTACGCCAGCGTCATAGTCTTTACCGCGAATACCACCAAAGGGTTCGAAAAAGAGGACTTTGAAAAGATCGTTGCCTCATTCCGGTATTTCAGCGGGAGCAATGCCGGTAGTGTGCCGGGCGAGGAGATTACCCTGACAAATCCGCCGTTTAAACCTTCCAGCAGCTGCAGCTGCAACTGCGGGTGCAGGAGCTGAAAACGGTATAGGGGCTTGAGGTTCTGGCAGGGAGCAGGGATTCACATATACCGCCCGCTCTCTTTTTTTGATCCGGTACCTTGTGTGACCTGAATGAATTTTATCCCATGACCAGCTGAAAATTAATGCTCTGGAGAAAACATTTTTTTCACCTATTTCACCTATACTATTGCCCCCCTCTTGCGCCACCAGTCCCCATTGGGGGACGGAGCGCATTGTGATGACCCGTATTACATTGCAGGTAATGCTTCGTCATCGCAATGGGGGGATGCCCTAGCGGCGGGGGCGAAGCCCCCGGGAGCGTCAGGGTTTTCTGAATGATTTCTTCAGAGTAACAATTCATAATCCTGAAAAAATTAAAAAGACCCTGCGGTCAGTCCGCCCGTAGCGCCCCGATCGGTCGAGGTTCACTGCCCGCGATGCCGGATACCCATCCAGATCTCTCATTTCCCGGCACTCTCTCTTTCTCTTATCAGGCCAAACCATGGTAAGAAATCAGCTGCGGAACCTCCAAAGGATTCATTCAGGAGTACTATCAACAATCACGTATGAGCGTGTACTATGACAACTCCGCTTGAAAAACTGATAACCGGATTAAAAGTCCCGCCCGGCCAGCAGATCGATCTCCGGAAAGAGTACGATCCCGGCTGCACTGACCACTTTCTTTCAAAGGAAGATGCCCAGGGACAGCTGGAGACCGGCATACAGAATCTTGCAGAGCAGCAGGTCAAGCTCTATGCCCAGAATACCTATGCGCTCCTTATTATCCTGCAGGCAATGGACGCTGCCGGGAAAGACAGTACCATCAAGCACGTGATGTCGGGTGTCAACCCGCAGGGCGTGGTGGTGAAAAGTTTCAGGGTCCCGTCTGAAGAAGAGCTGGACCACGACTATCTATGGCGGAATTTTCTGGAACTTCCCAACCGGGGAAACATCGGGATCTTCAACCGTTCATACTACGAGGAAGTGCTTGTCGTCAGGATACACCCGGAATTCCTCGACCGCCAGCACCTGCCGCCGCAGCTGAAAGGCCGGGATATCTGGGAACGACGGTATGAGGAGATCAACAATTTCGAGAAGTACCTCACGGACAATGGTATTGTGGTTCTGAAGTTTTTTTTAAACATCTCAAAAGAAACGCAGAGGAAACGGTTCCTTGAACGGGTCGATCAGCCTGAAAAGAACTGGAAGTTCTCGGCTGCTGATATCCTCGAGCGCCGGTACTGGGATTCGTACATGGATGCCTATGAGGAGATGTTCAACCATACAAGTACGTCCTGGGCGCCCTGGTACATCATCCCGGCAGACCACAAGTGGTTTACCCGGCTTGCCGTGGTCTCTGTTATCAACTCCACGCTTGAAGGGCTGAAACTGGCCTACCCGGAAGTCAGCCCGGAACAGAAAGAAGCGCTTATAAAAGCAAAGGAAGAGATGGAACAGGAAGAGGATGGACCAGCCCGGCTGTCATCAAAAAAGAAGAAAAAAAACCAATAAGGATTTCATTCGCTCCGCAATGCATCGATCGGGTCCATGTTCGAGGCTTTCCATGCCGGGTATAATCCGGATACCACGCAGACCACGATACCAATAATCATCCCTTCCGGGACATAGATGATGCTCTCGGGCAGGAAGAAATACGTGGTATTGCCGATCATAGCACTCACCACCGAGTAACCGATTACCAGGCTGCAGATCCCCCCTACCACGGATCCGATGATACCGAGGATAAACGCTTCATAGAGGAACATCCGGCGCACTTCGCCTTTTTCCGTACCGATTGAGAGAAGGATACCAATTTCCTGTACCCGCTCATTCACCGACATCATCATCACGTTGAAGATGCTGACTGCCGCGACAACGAGAGAGATGCTGCCGATGGCCATAATGAAAGTCGTTATGGTACCGAGGGTCGACGAGATGCTGGATAACCGGGAACTGGCGTCCTGGATCCGGACAACGTCCGTTCTCCGGTTGACCTTGTCATCGATTGCTGCCTCGGTCTGGTTAATGTTATCGATGTTCTGCATGATGACATTGACCTGATCGTACAGGTCCTTATCCCCGTAGTGGTCGGTATACCAGGTGTCCGGTACAATGATCGCATTGTCGGTATTGATCCCGTCTGAAGCAAAACCACGTGCCGCCAGAATTCCGGCGACCCTGACGACCGGCCTTGTTACTGATTTGTTATCCTGCCCGATCTTGATCCTGCTGCCGATATTCAGGTTAAAGTTACTGGCAATATTCGGGCCGACGAGCGCATCGCTTCCGCCCTTGATATTGGTTCCGCTGTCGATAGTGAGGAACTTGGGGATATCATTGGGTTCCAGCCCGTATACACTACCTCTCCCGTCAGTGGATCCAATCGTGAACTGCGTCTGGGTACGGTGAACCGGGATGACCGTGTTCTGTCCGGCCGCATTTTTAATGTCGTTCAGGGTGCTTTTGTCAATCCCCTCCGCAGTAATCGGTGTTCCGGCAGTCGATGTGGTCCTCACCACGTCGGATGAGATCATGATCGTATTAACATTTGCGGAGAGCTGCTCCTTGACGGAGAGCTGCATATTGGCCCCGAGCATCCCCATCGAGGAGATGGCGACAACGCCGATCACGATCCCGATGGATGCAAGCAGGGAACGCAGGAAATTGAGCCGGACGCTGCGGATTGAAAGATCCAGGAAAATGTCCCTCATGATCCGACAATCCTCCCGTCTTCAAGTTCAATGGTCCGGTGGGCATATTCGGCAATCTTCGGATCGTGGGTGACGAGGATTACTGTTTTTCCCTCCTTATGAAGGCCAATGAGGATATCCATAATTGCAAAACCGGTTTTACGGTCAAGGTTGCCGGTCGGCTCGTCACAGAGCAGGATCTTCGGGTCATTGACGAGTGCCCGGGCAATGGCAACCCGCTGCTGCTGACCGCCCGAGAGCTGGTTTGGCCGGTGGGCGCTCATATTCTCGTCAAATCCTACGGACCGGAGTACTTCCCGTGCCTTGCCGGTAGTGTCCCGTTTCTTGTATTTCAGGATGAGCGGGTACTCGACATTCTCGTACGCCGAGAGGAGCGGGATTAAATAAAATTTCTGGAATATGTAGCCGATGACATCGCGCCGCATATGGGTCCTTTCAAGGTTACTCATCGTAGCCACATCCCTCCCGTCAATGAGGAGTTTCCCAGAAGTCGGAACATCGAGGATGCCCAACTGGTTCATTATCGTGGATTTGCCGGAACCCGATGGTCCCATGATGGCCACGAATTCATTCTCCTGAATATCCAGCGAGACATGGTTGAGCGCAGTAAAGTCGCCACTCTCCAGATGGTACACTTTCGATACATCGGAAAGCCGGATAAGGGGCATGTCCATGGTTCCCGGTCCCGTCATTTCTTCTTCAGCTTTCCGGCAATCCATTTCCGCTTTATCCACAGGACAATCGCAACAATGACGAGAATGCCCAGACCGATGGGGAGATAGAAAGCACTTAACCCCCCGCCACGGCTGCCGCCGAAACTGAATGCTCCCCCGCCACCCGGGCCTCCCTGAAACCCTCCGCCGGTTCTGAAGGAGGAGGTCCTGGATGAAGCGGTACCGGATGCGGTGGATGAAGAACCGGAACTCCCGGTGCTCGTGCTGCTGTTGGAGGAACCGGAACTGGTCCCGAGATCCAGGATCTTTACCGTGGAGAACGAGTTGCCATCTGCGTCTTTCCAGCTGACCTTGACAGGGACAGCCGAGAGATCGTCCGATGCAAACGTCAGTTCAAAACTCGAGAAGTCGTCCGATGCAAGCGAACCGATCGCATACTCCGGGTACGGTTCCACTGCACTTGCCGGGGGATTGACGGTCAGGACCATGGACTTTGCGTCTGATATCCCGGCGTTATTGACATCACCGGTCAACTCGTAGTTATTCCCTGATGAGGTAAGAGCGATATTGTTGATGACGGGTACTGCTGCGGTTTTATCCTCGCCGAGGATCACGGGCAGGACAACATCGGTCGCGTGCTTGTTGTCCCCGTTGTTGTACACAACATGGAACGTGACAGCGGTCTCCTTATCCGGTGTGATAGAGAAGGGGACCTGGACCGAACTTTCCGCCTCCACGGTACCGACATAGCGTTCCGACGGGAACACCGTGGCACCGTCTGATTCCGGGACAATCATGACGTTTGTTATATCTCCGCTGCGAGGATTAACCACGCTGACATTCACCGTGTCTTTCTTGGAGACCGAGAATGTATCAGGCTTTGCTGAGATACTGGCCGTGACGGGCGTTGAGTCTATCTTGAGTGCGATCTGGGAATGGATCGCTTTTCCCCCATAGACATTCGTCGAGACCGTGAAGAGCGGGAAATAGGTCCCGTCACTGCCGTCCAGGGTAACGACAAAGTTATAATCAAAGGTTTGCCCGGGTCCGATGGCAGTGGCAGTGGAAAAAGCGTCGCTGTTCATAATCTTGAGATGGGGTTCCATCAGGTTCGGCTGCGAGACCCAGAGAGAAGTATTGGCCGCGTTCGTGACATGGACGGTAACTGTTCCGGTTTCACCCGGATAAAAAACTGCAGGACTGCTCTCATAGCCGGAAACATACACCTGTGCCGCAGCATCAAGGGGATTGGTCACTATTGCGGTATCGCCGGATGATGGTGCAGCATAGCCGGAATATGTTGATGTTGTGGTGACGGATGGTGATGCAGCACTCACGGCAGAGATGCCGATTAACAGGAGCAGGACGCTCACGATAATACATTGGATCTTCATATAACCTCCATTTGTTTCACATTATTGGGACTGCCGGAGGATCCTGTTCAGACCCTTAAGCATGTTAAGCATTTCAAATTGTAAAGCATAATTTACATTTTGTAAGTATATATCTTTTCATCGTACCGGTGAAATGACAGGGGAACAAAAAAAACCCGGCACACTTTTTTACGGATGGAATCCTTGTACCGTAATAATCAGGCCCTCCGGTCATGATCTCCCTGTGCCTTCCCCTCGCGGATCCGTTCCCGGATACGTCACAAACGATAACTGTCATTTGTATTCTCATTTTAGGAAAAGAGAAAGGTGAGAGTGTTGGGCGGGATCAGGGCCGGCCCCGCAGGCTCGTGATATTACGGTGCCCCCACGCGGTGTGCCGGGGTGCCAGCCCATTCAGGTGAGACAGGAAATAGTTTTTCAGCCAGGTAGTGACCGTTGCAATATCCCCGTTCTGGAGCGCTGGTTTTATTGCGCTGGTATCCACGCCTTTCTGTTCAAGGCCGCCGATGATTGCGGTGGTATTACACCGGGTTGCATTTTTCTCCATCCCGTTGTTATGAGGTATCCGGTAGGTCCCGGACCAGTCCCGCGCAGCCATAGTGACACCCTTCCCTCCATGGAATTGCATGCCGGATGACGTGTTGAAACGGGTTGTCATGTTCATCCGTTCACCTTTATGGCTCTCAAAGTACGTGGCAAGCCAGGAGCTGACTGCGGCGGTGTCACTCTTCTGCAGAAGGGTTTCTGCTTCGGATACATCGACCCCCTTCGCTTCAAGACCGGCAAGGATGTTCTGCTGCACGGTTGCGCTGGTGACGTTCATGCCCGGGTAACCGTAACCGTGGATCCCCCCGGGGTGGGCTGACGGTGGCATCATATCTGCTGCATGTACCATACCGATAAAAAGTGTCATGATACTGAATACAACAAGAGCAAGATAATAGATCTTTGGTGTTTTCATGGCGATTCTCCGGTTGTTGTTCCTCTCGTGCCAACCCTTTGCGGGCGCACTTTATGTAATGTATGTTTTACATTTTGTCATATATACTTTGTTATTTTGCTGGTTAACATGACAATATGGAAGGAATAACGGATAAAATGTGATTGCCTAAAAGCGACTGGCCCGTGACAGAAAAAATTAATGTCCCTGAAATCCTCAAACGACCAGAATAAAGATCAGTCAACGGCTACGGTCCGGACCGCATCATCGTACACAAATACTTCCTCAATGTTCACCTGAAAATGCCGGGAAATCTTGAACGCGAGGTCCAGGCTCGGAACGTATTTGCCTTTCTCGATGGCGAGGATTGTCTGACGGGTGACTCCGATGGCCTGTGCTAAATCTTCCTGAGTCATATCATGCATTGCCCGGAATACCTTGATCTTATTCTTCATCGGTCTCCCATTCCCCATACTTACGGGCATAATAAACCCTGAACCCGACATAGAGGAAGATCATCAGGCAGAGCAGTCCGAGCTGGAAGTAGCCAAGCATCCGCGGGCCAAGTATCTCCGGTGGGCGAACCTCCATATGTTCCCGGGGAAATGTCGGGACATACAGGATCTGCATGACCGACCCGATGGACAGGGCACAGAAGGCGACCCAGAAGACCTGGAATGTCATGAGGGATGCCTGCTCCGATATTCTGGCCGTCCGTTCGTCCTCAATGATATCGGTTACTTTTTTCCGGACAAGGTAGATGATCATGATCGCGACGATAAATGCGACCTCGATAATGAACGGGCTGTGGGCTTCAATGGAATACCAGAAAATCGCGAGCAGGGCAAGTGCAATACATCCGATGATCAGGTAGAAAGTATTTTTCTTCATGCGATCCCTTTGTTTGGTATATATGACATTTTGTTGTATAAAGTTGACTATTCCTGCGATTACCGGGATCGCCATACTGTGGTGAAAAACAGTGGTCCGATCCTGAAACAAGGTCCGCCGATCAGGATATACCCGTGACCGCTCCGAACCGTTATCCCTGTCCGGTGCCGGAACGGATGTACCTGTGCATGGGGATAATCCGGGGGATAGAATACCTCAGTAACCTGGTGCCGGACCGAAGAGGAAAAAAGTTCAGGAGAAATTATTTAAAATACTCTGACGCTCCCGGGCTCTCATCGCTCTCTGCAGACAAGGGCGTTCCCCCCATTGCATCAACGGTATGGTGTTCTCCTGCTTCGTGAATGGCGGTTATGTCGAAGAACCCTGATGCATTCCTCTTATCTCTCTGGTCTCCAGGACCTTCACGATTCATCAGAATCCCGGCAACAGGATGGGAGGCATCAGCCGGCCTTCGCAGCTGCAGACCCTGAAGCATCCCCCGGTCCGGTTTTTTTTATGGAATTTCTGCTCTGGAGAAATCATTTGAAATTGCCTGACGCTCCAGGGGCTTCGCCCCGCCGCTGGGGCGCCCCGGTTGCGATAGGTGCTGTATTACCTGTTTAAAAAAAATGCGGGAAGTTTAGAGGACATGTAATATCGAGGCATCGCATGCGCCATGAGCCCCCGATGGGGGCTGGGCTGGTGCAAGGGGGGCAACAAAATCTTATGAAACAGGTTTTCTCCAGAGAGCCGGAATTTCTGTTTTTTGACAGGTCCTTATCTTTTTTAAAGATTCCTCTTTCCCAATCCGGAATTTGGGTACATACCAAACATTCATCTGGATCGCCTGATAACGAAAACCTATGGAGATCCATGACGGTCTGGGCCTTTCCCCCCGGAAAGTGACCTACCTCAAGTATTTTTTTGAACAAAGCGGTCCGGTGAAGACCAATGACCTGGCCGCCCGGTTTGGTGTTGACCCGTCGACCATCACCAAAACCCTGGGGGAACTCTCTGATGCCGGCCTTCTCACCCTTGCCCCTTACCACGGGGCCAGGCTCTCACCGGCCGGGCGGGAATATGCTGAGTTTCTCGTGAAACGGCACCGTATCCTTGCGCTGGCCCTGACCCATTACGGCCTGAGCGATGAGGAGGCCTGCACGGAAGTCTCCCGGTTCGAAAGCCTTGTCTCCAAGGACGCGATCGACCGGATATGCCAGGCCATGGGGCACCCGAGCCGGGGCGTCTGCGGGGAGATCACCCATGATTCCGGGTGCCTCGGGAACGGGCGGGGACCGGTATGAAACGGAGTCTGCCGGTACCGGTGCGGAGGAAAGGGCTATGAGTTCCACCTCTCTCTCCCCGCATATTCCGGACCTCGACCTGATCACGTACTATGCGGAAAACAAAAACTCGCTCTTCTCCCGGGTGAGCC
>Ga0265342_10004944_pt1 | contig 10291 bp, 14 predicted proteins | sample 4CB327metaG_FD_203125 | JGI IMG/M metagenome (GOLD analysis project Ga0265342, IMG submission 203125) | Rhizosphere microbial communities from Carex aquatilis grown in University of Washington, Seatle, WA, United States - 4-CB3-27 metaG | ecosystem: Host-associated > Plants > Roots >...
GCGTACGGCCGCTGAGATTGCGCTCCGGTGTATTGGTCGCGTTCACCTGTACCGTTCCGTTACGATCCCGCAAGAGTTTCCCGCGGCGGCCCGGATGCCGCCTGACAAACTGCCAGCAATCCTGGTCGAAGAGGCACGTCGTGAGCTACGGGCTCTGGCCGTCGGCTATCCGGACGTCGTGATAGAGGAACCGACCATGAGCGATCCGCCACAGCCATGGCGAGGCATCCTCGAAACTGGGGCTCGGCTGGGTGCCAATCTCATCGTGGTCGGCAGCCATGGGTACGGCGGCTGGGACCGCGTGTTGGGCACGACGGCCGCCAATGTGGTCAATCGCGCGCATCGGAGTGTTCTCGTCGTCCATGATCGTCCATTGGTACCAGGGACGGAGACCTCGCAAGGCGCGCCGGAGTAGAGCCGTCGACTTGAAGTGGAACGGTCGCCTTGGCACGCCGTGGAGTGCTAGCGCTATCTTTTCAGTAGGGTTCGCGCAGCGATCTCTGCCGCGGAGGCAACAAGCTCAGCGCAGGGCCGCATCGCATAGTACTCGGCGTTCCGTTTCGAAGGATCCGGCAGTGGGGTGCACGATGTTTTTGCAAGGAGCTCTGCGCAGCAGGTCGTTCCGTTCTGCTCGGCAAACTCCGCGACCATTTGCTTGACCAAATCGTAGAGCGCTTTCTTGGCTTCGAGATCCGCCGGAGGATAGGAACCGGCGCGCAGGCCGGCGACATGAACCATTGCGCTGACGGCCCCGCAGGTACCCCGCAGCCCACCGATGCCGGCACCAAACCCCGCGAGTGCTTTCAGAACGAGCGCTTCGTCTAGACCAAAGTCCCCGGCGAATGCGGCTGCCGTAGCTTGCGCGCAGTTGTAGCCTTGCATGAAATAGGAGACGGCCTTGTCGCTGTGATTCATGATCGCTATTGACCGTACTACCTCCTGGAACGGTGAGAGCCACGAACAGGGATAGCAGAGATCGCCCTATTGGTTCATCGGGCACATGGGCGAGCCACAAGGACAGCCTTCCATTCCTGGCCCCATGCCCATTCCTTGCCCCATGCCGTGGCCAGGTCCGCGGCCCGGTCTGCCGCCGTGGCGGCCCTTGGGTCGGCCGCCTCCCATCATTCCAGCGCCCATTCCCATGCCGTGACCAGGACCGGCCTGTGCCCATTCCGTCCTTTGCGCCGGCGTCAGCAATGCATGAACCTCTAGTTCAAAGTCGGTCCAGATTGCCCGCATCTTCTGGTGGATGGCATCCATCTCGGCTTGCTTGCCTGCGATGGCCTTGCGATCCGGCTTCTCGACCGCCCAAAGCTGCCGCATCTCTACCATCTTGGTGTCTAGTTCGCCGCGGAGAGGAGCGGCCTTGTCCTTAGCAGCGGCACGAAGGGCGGCGATCTTCGTCTCTTGGTCCGGGGTCAAGTTGGAAACAGGAGTCTTCTGCCCCATGGCTCCTCTTCCCTCTCCAGGAGGCGAAGTGACGCCTGGGTCCTGTGCCAACGCAGGCGAAACCGCTCCCAACAACATCACCATCACGAGTCCCATGGAACTGAATGTCTTGTGCATGTTTCTCCTCCGTTAGGTCCGCACGAGCGGGCGTGAATTGTACGTGTTCCAGACTAGCACCGTCTTGTCGGCAAGCGGTTGTTCCGGGCATCGGCGACCACGGCGGCCAGTGCCTTCCCGGTTTTTGTTGTTTTGAAAGCGGTCGTGCAGGGGTTGTAGGACGGTGCGACGTAGGTCGTCGCCGCGATGACCGGACGATGATTCTCAAAGGCATAGACGGGCATCCGTGGTCCTCACTTGGGATTGTGATGAAATCGCTCGTCTGCCACGATGCGATTCTCACCGGCGGCATCGAACCACCCGGCTTTCACCCCTGGGTAGGCGTCGAAGCTTGGCACGTAGGGCTTGATATCGAGCAGTGGCGTGCCGTCGAGAATGTCGACGTCGGCCACGTGCAGACCCCGGCCCTCCCGTCGCAGAAGCCGGACCACGGACATTCCGATGGGGTTGGGTCGGCACGGGGATCGGGTTGCGAAGAGCCCGTGCTCTTGCGTGTCCCGGTAGGGTACGACGTGCGTCTTGAAACCCGTGATCCGGTCCAGCCAGTAGATCAACCAGACTCGCTCGAAGCCTTCGATATCATCGAGCGCCGCAGCAAAGGCTTCGTCGACCAGAACCTTGCCCTCGGCACCTTGTGCATAGCAGGGCTGGATCGGGGAGCCGGCTGCCTCGACGAAGGGGCTATGGATGACCCCAACTACCCGTAACATGAAGGGGACCGGCGCGGAATTCTCGTCACTACACACCGCAGATTCCTTGAATACTACGGGTGATCGTGGCCGTGCCCACCGCACGCCATGCCCGGCTGCATCCGCATGAGCGAGCCAGCCTTCAAGGCTTCGACGGTCGTCGATACCGTAGGGTGTTCCGCGCGAAAGACACTGATGCCGGCGGCCATGAGCTTGTTCAGCGCGCCCATGCCAATTCCGCCGACCACGACGCCATCCAGGATCTCACCTTGGAGAGCCGCCAGGGGCGTACACATGCCGTGGCTGTGGTGCTGGTTGTGATTGACGATGGCGCGGCAATCGTTGTTGTCGGTATCAACGACCAGGAAGGCAGGCGCTGAACCGAAATGTGCGCAGACTTCACTCTGGAGACCAAGGTCTTCATTCACTGGAATACAAACTCGCATGGTCACGTCTCCTCGATGGATGGCCTTCCGGCCGCGTTTTGTCCGGAGGACATTCCGGGTCATTTCGTTTTGTCGTGCAACTCGTCAGCAGCGCCGGCCCTCGTGTGAACGGGGCCGCCTTCTATTCGTAGTGCCTTGCCGTGCACGAGGGCGTCGGCAACCTTCCGCGCCGATTCGACGATCCGGCTGAAGGTCGAGCGCGATACGCCCATCTCCTCTGCGGCTTGCTCCTGGGTAGAGCCCGACAAGGTCGGCCTGGCGGAGGGCCTCGAACTCGTCGAGGGTCATGACGACCACCTCCAGCTCGGGCATGGGAATGCCCGTTGGCTTGAAAACCGAAGCCGCGGGTTTTCCATCGATCGTGCGGAAGCAAAATGGTCTTGGCACCCGAATACCTTTGGTAGCCATTATGGACATATGTGCATTACTGTCAAGGGGCCATCGTGACTAACCGACGATGCCGTGAAGGACTACGCCGCCGCCGCCACGACGACCATGGCTGGTCGGAGCAGCTTCTCACTGATGACGTAACCCTTCTGCAGCTCGTGCAGGACGGAGCCTGGTCTTGCAGCCGCACTAGGCACTTGCGAGATCGCCTCGTGCATCCGTGGGTCGAACGGTACGCCCGCGGTCTTCATGGGCTTCACATCGTAGTGCTCGAGCTTTGCTAGAAATTGACGCAGCACCAATTCGACCCCTTCCCTGACCGACTTGGCATCGCTTTCCTTGCCATCGGCCCACAATAGCGTCGCGCGTTCCAAGCTGTCGACAATTTCCAGAAAATCGCGCAGAACCACCTCCTTCGCGCGCATCTCGCCGTCGGCTTGGTCCCTGCGCGCTCGTTTCTTCCAGTTTTCGAAGTCCGCGGCGATGCGGAGCATGCGGTCATAGATCTCGGCCTTTTCGGCTTCCACAGCCGCGATCCGCGATTCTTGCGGGGGAGGTGAGAGCCCCGCAAGGGGCTGGCCTTTCGCTTTGACTTCCTTCGGGATCGCGGAAACGGACTCATCATTCACCGATGGTCTAGTTCGTTTCTTGCTCATGACTCTTCAACTCCAATCTCAAGGCAAAGGCATGGACGTGGCAGGTAGTCACGAAGACCCCCCAAACGACCGGATTACTGCAACCACCATGGCCGCCAAGCGGCCTTGGCTGTTGCCGGTGCCGGTGTCGTCATCGCCGCTGCGTTCTGCGGGATGCGTCTGCCACGGAATCCCGCAGCCACCACCCCAATCAGAGCTACCATCACGAGCAGGACAGCCACCATGATGACCACCCGCTTCCCACGGCCGATCTCGGTTCTCCTGACCATCACATCCATTGCTGAATCTTTGTGCATGGATTCATGCCGATGCATCCATTGTGCCGAAGCTCTGATGCGCGAATGCCGCCGGATCTTGGCAAAAAAACTGCTGTAGTTGGGAATAGAGCTCTGGATGTTTTGAGCGAAGCTGACGTGGCTTCTCGAAGAACGTCTCGGTGGCGACAGCAAAGAACTCGGCGGGATTGGTCGCGCCGTATCGATCGATCAGCGTGCGGTGGTGGTGCGCCGTATCCCGCACCAGTTGATCGAAGTCGTGACCCAGAACTCGCGCCCATGCGACGTACATGGAACGCCGGGGAAGAACTGGCGCGCCATCCCCCGCGTCTCCCTCCTGGTCCAGTTGGTGAGCGAATTCGTGGAGAACGACGTTGTGTCCGTCGTGAATGTCGGCGGCACCCGAGAGAACGCTATCCCACGCCAGGACGACCACATCGCGGGCCCACGATTCGCCGAGCCTTGCTTGACCGCCCTCGGCCACCAAGCCGTCGGCTGTTCTCTGACCACCTGGCACCAGGTAGGTCGTTGGATAGACCAGAATCGAGACGAGGTTTGGGTAGTAGTCCGTCTCGCGATGGAGAAGAAGGACGCAAGCCTGCGCCGCAATCGTGACACGGGCCTCGTCGGTGATGACCAGGCCCCCACAGCCCTCGAAGTGCTTTTCCGCGAGGAACACCAGGACGTGCCTGGCGAGCTCCGCGCGGTCCTCGGACGTCAGGCTCGCGATGTAGGGAACATTCTTCTCGATGATCGCGTGCCATTCGGCCGGAAATGGTCGACGACGAATCGCGGCTCGTCGCCGACGTCTCAACCAAGCGAACATGGCTGCTGGTGCTCGTCTAGCGCAATTCCGGTCGCGCGCTCTCCGCGAATCCACCCGGCGACCAATCCGCCGGCCGACCGTAGTAGTCATAGAGACGTGTTTCGTATTCGCGATTGACGGCGGTTTCAGCGTTCCACTCGGGGCTCTCCTTGATCTTTTGTCGCGAGAGGTCCACGAAAACCTTCCTCTCCTTCCAGCTGATGCGGCTGGCCCAGTGTGGCGCAATGAGTACGCTCTTGCCCAGCCACCAGTTGCTGGTGTCGACTACCAGATAGCGGATTTTCCATGTCTCATCGTCGACGATGCAATCCTGGATATGGCCGATGGCCTCGTCGCTTCCCTCTATGTGGTATCCACGGAGCTCCTTGTCACTCCGCAAGTGACCATCCCCAGACGGCTTCTTGGAACGCTCAGCCGCCCCTTCGTTCCACTGGCCGGGCGCCAGACCACGAGGATAGGTGCTCATGCCCCAAAATCCGGAGTACTCCCAGTAGTTAGGATATCCATAATAACGATTGTAGTCCTGTTCGTGTTGTCGAGAAACCGGCTTGTGGAGGTCAATGCTGGGGCTGTTCTTGACCTTTTCCGAGGTCAGCGCGACGTGAAACTGACGTGTCGCCCACTCGGCCTGGCGAAAGAAGATGGGCGATATGAGGACTTGGCGTCCATCTTGGAAGAAGGAACCACCCGTCTGGACGACCAAATAGCGTATGACCCAACGATCGTCGTCCAAGAGAAAGTCGCCGACCTTTCCGATCTCGCCGTCGCTCGCGCTGACTACGTATCCCTCGATATCCTTTAGGCTTCGCAACATGTGTATTTCCTTTCAGGCTCCACGAAACTGTTTGTTGTCAGGAAGCGCCGAGAGGGCTCGTCTCGGGCTGAGGCCCAGGTGACCGAAAGTCTCGGCGATGAGCTCGTGGCTTGCGGCTGTCCAATCCTCACGGTCAAAGCCATGCGTGTGGCCGCGGGCCTCGTACTTCTCGTAAGCACGCTTGGCGATATCGGCATCGCAAGCAGCTCTCGCGTCGCCGCGCTTGGCTGCTCCCGAAACTTGCGAGGAGCTCGTTGCGTGTTGGACGTGAGGGGAGGAATGCTGTGACATGATGGTTCCTTTCCGATGGGGGATACGGCGTTGGGTCTTCTCACCTGTCCATTGACAGCAGCATTCGTGCCACCCATCAGACCCGCGCAAGCTTGGACGATTCCTCTCTAGCCAGACGGAAGATGGGACCCATTCCATCAAACGGGTATGGAAATTCTATCAATTTGATGGGCGGAATGCCTAGTCTCCAAGGGAGACAATGCGCGGGATCCCGGCGCGCGGGTCGAGGTTCCGTGGCACGCGTGCTGGTGATATCGTTCCGCGCGGGCGCTGACGGCTACTTACCCGAGCGTCGCAGCAAGCTCAGCAGGAAGAATCCTGCCGCGACGAGGACGATCATGGAGCCCGGCGGCCGGTGCAGCGCGAGAGATAGCCACGTGCCGAGTGTCGTCGAGGCGATCGAGGCCGCCACGGAAATGACCAGCATGCCTCGCAGATTGCGAGCGAGACGTTTGGCGGTAGCCGCGGGAATGATCACGAGCGAGCCGACGAGAAGGACGCCGAGGTAGCGCAGGCCGAGAGCAATTGTCAGAGCAAAAACGAGCAGGAAGAAGAGATTCAAGCGACGAACGTTGATGCCGGTTGTGTGCGCGATCTCCGGGGAAACAAGCGCCAGAACGAGTCGATGTCTGTGCCAAACCACGAACACCACAACACCAAGGGATAGAAAGAGCCCTAAAGTTGCTTCGAGCGTGGTCAAGTGACCCACGCCGCCGAAGAGTGCTTCAATGAGCTGGTCTCCGGAGGTGATGAGGCTGCCCACGGCCAGCGCTGTCGAGAAGACCACGCCGATGATGGTCTCTGTGGCGAGCCGTGTCCTGCTTTCGATACCCCAAACAAGGAGCGTTCCCACCAGGAGCGTCGCAACGCCACCCAGGATTGGATGTATGCGCAGTAGAATCGCCAAACCGATTCCGGGCAGCGCGATGTGCGAAATCGCGTCTGCGGCGAGCGTCATCCGGCGCATGACGGCGAAACAGCCGACCAAGCCAGCGGCCGCGCCGGCCCCTATGGAGAGCGCGACGGCGTTAGGGTCGAACGTCATTGTGAACGTGGTAGGCCACCCGTGCGCCATACAGCTCGGCAAGTAGGTCGGGTGTAAGGATGCGCTTCGGAGCCCCAAAACAAGTGCGGCCGCGCGACAAGCACAGCACGTTGGTAGCGTGCTGATAGACGACGCTCAGATCGTGCGAGATGAACAGGATCGTCAGGCCGCGTTCCTTGCGCAGACGCTCGAGCGTGTCATTGAGCGTGTCTTGCCCCGGCTCGTCCACACCCGCGGTGGGTTCGTCGAGCAGCAAGACCGTAGGGTACCCGATAAGCGCCGCTGCCACCAGCAAGCGCTGAAACTGGCCGCCCGAAAGCGCTCCGATGGGTTTGTGAACAGACTCCATCTTCAGTCCGACAAGTCCTACTGCCTTCGTGACGTCAACTTCCAGCGCGTGAGCGACGGCTGCCTTTGCGCGCAGGAAATCGCCGCCTGTAATAGGCAGGTCGCGCTCGATATCGAGCTTTTGCGGCACGTAGCCGAGCTTCGTGTTTGGCTCCCACCTGATGGTGCCTTCGCAGGGGAGGGCGCCGATCAGTGCCTTGGCGAGAACACTCTTGCCGGCGCCGTTTGGCCCAATGATCGCCAGCGCGCTTCCGTGGGCGACTTCGAAAGACAGCTCTTCGATGACATTTTTCCGGTCGAAACCAACCGAAAGGCCGACGACCTCGAGTGCCGGACCACGTGCGTCGACAGAACCCAGCATTCCTCGATGTCCACTGGCTACGCCGAGAGCTTCTTGGCGATCAGTGCCACATGCTGGCCTTGGAATCGGGCCCCCGCGAGCTCGTTCTTGCTTGGCATGCGCTCACCCTTGCCGCCGGCAATCGTCGATGCTCCGTACGGCGATCCTCCGGTGATCTCGTCTAATCGGGTCTGGCCCTGGAATGCATAGGGCAATCCGACAATGACCATGCCGTGGTGGAGGAGCGTGGTGTGGAAGCTGAGGATGGTGGATTCCTGGCCGCCGTGCTGGGTCGCTGAGCTCGCGAAGACGCTGCCGACCTTGCCGACAAGCTTGCCCTGGGCCCACAGGCCACCGGTTGCATCGAGGAACTGTCGCATTTGCCCTGCCATGTTTCCGAAGCGCGTTGGCGTTCCGAAAACGATGGCCCCGGGTTCCACCAGGTCGTCCACGGTCGCGATGGGGACGTTGGCGTAAGCCTTCTGTGCGTCTGTCGCCCCCATCATCTGCACGATGTCGGGCGAAAGCGTCTCGGGGACGCGCTTCACCGTCACGGCAACGTCGGGAATCTCACCAGCGCCTTCGGCGACCGCCTGCGCAAGGCGATAGACATGCCCGTAGGTCGAGTAGAACAGTACTAGCAGTTTCATCGTTGGGTCCCTTCGAGTTGGATCGATGCGGGCAGAACCGCTGGTTCACCAGTCGAGATCTTCTGGCCGCCCGAGTAGCGGTTGCTGCAGCATTCGGGCCATCGGTAAGCTGCGTGGGTTCACCTGCTTGCACGACGATGGATAGACAGGGATAGACAGGCTCAATCAAGATGAAGCAGCTTCTCAATCAATTCGATGGAGAATATTTACAGGCGCATCGCGTCCGAGACGAAGGCAGCGCTACCGTGGTTGGCCCCAATACTGCACAGGGTAAAGGCTGGGCGTTACGTTGCGTCCAGAAATGGTAGGAAGTTCCATGTACGCGGTTGCCATTGGGATTGGAGTCGTGGTGTTGTGCTTCGTCTCGGGGGCCAGGCTGGTGCGGCCAACCAGCAGGGGCTTGGTGGAACGATTTGGGAGGTACAAGCGCCTCGCCATGCCGGGGTTCAACTGGATCATTCCGGGAATAGACCGGTTGATTGTCGTCAATATCACCGAAGTCATGGTGAACGCCGAACCGCAGGAGATCATCACCAGCGACAAGCTCAACGCAAGGGTGGATGCCCAGGTCTATTTCAAAGTGCGGAGCGATGAGGAGAGCGTCAAGAGCTCTCAGTACGCCGTCAACGACTACCAGTACCAGATGGTGAATTTGGCCAGGACTACCTTGCGCAATATCATCGGCACGCTCACGCTAAAATCGGCCAACAGCGAGCGCGGAAAGATCAACACCGACCTACAAATGACCATGCGGGACGAGACGGCCCACTGGGGGATCGAAATCGTCCGCACGGAGCTGAAGGAAATCGATCCACCCAAGGACGTTCAAGAGACGATGAACAAGGTCGTGAAGGCCGAAAACGAAAAGGTCGCTGCGGTCGATTTCGCCACGGCGACAGAAACCATGGCCGATGGCGCGCGCCGGGCCGAGATCAAGAAGGCCGAGGGGGTCAAGCAGGCCAAGATCCTCGAAGCTGAAGGCGAAGCGCAGGCCATCCAATTGGTGAACGAGGCCGCCGACAAGTTCTTCGTAGGCAACGCCCAGTTGCTGCGTCGGCTGATTACGGTCGAAAAGGCGCTTTCCTTGAACACCAAGATTGTCGTTCCCGCGAATACGGAACTGGTGAATATCATCGGCGATATGGCCGGTATCTTACCGCTGGGCCGTAGCACGACACCCGAGCGCCCGTTGCGAACCGTGCCCAAGTCAACCGACCCGTCAGATCGTCCCTTCAAGGGCAATGGGCAGTAGGCTGGGCGGGTAGAAGCCATCGCCGAGCGATTGGCTCCCGAGCTACATTGCCACTCGCCTATCTGGGAGTAGGATGGAGCAGCGCGATGGACTGGGTCAGCAGGATTTCCGAGTTCTGGCCACACCTGGCGGTGGCCTTCCACCTTATGGCCTCGCTGCCGGCCTCGGCGCATGCCCTTTTGCACAAGCGTGATACCCGCGCCGCAACACTTTGGATCGCCTTCATTTGGCTGATGCCGGTGGTCGGTTCGCTGCTCTACCTGGTTCTGGGTATCAACCGCATCCGCCGCCGGGCGCTGATGCTCGGGGTGCATCGAGTCGCTGGACGACCGCTTCCGCAAAACCTCGACGAGCGCGAGTATGCAGGCACGGAGCACCTGAAACTGATTGCCCGCGTCGTCAGTCGGGTCGTCGCCGAACCGCTGACGGCTCACAATCGTGTTCAGCCGCTGGTCAACGGCGACGAGGCGTTTCCAGCCATGCTTGCCGCGATTGAATCCGCGCAACAATCCATTTCGCTGGTCAGCTACATCTTTGATAACGACGCCAGCGGAAGAGAATTTGCCGATGCGCTTGGGCGCGCTGCCAAGCGCGGAATTGCCGTGCGGGTCTTGATTGATGCCGCTGGGATGCGGTACTCGTGGCCACCCATTACCTATCGACTGAACAGAGTAGGCGTCCGATATGCGAAGTTTCTGCCCGCGTC
>Ga0265342_10004945_pt1 | contig 10290 bp, 13 predicted proteins | sample 4CB327metaG_FD_203125 | JGI IMG/M metagenome (GOLD analysis project Ga0265342, IMG submission 203125) | Rhizosphere microbial communities from Carex aquatilis grown in University of Washington, Seatle, WA, United States - 4-CB3-27 metaG | ecosystem: Host-associated > Plants > Roots >...
CACTTCAACACGAAGGCGCGCCCCACATTCCACCGCAGCGGCGGCGTCCGTTCGGTCGCCGATCTGCTGAACCAGCTGGAGAAGGACATGAGCAAGACGCTTCTCGCCAGGCTAGAGGACCGGAACACGTCGCTCGGCGCCGCGATCCGGAAGAAGATGTTCAGCTTCGAGGACCTGAACCGCCTCACCGCCGCCGACCTGCAGCGCGTGCTGCGCGAGGTGGAGATGAGCAATCTCGCGACCGCGATGAAGTCGGCGAGCGAGGCCCTTCGGGACAAGATCTACGGCGCTCTCTCAAAGCGCGCCGCCGAGGGCCTCAAAGAGGAGATCGAGCTGCTCGGGCCGGTGCGGTTCAAGGACGTCGAGGCGGCTCAGGATGCGATAATCCAGGCCGTGCGGCATCTTGAGGAGGAGGGCCAGATATCCCTCGACAACGATTCAACCCAGCTCGTCGTCTCCTGATTCCATGGCCCTTTCGACACTCGTCCCATTCGACCGACCCCTCGCCGGCGCGACGCTCGAGGGTGCGGCCGGACGGCGTTGCACGGAGAAGGAGGCGGCGGCCAAGGCGCAGGAGGCGTACCACGCCGGAGTCGATGCCGCCCGGCGCGCCGGAGACCAGCAGATGGTCGAGCAGCGCGCCGAGATTGCGCAATTGAGCGAAGGGGTGCTGAAGCAGCTTTCCTCGGTCGAACCCCAGCTCCTGGGCCAGCTGCGCGAGGCGCTGCCCGGCTTGGCCATTGAGATCGCCCGCCGGCTCCTCGCCGACTTTGAGCCGCCGCCCGAGGTGATTGAACGGCTCTGGCGGGAGTCGCTCGACCAGCTTTATCCCGAGCGAGAGGGTCTCGAGCTCACCCTCTGCCCGCAGGACGCCGAGCTTCTTGAGAGGCTGAATCCGGAATGGCGCCAGCGGTTTCCAAGCTTGCGCGTGCGAACCGACCCGGCCCTCAGGCCGGGCGACAGCCTCGTGCGCAGCCGCTTCGGCCTGACCGACGCCCGCCAGCAGACAAAGCTCGAGACGCTTGCGCAGGGGCTCACCGGAAACTAGAAGCATGGATTCCTCCGTCGCCCCCCTGGTTGAAGTCATCCGGACGCAAGTGCGCCATCTTCCCCCCGTGCAGCGTCTGGGCACCGTGATCGGGGTGGCCGGGCTTGTGATCGAGTCCGAGGGCCCGAACGTCGGCCTTGGCGAACTCTGCGTTATCCGCTCGCCGCGGACGAATTTCAGCGTCCGTGCCGAAGTCGTCGGCTTCCGGGAGCACCGCGTGCTCCTCATGCCGCTCGGGGAGACGTCTGGCCTTCACGTGGGATGCGAGGTGGCTGCGAGCGACCGGCCCCCGCTTCCGAGGCCAGGTCCCGAGCTGCTCGGCCGCGTGCTCGACGCCCTGGGACGCCCGTTCGACGGGCTCGGGCTTCTTCCGGTCGATAGGGGCACCGCCTCCAAATCGGGACCCCCTCATCCCCTGCGTCGCCAGCGGATCCGCGATCCTCTGGAAACGGGCGTGCGCACAATCGATTCGTTTATTCCCCTGGGCCGCGGCCAGCGCCTGGGCCTGTTCGCCGGGTCGGGCGTGGGCAAGTCCACGCTCCTTGGCATGATCGCCCGCGGAGCCGCCGCGGACGTGGTCGTCGTCGGCCTGGTCGGCGAGCGCGGCCGCGAGGTGCGCGAATTCGTTGAAAAGGATCTGGGGCCGGAGGGACTGCGCAAGGCCGTCGTCGTCGTCGCGACCTCGGACACGCCCGCTCCGCTTCGCCTGCGCGCCGCCTTCACGGCGACCTCGATCGCCGAATCGTTCCGCGATTCCGGGCTCAATGTCCTGCTCCTCATGGACTCGGTGACGCGGTTTGCCATGGCCCAGAGGGAAATCGGGCTGGCGGTCGGCGAACCGCCGACGACCCGCGGCTACACGCCGTCCGTCTTCGCCCTCCTCCCGCGGCTGCTCGAGCGGTCCGGGGCCGGGGAGGTCGGCTCGATCACGGCCCTTTATACGGTGCTCGTCGAGGGTGACGACATGAATGAGCCGGTGACCGACGCCGTGCGGGGCATCCTCGACGGCCACATCGTCCTTTCGCGCACGCTGGCCAACTTCAACCACTATCCGGCGATCGACGTCCTCGAAAGCGTGAGCCGGCTGAACCGCGACATCTGCACTCCCGAGGAGAACGAGCTGGCCGCGCGAGCCCGCGAACACCTCGCCCTGTATAGGAAGAACGAGGACCTTGTCTCGATCGGCGCGTATCAGAAGGGCTCCAGCCCGGCCCTCGACCAGGCCATTTCGCTCCAGGAACCCCTCCGCCGCTTCCTCCGGCAGGACATGAACGAACTCACCCCCCGCGCCGAGTGCTTTGCGCGGCTCAAGAAAATCCTCGCATGAAGAGCTTCCGATTTCCCCTCAGGCCCGTCGCCATTGTCCGCGCAAACATCGAGTTGCGGGCGCGGGAGGCGCTCGCGACCGCCCTCAAGGCGGCAGCGGCGGCGGAAGAGCGGCTGGCGCTCAACCGGGCCCGCGCCAAGGATCTCGAGGAGATCATATTTGACGGCCGCCGCATCCGCTTCCGGGCGTCCGACGAGGCGGCCTTCTTCCAGGAGTATCGCCGGGTGTGTGCCGCCGCAATGGAAACCGAAAGGCTGGTGATTGCGGCCCAGGCCGAGGTCAGGAAGCGGCGCGACGCCTGCGTGGAGGCAAACCGGCAGGTGAAGGTCGTCGCCCGGCTTGAGGAAAAGGCCCGCGCCAGCCATCGCACGGCCTGGCGTTACGCCGAGCAGCAGGAAATCGACGAAATCGCCGGATTCCGCGCTTTCAGACAAAGGGAGGCTCTATGATCGAACGAATCGTCAATCCGCGAGTCGTGGCGGTCGTTGCCATGATCGCCAGCATCTTCGTCGGGCCGGCCTGGTACTGGCGCAACGCAAGTCCCCTTGTCGCGCGGGCCGTTGCCATTCACAGGGCCGCCGGCGCGGTGGAAAAGCAAAAGCAGGAAGCGCAGCGCGCCCACGGCTGGGACTTCTGGACCATACAGATGGAGAACCTGGCCTCCGAATTGAAGGAGGAAAAGGCCCGCCTGCACAAGCGGTCCGACGACATGGACCGGGACAAGGCGAGACTTGACGCGGAGCGGAAGGAGCTGGACCGGCTGCGCACCGATATCCAATCCATGCGCCAGGAAATCGACGACCGCGTGATCATGATCAAGGCGGACGAATCCAAGAACCTGAAGACGCTTGCGCAGACCTACACGGATCTCACCCCCGCCGGCGCGGTGGCCATCATTCGCGAACTCGACGACGCGACCACGGTCAAGATCCTCTCCCTCATGAAGCCCGACGCCGTCGGGTCCATCTTCGAGGCGATGACGACCACAGCGTCCCCTGACGGAACCCTGTCCCGGAGGGCCGCGGCCCTTTCCGAGAAGCTCCGGCTCATCAAGGCGGCGCCGTCGCCCTCTGCGGCTACGGCCTCCAATTGATTTAAGCGGTCCCCCGCTATGCCCCTGACTTCATTCCCGATGAATTCCAGCGGCGGATCCGCCGCCGGCTCCGATCCACTGGCCGCAGGTGCGCTGGGTCCCGGCGCAAAGGGTTCCATGGCGGCATTTTTTGCGGCGATGCCGGGAGGCGCCGGAATCCAGGCGGGTGCGCCGGCTGCCGGAGTAGATCCGGCGCAGCCTGCGAGTTTCGCCCAATTCATGGCTGCGCCTGGCAAAGGGCAGGCGTCGCCCGTCTCCCCAGGCCCTGCGTCGACGGGCTTTTTGTTCCCGGAGACCGGGCGCCTGACCGCGGCAGCCGGGACGGCGAACAAATGGGACGGACCGGCGGGCGGTTCCCAGGGCGAATTGGCGGCGCCAGGCGGCGGGGCCGCGGCGGCGTTTCTTTCCGGAGGGGATCCGCCGCAACAGTCCGGCCTTCGCGGATCGGCCCCCGGCGTTTCGAAAGCCTCAGTTCAACCGGCCGGGAAACGGCTGTGCGCGGGCGCCAGGGGCGGCCAACGGGCTGCAATGCAGACCTTGGCGGAGACAGGGTCCTCCTCCGTCCGTTTGAAGGGCACCCCAACGCCAAAGGCAACGCATGAGGCCCGCTCGAGCTCGAATGGCTCCGGCGGGGACTCCGCAGCGACCGTCAATCCCGACGGCCCGTCGCTGCCCGATCCGACTCCGGGAAATGTCACAAGCAAAGCCGCCGATGGCGCGACGGCGGGAACGGCCGGGGTTTTGTCGAACGGCGAGACTCCTGCGATTCCGGTTACGGTCGAAACGCCTGCGCGTTCCGCGACGGCCCTGTCGACACCGGTTGGGCGCCTTGATTCAGGGTCCGTTTCCGGAAGTGCGATGGATTCCAAGGCGTGCTGCTCTGCGCAAACCGCCGGGATTCGGCCATCGGCGAACGGATCCCCAGCGGAATCCGCCAGGCTTCCGCATGGTCGCGAAACGCTCGCCCATTCCGCAGCAGATGAAGCGCCGCCGCGTTCCGGCGCGGGTGAAACAAGGGATTCGGAATCCGCCAGACTTTCGAAGGACGACGAACCCCCCGCGCAGTCCGGCGCAGATGAAACGCCGCCACCTTCGCCTGCAAAAGCCCGTGCCCGCGCCATTGATGCGGCGCGCACGGCCGTCATTCCGGCGACAGTGGCCGCAGGCGCGGAAAAAATTGCCGCCCTTTCGGCGCCACCTCCGAGAGTTAAGGGTGCGAACGGACAGAACTCGGACAAAATTACGTTAGATAATGATCTTAAATACGATATAAAATACGATACGGCGCTTGGCACGACCGGTGCTAGACCGACATCCACCATGACCGCGCAGAACTTTGCCCGCTCGTTCGCCGCCTTTGGCGCAGGCGTCGCGATCTCCGGGGCTGCGGCTGGAGTCGGCATCAAGGGGAACCCCCCTGCGGCGGATTCGTCCGCGCCGGCATCCACGGCCCGCGAGGCCGTTGCCGCGGTCGTGCGGATTGCCGACACCCAGGCCGGTCGGGCCGATGTGCCGGCCCACGTGGTGAACATGAGTTTCAAGATCGGCGGCGAGGATCTTTCAGTGCGCGTTGAATTGCGCGGCACCGAGGTGCGGACGCAGTTCAGCACCAGCTCCGCGGAGTTGCGGGCGGCCCTTTCCGGCGAGTGGCAGGGCGCCGCTCCGGGTGGCGGGTCTCACAATCTGACGTTTTCCGATCCCGAGTTCGCCCAATCCTCCTCGTCATCGAATGGTTCCCTTGCGGAAGGCGGGGCAGGTTACCGCCGGCGCGATGGGGACGGGGGGACGGATGCTTTCGGCCGGACCTCCTCGCCGCCCGACGCGGCGGGACTTGAGTCTGTCGAAGCCGCCCCGTCCCCGGTATTGACGCCCCTTGGCGCATCCGCGCATTTGCGCGCATTTGCCTGAACCCACGCCACCCATGTCAGCCACATCCCCAATCTCATCCACCAACTCTTCCGTCGCAGCCCAGACAGCCGCCGCCGTGAATCCCTCCTCGGGCATCAGCACGACTGATTTCATGAAGCTGCTGAGCACGGAGATGTCCAACCAGGATCCCCTGAAGCCGATGGACCCCACGCAAACGATGGCCCAGCTCGCGCAGTTCACGACTCTCCAGCAGATGAACCAGATGTCGCAGACCCAGAGCCTGGCGACCGGCAATTCATTCCTGGGCACCCAGGTCACCGTGCCGGGAATCAACGGGAGCCCGCCGGTCACGTCTGTTGTGACGGCGATAGACGCCTCGAAGATCGCCTCCGGCGGCGTGCCGCTGCTGATCCTCAACGGCCAGTCGCAGGAGTACCCCATCACATCGGTGAGCCAGGTGGCGCACGGATCGCAGGCGAATTCCTCCGGCGCGTCCTCGTCCGCGTCGGGTTTGCCCGCCGCGGCGCCCGCGGCCTCCTCATCCTCCCCGTCCTCCTCTTCAAACTGATTCCGCAAACAACGCTCCTTTTCCATCAATCAGGCATTTAACTCAACCCGTCATCCCATATGTCACTCCTAGGAACCCTCACCTCAAGCGTCAGCGCCCTCGACAGTTTCACGACGGGCCTGGACACCATCGGCAACAATATCTCGAACATCAACACATCGGGCTTCAAGGGCTCGAGTGTCAGCTTTGCCGACACCTTCTCCGGCCTTGGCACGCAGGTGTCGAGCGTCAGCACAAGCTTTGCGCAGGGCGCCCTGTCGAGCACGGGCAACGTCACCGATCTCGGCGTTTCCGGCAATGGCTACTTCATCGTCCAGGATCCCGCCAACCCCGGCACCTACTACGCAACGCGCGACGGCCAGTTTCACTTCGACAGCGGCGGCAGCCTGGTCAACCAGCAGGGTTACCAGGTGATGGGGCTGGCCGGCAGCAGCCTGTCCGCCGAAGGCCCGATCAAGCTGGGAACCCCTCCCACGGGAGCCGCGCTTCAGTCCGTGTCGATCGACACCTCGGGGAAAGTCGTCGAGTCCTACTCGGACGGCACCACGGCGACGACAAACCAGGTCCTGCTCGACAGCTTCACGAACCAGGCGTCGCTCATCAGCCTGGGCAACAACCTGTACACCAATCTGACGGGCGCGGGCGGGACCGCGCCGGGAGCGCTGACGGCGGCCCTCAACGCCCCGGCCGGCGGCGGACTCGGCACGATCCAGTCCGGAACGCTGGAGCAGTCCAACGTCGATCTCACCCAGCAGTTCTCCGACATGATCACGATGCAGCGCGCATTCGAGGCGAACGCGCGCCTGGTGACCATTTCTGACACGATCCTCGAGGACGTTGTGAACATGAAGACACACTGAGCCGCGCAGATCCGCCGGTTCCTCTTTTCCCATGGCAGCCCCCGCAAAGACCGAAGCAAAGGAAAACCCGCCCGTTCCCGCCGAAAAGGCGGCAATCGAGAAGCCGGGCGCGGAAAAGCCGGCGGCGCCCGCGGCGCCGGCGGCCGCCTCGCGACCGGGCGCCTTCAGCCTGAAGGCGTGGATCCCCGCGATCGCCGCGATCGTCATCGCTCCCGCGGCGAGCTGGGCCGTTGCCCAGTACGCGCTGCTTCCGGGCCTCGAGAAGAAGCTCGCGCAGCCCATGTCCGACGACGCCCCTGCGGCGGCTCCCGCCGCCGTCAAGGGCGAGAAGGGCGGGGCGACCGTCGCGCCCCCCTCCTATGAATTCAACAATGTCGTTGTGAACCTGGCCGGGACCATGGGCACGCGCTACCTGAAGACCACATTCCTCGTCACGGGCGCCGACCCGAACCTGAAGGGGACCTTCGAGGACAACAAGGCGCGCCTGACCGACGTGACCCTCAACGTCCTGTCCTCCCTGACCCTTGCCGACCTCGAGGAACCCGGCTCGAAGAACGTTCTTCGCGAGAAACTGGTGACCTCGTACAACCAGGCACTCGGGCGCAAGGTGGCCGAACAGGTTTATTTTTCCGACTTTGTGGTCCAATAGGGACTTTCCCCGACCGCCATGGCCGACGATCCCTCCCAGAAATCCCCGAACGAGTTTCTCGATCAATCCGAGATCGACAAGCTGCTCGCGCAGACGATGGAGCAGGCCCCCGCCCGGCCGCTGCTCATCGGATCCGACGGCAGGCGCATGGACGAGGGCGGCGGACGGCCCGTCAAGGTCGAGAACTATGATTTCCGTCACCCTGCGTTCCTGTCGGAAATCGAGCTGAGGCGCCTGCGCCTGCTGCACGAGGACTTCATCCGTTACCTGAGCGCGCGACTCTCCCTGTTTCTGAGGATGGAGTTCGGGCTCAAGATGGCCAAGCTGACCACGGTGAGCTATTCAAAGTTCACCGACTCCCTTCCAAGCCCGACGCACATCTGCCTGTTCAAGACCGAACCGCTGCTGGGCGTCGGAATCCTCGACATCAATCCCCGCCTTGCGCTGACGATCGCCGACCGCCTGCTCGGCGGGCGTGGCCATTCGGTGAAGGCCGAGCGGTATCTCACGGAGATCGAGATTGGGCTGCTGGAGGACGTTATCCTGGTCGTCCTCGAGGAATGGTGCAGCCAGTGGAAGGCCGAGGAGGACCTGCACCCTCTGATCATCGGCCACGAGAACAACGGCCGCTTCCTGCAGACCTCGCCGAAGGACGCGATTGTCCTGGCGCTCACCCTCGAGGTGAGTTTCGGCGACTGCTCGGAGCAGATGCAGATCGGCATCCCCTACTACACGATCGAGCCCCTCGTCAAAAAGATGCAGGCCCGCCGGCAGAAGGACTCCGCGTATGCGAAGACCGAGGTCCAGCGGGCGTCCTGGTCCGAGTCGTACAACCACATCGGGATTCCGCTCCGCGCGGAATGGGAGGGCTTCGAGGTGACGCTGCGCGAGGTCGCCTCGCTGAAGGTGGGTGACATCGTTGAAATGCCCCAGGCCCTCCTGCAGCAGACCCAGGTGCTTCTGAACGGCGCCCCAAAATTTGTCGGCACGGTCGGCCTTGAAGGCGGTCGCGTCGCAGTGCAGATAACCCGCAAACTCGCCACCCGCTGACAAGGGAAAGCCGAACACATTTCACCCATGGAAGACAAGGCCCTAGACATCGTTCTCGACGTAAAAGTGAAGGTCACCGTGCAGCTCGGCTCCTGCCTGCTGCCGATGCGCGACGTCCTCGAACTGGCGCCGGGGTCGGTCGTCCAGCTCCATCAGCAGGCCAGCGACCCGGTCGGCCTGTTTGTGAACGACAAGCTCGTCGCCTACGGCGAAGTGGTCGTCGTCGAGGACAACTTCGGAATCAAGATCACCGAACTGGTCGGCAGCGCAAAGCCGTCGCCATGAAGATTCGCGCGCTGCCGCCCGCGGCCGGCATCGTCCTGGCCGCAGCCCTGTTTGCCGCGGCCAGGGTCTGCGCGGCGCAGCCGGCCACGCCGGCCGCCGATCCCGGCTCGCTGCTGTACCCGCGAATCCCGGGCGCCGGCGGAGCGCCGGCGGCCTCGTCGGCGGCAAGCGGCCCGACGATGATTCTTTTTGTGATGGTGGCTGGCGCCGCTGGCGGCTGGTTCCTTTGGCGCCGCTGGCGCGGCGCATCCGCGCCGGTGGCGCGCGGTGAGCACCGCCTCTCCGTCACCGAGTCCCGCTCGCTCGGCAACCGGCAATACCTTGTCGTGGCCGCATACGGGGAAAGAAAATTCCTGCTCGGAGTCTGTCCCGGCCGGATCGACCTGTTGGCTCCGCTGGATGGCGGAGCCCCTCCGCCATGAGGAACGGCGCCCGCACCGCCGCGCTGCGGTGGGTCCCGCTCCTGGCCGTTGCGGCGCTGTCAGCCGCCGCGATACCGCCGGTTCGGGCCCAGTTCGCCGCTTCCCAGCCGGCCGCCGTCGAGGCAGCTCAACCCGCGGCTGTGGCGCCGGCCCTCCCCCCGCCGGCGGGCTCCCAGGCGCCGGCGCCGGCCGCCGCAAGCGCGAACCCCCTCCGGCTGAACATAGCGCTCGAGGGCGCAGAGGGTCCGGCGCAGATGAGCGTCGCCGTCCAGATCGTCATCCTCATGACGCTGCTCACGCTGGCGCCGTCGATCGTCCTGCTGATGACGAGCTTCACGCGCATCGTCATCGTGCTCGGGTTCGTGCGCACGGCGCTCGGCGTACCGGCCGCGCCCTCAAACCAGATCATCATCGGCCTGGCCCTGTTTCTGACCCTGTTCATCATGGGCCCGGTCGTGGACCGGGTCCAGAAGGACGCGCTGCAGCCGTACTTCGACGGGAAGATCACCTCCAGCGTGGCGATGGATCACGCCTCGATTCCGCTGAAGGAATTCATGCTCAAGCAGACGCGGACGCGCGACCTCGAGTATTTTCTCGAGCTGGGCGGGTTTGGCCCGACCGCAGTCAAGGATCTGCCGATTCGCGTCGTCATCCCGGCCTTCGTCGTCAGCGAGCTGCAGACGGCCTTCCAGATGGGCTTCTTCCTCTTCCTTCCGTTCCTGGTCATCGATTTTCTCGTTTCCTCCATCCTGATGGCCCTCGGCATGATGATGATGCCGCCCAACGTGGTTTCCCTGCCTTTCAAGCTCCTCCTGTTTGTCCTCGTCGACGGCTGGCACCTGGTGGTGCGCCAGCTGGTCGAGAGTTTCACAAGGTAACCCCATGAATCCTGAAATCGCCATCGACGTGTTCAAGACCACGATCATCTTCGCGCTGTACATGTCGGCGCCGTTTCTGATCTGCGCCCTTGTCGTCGGGCTGCTGACGAGCCTTTTCCAGTCGATCACGTCCCTCCAGGAGGCGACCCTGACCTTTGCCCCGAAGCTCATAGCCTTCTCCGCCCTGGTCCTCCTTCTCGCCCCCTGGCTCCTGCGCTCGCTTGCCGAGTTCACGGTGACG
>Ga0265342_10004946_pt1 | contig 10289 bp, 10 predicted proteins | sample 4CB327metaG_FD_203125 | JGI IMG/M metagenome (GOLD analysis project Ga0265342, IMG submission 203125) | Rhizosphere microbial communities from Carex aquatilis grown in University of Washington, Seatle, WA, United States - 4-CB3-27 metaG | ecosystem: Host-associated > Plants > Roots >...
CGGCTGGCCGCGCGCGTGACACTCCTTGAGGTCCTCGATCACCGCGCGGAACTTGCCGCGCTCGTTCTTGTAGACCACGTCGTGGTGGTCCTCGCGCAGCATCGGCTTGTTGGTCGGCACGACGGTGACGTCGAGCTTGTAGATCTGGTGAAACTCGGACGCCTCGGTGTCGGCGGTGCCGGTCATGCCGGCGAGCTTCTTGTAAATGCGGAAGTAGTTCTGATAGCTGATCGTCGCCAGCGTCTGGTTCTCCTCCTGGACCTCGACGCCTTCCTTGGCCTCGATCGCCTGGTGCAGGCCGTCCGACCAGCGGCGGCCCGGCATCTTGCGGCCGGTGAACTCGTCGACGATCAGGATCTTCCCTTCCTCGATCAGGTAGTTCACGTCGCGCTTGTAGAGCGTGTGCGCGCGCAGCGCCTGGGTGACGTGGTGCAACCACTCGATGTTCTCGGGGTTGTACAGGTTGCCGACGCTGAGGCGCTGCTCGACGCGCTCGATCCCGCTGTCGGTCATGATCGCCGAGTGCGCCTTCTCGTCGACGGTGTAGTCGATGTCCTTGCGCAGCCCCGGGATGATCGAGTTCACCTTCTGGTACAGGTCGGCCGACTGCTCGGCCGGGCCCGAGATGATGAGCGGCGTGCGCGCCTCGTCGATCAGGATCGAGTCGACCTCGTCGACGATCGCGTAGTTCAGCTCGCGCTGCACGTAGCGCTCGATCGAGTCCTTCATGTTGTCGCGCAGGTAGTCGAACCCGAACTCCGAGTTGGTGCCGTACGCGATGTCCGAGCGATAGCTGCGCTGGCGCTCGCCGTCGGTCAGGCCGTGCACCACGATGCCGACCGACAGGCCGAGGAACTTGTAGATGCGGCCCATCCACTCCGAGTCGCGGCGCGCGAGGTAGTCGTTGACGGTGATGACGTGGACGCCCTTGCCCGCGAGCCCGTTCAGGTAGACCGGCAGGGTCGCGACCAGCGTCTTGCCTTCGCCGGTCTTCATCTCGGCGATGCCGCCCCGGTGCAGCACCATGCCGCCCATGAGCTGCACGTCGAAGTGGCGCATGCCGAGCACGCGGCGGCCGGCCTCGCGGCAAACGGCGAACGCCTCGGGGAGGATCTCGTCGAGCGACTCGCCCTTGTCCAGGCGGCGCTTCAGCTCGGGCGTCATCGCTTGCAGCTCGGCGTCGCTCTTGGCCTGGAGCCCGCTTTCGAGGTCGCCGATGCGCGCGACGATGGGGCGCATTCCCTTGATGACGCGCGCGTTCTTGGTGCCGAAGATTTTCTTGGCGACGTAGCTGAACATGTAATTGCCCTCGCGGGGCAATTTCACCTTATTGCGCCGTTCCCCGACGCGCAAGGTGTTCCTGGCTGAAGCGCCGGTCGCCGGTTTTCAGAGGGTAGCGGGCGGCTGCCGGGGGGCCCTGACGAACAACTGGCCCAGGGCGGCGGCTCCGTAGGCTACCGCCAGGATGAATGCGTAGAAGAGCACGATCGGCAGCTGGTCGAGGATCGCCAGGATCATCCAGGCGAACACGAAAAAGTCGCGCTTGCCGATGATGTTGATCCAGGAAAAGAGGCCCCCCGAGCTGCCGGTCATCTCCTTGAAGGTCGTGCCCCTGGCGAACCACCAGCGGACTTTCAGGACCTCGCCCCCCTCGCCCTGCTTCACCAGCTCGCGGTACGCGATGGTGTTGTAAGTCAGCAACATCGCGCAGGCGCCGAGCGCCAGCCAGATGTCCTTGTCGCTGCCACCGTGGCGCGACAGCCCGAAGCCGACGGCGGCGACCAGCGTCAGGTTGAGCACGTCGTCGACGATGGTGTCGAGCCATTCGCCGATCGCCGTCTGCTGGAAGCGCACGCGCGCGAGCTCACCGTCGCAGCCGTCGAGGATCGACTGAAACTGCGCGAGCAGGAAGCCGAGCACGATCGCGGCCTGGCTGCCGGTCGCGATCAGGAAGCACCCGAGCAGGCCGAGGAGGCCGGCGCCGAGCGTGACCTGGTTCGGCGTGATCGGCCAGTGGCAGAGAAAGCGGCGCGTGATCCAGAACGAGACCTTCTTGTTGATGTGGCGCGCGACCAGGCCCAGATCGCCGCGCAGCAGATCGTTGAAGATCGCGTCCTCGGCGGCGACGCGGCTCGGCTCGTCGACGACGCGCAGGCCGCCGTCGTAGTTGTTGGCGCGCACGCGCACGACGTCGGCGCGCAGCGCGAGCGGCTGGCCGAGCTCGGCTTCCAGGCCGAGGAGGCGCGTCGCGAGGTCGCCGTCGTTGGCGACCTGGCGGATCTCGACAGTGGGCGCGAGCCACTTGGGCAGCGCGATCGCGCCGTCGGTGACGATCACCACGCGCGGCACCTGAGCGCGCGCGAGCTGGCGCAGCGCCCGATCGATGACACGCAGGCCCCCGACCTGCAGCACAGCGCCTGCGGCCTCTTCCCGGGTGGCGCGCAGGAGGACGATCGGCAGGGGCGTGGGGATCTCGCTCATGGCCCCCGCACGATGGCAGCGGCGGCCCCTACGCTCAAGGTGAAAGAGGCGGTAGTAGGCGATCGAGCACGGCGCCGAGCTCGGCCGGCGCCCGCGTCAGGTCGCGACGTGTCGCCTGGAAAACGTGGGGCCTCGCGCTGTCGACCACCACATCCGCGCGCGCGGCCGGGTGATGGGCGGCGACGTAGCGCTCCTGCGCCGGCACGTAGCGCGCATCGAGCCGGTGCTCGATGACCGAGCGGGCGCGCCCACGCGTGAGGTCGCGCGCGATGAGGCGGCGGCGGGCCTCGGCGGCGTCGAGCTCGAGGTAGATAACGAGGCCGGCAGCGGCGGTCGGAACGCGCAGCGCGAACACGCCTTCGACCAGCGCGACGCGCGCGCGGCGAAGGTCGATGGTCCGCTCGCCCGCCAGCGAGTCGGTGCGCGAGTCGAAGACCGGGATGGTCACATGCGGCGCACCGGTGCGGAACGCCTGCAGGCAGCGCTCGAGCTCGTCGAGCGCATAGTAGTCGTCGTAGTAGCTGTCGACCTCGCGGCGATCGGCCCGCGACCAGTCGACCGGGCGGCGAAAATCGTCGACGGGGAACAGCGCCACCGGCCAGCCCGCCTGCTCGAGCCCCGTGGCCAGCTCCGCGGCAAAGGTCGACTTGCCGCTGCCATCGACGCCGTCGACAGTCATGATCGGGAACGGCGGCGCGCCTGGTGGCGAAGCCATCACACCGTGTCGGCGACGAAGTGCGGGCGCAGCTGCTCGAGCAGCGCGGCGTGGATGGCGCCGTTGCTGGCCAGGCTGCCGCGCCGGTGCGCGGTGTCGCGCTGGTTGTAGCGGAACGGGCGGCCGTCGCCGTCCGTGATCATGCCGCCCGCCTCGCGGATCACGACCTCGGGCGCGCACGTGTCCCACTCCTGCTCGCCCGGGCTGAGGTTGATCACCAGATCAAGCTCGCCGCGCGCGAGCGCGTTGTATTTCACCGACGCGCCCATCGCGACCGCGCGACCGTCGAGCCCGGTCGCCGCGAGGCAGGCGCCGAGGCGCCCGGTGGCATTGAGGCGGCTCACGCCGACGCGCATCTCAGCGATGTCGGCGACCCGCGACGCGCGCAGCACGGCGGGCGGTTTGCCGTCACCGTCGTCGACGTGCGCGCCGCCGCCGGCGCGCGCGGAGTAGAGGCGGCCCGCCACCGGCTGGAAGACAGCGCCCACCACGGCGACGCCGTCGACGGCCAGGCCGACGTGCACGCAGAACTGGTCGGTGCGCGCCACGAAGTCGCGCGTCCCGTCGAGCGGGTCGATGATCCACACGCGCCGTTTGCCGAGGCGCTGCTCACCGTCGGGCAGCTCCTCGCTGAGGATGCCGTCATCGGGAAAGGCCGCGCGCAACAGATCGACGATCACCCCGTTGGCCTCGATGTCGGCCTCGGTCACCGGCGACTGGTCGGGCTTGATGTCGATCCGCACGTCGGCGCCGCGGTGGTAGTGGCGCAGGATCGCCGCGCCGCCCAGGCGCGCGGCCCGCTCGGCCGCGTCGAGCTCGCGCGTGTAGTCGACTGCGCTCACCGCATCACCAGGGTCCTTGGCGCAGCGCGGCCTCGGCGCGGTCGCGCTCCTCGGGCAGGTCCACCTCGAGCCAGCCGTGGCCGCTGATGTCGCGGCACGCGGGCGGGGTGCCAGCAGCGGCGAAGCGCGCCAGCACGCGCTCGACGTGGATCGCGCGCCCTTCCTCGGCCAGCGCCGCCTCGGCCTCGCCCCAGTAGCGTGGCGCGAACGCCGCGGGCACCTTGGTCATGCCGACATAGCCGCAGTCGAACGTCACCAGCGTCTTGGCGATGAGCCGCACGCGCCCGTTCTCGTCACGCTCGACCTTCATGTCGTCGTCGCCCAGCGTGCGGTCGCGGTCGATGAACGCGGTCAGCTCGGCGGCGGGCGCCGCCGCCAGCGCCGCGATCGCCGGCCGGTAGATGTGATCCACGTTCATGATCAGGAACTCACCGCGCAGGCGCGGGCGCGCCGTGAGCAGCGATACGAGGTTCCCGTCGCGAAAATCGCGATTCTCGAGCAGCGTCACCGGTAGCGCCCGGCGCGCGACCTCATCGGCGACTAGCGCGAAGGAGAATCCGCCGACGACGATGATCTCCTCGGCGCCCGCCGCCTGAGCGAAGCGCACGGCATACGCCAGCAGCGGCTCGCCCGCGACGGCGATCAGCGCCTTCGGCAGACGTTCAGTGAGGGAGCCGAGGCGGCTCCCCAGCCCCGCGGCCAGTAATGCAACCTGCACCCGCCGAGACTAGAACAAGTCTGGCAGCGAGGCGAAACGCTTTACGACCGGGACGTGCGGGAAGCGCAAGGTGAAGCGGTCGGCCGAGAAGGTGCCGGCGATGCCGACGAAGGGGACCCCCTCTTTCTCTGCGATCTCGCCGTCGTGCAGCGAGTCACCGACAAACAGCATCTCCTGGCGGCCGACGCCGAACACCGCCGAAGCCTTGTCGAGGTGCGGGCGGCCCTTGGCGAGGCCGCCGCCGAAGCCCAGTACCAGGTCGAAGGCGAAGTCGGCGGTGCGCACGAACGCCTCGACGTTCTCCGTTCCGTTGTTCGATGAGACCCCGATGCGCACGCCGCGCGCACGCATGCGCTCGAGCGCCCGGCGGGTCTCCGCCGACATGCGGATCGCATTGCAGCGAGCCGGCTTGCGCGCCTCGAACAGGTCGGACGCGATCGGGTTGCGCGGGTCGGTCGGGAAGACCTCTTCCAACTGCTTGATGAACGGCAGGCCGCAGGTCGCCAGGTACAGCTCGCGCGCCAGCATCCGGGGCGTGCCGTACATCCGCTCCATCACATCCGTTGCCAGATCGGCGAGGGTCGGCATGCTGTCGATCAACGTGCCGTCCAGGTCACAGAGCATCACGCGCGGCAAGGGCAGCGGCGCCGCGGCATCCGCTCTGCGTCCTACTGCCGGAAGGACCGCGTCCGTAGCGAGCGATGACGTAACCTCGAACGGCTGCACTGACATGGTGGACAGCCCAAGGCAGCAATTGATACGCCAGGGGGGGCCAGCGCTCCAAACGTGCAAAATCTCGATGAAATTTGCGACAGCTCAGCAACGAAGTGGTGAAGGTTCACCACCTCAGTCAGGTGAGTTTCTGACACTTTGGCGAACTCATACAGCCGAGCCCTGATAGGATCGCGGGCCATGGATCTGGACGCAGAGCTACGAGCCACCGCACGTGCCCACCTGGCGCGGTTGCTGCCGAAGGTGCTGGAGGACGGTCAAGTCGACGAAAGTGAGAAGGAGCAGCTGCTGGCGGTGTTCCGCCGCGGGATCCTGACCACTGCTGATGTCCGCGAGGTGTTCTCGACCTTTCTCAAGGGGCTCGCCGGCGAGGTGCTCGCCGACGGCGTGGTCACGCCGCAAGAGCAGGAACGGTGCCGGACAGCGGTGCGCGAGCTGCGGATCCCGCGATCGTTCTTGTCGCCGGACTTGATCGCGATCATCGACGGGTAGCAGAGCCTCCTCACCCAACCCTCTCCTCCACGCGGACGTGGAGGAGAGGGCTACTAGTGGAGAGGGCTACTGGAGGAGAAGGCTACTGAGGGGGGCTGCGAGCTTTTTTCTCCCTCTCCTCCATGTCTGCATGGAGGAGAGGGTCGGGGTGAGGAGGTCCGCCTAACCGATCGCCACCGGCGCCCCGTCGAGCCCGCCCGGTATCGGCTTCCCGAGCGATTGCAGGATCGACGGGAACAAGTCGACCGAGCGGATTCGGTCGGCGCCCCAGGCGCCGTTGACCGCCGCAGGCACCAGCATGTGCTCGCGGTGCAGGCCGCCGTGCGAGCCGTTGTGCGGCTGATACTCGAAGCGCGCGCGCAGATCGTAGCCCAGACGCGCGCACACGATCAGGTCGCCGGCGCGCGGCGAGCGAAAGAACTCACAGACCTGCCACGGCGCATCCGGATAGTCCGACGCCGCGGTCACCGCCGCGACCTCGGCCGGCGTCATTCGCTCGGGCACCGCGCCGTAGCCGAAGGGATCGGTCCCCTCCACGCGGTAGCGCACGCGGCGTTCCGCGGCACCCGCCTCACCGCCCTCGAGCGTGATCACCGCGCGGCCGCCGCGGTTCGCGACCACGTAGTCCGGCGTGGCGCCGCCTGATGCCTCGCCCCGACGGTAAATCACGTGATCGATTGCCGGCTCGGCGAGTAACCGCGCCACCAGCTCCGCGGCCCGGCCGCCCACCTTCTCGAGCTCCGGGCGCTCGCGCCAGCCACCCTCGCCGCTGAGGTAGACGTTCGCCATGGCGTTGCCCGACACCATGACCGCGGCCTCGGCGCCGAAGAGCCACCGCCAGATCTTCGGATACGACAGCGTCTTGGGGTAGACGCGCGCCACGAACTCGTCGATCTCGAAGTGGGTCTGCGTCGTCGACTGCCCATGGTCCGATGTGAGCACGATGCGGGTTCGCTCGAGGCGGCCGAGGCGCACCAGCGCGTCGATCACGCGCCCGAGCGCGGCGTCGAAGCGCCGGTAGGCTTCGTCCGACGCTGGGCACAGCGGGCCGAAGCGATGCCCGAGCTCGTCGACCGCGGGAAAGACCGCGAACGCCGACGGAAAGCCGGCCTCGAACGCGCGCACCACCGCGTGCTCGGCCTGCAGGTCCGATGCGTACCAGTCGCGGCTGGCCAGGCTGCGCAGGAACGCCGCCGCCTTGGAGAATCGCGTGCGCCGCGCGCGCGCCGGGCAACCGCGCACGAACCAGGTGTTGATGTCGGCGAGACCGTCGATGTGCTGGAACAGCGTGCCCACGTCGGCGCTGACATCGCCCGCCAGCTTGAGCTGGCGCAGGGGCGCCATGTACGACCGCGTCCGGCCGAGGAACCCGAAGGACCCCGGTCGCTCCGCCCAACGAATGCCCGGCAAATTGGCGCGCCCCGGGTGCGCGCCGGTCAGGACCGGCAGGTGCGCCGGGCCGCTCACCGACGGGAACACGCTGGTGGCGTGACGGAAGCCGCCACGGTCGAAGAACGTCCGCTTCATCACCGGCATCTCGCCGGCGGCGACCAGGCGCGCGATCACGTCGGGGCGCGCGCCGTCGACTAGGATCGCCAGCAGGCTGTCGCATCGAGGCGCGTCGGACACGCGCGGAAGCTACAGCAAAGCGCGGAGCGCGGCAAAGCCAGCGCGAAAGCGGAAAGGCCGCAGGCTCAAGCGCCGACGACCAGCATGAACCTCCACGTCCGCGCCTCGATGCCGTAGCCGGCGTCGAAGCCAATCAACGGGATGGCAACCGAGCGCAGGAAGAAGCGCAGGCCGGCGCCCACGTCGTTGTGGATGTCGCGGCCGGGCGAGAAGCCGGCCTCCTGCCCAGGCAGGAAGGCGCGCTGGTCGGGGGTCGTCGTCCGCACGCGGTAGTTGTCCTGGAGCGGGTCCTGCGGCGGCAAGTCTCGGAACCACAGCGCGGCGACATCATAGAAAAACAACGCACGGAAATCGGCGGCGCCGACGGAGAACAACGGAAAGTGGTATTCGGCCTTGCCCGAGAGCTGGGTGTCGCCGCGGAACTGCTGGTAGAGGTACCCGCGCAGGTTGGGGCCGCCGACGGTCAGCTCGTTCCAGAACGGCAGGTTGTGCCCCGCCGCCGCGTAGGCCGAGTAGATGAAGTTGTGCGAGCGGAAGAACTTCACGCCGCGCTCGAAGTACGCGGCGGCGCGCCAGTACTCGAGGTCGCTGCCGTAGCTGGGGCTGGCGAGGTCGAACGCGACACCCAGCGAAGTGCCGGTCATGACCGCGAACTCGCGCGCGCGGAAGTCGAAGCTCAGCGACGCTTTGCCGACGCCGAGCGTGGCGCCCTTGGTCGTTAAGACCGGCGCCGGCATCTGCATCGTGGTGTCGGTCGCGGGGATGTCGGACCCCGACACGTTGACCTTCTGCATGCCCCACGAAATCTGGGTCTTGAGCCGCCGGAGCCAGGCGATGCCGAACACGGTCTCGAAGCCGTAGGACGTGAGGCGAGTCTCTTGCACCGGCCCGGACGGCGCTTCGAGGTTGTTCTCGTACTCGGGGATGACCTGCTTCTGCACGTTGCCCTGCAGCTGCCAGTAGCCCCAACCACCGAACAGCGCGGGATCGCGGTACGCCAGGACCGCTCCCGAATCGACATCGGCGAGGCGGCCACCCACCACGAGCTGCTTGCCGCGCCCGAACAGGTTTCCGTCCACGAATACGAGGCCGATTGATCGGTTGTTGGATGACCAGGACGCGGTCGGGACCGGCGCCCAGGGGAACTTGTCCTTGACCGCGATGTTGACGCGCACGCCTTCGGCGTTCTGTTCCCACCACACGTTGACGTCCGCGAACAAGCCCGCCGTATTGAGGCGCTCGCGCGCGCGCTCGAGCGTGTCGAGCTCTAGGGTGTCGCCGATCTTCACGCCGGCGATCGAACGCACCGTGTCCTCTTCAGTGCGTTGATTCCCCAGAATGCGCACATCCGTGATCGCCTCACCAACCGCCCAGGCGCGCGAGGGCGCCAGAAGGACCGTGACGATGAGGACGACCACGGCACGTAGGACCAAGGTGGCCGCCATCACCGATCGATCCGGCCGACCCAAGCTCGAGCCAATGGTCCGCATGGCATTAAGCATATCGACCGAAATGCGGTTCGTAAACCGCGGTCTCCCCCTGGGGGAAAAACCCTGGTAGCTTTTGCGGCCGATGCCCGCACCTTCCCAAGGACAAGGTGGGGCTTATCATGCCTGGATTACCCGGCATCCCGTGCAGGTCCTGGTACTGGCTGCGCTGGTGACCCTGGCCGGGGGCTATCTCGCCTGGCACCTGAAATTACGCACTGCCTTCTCGGAGCTTCTCCCGAGCAAGGATCCGGGCGTGATTGCCCTTACCAACACCTCGAAGCGTATGGGCGTTATGTCATTGCTGCTGAACTTCATTGCGCTGCCGATCACGTTCGGTATCGGCGCCGAATACGCGCTCAACGTGCTGACCCGGTACCGCGAGGACCGCAACATCGTGCACGCCGTCCTCTCGACGGCCGCGGCGGTGGCGCTCTGCTCGTGGACCACGATCGTCGGCTATGGCTCGCTGCTGGCGGCGCGCAACCAGGCGCTGAACGGCTTCGGCTGGATGGCGATCCTGGGCGAGGTCTCATGTCTGATGGCGGCGATCGTAGCTCTGCCGGCGGCGCTGCTCTGGTGGCGCAAGCGAGCGGCGCGCGGCGGGGATCGAAGATCGGCAACCGGGTAGGCCGCGAGAGCGTGGCTAAGACGGCAAGCGGCTGCGCAGGACGCCGGCGGTCGAGAGGATCAGGAAGAGACCCAGCGCGACCCAGACCAGGCCGAAGATGAGGTGTCGGCGGCGGGCCTTGGCGGCCGCGGCAGCGGCGGTTTCGCTGACGTCAGTCTCGATCTCGCGGCTTGGGTGGCGGCGGCCAAGCCACGCCGTGCGCCAGGCGCCGAAGAGCACCAGCATCGCGCCGACGACATAGAAAAAGAGCGGCGGGATGACCAGGTTCATGCGCCGAATCTGCCATTGCCCGCGGCGAGGGACAAGCGCGGCGGAGCCGGCGGGCGCCTTGCGAGAGCCAACCTTCAGCTGGCGGTCTCGATGGCCTTGAACTCGCGGATCACCGTCACCCGGATCTGGCCGGGGAACGTCATCTCGGCCGAGATCTTGCGCGCCACCTCGGCCGACAGGTTGACCGCCGAGAGATCGTCGACGCGGTCTTCTTGCACGTAGATGCGCACCTCGCGGCCGCCCTGCACGGCGAACGCCTCTTCGATGCCGCGGAAGCTGCGCGTGATGCGCT
>Ga0265342_10004947_pt1 | contig 10288 bp, 6 predicted proteins | sample 4CB327metaG_FD_203125 | JGI IMG/M metagenome (GOLD analysis project Ga0265342, IMG submission 203125) | Rhizosphere microbial communities from Carex aquatilis grown in University of Washington, Seatle, WA, United States - 4-CB3-27 metaG | ecosystem: Host-associated > Plants > Roots > Rhizosphere...
TTGGATTTCTGCGCGGCGTCGATTTTTTCTGGACCACTCGGCATTTGTTGTTCCAGACCGCGCTTGTCGCAGGGGTGTTGTTGCTGGTGTTTTTTGTCGTCGATCTCTTTTTTCATCGACGCGACCGCCGCGTGCAATGGATCGGCGAGGACGTGCGACCGGTGGCGTTGCGCATTCACGGCGGAATCAATGGCGTGCTGCTGGCCTTGGTGATCGTCGCCATCTTGCTGTCGGCGGTATGGAAGCCCGGCATCACTTTCAATGTGTACGGGACCGATCTTGAACTCCAGAACCTGCTGCGCGATGGCGCACTGCTTCTGATCGCGGTCGCCTCGTTGACCTTGACGCGCAATGAACACCGCGAGGTGAACGGCTTTTCGTGGGAGCCGATTTTGGAGGTTGCAAAGCTCTTTGCTGGCATCTTCATCTGCATCATTCCGGTACTGGCCATGCTACGCGCCGGACGAAGCGGAACCTTCGGGTGGCTGTTTGATGCCGTGACGTTGGACGACGGTCGTCCCCACGACGTCGCCTATTTTTGGCTCACCGGGTTATTGTCTGCCTTTTTGGACAATGCGCCGACCTATCTGGTGTTTTTCGAGCTGGCGAGCGGCGATGCCGGCAAGCTGATGGGTGAGCTGGGATCAACGCTCGCTGCGCTGTCCATGGGGGCTGTGTTCATGGGGGCGCTGACCTATATCGGCAACGCGCCGAACTTCATGGTCTACGCGATCGCCGTCGAGCGTGGGGTCAAGATGCCGAGCTTCTTCGGCTATCTTGTGTGGTCGGCAGCGTTTCTGCTGCCGATCTTCGTGCTCCTGACATTGGTGTCGATCGCGGGGCCGTAGCGAGAGTTGCGAGCCCGCATCAAGTCGCCGGCAGCGCCGCCACCGCCTCGATTTCAATCAACGCGCGCTCATGCGCCAGTCGCGAAATCTGCAGCGTGGTGCTGGCCGGCGGCGCGGAGGTATTGATGAATTGGTCGCGAACCTCGCGAAAGACTGCGAGATGGCTGATGTCGGTAAGATAATTGTTGAGCTTAACGACTTGATCAAAGGTCGCGCCGACCGCGGCCAGCGCGCCTTTCAAATTCTCGAAGGTCTGGATCGCTTGCGCGCGAAAGTCGCCGGGCTCGCCGACCAGCCGACCGTCGAGGCTGAGCCCAAGCTGTCCGGCGATATAGATAATTCGTCCGGGACCGGTGATCTCCACCACGTGCGAATAGGTCGGTGGCTTGGAGAGGGCGGGTGGGTTGAGAAAGCGAAGATGGGCGGTCATGGACGTCTCCCCGGGTTTCTGGCCTTGCCCGATCTTTAGCCTGATCCAGGTGGCGGAGCGATTCCTTTCCGGGCGCTCATGTCGTGTGAATTGTGCGGATTTCCCGCACAGCGCGCTGAACTATCTCCGCCCCACCGCGTTGAACACGCGAGCCGGCGCTCGCCGGTAGCGCTCCATCCTTCGGCGAAGGGTCCGCTGTCGCCGGGTTTCCCAGGGAGGACACCGCGTGTGGCCCGATCGGTTGACAGGAAAATATCGTAGCTCACGGGTGACGTCGGCGCCCCTGTCGACGGCCGCAATTGCGCTCGCGATGCTCGCCCTACCGGTTGGGTCGGCCTCGGCGGGCGATTTCTTCAATTTCTTCTTTGGCGGGTCTCGCCCGCAGTCCTCGGGTTCCCAGATGCCGGCGACGGCCTATGCCGATCCATCGACCCCGACGCCGTTCGAAAATCCCGCGCTCCGTGACCCTTCGGGCCAACAATCCGGAGCCCCGGAAGTCGCCTATTGCGTCCGGCTCTGCGATGGCCGCTATTTTCCCATCCAGCGTCATGCCGGCAACAATCCGGTGCAGCTCTGTTCGGGAATGTGTCCCGCCAGCAAGACCAAGATCTTCAACGGCACTGAAATCGACCACGCCACCGCCAGTGACGGCAAGCGCTATGCCGATCTGGACAATGCCTTCGTGTATCGGCAACGGCTGGTCGACAATTGTACCTGCAACGGCAAAGACGCATTCGGGACCGCGCGGGTGGATCTCACCTCCGATCCGACCCTGCGCGTCGGCGATATCATTGCGACTGTCGACGGGCTCGCGAAGGTCTCCCGGGTGCCGGGGGCACGCAAAACCGCGGCGTTCACGCCGATCGATCCATCGACCCAGGTTGACAACATGATGCCGCGAGACGAGGCGACCTCGCGTCGCAAGCTGGCGAGCCGGAACGGGACAGCGCAAGACTAAGGCAGATCGGTCAGAGCGCCAGGCTCGCAATCACGTCCTGCGCCAGCGACAGCGCACTGGTCAGACCCGGCGATTCGATCCCAAACAAATGAACGAGCCCCGGCAATCCATGCTCAGCCGGTGTATCGATCCGGAAATCGGCCGCCGGTTCGCCGGGACCGGTGAGTTTTGGTCTGATCCCCGCGTAGTCCGGCACCAGTGACCCGGCCGGCAGATCCGTCCAATAGGTGCGAATGCTGGCATAGAACGATTCCGCCCGGCGCGGATCGACCTCATAATCCATCCGGTCGATCCATTCGACGTCGGGTCCGAACCGCATGCGTCCGGCGAGATCGAGGGTGACATGCACCCCAAGCCCGCCCTCAACCGGCGCCGGATAGATCAGGCGCGAAAACGCCGGTCGTCCCGCAAAGCCGAAATAATTGCCCTTGGCAAGAACCAGCCGTGGCACCCGGTCCGAGGGGAAACCCTCGGTCGCAAGCGCGAGTTGCTGTGCGCCGTGGCCGGCGGAATTGATCACGGCGTCGACGACCATTGTGCCGGGCTCAGTGCCGCCATAATGCACCTCCCAACCCGCGGCGATGCGCGCCATCCGCATGACCGGTGTCTGGAATGCGATCGATCCGCCGCAACTCTCGAGATCCCCTTGCAGCGCCAGCATGTAGCGGTGGCTGTCGATGATTCCGGTTTCCGGGGAATGCACCGCCGCGACGCACGCCAAGGCGGGCTCCATCCGTCGGGCGGCGTCGCCGTCGATCAAACTCAGTCCCTCGACGCCATTCTTGAGGCCCTGCGCGAGGATCTGTTGAATCTTCGCTGTTTCCTCTGCCTTGGTTGCCACGATCAGTTTGCCGCTGCGCCGATGCGGAATACCGTGAGAGGCGCAATAGGCGTAAAGCATGCGCCGTCCACGCGTGCAGTGTCGTGCGCGGAGAGACCCGGTCGGATAATAGATCCCCGCGTGGATCACTTCGCTATTGCGCGAGGATGTACCGGTGCCGATCGTTGCCGCCGCCTCGGCCACGATGACGTCATGGCCCTTGATTGCGGCCTCGCGTGCCATCGCGAGCCCGACGACCCCCGCTCCCACGACCAGTACCTGCATGACGCGTCCTCAGAAATTCGCTGTTACGACTGCGTCACCCACCGCGATGGATCCGGCCCCGACAACCTCACCATAGACCCCGCAATCGGCGTGGCCGAAAGACCGCAGCAGCGTTTCGGGAATGGCAAGATCTCGGATTCCGGTCCCGGGTTCGACGTTCGTTGCCGCGCAGCGCACGATTCGCTTGACGATTTTCAACCGTGCGCCATCGCCGAGCGTGATCTCGTGATTCAGCAGCGTGAACTCATGCCACGCCGGCCAGCCGTCGACGTAGACATTGGCACGAAATCGCAATGGGTCGACCGGCGCCCCCACCACAGTCTCGACGGCGGCAACCGACGCCCGGTTGACGATCGATACGACCTTCTTGGCCACATCGGAAAAGCTGTGGTCGGGGGCCTGCAGGATTTTGGGGGGACCGCGCAACTCGTCGACGCAGAACACGGCAAAGAACCGCTCGATCGCTTCGCGCCCGGCAACCGTGCGCAGATCGCCGCTTGCTGCCTCGCTGTTCTCGCACCGAATCGAGAGCATGTGGGACACGTCGTCGAACCTGGTGTCGAGCCGGGCAAGACGGCCGTTCCGCATCAGCATCAGGAAGCGCTGCTTGGGCAAATAGGCAGGCGCCGCGCGGTCGAAGCCGGAAGGGCCGTTCTCGATGGCATAGAGGCGATCTGCGGCGATGGTCTTTCCCACGGCCAGGGTCGTCCCGACCAGGGGTTCCGGCGAGAGCCCCTTCACCGGATAACGATAGATCGACTGAATGCGGGGGGTGAAATGCGTCATGGTGGCTCGGATCTCAAGCCTTTCAATAGCGGCTTAAGCGCAAGCTGCCTAGCGCGCCGGACCCAGGCGATGTCGCCGGTTCGCGGCGCATTCAGGTTTGATTCATCCAAATGCTAAATCCTGTTCCAAGCGCAGATTCAGCGGTGACGATTCCGCACGCGATGTAGCCGTTGGATCCGATCAAAAGTACCATCGCAGGGGCAGATGCGCAGCTCCGGGACATCGCCCGGCCGCCAGTGAAAATTCGAATTGGCCCCCTTTCGCCCCTGCGAACCGCGCCTACATTTCGGCTGCTGGCCGAGGTTGCTGTTTATCAAGGTGGCCCGGGCCGTACCGGCGATACTGGATCGATTGATTGTCCAGCCTCCGCCGGGGGTGGCGCGCGCTGAGGGAGAAGAGCATGGAGTTCGAGAAATATACCGATCGCGCTCGCGGGTTCATACAATCTGCGCAGTCGCTCGCGCTTCGCGAAGGGCATCAGCAGTTCGCATCCGAACATCTGCTGAAGGTGCTGCTCGACGACCCGGAGGGGCTCGCGGCCGGTCTGATCGATCGGTCCGGCGGTAACTCGCGCGCTGCACTCTCCGCGGTCGAAGTGGCGCTGAAGAAGCGGCCCAAGGTCGAGGGTGGGGGTGCCGGTCAGCTTTACCTCGATCCGTCGCTCGCGCGCGTGTTCGCCGCCGCGGAAAAGGCGGCGGAGAAGCTTGGGGATTCGTTTGTGACCGCCGAGCTCCTGCTGCTCGCCCTTGCGCTTGAGAAGGACTCAGAGGCCGGAAAGATCCTCGCCAACGCGGGCGTGACGCCGCAGAATCTGAACGCGGCCATCAACGCGCTGCGCAAGGGGCGCACCGCCGACTCGAGTTCGGCTGAGAATGCTTACGATGCTTTGAAGAAATACGCTCGCGACCTGACCGAGGCTGCGCGCTCCGGCAAACTCGATCCCGTGATCGGCCGCGATGAGGAAATCCGCCGCACGATTCAGGTCCTTTCGCGGCGGACCAAGAACAATCCGGTCCTGATTGGCGAGCCCGGTGTCGGCAAGACCGCAATCGTCGAGGGCCTCGCGTTGCGCATGGTCAATGGCGATGTGCCCGAAGGTCTGCAGGACAAGAAATTGCTCGCCCTCGACCTGGGATCTCTGATCGCCGGCGCGAAATATCGTGGCGAGTTCGAAGAACGGCTTAAGGCGGTGCTGCAGGAGGTCACGTCGTCGGACGGCGGGATCGTATTATTTATCGACGAGATGCACACTCTGGTCGGCGCCGGCAAGGCCGATGGCGCGATGGATGCTTCGAATCTTCTGAAGCCGGCGCTTGCGCGCGGTGAACTGCATTGCATCGGCGCAACCACGCTGGACGAATACCGCAAGCACGTGGAAAAAGATGCGGCGCTGGCGCGACGCTTCCAGCCGGTGTTCGTGTCGGAGCCGACGGTCGAGGACACCATCTCGATCCTGCGCGGCCTGAAGGAGAAATACGAGCTGCACCACGGCGTGCGCATCACCGATTCGGCGATCGTCGCGGCCGCGACGCTCTCGCACCGCTATATCACCGACCGTTTTTTACCGGACAAAGCCATCGACCTCGTCGACGAGGCGGCGGCGCGGTTGAAGATGCAGGTCGATTCGAAGCCCGAGGAACTCGACAGCATTGATCGCGAGATTATCCGTCTGAAGATCGAGCAGGAGGCGCTGAAGAAGGAGCGCGACGCCGCCTCGCGCGAGCGCTTGCGGGCGCTGGAGACCGAACTTGTCCGGCTTGAAAAGAGTTCGGCCGACCTCACCGGTCGCTGGAAGTCGGAAAAAGAAAAGCTTTCCGAAGCGCAGAAATTCAAAGCGGAGCTCGATCAGGCGCGCATCGAATTGGCCAACGCGCAACGGCGAGGGGAATATCAACGCGCCGGCGAATTGGCCTATGGGCGAATTCCGGAACTCGAAAAGAAGGTCCAGGCGATCGAGGGCAAAGAGGCCGCCGGTGCGTTGGCGCATGAAGCGGTTACGGCCGATAACATTGCGCAAGTGGTTTCCCGCTGGACCGGGATTCCCGTTGATCGCATGCTCGAGGGCGAACGCGAAAAGCTCTTGCATATGGAAGAAAGTCTGGCGCGACGCGTGGTCGGCCAGGCGGAGGCGGTCAAGGCGGTCTCGACCGCGGTCCGTCGCGCGCGCGCGGGTCTGCAGGATCCGCACCGGCCGATTGGCTCATTCATGTTTTTGGGCCCGACCGGCGTCGGCAAGACCGAACTCACCAAGGCGCTCGCGGCCTTCCTATTCGACGAGGAGACTGCGCTGCTGCGCATCGACATGTCGGAGTATATGGAAAAGCACTCCGTCGCGCGGCTGATCGGAGCGCCTCCGGGATATGTCGGCTACGAGGAGGGCGGCGCGCTGACCGAGGCGGTCCGCCGACGGCCCTATCAGGTCGTGTTGTTCGACGAGATCGAAAAGGCCCATCCGGACGTGTTCAACGTGCTCCTGCAGGTGCTCGACGATGGGCGCCTGACCGACGGTCAGGGCCGCACCGTCGACTTCCGCAACACGCTGATCGCGATGACGTCGAATCTGGGCGCCGAGTTTCTGGTGAACCAGCCCGAAGGCGAAGACAGCGAGCAGGTCAGAGAACAAGTGATGGCAGTCGTTCGGGCAAGCTTCCGCCCGGAGTTTCTCAATCGTGTCGATGAAATCATCCTGTTCCATCGACTCAAGCGCGCCGATATGGGACGCATCGTCGACATCCAGATCGAACGGCTGCAGACGCTGCTCGCGGATCGCAAGATCGCGATCACGTTGGAACCGGCCGCGCGCGAGTGGCTGGCGGAAAAGGGCTACGATCCGGCGTACGGCGCGCGACCGCTCAAACGCGTGATCCAGAAGGCCATCCAGGATCCGCTCGCTGAGCTCATCCTGTCCGGCCAGATCAAGGATGCCGACAAGGTGGCGATTTCCGCCACTAAGCGCGGTCTTGCCTTCAACGGCCAGGTGGCGGCCCAGGCGGCGTAATCGTTGAGAAATCTCCGGCCGCCGCCGGGGTCCCCGCCAGGGGTGTTAGCGGCCGGCACCGCCGGCGGTCTGCGCCACGCGCGAAGGCGTCTGCGAGATCATGCCGTCGAGCCGATCGCGTTCGTGCTCGAAATCCGCGAGCATTTGGCCGTCCAGCGAGCGGCCGCGCGGCAGCTTGTAGCGCATGGGATCGACGAAACGCCCATTCACCAGAATTTCGTAATGGACGTGTGGACCGGTCGAGACGCCGGTCGATCCGACAAATCCGATGACCTGACCTTGGCGCACGCGTACGCCGACATCCATGTTGCGGGCGAAGGCGGACATGTGGCCATAGGCGGTCTCATAGCCGTTGGCATGCTGGATGCGGACGTATTTGCCGTAGCCGCCCTCCCATCCCAGCTTTTCGATCGTACCGTTGCCGGACGCGAAAATCGGGGTGCCCATCGGCGCCGCCCAATCAACGCCCGTGTGCATCTTGGCGATCCCGAGAAGCGGATGATTGCGCTCGCCAAATCCCGACCGCATGATGGCTTCATTGACCGGTTTGCGAACGAGAAACTTTTTTACGCTTTTCCCGGTGTCGTCATAGTAGTCGACGACCCCGTCGTCGAGGCTCTGAAACCGATAGAATTTCTTGATTTCGCCGCCGACCGTGAGCGAGGCATACAGCACATCGGCCTTGTCCTGCGCGCCCATGTTTTCTTCTTCGCCCGCGTAGAGCACTTCGAAAGAGTCGCCTGGCTGGGTCTTGCGCTGGAAGTCAACATCGTAGGAGTAGATGCGAATAAGGTTGTCGACGACGGGGCGAGGCACCTGATTGCGCAGCGCGGTCTCATAGATGCTCTGGTAGAGCCGCACGCCGGTGCCGTCGTCCTCCGTGTCGTCTTCCGCCACCTGCGTGTCGGTCGCGCTTTGGGCGTCGACCGCCACGTATTTACCCATGTCCGAAAGCGCGGCGAGTGCTTCGACGCCGCTGTCGCCCATGACGATCACGCGGACGGGCTGCATCCGCTGCGTTCCCGTCGGCGACAAGAGAATACGCAGCTTCTGCCCTTCCTTGATCGCACCGTCTCGGCCCTTGCCACCGAGTGCGGCCGCGATGGCCTTGGTTTCGTCAGGCGTCGCGCCGACGTCGTGAAGGAGGGACGCCAGAGTCTCGCCCTTCCTGACGGTCAGCGTGCGTTCGTTCCAGCTGTTGCCACCGGTCGTCTGCGAGGCGGTCTTCGGCAGCAGCGTGATGTTTTCGGGCACGATGCGCGCCTCGAATCCGGCATAGGGGTCCGGGCCCGGTTCGGCGGCATAGCCGAGCTTCACGTCCGTCGACGTGCTCGCGACCTCGTAGCGGCCCGATGTGCTTCCGGTCCAGCTTGCCGCATCGCGCACGCGCGCGATGACCTCGTCGACCGGCAACATGGTCGCGATTTTTGCGCGTGCCAAAATGGGCGCGAGATCCCGGGTGACGAACGCCACTTCGGCATCCGGCGCGGCATCTGGCGTGCTGTCATCGATCGGCGCGCCGCTGGAATCGGCGAGCATGCGCTGCGGGTTGAAGGCCGGAATATTGGCTGACAGCTCGGTGGTCGAGAGCGCGAGATTGCCGCCGATGTGAACGAATGGCCGCACCCGCACCACCTGGTGATCGCCGGCGCGGCTCGTGGTGGAGACGCGAATGATGTGGCGCAGCGCATTGGTTTCGCCGATCGGCGGCAGCTTGTCAGTCTTGCGGGTGCTGGTTCGGTCGGTGGATGCGGTCAGCGCTCCTCGCAACGCCGCTTCGATGCGCTCCGGAACGGCGGCAAAATGCGTCTCACCGTCAAGCGCCGCGAATACGGCGCCGGCCATCAAAGCCGCGCCACAGAGACCCGTCAGAATTGTGCCGCTGAACCACTGAACCGACACGCGTCGGCGATCGACGTCAACGCCGATCTCGCCATCCACGGATAATGGCGGTTCGTTTCCCAGATCGATCGTGTCAGGGCTGGTCCCCGCACGATAAGATCCGCGCAGCCTGCCGTGATCCATCAAGATCGCCGTCCCCTGCAGTCTTGCGGTCGCTTGTCAGTCGCCGCCGAACACCTAGACGCCCGAAGCGCGACAAAGCCCTACCCCAGTACGGATTACGGCACGATGCCGCCCCACTCCCGTGCCGTCAATGAAAGGCCGCAACCGCGCAGTAACTATGCACTATTGTCGTCGGTGACGCTTTGGTCGGCGAACACCCCTCGCGCATAAGAAGACGGCGGAGGATTGTGGCTTCTGTACGGCGTATCGCGCAAGCCCTGCCGCCGAAAGAGGATTTTCGGGCTCCGCCGGGGGGCGCGAGGAAAACCCGAAACGCCTCGTTAAGAGGTGTTGACATTCCCGATTTTGACGGCATATAACCCCCCTCACGGCGCGCCGCCGTCTCGGCGCGATGGCGCGCCTCAGAAGCTCCTCACTGATACTCGGTGATCAAGCCTCCGATTACGGTCGGCGGTGCAGGCTTCGATGGCTCTCCGGTTCTGCCGGGGAGTGAATTTTCGTCGAATGGGACCTCGGTTGAGGTTCCGGGCTCTTTGACAAGTGAATCGGAAGAAAGAGAAACGTGGACGGCGGAGTCCTTGCGGGCTGCTTCCTTGATGGAAGAGGAAGTAGCCGGACGAGACTTCGGCGGTACACGTTTCAGGTCAACACTATGCTTGTTTAGGCGAGCAATCGCTTAGGCAATCAAAGTGGGACCTCGTCAAACGTTGTGATCAGCCGGTTCAAGTTCTCATCCAAAAACTTGAGAGTTTGATCCTGGCTCAGAGCGAACGCTGGCGGCAGGCTTAACACATGCAAGTCGAGCGCCCCGCAAGGGGAGCGGCAGACGGGAGAGTAACACGTGGGAACGTACCCTTCAGTTCGGAACAACCCAGGGAAACTTGGGCTAATACCGAATACGTCCGTAAGGAGAAAGATTTATCGCTGAAGGATCGGCCCGCGTCTGATTAGCTAGTTGGTGGGGTAATGGCCCACCAAGGCTACGATCAGTAGCTGGTCTGAGAGGATGATCAGCCTCACTGGGACTGAGACACGGCCCAGACTCCTACGGGAGGCAGCAGTGGGGAATATTGGACAATGGGCGCAAGCCTGATCCAGCCATGCCGCGTGGATGATGAAGGCCCTAGGGTTGTAAAGT
>Ga0265342_10004949_pt1 | contig 10288 bp, 8 predicted proteins | sample 4CB327metaG_FD_203125 | JGI IMG/M metagenome (GOLD analysis project Ga0265342, IMG submission 203125) | Rhizosphere microbial communities from Carex aquatilis grown in University of Washington, Seatle, WA, United States - 4-CB3-27 metaG | ecosystem: Host-associated > Plants > Roots > Rhizosphere...
CGTTGCGGAAAAGAAGCTCTCACAGGCCGAGATCGCGGAGCTGCGTCAGCTCCGGTTCGAGGCGATGAACCTGCAGGCGATCGAGGGCAATCCGTTCGACGCCGACGACATCGCGATGTTCGAGATGTTCGAGCGCGAGGGGTGGAGCGACGAACAATGTCGCGCCTACATTCTGGCGCGAGCGCCTGCATCTCGCGTGACGTGAGCGACGCAAACGATCCTTACGTCTATCCCGGCACCTCGATCCTGCGAAATCGGCTCGGGATCACCGATCCGGATTTTCTCAACAAGCAGGAAAGAGCCCTCGTGGCGCTCCGCAGCCGCCGCGGCATCCCGCGCGGCTCGTTCGACCTCGCCCACCTGCGCGCCATCCATCGCCATCTCTTCCAGGACGTCTACGACTGGGCGGGCGAATTGCGCACCGTCGAGATCAGCAAAGGCCGCCAGCAATTCCAGTTCCGCCAATACATCCAGACCGGCATGGCGGACGTGCACCGGCGTCTCGTCCGGATGCGTTTCCTGGAGGGCCTGACGACGCCCGACTTTGCCGAGCAAGCCGCCGTCATCGTCGGCGACATCAACTACATCCATCCCTTCCGCGAAGGAAACGGCCGCACCCAGCTCCACTACCTCAAGCAGCTCGCCCAGCAGGCCGGCCATCGCCTCGACCTCGCCCGGATCGCGGGCGACCGATGGATCGAGGCGTCGATATCAAGTCATGAAACGGAGTATGGCCCAATGGCGCGGATCATCGCGGACGCGTTAAGCGGGCCGGTCCGCGGCCGTTGACGCCTGCGGACACCCCCTCTATAAGCCTGCCCAACCGGCGGCGAGGTCTCGCCGCCTTTCATTTTCAACGCTTGAGATCGGTGGCTGCCTGCGGCGCCCCGCATCTGACGGACAAAGATCGATGGCCAATACGTCTTCCGCCCGCAAAGCCACGCGCGTGATCGCCCGCCGCACCGAGGTCAACAAGGCGCGCCGCTCGCGCATGCGCACCTCGTTGCGCAAGCTCGAGGACGCGATCGCCGCCGGCGACCGCAATGCCGCGCTCGCGGCGCTCAAGGCGGCCGAACCTGAACTCATTCGTGCAGCGCAAAAAGGCGTGATCCATCGCAACGCCGCGAACCGCAAGGTCTCGCGTCTCGCGCATCGCGTCGCCAAGCTCGGCAAGTAAGTACATTTCCCGATCGCTGACGCTGCAAGCCCAGCCTTGGCTGGGCTTTATGTTTATGCGACGATCGCGAGCCGTTTTGATGTCGCGGCGGAATTTGTGCGTGCGCACGGGCACATCTTCATTCATCCGATTGTTGCGACGACGTCACCGCCGATACGTATTCGCTTCACGCGCGCGGAATAATTTTCATTTCGCGCACGCGAACGCGTCGCGATGGCAAGGGTTACGTTGCTCTTTTGCGCAAGAAAACCGCAGCGCGCAAAGGCGCTTAGAGGCCACAGCGAGAGCGGGGCTCGCGGAATCATTTTTCCGGCGTGGCACGTGCGTCAGAAAGCATTGTGCCGCAGTGTCATCTTGTCGTGCCGTCGCGCGTTGAATCCGCACGCCAATTCAAACGGTTGTGACGCCGCCACCCTGCGCCGCGCGAACGCGCACCAAAATGGCGGCTTGACGACGACACTTCGTTAACGGAAATTCTTGCCAGGCGGGCGCGGCGATGTATCCTTTGAATACTTCCCATGCTCGAAGGGCCTCAAGAACAGCTCAGTGTTCAAGCTCATCGGTGATGAGAACGGAAAGTGTCGCGTGCTGGCGTAAAGGAAGTCCTGCCTTGTCCCGTAAGATACCGAAGCGCGTAGACTTGATTTTTCCGTTTTCTAGTCCTTGTTCGCGTGCGTGAGGTAGCCAAGCCAACGTAATAGAGTACAAAAACACTTAGAGGCGGTATCGCGCACGGCGGCGCGATCGATCCAGGGGGCCCCATGAGCCAAGCACGGCTAGAGCCGGATTTTCCGGCCACCGCATTGTCGTCGCAAGCGACATCCGGCGCCGCACGATCCAGCACCATCATTGTTTCAGACCTTGCTCCCTCACAGGCCTCGGCGGAATCGGTGAGGTGTCGACGCGGCGCGCCGCCCGGCAGTTGACGTCGGCGCTGCCCGCCGCCGCGCGGTTTCTTTCACCCACGTGTTTCCACTCATCGGTCTTACGCGATGTCGACCGATCTTCACCGGATCCCATCATGCCTCAAACGTCCGTGCCGATGCGCATCGCTGCGCCGGACCTGCCTCCGGCCCTCTCCGTCCCCCTCGCGGGGGCGTCCCGTCACGAGCCGTGCGCCATGAGCACCAAGGACAAGGATCAGGACCTCTGGCAACGCGTCAGGCATCGCCTGCGCGCCGAGGTCGGCGAGGACGTGTTCACGAGCTGGTTTGCCCGCATGGATCTCGATGCCGTCGACGGCGACACGGTGCGCATGTCGGTGCCCACGCGCTTCCTCAAGAGCTGGATCAACTCGCACTACACCGAGAAGGTGCTCGCGTGCTGGCGCGCGGAGCTCCCGACGATGCGGCGCATCGAGCTCGTGGTACGCACCGCGGTGCTGCGCAACGCGACCGTGAAGGCAAAGCCGGCCGAGCCAGTCGAGGTTGCGCGCGAGCAGAAGAGCGCCACGGAGCGCGCCGACATGCGCGGCGCGATGCTCCCCGCCCAGGCCGCGCACGAAGCGCTCGGCGGCTCGCCGCTCGACCCGCGGCTCACCTTCGACAGTTTCGTGGTCGGCCGTTCCAACACGCTCGCCCATGCGGCGGGAAAGCAGGTCGCGCTCGCCCGTCGCGGCGAAGCCGTCATGTTCAACCCGATCTACATCCATGCCGGCGTAGGCTTGGGCAAGACGCATCTGTTGCAGGCGGTCGCCTGGGCGGGCAACGGCGTCTCCGACCGCAAGGTGCTGTATCTCACCGCCGAGAAGTTCATGTACGGCTTCGTCGCGGCGCTGAAAGCGCAGACCGCGCTCGCCTTCAAGGAGGCCTTGCGCGGCATCGACGTTCTCGTGATCGACGATCTGCAGTTCCTGCAAGGCAAGTCGACGCAGGTCGAGTTCTGCCACACTCTCAATGCGCTGATCGACGCCGGGCGTCAGGTGATGATCGCGGCCGACCGTCCGCCGGGCGATCTTGAGAGCCTTGACGACCGCGTGCGCTCGAGGCTGGCGGGCGGGCTGGTGGTCGAGATCGGTGGGCTCGAGGAGGAATTGCGGCTCGAAATCCTGAAAAGCCGGGTCGCGACCGCGCGCGTCCATCATTCCGGCTTCGACGTTCCGCAAGGCGTGCTCGCCTTCATCGCCAAGAGCGTGACGCATAACGGCCGCGACCTCGACGGCGCGCTCAACCGACTTCTTGCTCATAACAAGCTCACCGGCCACCCGGTCACCATGGACATGGCGGAGCGCGCGGTGCGCGACCTGATCCGCCCGCAGGAGCCCAAGCGCGTCAAGATCGAGGACATCCAGCGCGTCGTCGCGCGCCAGTACAATGTGAGCCGCGCCGACCTCCTCTCGTCGCGCCGCACCGCAAACGTGGTCCGCCCGCGCCAGATCGCCATGTACCTGGCCAAGACCCTGACCCTGCGCTCGCTGCCCGAGATCGGACGGCGCTTCGGTGGGCGCGATCACACCACCGTGCTGCACGCGGTGCGCAAGATCGAGAGCCTGGTCGACAACGACAATGTGCTCGCCGAGGAGATCGAGCTCCTCAAGCGGCTGCTGCAGGAGTGAGCCCACGCGGGCTCGTTTCCGCTTCGGAATCCGCTGAATAACTGGCGCGCCCACCGCCTTCCGGCCTTGCCGAAAGGCGGCGCGCGCGCCACCTTCAGGACCCGGCGCAGCTTGCCTGGCCGGACGTTGTTCACGCCCGAGTGGGGTCCGACATGAAGGTCACCGTCGAGCGCGCCGCGCTCCTCAAATCCGTCGGCCACGTGCACCGCGTGGTCGAGCGGCGCAACACCATTCCGATCCTGGCAAACATTCTGATCCGCGCCGAGAAGGGCAAGCTCGGGCTGAAAGCGACCGACCTCGACCTCGAAGTGATGGAGAGCATCCCGGCCGAGGTCTCGCCTGCGGGCGCCACGACCGTTCCGGCCCACATGATCTACGACATCGTGCGCAAGCTGCCGGAAGGCTCGCAGATCGTGCTCGACTCTTCCGGCGACCGCGCCTCGCTGGTGATCCGCGCCGGGCGTTCGCGCTTCACGCTGCAGACGCTGCCGGAGAGCGATTTCCCCGACCTTGCGGCCGGGGAGATGACGCACAAGTTCGTGGTCGCCGCGAAGGATTTGAAGCGCCTGATCGACAAGACCCAGTTCGCGATCTCGACCGAAGAGACGCGCTATTATCTCAACGGCATCTACCTGCACACGGCCGGAACCGGCAAGGCGGTGAAGCTGCGCGCGGTCGCGACCGACGGCCACCGCCTCGCCCAGGTCGAGCTCGACGCGCCCGCTGGCGCCGAGGGCATGCCGGGCATCATCGTGCCGCGCAAGACCGTGAGCGAGGTGCAGCGCCTGATCGAGGACCTCGATGCCGAAGTGGCGATCGAGTTGTCGCAGACCAAGATCCGCTTCACCATCGGCGACGTCGTGCTGACCTCGAAGCTGATCGACGGCACGTTTCCGGACTACGGGCGCGTGATCCCGGTCGGCAACGACAAGACGCTTGTGGTGGACAAGCCGGACTTCGAGGCGGCGGTCGACCGCGTGTCGACGGTGTCGAGTGAGCGCGGGCGCGCCGTCAAGCTCGCGCTCTCGGCCGGCAAGCTGGTGCTCACCGTCACCAATCCGGATTCGGGCAGCGCGACCGAGGAGATCGAGGTGGAGTATGACTCCGACCCGATCGATATCGGATTCAACTCGCGTTACCTGCTGGACATCGCGGCGCAGATCGACGGTGAGGTCGCGGTGTTGAAGCTGGCCGATCCGGGATCGCCGACCTTGATCCAGGACAAGGACGCCGGCGGGGCGCTCTACGTGCTCATGCCGATGCGGGTGTGACGTCGCCCACCTTGCGGCGCTTGTTGGGACGGCGATGCAGCTTCTTCCTCGGAGGCCGGCCGGGGTGCATATAGCGCGCGATCGCCGTCTTGTCCGGTTCATAGGCGGGCACCGGCTGCGCGAAACCCGTAACGGCTGACGCCCAGAATTCGACTCTCTCGGCTTGTTTGTGCAGGCCCTCGACCGAATCGGTCAGGTGGCGTGTTAAATCGTCCTGCAATGTTTTCGTTTTCGTCATGGGTTCCTCCAACCGGTCGGCGCTGACGTGTTCCGAGCCGGGGACGCGACTCTCTCGATGAATGAACTAGCCGGTGATGCCATTCGTTCCAAAAGACCCAGGCGCGGAGGGTGCGGCGTTTTCATTTGGTTCCAATTTTACGGATCCAAAACGGCGTCGCATGCCAGCGCGTCGGCGCCGCAATGAGCGCCGCTCGCATCCGCCGGCTGACGCTGTCGAACTTCCGCAGCTATCGGGCGGCGAGCCTGACGGTCGATGCGCCGCTGGTCGTGTTGCTCGGGCCGAACGGCGCCGGCAAGACCAACCTGATCGAGGCGATCTCGTTTCTCGCCCCCGGCCGCGGGCTGCGGCGCGCGACGCTCGACGAGGTCGCGTTCCTGGAGGGCGACGGGTCGTGGGCCGTCGCGGCGGAACTGGAGGGTGCGCTCGGCCTCGCGACGCTCGGCACCGGCATCGAGGCGCCCGCCGCCGAGGATGCGACGCTCGCGCGCAAATGCCGCATCGACGGCGAGCCGGTCGGCTCGGCGGCCGCCTTCGCGGACCATCTCGGCATCATCTGGATGACGCCGGCGCTCGACGGCCTGTTCGCCGGACCCGCGTCCGAGCGCCGGCGTTTTCTCGACCGGCTCGTGCTCGCGGTCGACGGCGCGCACAATAGCCGCGTCAGCGCGCTCGAACGCGCGCTGCGCTCGCGCAATCGACTGCTGGAGCAGCCAAGCCCCGACACGCACTGGCTCGACGCGATCGAGCACGAGACCGCCGACCTCGCCGTCGCGGTCGCGGCCGCGCGCGCCGAGACGGTGCGCCGCCTCGCCGCGGTGCTGGCGCGCCGCAAGGATCCGTCATCGCTGTTTCCCTGGGCCGACGTCGCGCTCAATGGTTGGATCGAGAACGCCGTGATGGAGCAGGCCGCGACCGAGGTCGAGGACCGCTATCGCGCGGCGCTGAGGGACAACCGGGCGCGCGATGCCGCCGCGGGCCGCACCACCGACGGGCCGCATTTGACCGATCTCGACGTGCTGCACGGGCCGAAGGGGATCGCTGCCGGCGATGCCTCGACCGGCGAGCAGAAGGCGTTGCTGATCGGGCTGATCCTGGCGCATGCCGGTCTCGTGACCGAGATGACGGGCACTGCGCCGCTGTTGCTGCTGGACGAGATCGGCGCGCACCTCGATCCGAGCCGGCGCTGCGCGCTTTACGAGGCGCTCGGCAAGCTCGGCGCGCAGGTGTGGATGACCGGCGCCGATCCGGCGCTGTTCGCCGAGGTCGCGGCGACCGCCGACGTGTTCGCCGTCACGCCGGGGGCCGTGGCTCGCGCAGCGGCCTCCTGAGCGGATGGCCGCGTATCAGTAGCGGTCCGGCTGCCAGCGACGCGGCCGCGAATCCTCGGCAAGCGGTCTCGAATAGGGGTTAGGCCGACACGCGCCGCCCGCCCCGCTCACGGTCGCAAGGCACTGCTCGCGGGTCGTGAAGCCGCAGTTCGACGTCCATTCGTCATAATAGGCGCACCACGGATAATACCTTTCGGCGTGAGCGTTGCGCGGCGCAAAGCTCGCCGCCGTCGCGATCGCGAATACCACCATGGCCAAGGTCCGCATCATGTCTCTCCCGGATCGAGGACGTCCGCGCGGATTCTAACACCGGTTGGCTCGGCGTTGTTCCCGTAAGAGCGGCTCTCCTGCTTTGCGAAAATACGCCGTGCAAGGGCAAAAGTCGCAGCTTCCGCGAGGTCATTTTTTGGCCGTCGGCGAGGTCCCGCCGGGGGCCATTCCGGGCCTGAAAAAAGACTTAAAAATGCCTGCCAAAACAAGGATTTAAATGTCTTCACTTTCGCCTGTACGACACCCATATTTCATGCGACACCACAGCTAGATTCTCAACTGCATTCCGTACAGCGATTCGAAGGCTAAACGCATGGCCGAAGCGGCCCGCCAGAAACCCGTTTCCGATCCGTCCGACTACGGCGCCGACTCGATCAAGGTCCTCAAGGGACTGGACGCCGTGCGCAAGCGCCCGGGCATGTATATCGGCGACACCGATGACGGTTCGGGCCTGCATCACATGGTCTACGAGGTCGTCGACAACGCGATCGACGAAGCGCTCGCCGGCTATGCGACCGCCGTCTCCGTCACGCTCAACCCGGACGGCTCCGTCACGGTGACCGATGACGGCCGCGGCATCCCGACCGCGATCCACGAGGAAGGCGTGTCGGCGGCCGAGGTCATCATGACCCAGCTCCATGCCGGCGGTAAGTTCGACCAGAATTCCTACAAGGTGTCGGGCGGCCTGCACGGCGTCGGCGTCTCGGTCGTCAACGCCCTGTCGAGCTGGCTCAAGCTCACGATCTGGCGCGACGGCAAGCAGCATGTCATGGAGTTCCGCGACGGCGACGCGGTCGCGCCGCTCGAAGTCGTCGGCGAGTCAGGCGGCAAGCGCGGCACCGAGGTGACGTTCTTCCCTTCGCCCAAGACCTTCACGATGGTCGAGTTCGATTTCGCCACGCTAGAGCACCGGCTGCGCGAGCTCGCCTTCCTCAATTCCGGCGTCACCATCGTGTTGTCCGACAAGCGCCACGCGGAAGAAAAGCGCGAGGTTCTGCATTACGACGGCGGCGTCGAGGAGTTCGTCAAATATCTCGACCGCAACAAGACCGGGCTGGTCCCGATCCCGATCGTGATCAAGACCGAGCGCGGCGGCGTCGGCGTCGAGTGCGCGTTGTGGTGGAACGACGGCTATCACGAGACGGTGCTCGCCTTCACCAACAATATCCCGCAGCGCGACGGCGGAACGCATCTCGCGGGCTTCCGCGGCGCGCTCACGCGCCAGGTGACCAATTACGCCGAGAAGGGCAACGGCGCGCGCAAGGAGAAGGTCACGCTCACCGGCGACGACTGCCGCGAAGGCCTCACCGCGGTGCTTTCCTGCAAGGTCGCCGATCCCAAGTTCTCGTCGCAGACCAAGGACAAGCTGGTGTCCTCGGAAGTGCGGCCGGTGGTCGAAGGCATCGTCAACGACGCGCTCAAGGCCTGGTTCGAGGAGCATCCGAGCGAGTCCAAGGTCATCGTCGCGAAAGTCGTCGAAGCTGCCGCCGCCCGCGAAGCCGCCCGCAAGGCACGCGAACTGACGCGGCGCAAGGGCGCGCTCGACGTCAACTCGCTGCCCGGCAAGCTCGCCGACTGCCAGGAGCGCGACCCGGCCAAGGCCGAGCTTCTGATCGTCGAGGGTGACTCGGCCGGCGGCTCGGCCAAGATGGGCCGCGACCGTTCGTTCCAGGCCGTCCTGCCGCTGCGCGGCAAGATCCTCAACGTCGAGCGCGCGCGCTTCGACAAGATGCTCGGCTCCGAGCAGGTCGGCACGCTGATCACCGCGCTCGGCACCGGCATCGGGCGCGAGGAGTTCAACGTCGACAAGTTGCGCTACCACAAGATCATCATCATGACGGACGCCGACGTCGACGGCTCGCATATCCGCACGCTGCTGCTGACGTTCTTCTTCCGCCAGATGCCGGAGCTGATCGACCGCGGCCACATCTTCATCGCGCAGGCGCCGCTCTACAAGGTCACGCGCGGCAAGTCCGAGCAGTACCTCAAGGACGAGCGCGCGCTGGAAGATTACCTGATCGACATGGGGCTGGATGACGCGGTGTTCCGTACCTATGCGGGCGACGAGCGCGCGGGTGCGGACCTCAAGCGAATCGTCGAAGAGGCGCGCACGATCCGCAACACCCTGAACGGGCTGCATGGCCGCTACAATCGCAAGGTGGTGGAACAGGCGGCGATCCTCGGCGTGCTCAGCTCGAAGATCTTCGGCGATCCGCAAACCGCCAACGCCGCGGCGCCCTACATCGCGCGCCGCCTCGACGTGCTGTCGGAGGAGACCGAACGCGGCTGGACCGGGCAGTTCTCGGAAGGCGAAGGCTTCCTGTTCGAGCGCATGGTGCGCGGCGTCAAGGAAGTAGCGGCCATCGACCACGCGCTGCTCGGCTCGGCCGACGCGCGCAAGCTCGACGAGCACGCCGCCGCCCTGCAGGAGGTCTATGAGCGGCCCGGCCTGTTGCGCCGCAAGGGCGAAGACACGGCGATCTATGGGCCGGTCGGCCTGTTCGATGCCGTCACCGGCGCCGGCCGCGAGGGCATCAAGATGCAACGCTACAAGGGGCTCGGCGAGATGAACCCCGAGCAGCTCTGGGAGACCACGCTCGATGCGTCGGTGCGCTCGCTGCTGCAGGTGAAGGTCAAGGAGGTCGACGAGGCCGACGACATCTTCACCAAGCTGATGGGCGACATCGTCGAGCCGCGCCGCGAGTTCATCCAGGAAAACGCGCTCGCCGCGAGCGTGGACGTCTGACGCCGGTGCCCGTCGTCACGGCCCCGCGACCGTCTTAAACCGCGCGAAGATGTCGTCGAGCGTGGTTTGCCGCGTGACCGCGAAACCCTCGAACGCCTGGTCGAGCACGCTGTCCATCATCTCGAACCCGAGCGCGCGGTAGCTCTCGAATTGCGACTCCGAGAAGAACTGGTCGGCCGTGCTCTCGTGCGGGAAGTCCGGGTTCAGTGCCGCGTAGTTGCGCACGCCGACGTTTACGATCCGGTTCCGGTGGAAGCACGGCTTGAGATAGAGGATGGTACCGCACTCGCTTTCCCCGCCGTCGGCCGCCGGATAGTCGATGGTTCCGACCGCGTGGTAGGGCGGCAGGCCCGGCCCGTAGTCGACGTTCTTGCGCGCGCGATTGCGTAGCGCGTTCAGCCCGGTGAAATGGACGCGGATGCCAAGATCGATCCAGATCTTGCGCACCGCGTTGCCGAGATCCTCGAACTGGAAATCCTTGTCGGCCCCGGCGTCGCTGACCACGATGAAGCGGCAGCGCCGGCGCACCATCTCGTAAAGGCCGAGATTCTCGAAGTGCCCGCCGTCGGAGAGATAGACCCAAGGGTTGCGGTCCGTGGTCCAGCCGAGGACCTCGTCGAGCAGCGGCTTGATCGCGGTGACCGGCCCTTCCTCGGTATAGGTCTTATCGCCCGCTGGTCCCGGATTGCCGAACCACCAAC
>Ga0265342_10004953_pt1 | contig 10285 bp, 12 predicted proteins | sample 4CB327metaG_FD_203125 | JGI IMG/M metagenome (GOLD analysis project Ga0265342, IMG submission 203125) | Rhizosphere microbial communities from Carex aquatilis grown in University of Washington, Seatle, WA, United States - 4-CB3-27 metaG | ecosystem: Host-associated > Plants > Roots >...
TGCGTCTTGCGTTCGAGTGCGAAGCGGCGGCCCTGGTCGCCGAACGGGGCACGCCCGCGGCGGTGGCGGAAATCCGCAGTGCGTTCGAGCATATGCAGCGCGCTGCCAACGGCAGCAGCGACCCGATTGCCCCCGACGCGGCCTTCCACGAAGCCATCCTCGCGGCCACACGCAACCGCTTGTTCCAGCCGCTCTCGGCGCTTGTTCACACCGCGCTGCAGTTCAGCGTGCCGACGACGAACGCTCTCTTCGGGCATTCGGTTGGTGACCTTGCCGCGCACCAGAGGGTTCTGGTCGCGATAGAAGCGAAGAAGCCGCAAAGGGCCCGTGCTGCCATGCGCGCCATGCTCGAAGATGTTCTTGAGCGGGTGAAGGCGGCGCCGGTGCTGCCCAAGCGGTCAAAAGGCTAGCTCGCCGGCCCCTATCAAGTATTGGTCGGAGTGGCAGGATTCGAACCTGCGACCCCCTGCTCCCGAAGCAGGTGCGCTACCAGGCTGCGCTACACTCCGGCCGGTCACGGGAGGGGTCTTATAACCGCCGCATCCGCCCGCCACAAGGCGTCAGCCAGACGAATGAAACGCTCGAATCCGAACCGGCGGGGCGCTCCATTGCGGCGTTTCGCTGCCCGCTATAAGAGGGAGGCGGACCGCTCCGGGCCGATCCCGGGCCGAGCAGGTGGGGCGTAGCCAAGTGGTAAGGCAGCGGATTTTGATATCGCGCGCGGTTGAAGAAAAGATGAGCGTTTGTAATAGCTTATCGGATCAAAGGAATATTGAGTCTCGCCCTAGGCTCTTGAAATGCGGTCACGGCCGGTGCGCAAGAAGTGAACGCGGGAAAAATTCGCAGTACTGCTCCTCGTTGAACCAAGCACACTTGATGTCGAAGAGCCGAAGGCCGGGGATGCGGCGCGTCAGCGCGAGCGCGTAGATGGTGAGCTGCGCGATCGGCTTGTTGGTGCCGGCGTCCGGCTTGTAGTCGAGAATGTGTACGGCGCCATTCCTCACCTGCAGGAAGTCGATGTGACCGGTGATCGAGCGGGGGCTCCCGGTCTTAGACGCGAGCTCGATACCGTGCTGGCGCTCGAGCGCCGCGATGTCATGCTCGGCTAGCCAGATCGGGATCTCGATCGCGACCGTCACGCTGTCGTTCGCCAGCATGAATCGCTGCAGCGTCTCGTGCCGCAGTTTGTTGTTGCCGACGGCTGGAATAATCAGTGCGGCCGTCTGCGTCGCCGCATTCTCTTTGCGGGTGACGATGATGCGTGAGATGTCGGCGAACGCAGGACGTGCCTGCGAGGCGCGGGCTTTCGGATCGTCATCTTGGCGGAACAGGTCGTGCGGACATGAGGTCGGGATGCTTTCCAGAAAATCAGCGACGGGCGCGAAGCGCATGTCGCCGGTCCGCTTGTCGTCGAGCGTTCCGCTTCGGATCAATTCGAGCTTGGGCCGGTGGTAGGCGTAGCCGTAAACTTGCCGATGATAGAGCTTGATGGAACGGATGGTTTGGCCGGCGGGGAAGCGAGCGAGACCCTCTCGGCGCAGTCGTCGGTAGCTGCAGTGCTGCTTGTACTCCTGAAGCCACGTCGTGATCGTCGAGGGAGAGACGCTGCGGTTGGTTTTCTTCTTGAGACGAGCGGCGGTCTCTTCGAGCGTGTAGCCGATGTCGTAGTCGGAGAGGGCCGCGAGGATCATGCGCAGCGGATAGGTCTTGTTGCGGAGAGCCGCGGGGCCGGGCGTGAAGACGCGCTTGCACGAGGAGCAGCGCCAGAGCTGGACGATTTCGAGCTTCTTCTTCCGCGTGCCGCGTCGGGTGAGTGAGTGACTGCCGCAGTGCGGGCAAGCCTCCGGCTGCTTTGCGGTGAGCGGAACGCGGGCGATCCGGGGAATCGGCGACATACGTGATGGGAAGGCGCCACCCTAACACGCATCACGAATTTTGGAAAAAGAGCACCTGCACATTGAACGCGGCGCGCACGCGTTTCCGACGGGGAGCGCATCACGGATATCGGATGAGGAAAGCTGCGTGGATCCCGCAATTGAGCGCCGGTTGGCGGGTTGGTCGGAGCTGTGCGCGGCGACAATCAAGACGAGGATACGCGTTCTCAGCCGGGACGGTCGCGCTACAGGGCGGCTGTCGAAGGAGGGGAGAGGTGTGTTGTGTTGGGGTGTGGTCCGACTTAGTCGCGGCACGTGGGACGGCTTGGTAAACTCGTGGGGAGGCCGGCGCTGTAGCTTTTTCGCTCGGCGCCTCGCCGGCGGATTTATGACTAGGAAAATTGGAGATGGTCGAAGGCGGGGGATGCCGGTGTGTCGGGGGTGCGAGCACGGCGGGAGCGAGCACAATTGGGTTTCGGCGGCATGCTCGAATTGTGGGGGTCGGAGTCCGCATTGCCCGTTTTGTTTTAGGCGGTATGAGCAGGGGAGGAAGCGCGGGCAGTGTCTAGTTGTGGGCTGTGCGTGTGGGAAGTATGTGCCGGTGGCTCTTCACGCCAGACCCTTGAGACCGGCCAACACGTACGCCGCAAGGCTGCTGCAGCGTAAGCGGGCGTGACGCGGACACTGCCGGAAATCCTCCGGCATACGCTTAAGTCGCTACTACGCTTGGAGCGGGTCGCCCAGAAATTCGGTGGAGAGCCGGCCCTCCCTTGTGGTAGCGTAGTCGGCGCGATCGGTTTTCGCGGCCGGTGGAGCGCTCGCTCAGTTCTATCATTGGTGCTGCCTATTTGTTGTTGGGATGTGCGGCGTGCTCGCTGTTAGCGGCGAGGTGCATCGCAGTCGAAAAATGCGGAAGGCGGTGAAGGGGGAGATGTGTCTAAGCCGATCCTTCTTGCGGGCCTTGTGGGGCTTGTACTAAGCCCTGTTTCAGCCCACGCTAGGACTTGCGAGCAAATTGCGGCGAAGTGTGCCTCCATGGCCGGTGGCACCACGGCGGTCTGTTACGGTGACGCCCTCGCTCACTGCAAAAAAACTGGCGCATACATCAGCCCGTACTCGGGGAGAGTGTTTGCCGCCGACGCTCCGCCTCCGTCTGACGCGAGGCCCTCTTCACAGGCGGTTCTATCGAAAACAAACGCTGGCAAACAAGAAGCAGAACAAATCGCCGCGCTACTGACGACCTTTTATTCGCAAACGGTGACTACGCCAGCGACGCTCGCCAATCCCACCGACGTTTGGACCGTGGTGGCAGCTCTAGCAAAGGCAAACCAAATTGTATTGAACTCCAGTCCCGGATCGGTGTTGATGAATACCTTGGCAGCGGCAGGGGGTACGCTTGACCTTAGCCCTGTCTCGGTCGGGGACGTCCAAGATATAACGACTGCAACACTGGATATTCAGCGGGGTGATTATTTGGGAGCCGCTCAAGTGGGTGCCGACGAATTCGCGGTCGGCGCATCAGCCACCTTAGGTATGGCGCTGATGCCCGAAGCCCCCGCCGTGGGCAGGGCAGCTGGCGCGGCAGGCGCTCAATTCATAATTCAGACTTGGAAGGAGTACGAGGCGCCCGCTGTCGGAGATCTTTTAGTTCAACTCTTGCCGAACACGTTTATTCCCGCGGCGGCTAACTAATGGCACGGTCAGCTGCAATCTTCCTGGTTGTCGCCACGCTGGCCGCGTTGAGGATGTGTTGGATGCGCATTATAGCCGTGGTGATCATTCCTCTTCTGCTGGTCGGCACGGTGTTTGACAGGGCCTACGGCCAGGAGCCGAGCGCCGCGATTGATTCTTACAAGTGTTCTGACTTCCTGAGCGATATTGCGAAACCGGCGGATGGGGCAGGACTTCTGCGGTCGTTGATGATGGTCGGATGGGCCGCCGGCTATGCGTCGGGATATCAAAGGAATGACAGCCCTCGAGCAGACCCGAAGTCCGTGCAAATGATTGCGGCTGTATTGGGCGACGCATGTCGACGGGACCCAAGCGCAACGGCGGTGCAAGCGCTAGTTGGAAGCTTAAGGGATTTCTCAAAATCAGGCGCAAAACGACCATAGGTTCCCCGCGCGAATCCCGTCGGTAGTCTGTCCGCCGCGCTCGTTACCGGGCGGGGGATGAAGCCGCGCCTGAAGACGGTCGTGGTTGCGGGATGGTGGTACTGGCGGGGGACTATCGATAGCGCAGGCGGCGCGGCCGGGTCGTCGCGGCCCTTGAGTACGCCATTTCTACGCGGCTCTGCTCAAGAAGAAATACGATGATCCTCCCAGAACGATCGCACTGACGATGCTCAGGGGAATGGTTGCAGCGCCGCCGACAAGTGCAAAAAGAGCTCCTAGCGCGGCGCAGACGACCATCACTGCGATTACTGTTTTGATAATCACAGTTGATGAGATCGAACTCCTTTTAATTATGTGCGCTGCCGCCGCCCACACCGCAACAACCTGACATGCAGCTCCGACAATCGTCTGAACAAGGCCATGTAAAGTAGCTGGGACGAGTGCTCCGATAATTGCGCTCGCTATGCCGCCCAAAACTGCGTACGAAAAGATAATAGTAGTAATCCAATAAACGCTCTTCTGTGGTTTCATAATTGCTTCAATTATACGGTCCTAAGATAGGCGAACACCCAAAAGGTCTGGTCACTGTGGATAGTGAATTTTAGAGAGACTATCTATAGCGTAGCTGGCGAGAGGCGGTGGTCGAGGAAGGGGTTGCTGGTAGTCAGGGACGAGGGGGAGTGAACAGTATGTCTGAAGTGCCAGCGGTATCTGATGCGGCCCACGAATACGTCTTCGCGTGCCTTACGGCATTCCTAAGAGACGCGCTACCGGTCTTAGCAAGGACCTATCAATGGAAAATTCCGGAGCCGGTGCCGTTCGATGCCTATGAACCGCGCGGAACTACGCGGCTTGACCAAAACCTCGGTCTTCGAAGCTTTCTCGCAGATCGTTGGGCAAAAGCGAACGCCGAGGAACGATTTGAAATCGCGCGCTGGTACGTTCGGGATTGGGGGCATGTCCGCCGCAACGGCGATGCCCGACTGCGGGACTATGCCGAGCGAGAGCCTGTCGACCTGTTGAAGAGGCGACTAGCTGGCATCGCGTCGTGGTCGAAAGTCCTGGCCATCCGAGACCCCAGAAGGTTTGCGATTTACGATGCGAGAGTTGCGACAAGCTTAAACGCCGTGCAGCTTGCCTACGGTGACCGTGAACTCAAGGTCCGTTTCGACCGCTTGCCCGGTCGCAACAAGACGCTCAACGTATTTTGGTCGAAGCGGGAGGAGTGGGCCGGTTGGAAAACGGCGCAGCGAATTGAGAGCGCAGACGCGTACTCCTTGTACTTGAATATTCTCGAAGGCCAGAATCGACTCAGGCGCCGGGCGGAGGACTGGCACTTGTACGAGATGGCATTATTCGCGGCAGCGGAGGAACTGGCCCAGCGCGCGCTCGCTAAAGAAAAATAGACCCGCTTGCCGATTGGACAGAGCGGACGCCAATCATGTGGTGCGGGCGGTGGTTGCGGGGTAGTCGGGGACGAGTGGGGAGAGAGCTCGTTAAGCGGGCCTTGACGGGAATATCGGGGTGACCGCACGCAAGAAGCCTTGTTCCGCGGGGGCCCTAGCGTCATGTTCACCTGCGGCGCCGGTATCGTCGGCTCAATGTCCAAGTGCGTGATGTCCTCATATCGCATTGGAGAGGTCCGAACTCGTGGCCCGTCGCTCGGCTGAAAGGCACTATATCGGACGCACGGGCTGGCTGCGCGCCGCCGTCCTTGGCGCCAACGATGGGATCATTTCCACTGCGAGCTTGGTCATCGGTGTCGCGGCAGCGGGCACCTCTTTGGGCGCGGTTCTCACCGCTGGTGTTGCCGGCATGGTCGCGGGCTCGATGTCCATGGCGGCCGGAGAATACGTCTCGGTAAGTTCACAGGCCGACACGGAGAGAGCCGATCTTGCGCGCGAAGCGCAGGAGCTGATTGATGATCCCGCGTTCGAGACCAACGAGCTGGCGCGGATCTATGCGCGGCGTGGGATCGAGCCAAGGCTCGCGCAACAGGTTGCCGAGCAACTCATGGCGAAGGATGCGCTGGGCGCGCATGCGCGGGATGAGCTGGGAATATCGGAAGCGACGACTCCGAAACCGATACAAGCAGCTTTTGCATCGGCGGCGTCTTTCGCAGTCGGTGCCGCCCTTCCGATCATCGCTCTGCTGGCGACCCCGCAGCGTCTTATTGTGCCGACGGTGTCCGGCACATCGTTAGTGTTCCTGGCGCTGCTCGGCGCATTTGGCGCGAAGGTTGGAGGGGCTCACATCGTTAAACCGATGCTTCGCGTGGCCTTCTGGGGAGCGCTTGCGATGGCTATAACCGCCGGCGTTGGAGCCCTTGTTGGAAAAGTCATTTAGCGCCCCGTGGTTGGGGAGGGCGTAGCTTGAACAAGCGCAGGGTATATCAATGGCGGGGCGTCGGATGGCGCAGCCTTGAAGTTCTTCGGATCGAGCCGTCACCCACTGGCTTCGATGTTCGAGCAGACATCGTTCACGCGGGACACACGCCGTTCGCAGCTACCTACGATTGGATGCTGGATCAATCCTGGCGGACCATAGGTCTGCGACTGTCCGTGAGGGGCGATGAGACACGCACGATGTCTATCGAGCGGAGCAGCGATGCGAGCTGGCGCGTCGACGGCCGCGAGCGCGCCGACCTTTCAGGATGCGAGGAGATCGATCTCTCAATCACGCCGTTTTGCAACACGCTGGCGCTGCTGCGTTTCGGCGCGCCGCCAGGCGGCGCCGGTGAGCTGACGACTCTTTACGTTCAATTTCCCGACCTGTCTCTGACCTCTTCCCGGCAGCGCTATGAGCAGACTGGTCCAACCGAATTCCTCTATGTGGACCTCGGCCTTTACTCTGGCTTCACGGCAAAGCTCACTGTCGATGCAGACGGCTTTGTCCGGAACTACGAGAAACTCTTCGTCCGTATCGACGACATGTCCTAGTCGCCGAAGAGGCAGGACATGCAGCGACGGTGATGCAGACAGTGAGCCGGGACGAGTGGGGGAGTTGCTGCGTCGATGAGGGTGGTGCGGGGGGAGGTTGCGGCGAGGCCGGACGGGTGGTGACGACGGCCACGGCTTAATGGGTTGCACAGCCATTCGACAAACGCCACGATGTCTAGAAGCACCAATTGTGGCTCAAGGAGGTTTGGTCATGCTTGTGCCCGCCACGTTGGCATTTTGCGCCGGCTGTTGTTGTCTTTCTGCTTACGCTGACGCTCAGGAGTGCAACCTCAGTCGGAAGACAATCGGGTTCAAAGTCACCATGTGCTCCGACAGAGGATGCAACGACGGGGTGGAAAGGTTGGACTTCGTTGGAGACAAAGTCATTCACTATCAAGACCGTTCGGAAGCGGTTGGCACGGTCTATAAGATCGGGAGCACGGTCGATTTTTGTGATCCGCAATTGGAAAACTACAAGCCAAGGCTTTGTCGCAGCGAAGCAGGACCCATGAAGGCGTACGGCACCGCATCCTTTGTCGGGTATGACATCGAGTTGCAGCTCGTGCAGACCTTCGTCGTCGGTGGTCAAATTCCTGGGAAAGTCACGCAGATAATACGCGTAGAGGTTCCTCAGTGCTCGTCCTGCAAGGTCGTAGAGTCGAGCATCGACGTTGCTTCCGATGATGGGCGGATTCGTGACGGATCACATATGGCTGGCCCGGAATCGGAATGGTGTCAGATTGTTGATACTGCAACCCTTCCTCACTGAACTATGCGGGACTTTAGCAATCGGCGCCCGGGCGCGGCCTTTCTACCTATTCGCAAATTTCTCTTCCGTTGACTCTTACGCAGAAGCGATCGCCGGTCGCGGGTGCGCTGACTGAATTGTCTAAGGCCGGTTGCGGCTTGCTCGCTGGGGGAGGAGCGACTGCCCGGTCACTCTGGAGCTGACTTAGCCGGGCGCGAGCTTGGAGAAGGTGAGGGCTTGCCGGAAATTTATTGATAAATTCATCGAACAGACCGGGAGCCGCGGTGTCCTTGATTGTGAGCCAAAATATCTCGTCGGCGGGCGTCGGGGGCGGAACCTGGGCAGTATTCGTTATCGCGGAGGAGTCGCGACTTCGGATGAACCCAAGCGATAACCCGGCTTGCTGGATCGTTAGGAAAGTTGAAACGAACAGGATTAGAGAGACAAGGGCGCCGAGAGGATAGTTCTTCTCAAACCGCTCCCGAAACAAAAAGCCGCTCGTGCCGACGAACGCAAATGCAACGAGGGTGTCAATCAAGAATGGCATTGGTTGGCCCAGTGCCCAGAAACCGGGATAGAGCCGAGGCGAAATACTCGGACGAGGCGTCGACGATGTGAGTCACTCTTGCTTCTGGTCCATAGCCCGCTTCAGTTCCTGAAGGAGCAGCGGGCGGAGCCCTTCTTCGAACTTAGCGATATCCGTGTCCGTTGCCCCTGTCTCGATTTTTAGCTCATGGACGAGTGGCGGCGTCAGCAAGTGTCTGTCGATTTGTTCCAGCGCACCGTTGGCGCCGGCTTCCGCACCCATTCCTCCTGCACCGAGGATTGTCGCGCCGAACAAGGCACCCTTTATGAGATCAGTCCGTGTTCGTTTCTTACGTTCTGCGCGATTTCCTTCTAGCGACATACCCTTTGCGTCAACAAATTATAGCACATCCGGCGGGATGCGAATCTGCGGAAGCGTCGGGTTCGAGTACCTACGGGTGCCGGTTCTGCGCGGGCTTGTTGGACGGTGGTTGAGGCAGTGGGGGCTGCAGGCGGAGGAGTTGGGGCTCGATGAGGATGGTGCGGATGGAAGTTGCGGCGAGTTCCGGTGGGGTCGGCCACGGCGACGCAGTCGATGGTGTCGGTCGCTATGCTTGATGTGTCCATGCCGAAGCCGCCGCCGAACCTAGCGCACTGCAGGATTCAGCTAATCAGTGCGACCCCACGGCAGCGGACACTGCGCTGCCGATCTCCGAGGCCAGATGATCGTTCAGTGCAGCGGATGAGGGGCCGGAGTTGACGCGTACAGTCTTCCCCGTCTTTTTATCAAAACTTTGGACCGTGGTTCCGGGACCAACGGTAATGAGCAATTCATGGGTGCGGGTGCGGTTTAAGTCGAAAAGGGGCGTACTGCCGGTACCGACTCTAACAAGATTCCACGTCGGCGTTACGTTGCCATCGGATACAATTACAAACTTGTTGTCGTAAGTAGCAGAGTCAGCACTAAAGCTACCGGACGTACCAAGAGCCGGTCCTTCACCGGTTTCCGCCGCTCTCGAAGAACGTTGGAAATCGCTTACCGCGACGGCACCGGGAAGCCATTCCTGGATACCCAAGTTGGTGCCATCAACAAACGGTGAGCTTGTGCTTTTTGGTCCGAGCAGCGCTGTCGGAGGTAAGCCACAAATATCGTTCGCGCTAGCATCAGCAACAAGGTCGTGAGCCGTATAGTAGAAACTAAACTTGTCGTAGCGAACATCTTGCGAAGAGAAAGTGCCGCCAAGCCCCATGGTAAAACTCTGCGAAACATTTTGCCCAAATACAGGAGCCGGAGCTATAGGATTTTTGAGCGACACATTTGGAGTCAGGCCGGTTTTCTCGTCGGCCGTGAGCGTCAGAGTGACCTGAGCACCCCAGCTATCCGGGAAAGGAAGATCATTCGGGGAGGTGACGCTGTTGTTTTTGTAATAATACTGTTGCCCGCCGTTGAGCGCCCTCGCCTTGATTGCGCCCTTCCGCAGTTCACAAAAAATAGCAGCTTTTATTTGCAGCTCCATGTGGGCTGTAGCAAGGGGGTCTGATCGATCCCAAACCTCGGGCAACTGTGAAACACCGAGACCACATCCACTTTCGGTAAGCGCCGCTACCACCACCAACGACGCCCGCCAAAAGTTCAACATGGAAGACCCCTACTGCGCGGCGTCCTGTTCAATCAGCTTGCGGATCTTCTCTCCAAGTTCCGGTGTGGCGTTGGGCACGCGCAAATCGAAATCATTACGCTGAACATTTGCGTTTGAAGAAATTGGTTCTTGCCGAACACAATAGTCTGAACAGCTACCCCCGACACATTGGTGAGCACATTGGTTACTAGCGCACTTAAGCTGCTGACACTCCACCGTTTGTGCAACGGCTCCTAAGGGCGCTAAGCTCGCTCCTAAAAAAAGTAGTGCGAATACTTTGCTCACGGCCCCGTCCCCTGGTCCCGCAACCCTTCGCCGGCTGCAACCATGACCTGAATTATCATAGAATGCAAGTCTTATGTGAAGTTGCCACTTTGAAGGCAATTCTTCCGACGGTAACGCGGCGTATTTCGGAGTCCAGCGGCTACTGCTGCGTGCCCGGCTG
>Ga0265342_10004954_pt1 | contig 10285 bp, 9 predicted proteins | sample 4CB327metaG_FD_203125 | JGI IMG/M metagenome (GOLD analysis project Ga0265342, IMG submission 203125) | Rhizosphere microbial communities from Carex aquatilis grown in University of Washington, Seatle, WA, United States - 4-CB3-27 metaG | ecosystem: Host-associated > Plants > Roots > Rhizosphere...
CTCGGATATGAAGGCCGAGAGGGCGTTGAGCATCGTCGTCTTGCCCGAGCCGGTGCCGCCCGAGATGATGGTCGAGATGCGGGCGCGCACGGCGGCGGCCAGCACCTCGGCCATCTGCGGCCGGAGCGCGTTGATCTCGACAAGCTTCGAGAGATCGAGCTTCTTCTTGGAGAATTTACGGATCGAGACCAGCGGCCCGTCGACGCCGATGGGGCGGACGGCGACGTTGACGCGCGAACCGTCCAGCAAACGTGCGTCGCACAAAGGATGCGATTCGTCGACGCGGCGGCCGACGGCGGAGACGATCTTGTTGATGATGCGGAGCAAGTGCTGCTCGTCCTTGAAGCGGACCGGCAGCGGCTCGAGAACGCCGCCGCGCTCGACATAGACGCACTCGTGGCCGTTGATGAGAATATCCGCGATCGACGGATCTTTCAGCAAAGGCTCCAGCGGACCCAGTCCGGTCATCTCGTCGAGGATTTCGCTGACGAAGTCATTGAGCTCATGCGCGTTCAGCGCCAGCCGCTCGCTCAATACGTATTGCGAGACGAGCTGGGTCACGTGCGCACGGATCTGCTCCTCCGGCAGCTTCTCCAGCGCCGAGAGATTGATCTCCTCGATCAACCGCTTGTGCAAGCGGACCTTGGCGTCGAGCAGCTTGTCCGACAGCAACGGATTGGCCGACGTCGTGGCGGCAGCTTGCGCCTGCACCGGAGTTGCCGCCATGGTGAGCGCCGGCTCTTGCGGGGCTTCCGGAAACACTTTCCACATCGCGCCTTCCGGCACGGAGGAGGGCGCGTCCTCGACCGTCATCAGGTCCGATGAGGCGCCGCGTCGGGTGGTGAAACGTCCGGCCATGTTTCTGCTCCCTAACGCGCGCCCGCGAGCTTGAGCTTCTTCAGCAAGGGCAGCGGTTTGCCGTCCGCAGCCTTGGCAGATTGCTCGAGCACCAGCTTCTTGAGCTGCGCGGTGATCTTGTTGCCGGGCTTGACGTCGTCGAGCGGCACGCCGCGGTCGATCGCCTCGCGCACGAGCTGATAGTCGTTCGGAATGGCGCTGCAGAACGCCTCGCCGATGGTCTGCTCGATGTCCTTGAGCGCGAGCCCCGAGGAGAACATGCTCTGCTGAAAGCGGTTGATGACGACCTCAGCCTTCGGGCCTTCGCCGAGCCGTTCCTTGATTGCGGCCACGAGCTGCTTGGCGTGGCGCAGTCCCGGCACCGTCGCCTCGCTGACGATGAACAGCCGGTTCGATCCGAGCAGTACGCTGTCGGTCCACGAGAACCAGGTCCGCGGCATGTCGAAGACGACGTATTCGAAATGGCTCGACACCAGATCGAGCAGACGCGTCACCACGTCGGGGTCGAACGAACGCATTTCTGCCGGCCGGTTCGGCGCGGCGACCACTGCGAGCCCGGAGTCGTGATACGACAGCATGATCTCGAGCAACTGCCGATCGAGCCGGTCCGGCCGCGGCTCGATTTCGGCGATGTTGAGCCGCGGTTCGATATCGAGATAATCGGCGACGGCGCCGTGCTGGAAGTCGAGATCGACCAGGCACGTCGACGTTTTCGCTCGCGGGCCGCGCGCATTGAGCAGCAGCATGGCGGCCTGCACGGCAAGTGTCGTCACGCCGGCGCCGCCGACCGCGGGCAGGAACGTGTAGATCTTCGCTTCGGTGGTCTCGATGCCGCCGCTCGGGGCTTTCGATGCCTGCGCGCAGGCGCGCACGAGATCGAGCGGCTGCACCGGCTTCACCAGGAAGTCGGCAACCCGCATCTGCAACAGAACACGCGCGACATTGGCGTCGAAGGCTTGCGTGATGGCGATCACCGGCGGGCGAGCGCCGGTCCGTCCGGTCAGGCGCGCCAAGGCCGCCATCTCCTCGGGCGCGGAGGCGTCGAGGTCGACGACGACGACAGTCGTGTCGCTGACGTCGAGCGCGTCGGCTTGGGCGGCGACGGCGCCCTCCACGACGGCGAGATCGATGGCGCGCGATGCGCCGAAGGTGCCGCGCACCGCAGCGGCGAAGGCGGGGTCCGCCGTCACCACCAGCACTTTCGTATTCGTTCCGGTCGCCATTGCTGCGCTCTCGAAGCCTATGGCGTGCTGACTGGCTGGTTGACCGTCGGGCCGACGGGCGTCGTGTTGTTTTGCGGGCTCGCCGCTTGCGTGTAGCTGCCCGACGTGGTGGTACCCTTGGGCGGGATGACGCGGCCGGTCTTGTATCGGTCCATCGCGTTTTGCATGTCGATGCCGCTGTAGGCGATGTCGCGATCGGCGGACGCGGCCGGCCACGGATCGACCATCTGCACCAGCTTGTCGCCCTCGACCGTATTGCCGCCGAACGCCGAGATGGAATCGCGCCGCACCAGATATTCCGAGCAGCCGGCGAGCGAGACGAGCACGAGCGTCAGCACTGCGCCGCGCATGAAATCAGTGGACAGCCGCATAGGAGCCCCCTCGTGCCATGTCGAGCATGTGCCCGGTGAAGGGCTGGCCGCCTTCGGCATCGGCAATGTGCTGCTCGGCGGAATTCGGCGAGCCGATGCCCCTGCGCGGCACTTCGGTCTTGCCCAGCAGGAAGAAGTCGACGTCGTTCGGCGGGACCGTATCTTCGGCCGGCGTGCGCAGGCCGTCGCCGGGCCGCGCCGGCCGCACCAGGTGCGGCGTCACGATGATGGCGAGGTCAGTCTCGTTCTTCTGGTAGGACTTCGACGAGAACAACGTGCCAAGCACCGGCACGCTGCCGATCCACGGCAATTGCTCGATCGCGTTCTTGTTGTCGTTCTGCAGCAGGCCGCCGATGACGAAGCTCTGGCCGTCGCGCAGTTCGACGGTGGTCGACGCGCGCCGCACGATCAGCGCCGGCACCGAGATGCCGCCCGGCACCGACACGGTATGCGTGGTGTCGATCTGGCTGACCTCGGGCTCGATCTTGAGGTTGATCAGACCGCGCCCCAGCACGGTCGGCGTGAAGGCCAGGCCGACGCCGTATTTCTTGTAGTCGACGGTCACCTGGCCGAGCGAGCCGGAGACCGGGATCGGATATTCGCCGCCGGCAAGGAAGCTCGCAGTGTCGCCGGACAGGGCGACCAGGTTCGGTTCGGCGAGACTGCGGGCGATACCCTTCTGCTCGAGGGCGTTGATCGCCACGTCGGTCGAGACGCCATTCGCGACCATGCGCCCGATCATGAAGCCGAACGGATTGCCGCCCGAGAGCACGCCGGCGGCGACGGCCGCCGAGCTCATCACGTTGGAGTTCGTGTTGATGCCGCCATTGGTATTGCCAGGCTGGCTGAAGGTCCCGCTGCCGCCGCTCGGCGAGATCGGTAGGTTGCCGGCCGGGGTGCGGTCGCCGATGTTGGTGATGCTGCTACCGCCGAACCGGTTCCACTGCACGCCGAGTTCGCGGCCGGCTTGGCGCGACAGCTCGATGAAGCGCACTTCCAGCATCACCTGCTGCGGCGATGCGACCGAGACGGAATTGATGATCTCCGGACCGAACTGGCGGGCGATGGTCACCGCCTTGTCGAGTGTCACCGCATCCGCGACTTCGCCCGACAGCATGATGCGGCCGTTGACGCTGGAGGCCTGCAGCGAAGAGCGGGGGAAGCGGCGCCGCAGTTCGTTGGTGAGCCGCGTCAGGTCATAGGTCACCTCGACATCGAAGATGCCGATGAGTTGCTTGTTCTCGGCATAGACCGACACGCGCGTGGTGCCGATCTTCTTGGCGAGGATCGATAGTGTGTGGTCGGTGAGCGGATTGACGTCGGCGACGTTCGGATCGCCGACCGTGACGTCGACGAAGCTGCGGTCGGTGCGCACGTCCTGCGACTTTCCGATCGCGACCGTGACCATGCCGGTGCGGTGCGCGCCGCCGATCTGCACGATGCGCTCCTGCGCGTGCGCCGTCCCGATCATGCCGAGCAGTGCGATAAGCACTGTGATGGCAAGTGCCATGGTCAGATCACGCACCCAGTTACCGCCCCGGCGGCTCGCCTGCGCGCGCTGCCAGCGGAAGCCCGCGGCATGCTGGCCTTTATTGTTCTTGTTCAACGATACCCCCCGCCGTCCTGGCGTTTTGGTCTCACAGGCCAGGCTGCTTGCGTTTTGCTTCGGCAACCGCAGTGTCCGTCGCCTCGACCGGCACGGTGTATTCCTGCTTGGCGGTCGGGCGCATGACCACGACGGTGGTGGTCGCGCCCTTGTCGTTCGCGACGTCGCCGGACTCCAAATCCTTCAATGTGACCTTGCGCGTCTTCACGTCGGCGGTTTCGCCGGCCTTGCGCAGCAGCAAGGACAGGCTGCCGACCGAGGAGGCGAGCCACACTTTCTGCGCCTGGACGATGCTGACCTCGAGCGTCACGGATTTGGCGACAGCCGCCTTGTTGGTGCGCTCGTCGGCGCTCTGGTCAACGGCGAGCACGCGCGTGTCCTGCAGCACGACTTCGCTGGACGCCTGTCCCTTGTCGATCTGGCGCGTGAGCACCACGTCGACGTGGTCGCCCGGCAGCACGAAGCCGCCGACGCCTTCGACGTCGTTGACGCGGATGGTCACCGCCTTCATGCCCGGCTTGACCAGCGCGGACAGCGTGGCGCGCTGACCCGGTCCGGTGATCTTCAGCGCCAGCACCGGCTCATTGCGCTCGATGGCGGCCAGCACGACGCGGCGGCCGGGAGAAAGGACGTCGGAAATCTTGGCGAAGGCGCCGGCCGGCATTGCCTTTGACGGCCACGCAACCTCCTCGAGCATCGCCGCGCTCAACTCGGTTCCGAAGCGCAGCGGCTGCTTGGCGACGACGATCGTCTGCGTCGCGAGCGGCTTGGTGCTGGATTCGATCGTCCTCACGCGCTGGTTCGCCTGGTTGTTCAGCCAGATCTGGGCGATGAACACGGCGAGCAGGCCGAAGACGACGGCGAACCCGATCATGACGACGGTACTGGCGCGCACGAGTTGTGTTCCGTTCGACGCTGTGTTGTTCCAATCAGCGCGAACAATAGAGAGCAGGAAGTGTGGAATTGCTGAAATTGATGCGCGCAATTCGCTCTATGCTGAAGAACATTTGAATTCACTTGGCCGGCACGCGTTTCGGACGGCGTGCGAGGCGATTTTCGTGCGCTTCGCCGCGGCCCGGCCGGCGTGCCGGCCGCTGCGGTAAGGAATAATCAAGCCTAACGATGTGCTGACGCGGCATTGCTCCTGTGGCGTTGTTGCGGCAACATAAGGCGCCGCCCACCAAGGCGGCGGACTGCCCACTCCGTCAAAGAGGGTGGGTGCAATAAGAATGCTGAGAGAGGAAACGTCGATGCCGTCACCGCGCATCAGCTACATCGACCCCGACACTGTCGATTCCGCCATGCGGTCGGAATTCGAGCGCTGCGCCCGCGAGGGCACGCCGCGACCCGAGAGTCAGGCGGTCCGGGCGCACGTTCCGGCGACGTTCTGGTCGTTCGCCAACACCTGGAACGACGTCTTCCGGAACGGCGTAGCCGACCACAGCATCAAGGAGTTGTGCCGGATCTACGTCTCGCGCTCGGTCCTGTGCGAGTTCTGCGGCAACCAGCGCTCGATGAAGGCGGCGAAGGCGGGATTGAAGGAGGACGATTACTCGGACCTCATTAACTTTGAATCGTCCTCGCGTTATGACGAGCGACAAAAAGCCGCGCTCGCCTATGCCGAGGCGATCACCTGGGATTTGCCGGCCGGCGACGAACTGTGGGCCCGCTTGCATAAGCACTTCAGCGAGCCTGAGCTGGTCGAGATAGGCTACTTCGTCGCGATCACCATGGGGCAGCAGCGCTGGCTGCGCACGCTGAACATCGAGCATCATCAGGTGCTCGCCGGTACCGACGGCTCGATGGCGCCGGGGTTCGAAACGATGGACGCGCTCCGGCAATCGAAGCAGGCGGCCGATTACTGGGCAAAGGTCGCGCCGAAACAGTCGCAGGCCGCCGAATGAGCATGCAGTCCGCCACGACCTCCGCTTCCCCGCCGCTCAACGCGATCGGCGAGCCACGCATTCGCGTCAACGGCCTCGGCAAGCACTACGGAACGCTCGAGGTGTTCCGTAATATCGACTTCGACGTCGGTGCGCGCGAGATCGTCGCCATCGTCGGTCCGTCGGGCTGCGGCAAGACCACGCTTTTGCGCTGCATCGACGGCTTGATCCCGTTCGATGTCGGCGAGGTGCGCGTCGGCGCCGAGCTCGTCACCGAGCCGACCGCCGGCGTCGCCATGGTCTTCCAGCATTTCGGTTTGTTTCCGTGGAAGACCGTGTTCGACAACGTCGCCTACGGCCTGCGCATGGCCGGCGCTTCGAAGGCCGACATCGAGCGCAAGGTGCCGGAATTCATCAAGCTCGTCGGGCTCGCCGGCTTCGAGAAGGCCTACCCGTACCAGATGTCGGGCGGCATGCAGCAGCGTTGCGGACTGGCGCGTGCGCTGGCCATCGAACCGAACGTGCTGCTGATGGACGAACCGTTCGCCGCGGTCGACGCGCAGACGCGCGAAATCCTGCAGTTCGAGCTGCTGCGCATCTGGGAGGAGCGGCCGACGGCGATGATCTTCGTCACGCACTCGATCGAGGAGGCGGTGCTGCTCGGTCATCGCGTAATCGTGCTCAAGGGCAGGCCGTCCAGCATCCACGAGACCATCACCATCGATCTGCCGGGGCCGCGCACACGCGACACGTTGCGTGAGCCGCGGTTCGCCGAACTGCGCGAGCGCGTCTGGTCGACATTGATGCGCGAGGCGCGCGCCGCGGAATTCGAACTGCAAACGTAAGGCCAAGAAACGAATACGTAACTCACGGGAGGATTGGATGCTTCGCAGAACTTTCACGATGATGGCCGGCGCGGCGCTCGTCGCTACCGCGTTCATCGGCGCCGCTCCGGCTTCGGCACAGGGCAAGAAGATCGTGCTCGCGGTCCCCGGCATTCCGCCGATCTACTCGGTTACGATCGCGTTCGTCGCGCAGAAGCAGGGCTTCTTCAAGAAGTACGGCGCCGACGTCGAGATCAAACCGTTCGATAACGGCACCGCGGCCGCGCGCGCGGTGGTGGCCGGCGACATCGATCTCGCTTGGTCGCCGACGCCGCCGGTGATCAATCAGGTGTCGAACGCCGGCGTGCCGCTGGTCGCCATCTACGGCATGCCTAATCCCGACTGGGTGCTCGGCACGACCGAGGCGGGCAAGACCTGCAAGGATCTGGCGGGCCAGGAAATCGGCGTCGACTCGATCAACGGCGCACGCTCGGTCGCATTGCGCTCGATGCTGGCGGCAGGCTGCAAGGACGTGAAGATCGATCAGGTCAAGCAGGTCGCGCTCGGGTCGAGCCCCGGCCCGGCGATGCTCGCAGGCCGCCTGCATTACGCCGTGCTGCATCTCGACGACCTCGCCGAGATCCAGCAGCAGGGCAAGAAGCTTAACATCCTGCTGGCGATGAAGAACACCAACCCGACCAGCCACTACCTGATTATGGTCGTGCGCAAGGACAATCTGGCGAAGAACCGCGACGCCATCGTGCGCACGGTCGCCGGCATGGTCGCGGCAGCGCGCTTCATGCAGGATCCGAAGAACGCCGATGCGGTCGCCGAGGCCGCCTCAGTGACCGGGCACAACAAAGAGGTCAACAAGCTGGCGCTCGAGGAATTCCTCAAGATCAACTTCTGGGCGGCCAAGGACGACGGCATGCCGAAGAACAAGATCGAGGCGGTGGCCGCGCTGATGAAGAAGATCGGCTCGATCAAGCCGGACAAGCAGCCGGTGAGCTACGACCAGTTCGTCGACGCCTCGGTGTGGAAAGATGCCAACGCGATGGTGAAGTGATCGCGCGGCGCCTTCGCCGACAAGCTGTCGTCCCCCGCGAAAGCGGGGGACCCAGTTCTTCGAAGCGTTTTGCAAGCAATTGCTGGATCGCCCGCTTTCGCGGGCGATGACGCCGCAGCAAGAAGAGAGCCCGTGTACTTTAATATCCGCCGCAACCTGCCGGTCTGGCTCAGTGTCTTCGCCGGCATCGCGCTCTGGGAAATCGCCGGGCATCTGACCAGCCCGGCGTTCCTGGTGCCGTTCTCCGAGACGCTGGTGCGGCTGTGGCAGCTCACGGTGCACGGCGAATTTCTCACGCAGCTGCTCGACTCCGCCGAACTGTTCTGCACCGGTTTCATCCTGGCGCTGATCGTCGGCGCGCCGCTCGGCCTTCTGTTCGCACGCGTGCGCGTGCTGCGCGTCGGCGTCGAGCCCTACATCATGCTCCTCTACGCCACGCCGATGGTGGCGCTCATTCCGTTCATCCTGTCGCTGATGGGCTTCGGCTTCGCGCCCAAGGTGTTGGTGGTGTTCCTCTTCACCGTGTTTCCGGTGCTCTACAACACGGTTGAGGGCGCGCGCAGCATCAAGCCGGAGATGATCGAGGTGGCGAAGTCCTTCCGCTCCGGCGAATGGGCGCTGTGGCGCGAGGTCATGCTGCCGTACACCTTGCCCTACATGATGACCGGCGTGCGCCAGGCGATCGGCCGTGCGCTGGTCGGCATGATCGCCGCCGAGTTCTTCCTGTCGTCGACCGGGCTCGGCCAGCTGATCATGGGGGCGTCGCAGGACTTCGACACCGCCGGTGTGTTCGCCTCCATCTTCGTCATCGGCATCCTCGGCGTCGGGCTGACGCGGCTCGGGCTGATGATCGAGCAGCACTTCGCGCGCTGGAGGCAGTGAGCGATGGCCGAGCAAGCCTTGTCCGCAACCGCGCCGGCCGCGCCCAAGCCGAAGGCGGAGACACGTCGCGAAGCCTCGAGCTTGGTGCCGCGCCTGATCACCGGCGCGGTCATTCTCGGGCTATGGGAGAGCGTCGTGCGCGGCTTCGCGCCGGGCTACGTCGCCAAGCCGAGCAGCATCGTGCTGGCGATCCCGCGCGTCATCGTCGATCCGACGTTCCTCACCGCCCTCGGGCAGACGCTGGCGGCGGTGGCGGAGGGGCTGGCGATCACGCTCGTGCTCGGCTCGGGGATCGGCATCCTCATGGGCCGCAGCCCGCTCGTCGACCGCATGATCCGCGTCTATGTCAACGGCTTCAACGCGCTGCCGATGATCATCGTGCTGCCGCTGTTCTCACTGTGGTTCGGCTATACCAGCGGCGCCCGCATCGCCACCATCATCTTCGCCGCGATCTTCGCAATCACCATGAACGTCGCGGACGGCGCCCGCGCGGTGCCGCGCGAATATGTCGAGGTGTCGCGCTCGTTCCGTTCGGGACGGCTGCGTACGTTGATCGACATCGTGCTGCCGGCGTCGATGCCCTACCTGCTTGCCGGCTTCCGTCTCGCCGCCGGCCGCGCGCTGATCGGCGCGGTCGTCGCCGAGTTCTTCCTGTCGATCGGCGGCCTCGGCTTCTACATCCTCTACAATTCTCGCTCGTACCACCACAACGAGGCCTTCGTTGGCGTGCTGCTGCTTGCCGCGTTCGGCGTCGGCTTCGAGGTGCTGGTGCAATGGGCCACGCGCCGCTTCATGCCGTGGTACCGGCGTGGCGAGAAATAGCACCTACCCGCAGGACGTACCCATGTCATCCGATCTGCTGAAGTCCGCCGTCGCCCATTGGGGCGCACGCTTCGTCGCCAACGGCGTCGTGCTCACCGACTTCGAGGAAGTCACCAAGTCGCTCACCAGCTACGACGACTGGTGCCGCGCCTGGTCGGCGCGCGCGGCGCATCACGAGCAGCTCGGCCGCGAGGCTCTGGCGCGCGGGCACAATCTCACCGCCGGCGAATGCCTGCAGCGCGCCGGCGTCTATTATCATTTCGGTTCGTTCCTGTTCGCGCACGATCCGCAGCAGATGAAGGCGGCGCACCGGAAGCAGATCGAATGCCGGCAGCTCGCGCTGCCGCATCTCTCCCCGCCCGGCGAGCGCGTCGAGATTCCCTACGAAGGCAAAAAGCTGGCCGGCATCCTGCGCAAGCCGCCCGGCGTGGCGAAGCCGCCGGTGGTGGTGATGGCGGTCGGTCTCGATTCCACGAAGGAAGAGACCGACGCCTACGAGATGCCGTTCCTCGCGCGCGGCATGGCGACGCTCGTCTTCGAAGGCCCGGGTCAGGGCGAGGCGCAGTATGATTTCGCGATCCGCGGTGACTACGAAGTGCCGGTGAAGGCCGTGCTCGACTATGTCGAGACGCGCAGCGATCTCGACACGAAACGCATCGGCATGTGGGGCGTCAGCCTCGGCGGCTACTACGCGCCCCGCGCCGCGGCTTTCGAGAAACGGATCAAGGCCTGCATCGCGCTCGGCGGCCC
>Ga0265342_10004956_pt1 | contig 10284 bp, 6 predicted proteins | sample 4CB327metaG_FD_203125 | JGI IMG/M metagenome (GOLD analysis project Ga0265342, IMG submission 203125) | Rhizosphere microbial communities from Carex aquatilis grown in University of Washington, Seatle, WA, United States - 4-CB3-27 metaG | ecosystem: Host-associated > Plants > Roots > Rhizosphere...
CGTATCCGCTGCAGATGTTTTCCCGGAACGAAACTCCGACGGGCGATGCGCCCGAATTGATGATAGCGGAATCGCCTCCCTGGAGTGCGACAGGCCCGACGTTGTTCACGATACCCATCACGAACATCGCAGCGGCTTCCGGAATATACACGCGCACTCCTGTGATGGCGCTCTGGAGCGACCAGCCGCTGATGACGATGGGGGAGATTCCGCCGGATGCGTTCAGCTCGACGTATTCTTCGGCGACATTGCCCGCGCGTGCGCCCCCGAGCGAGAGGCGGACCTCGCCTTCGTAGGGAGACGGATTGCCGAAATCTTCGCTTTGCGAGGATTGTTGCGATTGCGATGTCTGTGTTTGCTCCGAACCTTGACCCACGCTGTTCACGTAGTCGGAGATATCCGGACCGCGCGTGAGCTCGGCCGGTTGCCATGGCAGCTGCAGCGACCCTGTTGAGGTGCTGCTCCCAAAGATAAGTGCGATGGGATTGCTGAAGGAGGCTGCGGTCCGGAGAGCGGCCTGCGGCCCTCCGCGAATGAACCACAGCACAAGGAGGCCGATGACGAACACGATACCGACAACGATGAGGATGCGTTTTATCATGCGTGCATTATATCCTCGCCGCGAAGAAGCTTTTGGAGTTCCTCGCGCGCGACATCAACATCGCTCCACGGGATCTTTGTGCCGCCCGGCCCCGCTATCGGATCAACGCCTTTTCCGGTGATGAGAACAACATCATCTTTTTTCGCTATGCGCAGCCCAGCGCGTATCGCTTCGCGGCGGTCGGGGATTATGTCCGGCTTTGTCTTCATGCCCGCAGCAATTTCATGCAGTATCCTGAGCGGGTCTTCGTCGTAGGGATCGTCGTTGGTGAGGATAACGTGCTCCGCATTTTCTTCCGCCACTTTTCCTACGACCGGCCGCTTCCATGTATCGCGCCCGCCGCCTGCTGAGCCAAGGAGGCATATCTTTCGCCGTCCTGCATACGCGTCGCAGAGGGCTTTGAGCGAATCAGGCGTGTGCGCGTAATCGACGACGACAAGGAAATCTTGCCCGCATTCGACACGCTCCGCGCGGCCGGGAATATTTTTTAGTTGCGCGATGCCATTCGCGATCTTTTCCGGCGTGATACCAAAGGCATAGCCGAGCTCCGCTGCAGCAAGCGCGTTCCGCAGAGAAAATTCTCCGGGGAACGAAGTCGCTACGTCGATTCCGTTGAACATAAAGTGTCCGCCTTCCTCATCCACGTGCCACGGCGTGTGGGCCGAAAGAGAAAAGGGGATGCGTTTCTCGACGGGGAGTGCGAGATAGCGTGTGCCTTCAACATCGTCGCCATTTGCGACGATGACGCGCGGCCGCTTCACCGAACGTGCGAGTTGGAGGCCGATGGAGAATTTCGCATCCGCATACGCTTCATACGAGCCATGCGACTCAATGTGTTCGGGTGCGAGGTTGGTGAAGATCAAGGCGTCGAGTTCTATAAAACGATGACGGTGCTGGCGTGCGCCTTCGGATGTCATTTCCACTATCGCCGCGGTGCACCCCGCTTTCAGCGCCTGGTCGAGAAATCGCTGTATGAAAAATCGTCCGGGCATGGAGCGACCGGCAGGATTCGGGCCGGACGTATCGCCGATTTTCATCCGTATCGAATTGAGGAGCGCGGTTTTGTAGCCGCCCGCTTCGAAAACGGCATTCACCATCTCCGTTGTCGATGTCTTTCCCTTCGTGCCGGTGACCGCGATGACACAGAGCTTGCGAGAAGGATATCTATAGTAGAAGGCGCCGAGGTACGCGAGCGAGAGATGATACAAAGAGAGAAGGGGAGCAGGGGTAAGGGCGCGCAGCGTTTTTTTGAGCGGATGCATGTTAGGAGCGCGAGCCGAGCAGCTTCAAAGCCTCGCGCAAACGATCTGCGCTTTTCTTCACGGTCGAAGGAACTTTGCGGAGCGCTTCGCGCGATTCATGCACCGAGTATCCGAGCGCCTGCATCGCTTCGAGCGCGTCCTCATCGCCTGCAGCCGCACGGGCGTCGCCTTCGCTCATGGGACCAACTTTGTCTTTGAGCTCGAGCACTATTTTCGCTGCCGTCTTTTTGCCGATGCCGGAGATTTTTGTGAGGTACGAATCGTTGCCTGCGGCTATAGCGCTCCGCAAGGTCGGCACTTCTGCGATGTCGAGTATGGCGAGCGCGGAGCGCGGTCCGATGCCGCTCACCGTGAGCAGGAGCTCGAAGAAGCCGAGCGCCTCTTCGTCCGCAAATCCATAGAGATCGAGCGCGTCTTCGCGCACCGCGAGGTGCGTCCAGAGCGATGCCTCTTCTTTCGAGCGCAGGCCTGCGAGCGTTTCCCGTGTTGCGCGCACCTTGTAGCCGACGCCGCCCGCCGAGATGATGGCAAAGCCCGCGCGCACGCCGGCGACCCTTCCTTCGAGATGTCCTATCATAAGGGGAAGTATAAAGCGTATAGCAGGCAGCGCATAGCGAAGCGGGTTGCGTTTTGGCCTCTCATCCGTTAGGATGCATCGTTATGGCAAATACGAGTTCGGCGAAAAAGGCGCAGCGCGCAGCCACACGAAGGCGCGTTTTCAACGCACGCCGGAAATCGGGCATGAAAGACACCGTCAAGGAAACGGTAAAACTCATCGCGGGCAAGAAAATGAAAGAAGCCGCTGCGATGCTGCCGACCCTCTACCAGGCTGTCGACAAAGCCGCCAAGAACGGCACCATTCATCCGAATACTGCGGCGCGCATGAAGGCGCGTATCGCGAAGGGGGTTGCGGCGATTTCGAAGTAATTTCTCCTTGGGTTTCTTTTTGTTTCCGGGAATCTCCCGCGGCTAACTTTTTGCCGTCGCAAAAAGTTGCCTGGGCACCGCCTCGCACCCGCAAAAGCTTTTGCGGGGCCCGCTCCGGCGTTCGATTCCCGCCGCACGAGTGCCCCGCACTCGTGCTCCGAGGGCATTCGTTCGCTTCGCTTACTGCATGCTCTCGGCGGGAATCGAACCCACATCGCAACCTCCGCAAGGTCGTATCCTATCCATTGAACGACGAGAGCCTAACGGACGAAATGTACCATTAATTCGGCGTTTTTCCACATATACGCACCCGTAATGCATTGCAGGAGAGGCTTCGGGGGCGCATGATTGCGACATGGATACCTCCCGTAGGCGGTCTTCGCGACGTAGCCTCACAGCACAAGCGGGCTTCACCATTTTCGCGGGCCTCGTCCTCGTTGCGATACTCGCCGTCGTCGGCTTCGCGGTGGAGCTCACGGTCCCGCAAAGCAACCAATCAGCACAAACGGCCGATGCCACAACCGCTGCAAATCCTCCTGTCGGGAGTTCCGCCATCACGCTAACTCAAGGTCATGCTACCTGCACCGACCGTCCGTCGGTCCCGGTGAACTACGCGTGCGATCAGGTAACGACATCGAAGATAAGCGACATCCAACAAACGTGCTCCCTTGGATTTCGGTACGCCGTAGTCGCTCGAAGCGACGGGTACGTATCGGTTGCGGCCGGGCCGATACCGGCATCTCTGCCTGGTTCCTGCACGCCGCCTTCGCCGCCGAAGTGCCCGGACGGCAAATCAGCCCTCGAGAGCTTCAGCAACGACGCATGCCAGGTCTATTATTGTCCGGTAGGCGCAACCGGCAACAAGGACTGTATTCAGGTCAGTGGCAGTGCGGGCCAGAGCGTGTCGAGCGTGATAGCATCCCACGCCAGCGGCATCCAAGCTGTATTGACCTCGACGCAACAGAACGACTTTCAAGCGGAGGGAGGCGCGAATGCGAGCAGCGGAATTGGCAATGCCTTTGGTACATGCCCCAGCGGGGAGAGCAGCACAGACGGCACTGCGGCAGGATGCGTCGCTCCATCACCAGCACCTTCGACCTCGGGCGCGGATACATGCCCCAGCGGAGAAAGTCTCAATTCAAGTGGCGTGTGTGTCGCTCCAGAGACATCGCCTTCCTCGCCCTCGCCCGCTACTTCACCAGTCAGTTGTGCGAGCGGACAAACTTCCACCTACGACAGTACGCTCAACCAGTACGAATGCACGAGCAATTGTCCCTCAGGCCAGGTCTATGACTCCGAGACGGGGGCATGCGACTCCACGAAGACGCTGACGCCTTCGCCTACTACCCCAGGGGCGGGCAATACATGCCCAGCGGGGACGACGGGAACTCCTCCCAATTGCAAGCAACCAGTTGCCCCTTGCTCCGGAGCAAGTTGTTTTGGAAACGGGAATGGTAATGGCAATGGTAACGGAAACGGCGGCGGCCAATCGGGAAGCTCCAATCCGCTTTCATCGCTTCTGAGCGGGCTTTTGAAAGCGTTCTCAGGGAGCAGCAGCGGGTCGTCGGGGCAAGCATGCTCGACCGATTCGAACACCTACTCGCAGCAGCAGCAGCAGTATCAGCAAGCGCTCCAGAACTACAACTACCAGCTCCAGTTATACAACCAGCAGGTGCAAATCAATTCCCAGAACGGGATATCTTCGGCGTCGCTCGTGCCGCCGACCCCGCCCGCCCCATGCACTCCCTCGACCGCGACGCAGTGCTCAAGCCAGCCCGCACAGCCCGCCGCGTCAAGCTGCACCGGCGGCTCGTGGCAACCCGCCTATAGCGGCTCGTGCCTCGTCGGGTGGCAGTGCGGTTCGTCGGGCTCGGGCGGCACCCCGACGGCGAGCCTCTCGTGCCAGCCGCAAACCGCGGACATCGGCATGAGCATCGCCATCTCGTATTCGTGTTCGTCCGGTACTGCGACGGGAAGCGGCTTCACTGCGAGCAGTACTTCCGGCTCGGCGACAGCGACAATCGCAACGCCTCCCGCCGGCGCAAATACCGCAACGTACGGGCTGACGTGCAATAATCGCGGCCTCACAGCCGGTGCGCAGTGCTCGGTGAATATCAACCAGCCGTCCATTATCCTTGTCGCCAATCCGAAGACGGTCACCTCCGGACAAACCTCGCTCCTCGGCTGGGTGACGACAGGTATGCAATCGTGCGTCATATCGAGTCCCGACCAGGCCGACTTCACTACCGCAAACGCATACAATACGAGTGTGAACGGCACTGCACAGACTTCTCCCATCACTGCGGCATCCAATTTCCTTCTCCAGTGCCAAACGTATTCCGGCGGCATCGAAGATGCTTCGACGACGGTCAGCGTCGGTTCATAGGAGCGCTCGTTTTTTTAGAGCCCGAAAAATTCCAGAAGTTTGTGCGAGAACGGTTCCTTCATCGGGACTTCCGCCGCATGTTCGCGCAGAAAGAGGCGAATGGCGTGCGGGTCGACCTCTTCTATCGGAATGATGAGATTGGGCGCCATCGGTTTCGTCGTATCTACCAAAAGCCGCGGATGCGGGCCTCGCTCGTCTTCCACCCAGAATGAAATGATCTCGTCGTAGCGATGGAGCGTGCCGCCCACACGGACCCCGCGGTCAGATACCTCAAAGCGGACGAGCTCCGGCGGGATATTTGCGAGGAGTCCGAAAATAAAAGCCGCAAGAAGAATGAGAAGGGCGAAGAGGAAGTCGTGAAAAAGAATGCTCCCGACCGCGGCGCACACGGCGATAATGCCGAGCGCCCAAAACCAGTCGCTCCCGCGCTCAATGTGCTCGTGTTCGTACGCGCTCCATCCCAACATGCCCGCGTGCTCAGCCATAACGCCCTCATTGTAACATCGCGTCGACGCACGATGCGTTTTGGGGAACACATAAAATGTGTATGATTCAAGCATTGGAGGGGTGGCAGAGTGGTCTAACGCACCGCACTTGAAATGCGGCGTGGGGAAACCCACCGTGAGTTCGAATCTCACCCCCTCCGCAACGATTGTTACGCACCTACGTGCGTTGCGTAAGCTTCGGTAAGAGGCGAAAATGGGCCCATGACTGAGGCTCAAAAAGGGTCGAGCCTTCGACGTGGAAAGGCGCGCTCTCGCGGCTCTTCAAAGATTGCCGGAGTATTTATGCTCGCGCTCGTCGGGAGCGCTCTGCTCGCGCTCGGAGTCGCATCTTCTCCCAGTCCCGGCACAAGTGAATTGGCCGCAGCGGCAACTGCGCTCTCGCACCCCCAATCTACCGATACGCAGAGCGACATGTTCCCGCCCGTGACGCTGACATCGGGAGGACAGACGGTGACCGTGTACTACGCCTGCAAACAGGAAACCGACAGCACCAAGAGCTCGACGACGCTCACACAGATGTGCCAGTCCGGCTTTACATACACGGTGACCGAAGCGGATGGAAAAACCACCATTACACCCACCGCTACAACTCCCTGCCAACCCGGCACTCCCGACCCGGTGGGGAAAGACGGGGCGCTTTTGCGCTGTTCGCTCGACGGCTCCGTTCCGCTGCAAAGCTGCCCCGCCGCGTCCTCCCAAGGCGGTTCCATCGTCTACCGCGTGCAGGGAAGCCAAAAGGACATAACTCTTCCAAACTGCGCGGCAGGACAACCCTTAAACCTCGCGGGCATCCGCACGACCGGATTGTCGCAAGCTGTCGCGGCAGCAACAACTCCTACGGAGCAGGCCGACATACTGACCCAGGCAGGAGTTCCTGCACCGCAACAACCTGCGTTGATCCAAGCGTTTCAACAAGATGCTACGACACAAGCCCAGCTTGGTGATGTCACAAAACAGCAGGCGAGCGTCGCGGACCAGATCCAGGCTCTTGGATATTGTTCCGATGGCGCGTGTATATCGCAAGAGAAAACGCTCACCACCCAGGCCATCGCACTTCAACAGCAGCAAGCAAATCTCCAGGCACAGGTCGCAGGCTTGAGCGGGCAAGAGAGCCAGCTCGTTGCAGGCGTAACGCCGAGCAATGATTCCGCGACACCAGCTTCAAGCGCTCCGGCGGCACCCACTCAAAGCACCACCGGTTTTGGGACGAATCCGAGTTCCGAACCTTCTGGTTCAGGCCAGACCTCTCCCGTTACTGCGCCGGGGTCGCCCGCCGTTCTAACGCCGTCAGCGACGTCCGGCTGCGCACAAAATCCCGGTCTCTGCGGCGGCTCTGCAGCTCTTCCCAATGCCACCGGTGACTGGGCAAGCTCCGGCTGCAGCGACCCGGCAGAATGCAATGGTTCGGCCGGCATCTCGGCCGCGGCAGACGCAGGTGCGCAAAGCGATCTGCCCATTGCGGACGGCAACTGGGCCAGGTCCGCGCCGCAAGCAGACACTTCGTCGCAGGAAGCAGACACGTCCTCTTCCGGTCCATACGACCAGGCGCAGGCCGATGCCGCACAAACCGCTCGGCTCAACGGCTTAGCCGCGCAGACGCTCTATAACCAGCTTGAGCAGAACCCGAGCACGAAGGTACAGCAGGAGGCGACCGACATCGTGAACGCCACGAAAGGCGATACGGCGCTCCAGGCGAGCTATCTCAACGTACTTTCGAATGCAACGCAGCAGCCGACTTCTGCATCGGAGGCCGCGCTCTCGGCTGCCGACCAACAGAAATTGCAGGTCCAGGAAGCCATCATTACCTCTCAAGAATGTGCCCCAGGCTCGAAATCCATAGAAGATTGTTTTCAGTCGGCCGGGCTTAAATACACCTTGAGCGACCGCAAGCAAGTCGCTGCAGATCTCGGATTGGACTGCACGAATATCGGGAGTGCGAGCGGCAACACTTGCATGTTCGCAGCCGTGCAGGATTTCAACCAGAAGGCCACCATCACTACCACCACATACAACCCCGTCGTGACGGTCAATCCGACCGACGGTAGCATTGTAAGCGTAAGCAATGACCAGCCGGTCATACATCAGAAGCAAGTGAGCGATGTGCCGTGGGGAGGAACCCAGCAGCAGATAAACGACTTCAAGAATAGCCTGCAGAGTAACACCATACAGACGGGCGATATCGTTTACGAAAGTACCGTTACGCCAGACGTAGCCGTCCAGTGCATCGATTCTAGTGGTGAAAATGTTCCGAACTCCGCATGCGGGACAACGTATCAGGATACCCCCGTGAAGCTCCAGACCACCAGCCTCTCCGACCTGAACGCACAAATACAAAAGACCACCGCTCCAACGACAGAGTACGTTCTCGTCGACCAGACGAAGACAGTGACTCCGGAGGGTGCGACCGACTGGGTCGCGAATGGCGGCGGGACGCAGGATTACAACACGGCGCTTCTCCAGCGTGAAATATCCACGAGTAACGATAATGGAGGTGGCATCTTAAGTCTCGCCGTCCCGTACGACCAGTTACCCCAATCCGTCCAGGCTCAGCTGCCGGCACCGGGAACGGAGTCCGCTCCTGTTGCGGTAGCGGACACGCAAACGACCCCGGCCACAGCCCCTATCGATACGAGCATTCAAAGCCAAAACATCGCAGCGCCCATCGATGTCGCGGGCGACGCAGCCGCCAATGCTTTGGATACAGTGCATTCTTCCGGCTGGACGTTCCTCACGCAGCAGGAACAGATACAGCAGCTCGCGGACCAGCAGTATGCGCAGGAGTCTGATGCGGTAAACGTCCAAGCGTGGACCACGCAGGACCAGGTCGTTGAGGCGCAGCAGTTGGCGCAGGGGAACGCGGCGTATGCGCAGCGCGTGCAGGAAGCGGGCATCGCGGCGTACATTCAGAACAGTCCGACGATGCAATACATACAGAGCAACTTGCAGACGGTGAGCGACATAGGGGTGGCGGCCGGACAGCCGCCGGCGAATGTATCGGACGAAATGCAGCAAATAGTGTCGCAGGGCGCTCAAACGGCGGTCACACAGGCACAGGCGGATACATATCTTGCGCAGCAGTCGCAAGCGTCGATAGCATCCGTGGATCAGCAGATCGCGGCTAATCAAAATTTACTCATGACCCCATCGTCCGGACCGAGCGGTGTGACGGTGGCCCAGTCGAGCGGCGTATCATACCCCGACGGCGTTACTCCCCCTGAAGCGGCTTCCGTTCCGACCGGCTCAGGCATCGAGACCGCATCGCTCGCCGGACAGTCCTCTTCCGGCGCAAGTGAAGTGACATCGGCCCCGGCTCCCGCGCCAGGCAGCGTGCAGGCACTCTCGACTAACCAGCTTTTGTCCGAGGTGATAAATGGTGGCGCGAGCGCTCCTACTGCCGCAGGTGAATTGTGGACGCAGTTGGAAAACAAGGTATCCGGTGGGGCCTCCAATGTCGCATCGGATTTCGACAATCTCACATCGGGTCTTGCGTCGAACATTTCGCAGCAGGTAGATAATCAACTCCCTGTGACATTGCCCGCCGACCAGCAGACCTCGGTCACCACCGTCGTACCGCCCGCGACGGACGCGTCGCAATCGTCGGCGATAGATTGGGGCCAGTACTACGCGTCCGAGACGACGCAGGGGAGCGAATATTATGTGCAACCCAACTCGGACGCACTCGTTCCAGCGTCCGCGCCAGCACCGACGCTAAGCGATGTGGATACGGCACAAACGCTCGCGGAGATCCAGCAGAAATACGGCGCAGATAGCGTTGAGGCGCAGGTGGCACAGCAAACACTTTCCGATCCGAGCCTTACGGACGTGGGTACGCTCAAGTCGGATCTTTCTGTGTACGGCGTGCAACCAGTCTACACGAGCGCATACCTGAATCAGGATACGAGTATTACCCTACCGTCCGGTAACGTCACGAATTTCGGAGGAGCATGCTGGATATCCATCAGCACCGATTGTTCGACCATCAATCAGACCCCCACCGCACAGCCGCTGACCTTTACCGCCTCCAACAACGAGACGGAGACGATGTATCAAACACCGAGCATCATTCCCGGTCTCTCGAAGACGGGTACCGTGAACGAAAATTTGCTGCCACCGAATGCCTCAAGCGTCACCATCGTGAATTCAGGCAATGCTATCCAGGTGAACGTGGCCGGAGGTTCCAAGGCCGGAGCGTATACGATATCGAATCCAGCGTCCCCAATTAGTTACGCCCAGATCCTCGCAGGCTTGTCCGGAGCAACCCTGAAGTAGGCGGGAGACGGTTTGTGCTATCCTAGTGCGACATGAAGGTCGCATATTTTTTTCAGGAAGCGTGGGAAGAGGAATATGTGCGCAAAGGACTGCCGAACGACACGGTCGCATTTTATTCCGGCACGCTCGCCGACAACGCCGCTGTGAGTGAGGCCGAGGCTTCTGCCGTTTCGATATTCGTGAATTCCACAATGGGCGAAAAGGAAATGGAGCGGTTCCCGAATGTGAAGCTCATCGCAACGCGCTCGACCGGCTTCGATCACATCGACCTTGGCGCTGCAAGAAAACGTGGCATCGTTGTGTCCAACGTTCCGTTCTATGGCGAGAACACCG
>Ga0265342_10004961_pt1 | contig 10278 bp, 5 predicted proteins | sample 4CB327metaG_FD_203125 | JGI IMG/M metagenome (GOLD analysis project Ga0265342, IMG submission 203125) | Rhizosphere microbial communities from Carex aquatilis grown in University of Washington, Seatle, WA, United States - 4-CB3-27 metaG | ecosystem: Host-associated > Plants > Roots > Rhizosphere...
GCTTGGCGACGACGGTAGCGGGCAATCCCGCTGCCACACGGTACAGCCGCACGAGAGGAGTGCGACCAATCAATTCAGTTACATTCGCGGCAATGCGCGCCATGATGATCTCCTTTTTCCAGGGCCATGGGCCCGGATCGCTTGTGGAACGGATTCTAAGGGAGTGGTGCCGCTTGTCAGTGGGAAAAACGAGCGCAATCGAGCGCACAAGGGCATCGGAGCTGGCACCAGGACAGTGTTAGCGACATCGATGCATACGAATAGCGTAGACCCAACGCCCCGGCCAAGGCAAGCGATATTGTCTCTCACCGGATATTGTGGCCGGGAAACCCGGCTTTCTCACTCTCCGATTAACTTGCACGAGATTGGAATGCTCTTGCCTTGAATCGCTGCAAGAGGGCCTTCATAAATCCCGCAATCGAGCAAGTTGTTCGGAGAGGACTTGCGGCCGGAATAGACGTTAATCAGGATCTGCAAGCCCTGGTCGTTGATCCATTTGATCAAAGCCCGGTCCGGATTGACGCGATCGAACGTGGCAGTCGAGGCGGGAACGATTTCTTGTTTGACTTCACCCAGATCGACTTGACCTACTCCGTCGATATCCCGCTTGGGCGTGCCAGCCTTTGGCAACCCGTATAGGTAGCCCACCACGATCACCGTCTCTTTACTTTCGACGAGCTTGTCCATCGCCTTTTGCGAATACGTTACGTTTACGGTGAAGCCGGCGGGCGCGGTGGCCGGTGGCGCCGGTTTTGCGTTCTGATTTTGCGCAAAAGCCGGGCCGACAACTGCACCACCCGCGAGAGAGAGGAGCAGGGCCAACATCGCCCTTGCCGAAAAAGAGAAGCGTCTGAACATGGATGCAATCGTACCCCAACAACCCGCAGGTATGGGAGGTAATTTGCCGATCCGGCAGCGGTGGTCGTGCACCCGGCAAACGCAACCGCGGGTTCAGCCCGTATTGCGCAGCCCCGCTGAGATCCCGTTGATCGTCGCGGCGATTGCGCGATTCACTTCCGCGGTGTCCTCGCCGGCGCGCTTGCGGCGCAGCATGTCCACCTGGATCAAATGCATGGGATCGACGTAGGGATTACGCAGCTTGATCGAATGAGCCAGCACCTGGTTCGTCTGGAGCACTTCCTTCTGGCGCGTGACCGCGAGAACCGCGCGCACCGTGCGATGGAACTCCGACTCGAACATGTCGTAGATTCGCTCGCGCAGCTTCTCGTCCTTTACCAGCGTGGAATAAAGCCGCGCCGTGCCCAGGTCGGCTTTGCCCAGCGCCATCTCCACATTGCGCAACAGATCGATGAAGAGCGGAAATTCGCGGGCCATGGTTTGCAGCAGGGCAAGACTCGCTCCTGGGGGCGCGCATGGCCGGGCGAGATATTCGTCGATGGCAAAACCCACGCCATACCACGCAGGCACCAGCAGCCGAGACTGCGTCCAGCCGAAGACCCAGGGAATGGCGCGCAAATCGGAAAGCTTTGGTGAGTCGCTGCGGCGCGCGGGACGCGAACCGATCTTGGCGTTCTCCAGCTCCCCGACAGGCGTGCTCTGCTCGAAGTACGTGATCACACCGGGGTCTTCGAGAATGTGCTGGCGGTAGGAGGCGAACGCAAGGCTCGAAAGCTCATCGAGCGCGGCCTCCCATTCCGGCTTTAGCACGCCAGTGAAATGGCCCTCGGGGTCCCGTGCGTTAGGCCGCGCCAGCGCATCGAGCGATGCGGCGATCATCAACTCGAGGTTTCGTTCGGCCAGCACTTCGTCGGCGTATTTGAAGTTCAACACCTCGCCCTGCTCGGTAATGCGCAACTGGCCATCGAAGGAGTCGAAGGGCTGCGCGAAGATGGCGCGATGGGTTGGCCCTCCGCCGCGGCCTACCGTGCCGCCGCGGCCATGGAAGATGCGCAGCTTGAGGCCTGCTTCGCGCGCAACCACGTGCAGATCGCGATGCGCACGGAATATCTCCCACGTCGAGGTCAGCATTCCGCCGTCCTTGTTCGAGTCGGAGTAGCCGAGCATGACCTCCTGCCAGTTTCCCCAGGACGCAAGCAGCCGCCGGTAGTCGGGCCGACTCCAGAGCTCACGGCAAATCGACGGCGCATTGCGCAAATCTTCGATGGACTCGAACAGTGGCACCGGCATCAGGCCCGGATCGCGGCCCGGCTCCTCGCCCGCACCCTCCACCGCTACGCCGCCCAGCCGCGCCAGGCGAATCACGGCCAGCACATCTTCAACCGAAGATGCCCCGCTGATTACATACTGGCGAACCGCCTCTGGCGAGCATCCGCCTTTCACCTCAGCAACCACGCGAAAAGTCTCCAGCACGCTCGCCGTTTCCTGAGAGAGCCCGCTCTGCAAGGCGGGTGCGATGGTATCGCTAATGGCCTCGCGCAACGCAGCGGCGTGAACGCGCACGTGCTGGCGAATATCGAGCGCGTGCAGATGCAGGCCGAAGGTGCGCACCTGGAGGATGAGCGGATCGATCAGCGTGCGCGCGATTCGAATGCCCTCATGCTCGGCCAGCGATGCGCGCAGCGTTTCAAGATCGTCTAGAAAATCCTGGACCGAGCAATAGGCGGGCAGCGCCTGGGTGAGTTTGTCGTGGCCGCGCGCCAGCGTGAAAGGCGTCACGGGTAGCCCTCCGCCCATGCCCATCCCTTCGCTTGCCCGCTCCAGCGTGCGCTGGATGCGCGCCTTGAGGCAGATGACGAAGCGGCGGTAATACTCGAACTCGTATTGCGAGCCGAAGACCTCTGCCTCCTGCGTGTGTACCTGCGCCACGTAAGCCCGCAGGCGCTCGAGCAGCGCTTCGCTCACCGGCCTCTGTTGCGCGCTCGGGGTCAACAGATCGATGATGCCGTCGAGCTGGCGCTGGTAGTAAAGCAGCAAATGTCCGCGCGCAAGCTGCAAGGCAGCGCGCGTCACCTCTGGGGTGACAAAGGGATTGCCATCTCGGTCGCCGCCGATCCACGAGCCGAATCGCAACACTAGTGGCAGCTGCAGAGGCTCAATCTCGAGATCGTACGCCGCCATCAACGCCGCCGAGATCTCGCGGTAGAGTTCCGGCAGCGTTTCGAAAATGGAGACGTCGTAGTAGTCGAGGCCCATCTTCACTTCGTCGTAGACAGTCGGCCGGCGCGAGCGCACTTCGTCGGTCTGCCAGAGGCCGGTGATTTCGGCAAGCACCAACTCCTCGAGTCGCTCCATATCCTGCGCGGGCAGAGGAATGCGATCGAGCGCCTCGAGAAATTCGCCGATTCGCCGGCGCTTGAACATCACCGTGCGACGCGCCGCCTCTGTGGGATGCGCTGTAAACACGGGCACGATGAGCACGCGGCGCAACCAGCTCAGCGCCTCTTCGGCGTTAATTCCCACGCGGCGCATTTCGGTTAACGTGCCTGCGAGCGACCCGCGTTGGCGGCCGGCTTGGCCGCTGAGCCTCAGCGCTACGCGGCGCCGTTTGCGATGGTTGGTCTCAGCCAGGTTGATGAGCTCGAAGTAAAACGCGAAGGCTCGCGTGAGCAAAATGGCGCGCTCCACAGGCAGCGAGTGCACCAATTCCATCGCCGCGGAGTTGTGGCGGGCAGCCTCTTCGGCTTTTCCGTGCGCGTCGGCGTCGCGGCGGCGGATGGTGCCCTGCCGCAACGCTTCAACCTGAGCAAAAAGCTCATCGCCGGCCTGCTCGCGCAGGACCACGCCCAGCAGCGTGCCCAATGAGCGCACGTCACGACGCAGCGGCGCTTCTTTCAGGTCGCCGGTCTGCGCCTCAAGCTCGGCCAACCGCTGTGACCAGCTCTCGGGATTCCACAAAAGAGCCATCGTATTTCGATTATGCACGACAGAATTCGGGGTTCGACCCGGGATCAGGTTGTCTGGCCTTCCAACTGCGCCGTCAGCTCTTCCCACTCGGCGGTGAGCGCGGCGAGCTGAGCGCGAAGTTCCGCGGCGAGCACTGTGATGCGCTGGGTTTCTGCGGCGGAAACATAAACCGCCAATTGGTCTTCGGAGTGCGCGATGGCGCTTTCGACGCGCGGAATTTCTTCTTCTAGAAAGGCGCATCGCTCCGCCATCTGCTTTTGTTTGATGGGATTCAGGCGGTGAGCCCGGGGGGCCGGTGACGATTTCGAGGCATCGAACTCCTCGAAGCCGCCCTCAATGAGGATCGTGGTCCCAGTCATTCCGGGCTTGTCGGCTTGTTTTTCGTATTGCGGGGCCGGCGCCTGAGCGGACACAGGTGAGGCCAACGCGGATTTCCGCCGCAAATAGTCTTCGTAATTCCCTTCGTACGCCGTGACCGCGCCGCCTTCGATTTCGAGCACTCGCGTGGCCAGGCGATCGATGAAGTAGCGATCGTGGGAGACGAAGATCACCGTGCCACTGTAGCCCGCGAGCGCTTCAAGCAGCACATCCTTGGCGCGCATGTCCAGGTGGTTGGTTGGCTCGTCGAGGAGCAGAAAGTTTGCGGGCGAGACAAGAATCCGCGCCAGTGCGTAACGGTTGCGCTCGCCGCCCGAGAGCACTCCCAGAGGCTTGAAAACGTCGTCGCCGGAAAAGAGAAAGCAACCCAGCAGCGAACGAAGCTGAACCTCCGGCACGCGCCGAGCGGCGCGACTCATGTCGTCGAGCATTCGTGCTTCGGCGTCGAGCACCTTGTACTGATCCTGCGCAAAGTACTCGGCGATGACATTGTGGCCCAGACGGATCGAGCCGGCAGTGGGCGCTTCCTCGCCGGTTAGCAGTTTAATCAGCGTGGATTTGCCCGCTCCGTTCACGCCCACGAGCGCCACGCGGTCGCCGCGTTCGATGGTGAGGCGCGCGCCTTCGAATACCTGCTTTGGCCCGTAGCTCTTGGCCAGCCCCTCGGCCTCGGCAACCATGCGGCCCGACGGCGGCGGCTGCGGAAACTTGAAGTGGATTATCGCCTCTTCCTCGGGAACTTCGATGCGCTCTATCTTTTCGAGCTCCTTGATGCGCGACTGCACCTGCCGGGCCTTGGTGGCCTGATACCTGAACCGGTTAATGAAGGCCTCAAGATGCTCGATGCGCTCTTTCTGGTTGCGGTAGGCGGCCATGAGTTGCCCGCGCCGCTCATCCTTTTGCTTCAGATATTTTGTGTAATTTCCCTGATAGATTGTCAGCCGCTTGTTCCATATCTCCACCGTGCGGTCAATGGTGACGTCGAGAAAGTAGCGGTCGTGCGAGATGAGGATGTAGCCGAACGGGTAGTTCCTGAGATAGTCCTCGAGCCAGTTGCGTGTCTCAAGATCCAAATGATTTGTGGGCTCATCCAAAAGCAGAAGATTAGGCTTGGCGAGAAGCAGCTTGGCGAGCGCGATGCGCATCTGCCATCCGCCACTGAACTCATCTGTCTGCCGCGCCCAATCTTCCTTGCCGAATCCCAGGCCCGTAAGCACGCTGCCTACCTGCGCATCGAGCGCATAGCCATCGAGAGTGTGAAAGCGGTCCTGCAGCAGCGAATAGCGCTCGGCCGCGGATTGGTACTCCGCGCCTTCGTGATCCAGCTCTGCCAGTTGCCCGGCTAGCTGCTCGATCTCGCGCTCCATCTCGTGGAGCTCGTCGAAGACTGTGAGGCACTCCTCGAAGACCGTCCTGCCCGCGAGTTGCAAGCCCTCCTGCGGCAGGTAGCCGATGCTGATGCCACGCGTCTGTTCGAGCGTGCCGTAGTCCAGCGTTTCCAGGCCGCAGAGAATTTTCATCAGCGTGGACTTGCCTGTGCCGTTGGCGCCCACAAGGGCGGTTTTCTCGTCGTTGCGGATCATCCAGTCGGCCTCGAGAAAAAGGATCCGCGGCCCGAACCGCTTTCCGGCTTGTTGGAGCGAGAGCATGAAGTTCTATTTTCGCAGAGCGCGTTTCCGTATCATTCCGTTTCCTCCCAGAATTTGTCTGAGCTGGATCAGAATGAAAGATGTTAGCCCGCATAACCGGTACGGTTTTCAGCAGTTCACTCTCGCCCATCCAAGCGACTATGATCAATGAGCGCAAGCGCAGCGAGGGCTGCAGAAAGTCCAAGAATCGGAGGAGAAATGACAACGAATTTGACGCAGCGGCGCGAATTCTTAAAACAAGCTGGGCTGGTGGGTTCGCTCGCCTCGGCGGCAATGATGGCCGGATTACCCGAGAGCGCAATGGCGTTTGGAAGCGGATCGGCACGCATCGTGGAAGACGCGGTCGCGCCTGCGCAGACCGCGGAAGCGCCTAAGTTTCACATCAAGTTTGCCGTTTGCGGCATGAGTCACGATCACATTAATGGCATGATCGGTGCTGTTCAGCGTGGCGGCGGTGAGTTGGTGGCTGCATGGGGCGGCGAGGAGGATAAGCTCGCGGCCTTTCGGAAGCGGTATCCCGATGTGAAGATCGTCGCCACGCAGGACGAAATCCTCGACGATCCATCGGTGCAACTGGTTCTCACGTCGCAGGTGGCCAGCGAGCGCGCGGGGATCGCCGTGCGCGCCATGAAGCGCGGCAAAGATCTTCTCTCTGACAAGCCCGGACTGACGACGCTCGAGCAACTGGCGGAGGTGCGCAAGACCATCGCCGAGACCAAGCGCATCTACGCCATCATGTACAGCGAACTGCTCGAAGTGAAGGCGGCCGTCTACGCGGGCGAACTCGTGCGGCAGGGCGCGATCGGCAAGGTGATCCAGACCATCAATATTGCTCCGCATCAGATCGCCCAGGGTGGCAGCGGAGATGCCGGCGGCGCAAATCCGCGGCCCGATTGGTTCTGGAACCCGGATCAGTACGGTGGAATTCTGTGCGACATCGGCTCTCACCAGGTGGAGCAGTTCCTGTTCTACACGGGATCGACCGAGGCGGAGGTTGTCGAATCGCAGATCGCGAATGTTCGTCATCCCAAATACCCGCGCTTCCAGGACTTCGGCGACATGGTGTTGCGCGGCAACCGCGGCTTCGGCTATGTGCGCCTCGACTGGTTCACGCCCGATGGCCTGGGAACCTGGGGCGACGGACGGCTTTTCATTCTGGGCACCGAAGGCTACATGGAGGTGCGCAAGTACACCAACGTCGGCGTCAGCCACCAGGGCAACAACTTGTTCGTGGTGGACAGCAAGCAGGCGCGGTATATCGACTGCAACGCGATGCCGCTGCCGTTTGGACCGCAGTTTGTGGCCGACATTGTGAACCGCACGCACACTGCGCAGAACCAGGATGAGGCTCTGCTCGCCGCGGAACTGGTGCTCAAGGCGCAAAAGAACGCGAAGTTCGTGACTCTCGAGAGCTAGGAATTGGCGCGCACCGGCTGTTGTATTCCGCATCGCTCCCGCGGCGGCAAGGATGTCGTGCGCGCCGCGGCCATCAGAAGACGCGCACGCGAAGGCCCACGCTTCCACTAAGCGTTGTCATGGCGCCGAAGGTGAATTGCGGCCAATATTGATACTCAACGTCGGCCGCTCGAACGTAAATCCTGCGATTGAGCCGGAAGTCGAGCCCGCCTCCCCCGGTCGCCACCAAGAATCGGCCGGTGGCCAGGTTATACGGAAAATTGAAATCGCCGAACCCGACCAGGCCTTTCGCGTAAGGCTGGAATCTGCCCACGTTGAAGTGATAGCGCGGCCCAACCGAATAGGTTTCGATGTGGACGTTGGCCGATTGGCGAAACTCCAGCCATTGGCCTTCAGCCTCGATGCCCAGGCGCCGCCGCGTGTCGGCATCGACGAATCCCGTCACGCCGACCATCTTGCGTTCGCCATATTGGACGTAATTGCCCGAGGCCGATACGCCTGCCCAAATGGCCAGCCCGCCCTTGTCGCCTGCGGGCACAGTCTGAGCCTGCGCCAAGCCCGCAAGGCTGACGGCGAGGGCCAGAATCGCGCCCGCGCGGATTGCGCCGGCTCTTGCCCCTCGCCCGCCACTCCACCACTTCTCCCATGCAGAAAACATCGTCGCGCCTCTCCCGGCAGCCGGCCGCTACGGACCGTTGTGGTTCTATTGCGTGATCGTCAGCGAAATATTCTGGGTTTGGACCACCCCGGTGGTTGTGCCGGACCCTACGACTTGAATTGTGTAGGTTCCCGGCGCCGCACTCGACTTGCTGATGCCGCTACAGCCGGTTGTCCCAAGCGCCATCGCCGATAGTGCGATCATGAGCGCCAAAGTGAACGCCGCCGCCATGCGCTTGCGTTGCCGCCGGAAGATCCATCCGAACAAGACGCTGAAAGGAAGCAGAACGCCGGCCAGCAGCATCCCGCCGCTTCCGGCGCGCCTGTTCGAGGCTTGGGAGCCCCCAGTCAACGGAGAATTCGTGTCGATCGTCAGTTGCGCGATCGCGCTTCCATTTGCCGCCAGTTTTACCGACGGGCTGGAGAAATGGCAGTTCACCCCAGCCGGCAATCCCAGACAACCCAACGCGATGGTGTCAGTGAACCCACCCTCCGAGGTCAGGATGAGGCCGACCTGGGCATTCTGCGATGTCTTAAGCGTGATCGTTGTCGGCGACACGGTGAGATCGAAGGTGATCGGATTCACGACCACGGTGATCGGCTGCGATGTCGAAGGCAAATGCGTCGCGTCTCCGCTGTACACCGCGATTACGGCATAAGTGCCCGCAGGCAGGTTCAAGACCAGCGTGGCAACTCCGCTCGAATCCAGCGTGGCAGTGCCCAGCGTCGACGTTGCGTTCGAGAAGGTGATCGTTCCCGTCGGGGCGGGGCCCACATTGGCTACGACTGTCGCCACCAGATCGACCTGCGGGTTTGAGCCGATCGTCATCGAGCTGCCCAGGTCCGTCGTGGTTGGAATCTTGCCCACCGTCAGGCTGACCGGAAGCGACGTGCTCCCCGCATCGTTGGTGTCGCCCTCATAGGTCGCAGTAATCGCGTAGGTCCCGATCGCCAGGTTCGAAAATGTCAGCGACGCAACTCCGCTCGTATTGAGCGGCGCCGCCCCGATCACGGTGCCACTGGCGAAGAATTCCACTGTTCCCGTCGGCACAGCGCCGTTGCCTGTCACCGTCGCCGTGAAGGTGACCGCCTGCAGCCACGAAGAAGGATTGGGAACCGCGGCGACTACGGTTACGGTCGTCGCCTGCGCCACCGTCAGTGCCAAAGGCGCCGACTGGCTGCCGGCGTCGTTCGTGTCGCCCGCGTAAGTTGCGACAATCGAGTAGTTCCCCGCCGCGAGTACGGGGCTGATCGTCGCCGTACCGCTCGCGTTCAGGTTGGCCGTGCCGAGAACCACCGCGCCGGAAGTGAATGTCACCAGCCCGGTCGGTGTGCTCGCGCCTTGGGTCACCTTTACAGTGGCCGTGATTGTCTCCGCCACGCCCGCAATTCCCGGATTCGGCGAAGCGGTCACGGTTGTCGCAGTCAGCGATTGCGTGACGACCTGCGAGATCGGCGCCGAGGCCGCCGCGGTGTTGGAGTTGTCTCCGGCGTAGGTGGCCGTAATCGGATGCGTCCCAACGGCCAGCGCCGAAGTTGTGAATTGAGCGATGTCCGGATTGGCTGCGTTGAGAATGCCCGATCCGATCTTTACACCGGCGTCGAAGAAGTTCACCGCCCCGCCGGCCGCCGTGGTTGCGCCGGACGCGATGGTCGCGGTGAACGTGACCGGGGCGCCGTAAAACGACGGGCTTCCCGATGTTGTGACGATGATGGTTGCCGTTGCCTGCACATCCTGGTTGAGCACCGCCGAAGTCTCTCCCAGAATCTCTTTGGCCGCATCACCGCTGTAGACCGCCGTTATCGGATGCAGGCCGTTCGCGAGAGTCGAAGTGGTATAGGTGAGGACGCCGCCGACGAGCTGGCCGGTGAAGAGGATCGTGTTTCCATCCAGGAACGATACCGTGCCATCGGGCAGGATTCCTCCGCCGTTCGGCGCGGTCACCGTCGCCGTGAAGGTGACAGGCTGGCCAACCAGCGATGGGTTAACACTGGTCGTGAGCGCGACCGCTGTCTGCTCTTCCACGATCTGGCTCCAGGGCGAAACCCCGTTGTCGGTCGAGGTGCTCGCGCCGTGCGAAGTGTCGCCGCTGTACGATGCAGTGATCGAGTGAGCCCCCACTGCCAGCGTCGAAGTCGTGAATGTGGTCGCGCCGGACGTATCCAATGCCAGCGCCCCAGACAACGCGTTCTTCACTCCGCCAAACGTGTCGAAGAGGGTGACTGTCCCGGCTGGGATTGTGCCTCCAGCCCCTGAGGTTACCTGCACCGTGAACGTCACCGCCTGGCCGAACAGCGATGGGTCGGGAGTCGCCGTCACCGTCGTCGTGCTCGAGTTTTCCACGGTCAGCGC
>Ga0265342_10004964_pt1 | contig 10274 bp, 11 predicted proteins | sample 4CB327metaG_FD_203125 | JGI IMG/M metagenome (GOLD analysis project Ga0265342, IMG submission 203125) | Rhizosphere microbial communities from Carex aquatilis grown in University of Washington, Seatle, WA, United States - 4-CB3-27 metaG | ecosystem: Host-associated > Plants > Roots >...
ACCATGCCTGCCAGTAATGGAGTGTCCATGCCGGGAGGAATATCAAGGCCGAAACGGCGATGAATACGTACAGAAGTCCCGCAAGGGCTTTCATATTGAGATGCTTCATGCCTCAAGCTTAACACTTAAAGTAAATTAGGGAGGATCCCTCAGTATCGCGCGTCTGATTTGCTCCGCGTTTTTATGCGCGACCTGATCAGTTGTTTAATCAGTGCGACAGGGAGCTTTTCATTCAAGGGGAAATGGATGGCAGACTTGGTAGTTTTGTATTTGGCCAATTCTTTTTTGTGATCTTCGATTATCGGCGGGCGCAGATACAACCCGATATATCCCTTCATACTGGCAAACCAAGCTACGCGTCCCTTGTCGTAGCCAGGCATTCCATAACTGATGCCCTCAATGGCGGCTGGCGCAACTTCTTTTATTATCCTTCTCATCGCTCGAAGTCTAGCTCGCGCTTCTATTGGGGCTTTCGCGATGTAAGCGTCTACATTTTTTGATTTTTCCATCTATTTATTTTACCAAACTTCTCAAGCAGGTTCTGACATCGTATACTGAGGCACCCGGCGATTTTGAGATAGGTTTTATGGGGCTTGCAAAGGATGCCCCTAATGGAAAATAGAACTGCGTCCGTTTCTTCTTTACAACGCAAGTCGTTTGTAGCAAACTTTAGATAAGAATTCTTAAATTAATATACTAAGAAACATGGGAAGCCACTTCGAAAAACCAGAGGATCAGACAGATGGCGCGATGAATGAGCAGGGTGCGGACGGCAACGATATAGAAGGGAATAGGGATCTTCAAAAAGAATTCCACCTCCTCCAAGCAGAGAAAGGTGGAGCCGCAGCCATGGAATTTCTGAGAGATAACTACGATAGAAATCCTCGGTTTGTAGAAAGACAGGCCTTGCGGTTGTCGAGAGAAGTTATGAAACAATGGAATGAGGCGCTCATCCGCTCAAGCGCAGAAAATTTTCGAGCACAGCTGTATGTGGAATATAGGGAGCTTAGTGAACGCCAAAAAACTTTACGCGGGGGTGGGTTCAAACATTTTGTCGAGGAAAAGCTGAATGAGATGCCCCCCAACGAGGGAGATGACGAAGCGATTGATAGGGATCGTTATTTCAGGTCTTTTGTAATTAAAGATCTTGATAGGTATCCGTCTTTTAGAATGGCTGGCAACGAGGAGGTTCTCATAACCGAACGACTGAACTATCGAGATGCAGCAAATACATCAATGGCTCAGACGGAAGAAATGGGAAGGATGCAAACAGCGATCAATGATATTCTAGAACGCTCGGAGGATATCGAAGAAGCGGCATAGCTTCATCCAATCCTAAAATGGCCAATGAACTCGAGTCTGGCGTATCTCAAGAAGTAAGCGCCCTGACCCCAGAAAGGCTGAAGGCGTTTCAAACGCTCGAAATCGGTGTCGAGGGTGATTTTTTTACCGTGATGCAAAAATTTAATAGGGCTTTTGGTGTTGAACTCATGCCCCGGGAGAATTTTCATATCACCGCCATTTCGCCTCCTGAAAGTAAGGCACTAGAAAGTCTCAGTGGAGACCAGCTGGCTCGGCTGCAGGAGATAAACCAAGCGCTACAAAATGGCGAGGGGGTAGAAATAAAAGGCATAGGTTATATTGATGGAGCGACAGCAGAAGGTATCCGTCCTGCGGATAAGGAAAAGAAAACTTGTTTTTTAGCTTTCGATATCCCAGCCTTAGAAGAATTTCGATCGTCGGTTGGCCTACCGCCAAAAGATTTTCATATCACACTAGGATTTGTTGGCGGCGATATCCATATGAAGACACTCGGCCAAGATGAAAAGGGAAAAACTATTCTGGGTCCAATCCCTAAGAAAGCCGATCCCTCCCTTGGCGAGTATGAAGCATATCTACCACAGATAAAATTTGGGGGGCTGGATGGCCAGGAGAGACAGGGAAAGCAGGGGTAGTTAATCTCTTATATGTGGCATGGCGCCCTAAAACAGGTTCTGATATCGTGGACTCAGGCACCCGACCGGACGATATTCGAACGATTTTGGTCTCTTGGGCCTAAAAGCCCATCGGGACTAACCTAATGGCTTTTTCCGTCTCCGTCTTTGTACAAGTTTTACTTTTCGGTTTTTGTTTTTATCTCTTCCAACCTTGCGCGAATCGCATTGGCCTTAGTCCTAGACTCCTCATTCGCGCCCGGACCGACATCCCAACCAAAGCCATCTTTTGGATATAGAAAGATTACCTCTTCGTCCGTCATTTCCGATAAGGGTTTATCCTTGGCCGCGAGCAATTCCGCATTTTTTGCGGCGGCACTAGCCTGAGCCTCCTGAGTTTTATCAAGAGCATCCCCGTTTGGAATCCACTCCCCAAATTTTTGTTCCGCCATATCTTTAGATTTATTTAATGTTTTTATTGATTTGACTATAGCATAAATGCAAAAAGGGTCAAATATTTAAATGGGCTCGAAAATATGTGCGCCGGATAGGACTTGAACGAACGACTTTTAAACCTTCATCGTCAGCGCCCGTATCGTCTCCACTCGCTGTTTCAACTGGAGCATATATTCCCTTACTGGCGTTGGCTTGGTTATTTTCTGACAAATTTAACCCTGTCAAAAGAACGCTCATCAATTGAATGATGATTAACGGAATAATTCCAGGAAGGAAATAGGGATTTCTTCGCGTTGAGCAACTGCTTGGTATCCGAGTTAGGCTTGGAACAAGTCAGGACGATAACATCCCTCCGATCGTCGAAGAGGGGGCCAGACATTGATGCGGAGTGCCCGGTGAAAATAGTCTGAACTGTTGCCAGCATTGCAATTACTTTTCCTCCAAAGGGCGCCTCGGTTGCGACGTCAGCTAACCGAAAAGTATTGAATGCCGTACGCCAAATATCTTGCTCGAGATTGGACAGTCCCTCGGCAGGCATCAAAATATCTATCTCTTGTCCTATAAAATTATTCTTCTCAGTTTCATTCAGTAAGCCGTAAGGTGGTATAAAAAGAGAATCCCCTTCTGTTTTGTGGAGCGAGCGATAGATCATTATGTGGTTGCGCTTTGACCGTCATCTTCATTTTTTGAGGTGACAGACCTGATCCTCTCGATCAGACCTTCGGATGAGATGTCGCGGTCGCGCTCCACATTAAGATCGTCGGCTATGGAGTTTAATTTCTCCAACGCTTCCGGGCTGCCGTCATTCGAAAGTGATTTGAGATATCCAAAATCGGGTTCTCCGTGCTCGTTAAGCCAATCTTCCTTTTCCTGTTTCTTTTCTTCTAACATATATACCAAGCCGTCGGGGAACGCGAATAATTACGAGGGGGGGGTATATCAACCATTTGCGGGCAGTCCTGATATTTTCCGATTACGTACCCTTCTAAACTCTGACGCTCAGCGCTCGTATCGTCTCCATCCTCTGCTTGAGCTGCAGCATATATTCTCTGTTTGTCAGGATCTTTAGAATATTGTCGTATCTTTGACCCAAATAGAGATTAAGAAGTCCACCTTTTTAAGTGGACTTCTTAATAGTAGATACTTGGACTATTTATCTTCTCTTTGTTTTTTCGCTTCCTCGTCGTGTTCTTGTGCTGCGGCTTCATTGGCGTCAGCGGCCTTTTTTTGAGTCTCGTCGGCTTGTTGATTTGCTTTTTGAGCGTCTTCGTCTGTTTTTTGTGTATCGGGCATATTATTATTTATTAGTTTATTTAATTGGATTTTCACCGCGAATGACCCTGATAAGGAAGAGAATGATTGCGGCGGCAAGCAGCACATAGATGAATCCTCCCAATGTGTACGAAGTAACAAGACCCAGTATCCATAGCACAAGAAGGATGACGGCAATAGTAACTAACATAGTTCAATTATTTCTTGTAATGTTTTCGACTTTTATGATGTCATTTATTTTTCGGCGAGCTTCGTGGCCATCACGGGAGTAGAAACGGCCTTATTCATTTCGCCTCCGTAAGGTTAGCCGTCTGGATTATGGTTCTATTACATATGAGAGTCGAACCGTTGCGGGTCTGATCTTTACAAACTACCTCTTTAAACAGGTTCTGGCATCGTGGACTAAGGCACCCCATCCACGGCTAGACACAAAAGAAAAACCACCCAGACAAGCCGGGTGGCAAAAAACTACAAGAAAGCAAGATATCAGCGACGAGCCTTAGCGCGATGGATGCGGTCTTCACACTGACCCTTCCCCCGCTCGTGAGGACGCACGAAAGTCTCGTTATCGGCAAGAACAATGCCGAACTCCGCCGCACGAGCTACCGCTTCGGCCGTGGGATGCTTCCCGGAAGGAAGCCTCCTTACGTGCCAAACGACGTCGTGACGCCGCATGTCATGCCGCGCGCGCAGAACGGTCTCGTCAATCCCTTGTTCGACCTCGATTTCGAGATCCCTCACAAGTTGGTTGACATGATCGAACGTACGGAGGCGCGGGACGATGAGGTCGAAGCTGAATTTGTTCTTCAGCGTAGCGAGCTGTCGCACTTTTGCGATCAGTCCGCCCCCGGGCACCCTCGGCTGCGGCATCTTCGCGACAATCATCAGAGGCACCGTGAGGTCGTACAGCCGGATGGCTTGTGCGTACCGTAAGGCCTCGTAGATCGCTTCGTTCTGCCGCCGCACGAAGAATTGACGTGCCGGCATGAGGCCGAATCCGAAACTTGCATCGAGTTCCGCATCTTCGTCCACGCACATGAATGCGCTCGCGCCGAATTTAGTGCTCACGCCACGCATCCGCCCTTCGCCAATGATACGCACATGCTCATCGATGCCAATTGAAGTAAGTTGCTCCTTCTCGGCAAGCCCGACAAGCGCGAGCGGCTCCTTTAAAGCGAACTGCCGGTGCTCCGTCATCGCCTGCCGGACATCACGAAAATCCATGAATGCCCATGCCTGCGATGCGTTGTGAAGCAGCCCATCCTGGAAGTACGATTGCTTGATCCCATACTTCCGAAGGACTACGAGCTCATTGACGAGGGTCCGTGCTTGCCGCCCCGCCTCTGCTGCCGCACCGGCGAACACGTCCGGATTGATGAACCGGACAAAGAGAGCCGGTAGCCTCAACGAATCAGCGAGCCAATCGAGCATCTGCGCCCGCCTCATGGAATGCCGCAGAACCTCAAGTTTCGGGTAGAGCCATGTCGCACGCCCTCCCTCGCTTTCGATGTCCTTGAGATGCCGCTCGATCTTCTCCACACATCCTTCAACGGAAAATGCTTCCCGCCCGAAGATGATGGAGATCGCCTGCATGAGCGCGTTGCTGCGGAGCGTAGATGCTTGCTGCCCCAACGTACTCACCTTGATCTTGTCAATCGTATAACAGAGATCGACGTACCGCTGGAGCGCTTCCGCAAACGGTTTGTCATTGAGGGAGTGGGTGTATATTCTTTCGGCCAGGCTCTGAAGAGTTCCCGGCTGGTAGGCAGAGTTGCGAACCAACATCTGCACGCTTCCCCTGAACGGGAAATCAACGATAACGTTTCCCTTCAAAGACATCTTGAGCCTCCTCAGGCCAAAAGTGTAACTGCCGTATAGTTTATCATAAAATATCAATGGTGTCAATATTATCCGCGGGGAATGGTTCTGATATCGTGGACCAAGCACCCGGCGTTGTTTAGATAGATTTTATGGGGCTTGTGGAGGAGTTTTTAATTGATAATATTTCGGGACGATCTCAAACGCGACGATGAACGCCAAGATAACCGCAAACCCGCACATGATCGACGTCACCGCCACCCGAGCGGGAGCATAGAACGCATAGACCAATCCCATCGGCAGCATGAAAGAAAGATAGCCGATGATGAACCACTGCAAAATCCGATGAACTATTTTTTTGGGCGTCTCCCTCATGATCAAGACCGCCTCCCACATACCAAGGATCAGGAACACGAAATAATACATGCCGAAGAATTCATAGAGCGCCGCGGGCCCGCTGAAAATGATATAGTTTCCGCCGCAGTAGGCTCCGGTAATACTTTGAGGAACGAACACGAATACCAACGCAAGAGCGGCGGCGATGCCGTAGCCAATGAAAAAGAAATGTTTTTTCTTGCTCACGAGAGACACGAGTCTCAGTCCTACAACCGGCAAAAGAGTGATAGCGACGAGGCCGAAGTGCGACCAAAATGACGGATCGCTGCCGCCGCAGATCTGATATTCTGATAATTGAAAAATGCCCAAGAGTATGAGAAGAACCGCCGCGACTTTTGCGAAGCGGCCGTTGCGATATCTCAGCAATACGTAGATGGCCAAAGCTCCCTCGATCGCCATCGTCGCCAGCATGATTGGTGGAGAAAAACAATAGAACGTTTCTCTTCGGCCGTTTTTTTTCGCTGGAAACAATCCATGCCCCCACTCCCGCCACGGCCAGAAGTTATCCATACAACCAAGCCGCTCCCAAAACGCGGATATTACATTTATATTGGACAGTTCACGCCCCGACCAGCGTCAACGATCTCTCCCAAAGATCATGCGCCAATTTCACGTTATACGCCTGACAGTTTGCATGATAGATTTTACGTTTTGTATAATACTCCCCCGATATCCAATCAACGCCGGGCCATGATGTGGCAAGCCATACAAGCGTATCGGCTCCCTCCGCAGGCGAAAGCAAAAAACGATTCAATATCGATTGATAGAAAAAACCAACGAAACCGCCGGAGGATGCCGAAAAGTTGGTGGCCACAACGCCGGGATGGAACGACACCGCATGAATTCCTTTTTCTCCGAAGCGTGTAACGAGCTCCTTCGTAAAAAGAATATTCATCAGCTTTGCTTTTCCATACGCCGAAAATCTGCCGTAGCCGCGCTCAAGCTTCATATCATCCAGATCGAGTGTACCGCTAAAGCGATTGGTCGCGCTCGCCGTGTTGATGATCATCGCGTGTGAAGCGGTCAACGTATCCATGAGCAGATGCGTAAGGAGAAATGGCGATAAGTGATCGACCTGGATCGTCATCTCATTGCCGTCAACCGTAAGCTCCCGACGAACACCCATCACGCCGCCCGCATTATTGGCCAAAATATCTATATGGCCATAATCCTTCTTGATGTGCGCCGCCAGGTTCCGAACATCCTCGAACTTACTGAAGTCCGCAATGTAATAGGGCACACCGAGTTCCTTCGCGATCTTTTCGGTCTTATCGGGTGAACGTCCGACGATCACCACCCTTGCTCCCAACCCGTGCAATGCCCTTGCCGCAGCGGCACCGATGCCATCGCTCGCTCCGGTAATAATTGCTGTTTTTCCTTTTATTGCCGTTTCTTTATATTCCAATGATTTCATTTGTGATAGATAATCGGTTTGCTCGGATAATTATATTTTAACGGCATCAAGCATCGCGAAGTCCTTATCGGTACGCTCAATCGTTCCACCAGCCATATCCTCTTCTTACCTATGACGCTCCGAAATTAAAAACGTTACAATGGCAGGTTCCGGTATCGTTGACCCAGGCACCCCTATTCTTTTTGTTCGCTCAAATAACCATCTATCGTATTCAGCATCGCTTCATACCCCTCCGGCTTTAAAATATCGATGAAATTGTCGTGGTTGAGATATTTAATATTCACGCCCGCATCGAGGATCTTATATCTTTGTTTGAATTCTTGGAAAGGCAATCTTGTGCCATTTTCGTAGGCTGCATCGCGGAAATTTTTGAACGCCGCTTCCAGGTTGCCGCCATTCGCAAGCACCCAGTTTTCAACTCCAATACCGCCGATGCCGCCGTGCTCCATCTTCTTATACGCATGCCCTTCCTTTAGTATCTGCTTCGTGAGAATGATGTTCGCTATGGTTTGCTTATATGCCTCATCGCCATCGTGTTCCTTTATGAAGTCCAGCTTATCCCGAATGGCATCGTGCGACCCGTAGATGCTGAGGTCGGATTTCTTCGCAAAGCCGATATCGATATCAAGCGGGGCGTCCAATGTTACGCCGCCGATCTCCGTTACGCCCTTGGCGCGAAGCTGATAATATCCGCCAGCCTCATCGTGGGAATCATCTTTTTCCATCTTCATTAATGCTTTAATGGCCTCCGCTAATTCACGAGCTTTCGTAAAATCACCCGCATCGAGTTTTAGACTGAGATCAAAATCAAAATCGCCGGGAGTATTCGTGTGCCGTCCCGTCGATCCGGTGTCCAGCAATTCCGCACCAAGAATGCTTGTGTCAAATTCGGGACGAAGCGCGACACCCAGTCCTTCCAACGCCTTTTTCATCTCCGCTCGGATCACCTGCGTGATCTCGTTCACGCGCTCACTATCCTCCGGCAGAGCCGTAGCAATTTCAGCAACGGCGGGATAGGAAGGTTCGTCGGTTGTGGTTTGTTTGAATGACAATGCTTCGCCGTCAAATTTTTCAAGCCCTTGAAACGCTTTTCGGCGCTCGTCATACATCTCCGGAGTAAAGACGACAACGCCGCCTTCATCGACGATGGGGATATAAAATCCGTTCTGGGCGATCTCAAAAAAAACTTTCTCCATCCCTCGCGGGTTCGATACAAGGCTCCCTCTGGCAACCATAAAATCGATCTCCGTCGTCGCAAAGCCGGTACGGATGCCGTAATGCCGTTCGCCCATCACTCCCGTTTTAAAAAGTTCGCGCGTGCCATCTACGGGAGCCGCATTCGATCCCTGCTCCGTACGTTGAAAACGCCCGTGATCCTTCACGACAAAAAGCAATGCGCCATAGCCCGCGGCTATTGAATTGCCGATAGCGCTTGCGTTCCCTCTTTCGAGATCTCCCGCAAGCACGATGCTCAGATCCGTGTCGAGCGGAGTGGCGTCGGAATCCGAACTGGCTCCCAAGAATTCTTTTGCGACCGATCCATTTTGCAAAATGCTGGCAATATGCTGATCGTCAACGCCCTTCAATAGATCTCCTTCTTGAATATTGAGCGATGGCTTTCCATCGACCGGTTGTTCCGTTGCTGTCGCAACCATCCTCCTGCCGCGCGCATCGGCGCCCGTTTTTGCCTCACGCATTTTTTCAAGAACCTGATCCAGGCTCGTGAGCCCCGTCGGACGCAGATACATCTCGGAAATACGCTCAAGTACCGTCTGTCCGTCTTCGACCTTCAATCCCTCGCGAACGTGCTTAACCCGCTCTCCAAAATCGGAGGCCGCCGCCATTTCAAAAGCCTCTTCGGACGTATCGAGTGCCGATTTCGCGAGGAGCGTTTCCAATTTCCCGACAAAATAACGTATTTGCTCCTGCTCGCGCGGAGCGAGCGACTCCATCCCTGAACGTTCGTATTTATCCAGGACGCCGCTCCCGCCTTGAAGGATTTCTATATATTCCTTCAGCGCCCGATTACCCGATTCGATATGTATGCTTAGCAGATCTTTGTAGATCGTGTAATATCGCCTGCGCGAACTTGCGTGCTCGAGGACGGGACTCGCCGTCGTACTTCTTTTGAGCATTCCATCCAGCCTTTCCTCGTCGTAAAGCGCTTGGAACACCTCGAAAATCTTCCCGACCGTGGGGATATTGTTTTTTATAAAAATCGACTCGATCTTTTGATAATCCTCAATGGGATGCTCCGACTCTAGCAGTTGCGAAAGAAGCTGGTCTTTGACCCGCTGAATTTCCTGCGACGGCGAATCGTCGATTTTTTGGAAGACCTCTATATAGACCGGGATCTTCTCGGGCGACATCGCCGCGAGCGAGGCGGCGGCATCAAGATTGCGCCATAAAAAATCCTGTACCCTGGGGGAATTTTTCGTGCTTTCAAATATTGGGAAAAGATCGTTGCGTGCAACGACTTCGAGCGACTCCATGTCGGTCAAGGGGTTTTTCCTCATACCGACAGCCTCCAACTTTTCCTGCGCTTCGAAGATCCTCGGATTATCGCGCAGCTTCTCGAGGCGATCAATGCCATCCAGTGTCAGTTCTTCTTTTGGTATCAATTCGCCCGTCTCCGGATCGGATTTCCAACGCGTTTCGTTCCTCGCTTCCGGAACGTATCCAAACTCTTCCGCGATTTTTCTTATCGCCGGACGCAGCGTCGGGTCGCACATCGCGAGAGCTCCAGCCGTCCTTAGATCGGTGTTCGATTCTTTCAGTCCGCTCTTTATAAAAGCGATCGCTTCGGGATCGTCCAACGCCGCTTGGAAAGTCGGGTCGTCCGCGATCTCAACCACCTTCCAGGCTCCCTCAAGGGAAAAACCCACGCCGAAGGCCTCTTTCGCCCGACCGAAAATTCCTATTATTTTGGGGTCGAGCAGTTTGCCGCGCAGACCCTCATCCTCCATCACATTGCGCAAATACTG
>Ga0265342_10004965_pt1 | contig 10274 bp, 11 predicted proteins | sample 4CB327metaG_FD_203125 | JGI IMG/M metagenome (GOLD analysis project Ga0265342, IMG submission 203125) | Rhizosphere microbial communities from Carex aquatilis grown in University of Washington, Seatle, WA, United States - 4-CB3-27 metaG | ecosystem: Host-associated > Plants > Roots >...
CTGCAGGGTTCTGCTCTTCTGGGAGGCACCGTGACCGCAGACGTCGTCCCCGGTGATCCCAACAGCTACACAATCCCCGCGGGCGCTGCGAAGTTCGGAATCAATGCCAGCGATCCGGACGGCCACCATTACGCCCTCGGTGCGTCGAACTCGACCCCGCTCGTAATATCGGGGATGAATGACGGTATCGGGCCCCGCATGAGCGGCACGCTGACCGGCACGTTGCAGGGCCACACCGTGGATGCAACGTTGCAAAACACGCAATTCGCCTGGACGAACCGCCCGCCGGTGGCGGTCGCCCAGGTCTGCAACGTCAAGTTCGACTCCTCCCGCATGCCCGGCGCACCGACCACTCCTCGAAAGCTTACCTGCCCGAACGGCGCGCGTACGACGTGGAGCGGTATCCCCGGAGCTACGGTTCCCGTGCGCCTGAACGGCTCCGGTTCGTACGATCCGGATCCCCTCGACTCTCTCGTGTATTCCTGGGACCTCGGTAAAGGCTTCGCGACCTCGGGCACCCAACCGGTGCAGAGTATTGCGCTGCCGCAAGGCAGCTACGCCGCCTTCCTGACGGTACAGGATCAGAACTTCGTCTCGGCGGTTACCAGCACCAATTTTGTGGTGACCGATGTCGCGAACCCCTGCACGCCATTGACCGGAAGCACGCGGCCCAAGATCGCCAAGCCGAAGTTTCAGACGCAGCTCCTACCGGCGGACGTTGCCCCGATTACCGATGTGACCTGCACCTCTGTCGATCCCTCCGCGCGGCCCGAGGTCGCGATCAGTCCCCTCAGCAAGCCGGACATCGTGACAATGACCAAGGCCGCAGCCGGCAGGAAAGCGATCGCCACGCGCATTTTCCGCGTCGGGCACAAACCGAACTTCGGCGTGGCAAACCTGCGGGCGATGACCTTCAACGATCCGTATGGCACCTTGTGCCCGTCGGACACCACAGGCCTGACCGGCGGCATGATGGCGGTGTGCTCCGGCTGCGGGAATGGGATCTGCAGCGAAGGCGAGACCTGCGAGACCTGTCCAGCCGATTGCAGCGCCTGCAGCTTCTGCGGCAACGGGCGCTGCGAGCCGGGCGGCGGCGAAAGCTGTCTGACCTGCTCGATCGACTGCGGGCCGTGCGATACGTGCGGTGATGGCCACTGCGAACAGGGCGAGACATGCCCACAAGATTGCTACTGCGGCGACGGCCTGTGCGCGCGCGATGAGGATCACAACAGTTGTGCGAAAGATTGCTACTGCGGCAACAGCACCTGCGATTCCGGAGAAACCAGCGTAGCCTGCCCCAACGACTGCCGCTGCGGCGATGGGATCTGCGACGCCAGCGAGAGCTTCGCGTCATGCCCGCAAGACTGCACGTGCGGCGACGGCGTTTGTAACGGAGCGGACACGTGCGCCACCTGCCCGGGTGATTGCGGTGACTGCCCGCGTACGGTGTTCGTCACCTTTCAGTATCTCAACGGCGCCGACCTGGCCGGGATCGCGACCACTGCCGGCTGCACCGGCGGCCACCGCGGCTTGTGCGCCGCCGACTATGTTTGCCAGCAAGAGGCGCAAGGCGAGTCGCTCCCCGGCACCTACAAGGCGTGGCTGTCGGACTCGACCCTGGCCGCAAAGGATCGGCTGACCCACAGCACCGGTCCCTACGTGATGGTGGACGGCACCCCCATCGCCAACGACTGGACCGACCTGACCGACGGCACCCTCGACGCCGCTATCACGCTGACCAGTGGCGGGGCGAACTTCGGCACCGGCGGCGCCTGGACGGCGACGACGCCGGCCGGCGACATCTCCGCTCCGGATACCTGCTCCGATTGGATCGACGGCTCAGCGGCCGACTTCGGCGCAGACGGGTTCGTCGGCTCGGCGAACGGGGACTGGACGCAAAACTCGGTGGTGCCTATCGACCGCTGTAATGTGCAGAGTCGGTTGTACTGCTTTCAGCAGTAACGTTCCGTCATGATCGGTCCGGCTCTGCCGCCGTATCACTCTCTGAACGACCGGAGCGCGGCAGCGTGGTGCGGTCATCGAACGCATCGGGCAAGCTCCACAGGCAGTGCTGCCCGCTGCGAGCGCATCCAGCTCCTCCGTTGGGGCCTTTTTCCGGACCCGCGCTCCACACCGCCCGCGCGAACTTTTGATACCCCAGCGGCGCGCCCGAGTATGGATCCACTGGCAGGGTAGAAAGGACCCCCTCGGAAACCAGCTCGCTCAACGTGGCCGGCAACTCACCAGAGCGCAATTCGTAGAGCCGCAATGCGAGAAGCGTGGAGGTACCTCGGGCGATCGCGCGGGACAGCGACACGTTGTCCAGATAGACCGAAGACGCACCGGGCACGACTTCGAGAACCCACCGCTTGCCGATTGGATTGTCCACGGCGGCCAGCGCAGCGCGGACTTTGCGTGCCGCACGCACGGAGATGTTCCACCGCTCCGGCCATGCGGCCAGTTCCACGCGCAGTCCGGCATCACGATCGTTGACGGGACGCCCGACATCGCGGGGCGCGGCCATGACGATCGCGGCGACGCACGCGCTGGCAAGACGCAGTGTTTCGGGAGGGTCCAGCGCCTTCGGGTGATCCGCGAACACGAATTTCGCCACGCGCATGGATTCCGAGCCCTTCCCGAAAAACCACTCCAGCGCGCCGCCCCGACCACCGACTCCAACGCTGAAAACCTGCTCGGACATACGCACGGCAAAACAATTGAACTCGACGCGGTAGGCTTGCGCCGCTGCCGCCCCAAGCCCCTGCTCATTCAGCGCCACAGCCCTCAGCACAGCATTCAGGGACGCTGCATCCGCATTGGGATGCGCCGCGTACCAACGCGCCCCGGCCATCGCATCGGCGTCGAGCGCAAGGCCCACGAGAAAATGAATCAGCGGGCCATCGCCCGCCTCGAAGAGCCGCGCATACCGCAGCAGGCCCAGTACGTCGTCAACAGATCCCTGGCGATCGCCGGCGCGCTGCCTCGCCTTGGCGCGTTCGAGCTTGAGAACCGCGAGGCGGCGCATCAAGGCAAACTGCGGGAAGTCGGTCGGGAACCGCAAGAGCGGAAACTGCAGATCCGGTCGGCTCAAGGCGCGGTCAAATTCCTCCAGCGCCGGCGCGTTGGCATCGAGCGTGGCGTCGATACAATCCGTGTCGGCGCCTGTGACGATCTCCGGCCAATCACGCCAAGACATCGCGCTCTCACCGCCACACGCCCGGGGGTCGGCATCCATGACCAACCGCGTGGTGGCCTCGACGAGCAGGGGATACGCATTGTCGTCATCCGCAACGGGACGTCGGTGGTAGCGCACTGCCGGGTCGATGTACGGCCGCAGCGCCGTGCTCGCCGCGCAAGCCTCGTCGTCGCCGTGCGCCACTGCCGCGCTCGAGGTCACCAGAATCAGCAGCATGCCGCAACCGGCGGTAACGGCTTGGGCCGTGGATCGGCTCTTCATCGTCGAAGTCCGCTCGAAGGGAACAACCCCTACACATCGCCCTCAACTTGCTGACCACTCTCCAGGGTCAACGCTCAACCGCACCCTTGTTTTGCGTTGGCCGGAGGCGCATCACTTCAAAGCCCGCTTTCCGGCGAGTGGCGATACCGGTCGGCATCTGCCGGCAAACCCGTCCGTCATCCTCTTGGAAGCTATCCGCTTCGACATGCACAATCCACCAGAACGAGGATGCAACTTCTATAAGCCAGCAGCCTGTCGGACTGGCAGACCTTAGCGACGAACGAGGCGGGGCGATAGAGGAGGCGCTGGCCAACCGCTGTCTCCCGCAGCCGCGTCTGCTGGCCGGTGGTCGTGCCGTTGCCGTTGTCCGCGGCCGGACGGGTCGAGACTACCTGCTGAAAAGGGAGAGTACGGTGTGCCTCACATTGGACCACTCTGCAGCAGAAGCCGCCGATGCATGCCGCAGGATCGCAGCAGTCGGGGACTGTCGTGCACTTCTCGCCGAGTCGGTTCACAACCTGCTTCGCAGAGCATTGAAGCACTGGCACCGGGAGCCAGCAAAAGCATGCGCCAGGAGGGGATCGAACCCCCGACCTACGGCTTAGAGGGCCGATCAAGCTACTTCGGAAGGTTGAGGCAGCACAACGTTTTTTCAAGTCCCATCAGCATGAAGCCGTGGACCTGCGCGTCAGGGCGTCCACTGGTCTTCACTCCTTTTCACTGGCGTACCGGCACCAGGACCGGCAGCGGTTTGGGGCCAACGGAATCTTCCGATGATCACGCGGCAAGCTGGCGGATGGTTTCTGCCGGCATGAACCCACCGGGCATTGGCACGCACGATCAGGCACAACGTGCGCCGCGCCCCGTCGCGCAGATCGTGTCCGACCCTTCGGTACGCTCGCTTGCGCTCGCTACTCAGTCAGGGTGATCGGCGGCCCATCGCCCCAAGCAGGCCGAAGGCCGTATCGAGAGGGGACGCCGTTTTGCAAACCTGTCCTGAGTAGCGCAACGCGCGTATCGAAGGATCGGCGACTGATTTTGAGCTTCGTGGCATTGGCCGGCTTGCGGATGCCCTTGTTTGCCAGTCCGCGGCCAGCGTTAGTGGAGGGATCGAGGCATCTTGACAGGTGCAATCACTGCTATCATTCTCCAGGTATGGCTCAACTCGTGGTTCGTAAGATCGAAGACTCGGTGGTGACACGGCTGCGGCGCCGCGCGGCTCGCCATGGCGTGTCGTTGGAAGAGGAACACCGGCGGATCCTGCGTGCGGCGGTGCTGCCGGCGGCTGGCAAGGAGGCGACGACCTTCAAGGAGTATCTGATGGAGATGCCATCGTGTGGGGGTGACGCCGCCTTTGAGCGCCCGCCGGCGAAGCCGAGGCGGGTTCGGCTGTGATGGCGTATCTCCTGGACACCAACGTCGTTTCGGAGATCCGCAAGCGCGAACGCTGCCACCCCAAGGTGCGCCGCTGGTTTGCAACCATCGAGGACGATGCGATTTTTCTGAGCGTGCTGGTCGTGGGGGAGATCCGGCACGGCATCGAGCTGATCCGCCGGCGCGATGAGATTGCGGCTCGCGCGCTTGACCGATGGCTGAAGGGCCTCGAACGGCGCTTCGAAGACCGAATCCTGCCCGTCACCGCCGAGATCTGCGAGCGCTGGGGGCGGATCGGGCTCGATCAGCCGCTCCCTCCAATCGATGGCCTGCTGGCGGCAACGGCGCTGCACCACGATCTCACGTTGGTGACCCGCAATACAGCGCACGCTGTCCGATCGGGCGCCGACATCCTGAACCCATATACCAAGTAGCGTACCAAGGGGAAGAAAGGCGGGCGAGCAAGAGCCGGGGAAGCTCGAAGGCTCCCCCGACTTTGTGCGATGGGACAACTGATCCATCACAAGCCGCTACGTACTGCACGTACGTAGAGGGGGAGGGTCTGAGGGTCGCCGTCCACGTGAAAATTGTAGAAGCTCACGAACCACGCCACGGTTGGAACGCCGGTGTACGCAGTCGCCGACCAGTAGAAGAGGGGCTGCGTGGGGCTCAAAGCGGGAACCACGCACGCTCCGGTCCCACTACCGGAATTACCTTGCGTAAGATCGAGAATCGTCTCCAACTCCTTCGGGCCTCCCGGCGTGTTCTGCCCCTCCTCGTCGGGCAGCCGCCAGTCGCAATAGCCGGCAAAGCAATGTGCTCCGCTGCCAGCCACATCGTTCAGCTTATCGAGGAAATCCGTCTTGGCGGTCCCGTCAAAGCTGTTGGTGCCCGTGCTCCACGTAAACGTTTTAGTCACGTCGTGCAGGCTGCCATCGGTGGTCTTCTTCTCCCACATCAAGCCCGTCGTGGTGTCCGAGACCGTGCCGTCGCCGTTGTCGACGAACCGCGGCTGCTTGCGGGGCGTGCACTTCTTGATGAAGGCCGAGCACGTGCCGGCGCCGTCCGCGAGGTACACCGTGCACAGCGGCGGCGCGGTGATCGCTGCGGCGCCGGTGCCCAGCGTGCAGTTCTTCGCGGCCAGCGGACTGCCTGCGACGCAGGTGCCCGTGTTGCCGAAGGCGTTGCTCGCCGTGGCCCGCTGATGCCCCACAGCAACGTGCCCGACACCCCCTTGGCGCCAACCAGGATCGTGCCATCGGTGGGACGGAGCGTCGCCGTGCAGTGGGTCAACGCGTGCGCCGGTGGCATCCAGAGCATTGTCCCCGTCCACAGAAACGTCGCACACACCGCCCTTGTCATGATGATTTTCCTTTTCATCTCTTTCCTCCTTGCTCGGTTTCGGGGGTCTGGTGCCCCTCGCGTAAAGGCCAACTCACTTGTGGGCGCAGCCCTTGTGCTGCCAGTGTCGGCCAGAACCCGGAACATCTGACGCTCACCTGGGCGACGACGACGTGACGGCGCAGCCTCGGCGCGATCGTCTCCGGCGGCGGCTCGGCGACCAGATGCTCTCTGAAGAGCTGTGCACCTTCGCGGCCGACTGGCACCCGCGGCTCGACGGCGCGTGCGCGCGGCTTGGCTATCGGGTACGCGCTCCCGGTCACCGCGGCGAAAACCTCGTTGACCCTCCACCGGCATGCTCCGCAAACCGTGGCGCAGCCGGTCGCGCTCTGAACCTGCTCGAAGCTGGCTGCACCCGCGGCCACCGCCTGCACGACGGCTTTGCGGCTGACGCGCGTGCACCGGCAGAGGATGCCGGCGCCCCGCGCCTCGGCCGCCTGCGTCCGCCCGCTCTTCTGAAACGCCGCGATCTGGCTCCCCGACAACGCCATGCCGTCGAGCCCCATCGCGTGCAAGGAATCGGTGTTCAGCATGTCTCCCTCCATGGTGATGCCGCGATGCTCACCAGCCTTGGCCGCGACCGCCGCCGGTGTGCTTGGCCATGAAGGTGAGGATTGTCTCGAACGAGGTGAACGGCGCACTGTCGCCGGACATCGGATGTTCGATCCGTCCGGATATCCGGTGCTGTTCGACAGCGGCGTCCGAATGCAACTGCACGACGAAGGCTCCCTCGGGGCCAAGCCTGGACGCTGTTTCGGTTGGTTGTTCCATGCGACGCACAGTAGGTGATCGCGGGCGTCGGATCGTGAAGGAATTGTGTAATCATTCTATTGTTTTCTTCTCCTCAGCGGCCTCCGCCTGGGCCTTCGCCTTGGGCTGCGGAGGCTGATGGCGCAGGCCCAGGCTCAGGCGAAGGTTGATCGTCGGATCGGGAACCAAGTTTGGTAATGGTTCGATCATTTGATACGGACGGGGTGGCCGGCGGCTAATGGCGGACGAAAATACGCGCGCAGTGCTGCACTTTTGCGGCCATAGGCTGGACCCGGTCGAGGGCCAGCTCCGCTGTGGGGCCCAGACGATTGATCTACGCCCCAAGACCTTGGCGGTACTCGCCTATCTCGCGGCGCGGCCCGGACACCTGGTCACCAAGGACGAGCTGCTGGATGCGATATGGGCCGAGACGTCCGTCGGAGAGTGGGTACTGACCGCTTCGGTGAAGGAACTGCGGCAGGCGCTTGGCGACGACGCTCGTCAACCGCGCATCATCGAAACCCACTACGGGCGCGGTTACCGCTTCATTGCCGCGGTGCACACGACAGACCCAGAAGCCTCGGAGACAGCGAGTGCGACCTCGGAATCCGCTTGCACGGTGGGCCGAGCCGCCGACCTCGCTGTGCTGGATGGCTGGCTCGAACATGCTTGGGGCGCAAGCGGCAAGTCGGCTTCGTCGTCGGGGAGGCAGGGATCGGCAAGACGACGCTGCTTGATGAGTTTCTCAGGCGGTTAGCTGCTCGCGTGTCCCCTAATACCCGAATACCCTCTGTTCTCGTCGCCTACGGCCAGTGCCTCGAACAATACAGCAGCAGTGAGCCGTACCTTCCGGTCATCGAAGCGCTCGGCCAGCTGTGCGCGACTGCCGAGGGCGCACCCTTGCTGTCGCTGCTACGGCAGCGGGCGCCGTCGTGGCTCGGATTACTGCCCGGGATGCCCGTCGCGCCCGATCCGGGGCAACCACCGTCCGCGGCGACTCCCGAGCGCATGCGTCGCGAAATGGCCGCCGTCGTCGACGCGCTGCCGCTGCCGTTGGTGTTGGTGCTCGAGGATCTCCATTGGAGCGATCTGGCGACGGTGGATCTGTTGGCGCGCTTGGCACAAGGCCGCGGCCCCACGCCGTTGCTGGTCATCGGTACCTATCGGGCCGCAGAGGTGGCGGTGCATGCCTACCCCCTGAAGTCGGTGCATCAGGAATTGCTGGCGCGCGGGCAGTGCCGCGACCTCTGGCTCGCCCATCTCGACACGACGGCATTGACCACCTACCTGCAGCAGCGGTGCCCTGGGCTCGAGCCGGCAGCGGCGCTGGCCGTCGTCATTTACAAGCGCACCGACGGCAACGCGCTGTTCATGGTGAACATGCTCAATGAGCTGATCACCAGGGGCGTGCTGGCGGAGGACCGCGGGCAGTGGACGCTGGCCGCGCCAATCGCCGAGGTCGAAGTCGGCATACCGGACGGCTTGCGCCAATTGCTCATCACCCGGCTCGAGCGCCACGGCGAGCCTCAACGCGCGGCACTCGATGCGGGCAGCGTCGCTGGGCGAACCTTCTCCGCGGCCGAAGTGGCTGCGGCGCTCGAGCGGCCGCTCATGGAGGTCGAGGCCGAGCTCGATGTCCTGGCGCGCCGCTCGCAGGTGCTACGCGCCACCGGGGCCGCCGTTTGGGCGGATACGACTGCAGCGAGTCGCTACGAATTCATTCACGCCTTGTACGAAGAGGTGCTGTACGACCTGATTCCAGCGGCGCGCCGCCGCGTGTGGCACGGCCGCATGGCCGAGCGCCTGGAGCGCGGCTACGCGGGAAACACGGCCGAGATCGCGATCCACCTGGCGCGGCATTTCGAAGCCGGCGGCATGGCGGAACGCGCCGTCGCGTATTTGGAAGAGGGGAGCGGAACGTGTGTCGCGCTACGGCGCCGAGCGCGAGACGGCGACCTTGCTCGAGCGGGCGGCGAATATTGTCGAGGGACTGCCGCGCACCCCCGACCGCGTGTTGCACGCGATTCGCATTTACCTGCGGTTGGGCCAAGCGTACTTCCGATCGCGCGGCTTGACCGCTCCGCAGAGCGAGCGGGCGTTTGCGCGCGCCTGGGCTTTGAGTCAGGAGAGCGACGACGCCGTGCAGCTCTTTCAGGCCACCATCGGCCGCATGGCAGGGTATATCGCCGGCGCCCGCTTCGACGGTGCCGGCGAAATGGCGCAGCACCTGGCGGGATTGATGCAGCGCATTCCGCTGCCGCAGTTTACCTTTGCCGGGCACCTCTTCATCGCCATCGCCCAGTACCACGGGGGGAGCCTCGCGCAGGCCCGTGCCCATCTCGACCAGGTCCTGGAGATCGGCGAGTTGCCGCAGCCCCCCGCGTTCATGAACTTCTGGGTCCTCACCTTGACGTATGTGGCGCTCACCTTGATGCAGCAAGGCTATCCCGACCAGGCACGGCAACGGGCGCAGCAAGCGCTGGCGCGCGCGGCAATGGAGAGTCCCTACGTATACGCGACCGCTGCCTCATGGGCGGTCTACGTCTCCGTGAATGCGCGCGATGCCGGCACACTGGCGATTGCCGCGGAAATCGCCCAGCGCGCTGGGGGCGAAAATGGCGAGCTCATGGCGACCGCGGTAGGCAGCTTCGGCAACGGTTGGCTGCTGGCGCAGCGCGGCGAATCCGCGGCCGGCATTACCGCCATGCAAGCCGGCATCGATGCACTACGGGCGACCGGCCAGGTGACCTCTTTGCCGGCGATGATGACGACCTTGGCAGAGGCGTGCGCGCATGCGGGTGATCTCGACGAAGCCGTCCGGCGGATCGCAGAGACGCAGGCGTTCATCCACTCCAGCGGCGAGATCCGCTTTGCGGCCGAGGCGTATCGCGTCGAAGGCGAGATGCATCGTGCCCGCAACGATTTCGCTGCGGCGCAACGCGCCTTTGCCCGCGCCCTCGAGATCGCACGCGCGCAGGGAGCGCGCTGGTGGGAGCTGCGCGCCACGGTGAGTCAGGCCCGCCTGTTGCAGCAGCAGGGCAAACGCGCAGCCGCCCGCCGCGCGCTCGCGCCGATCGTCGGAGCGATTACCGAGGGCGATGACAGCCCTGACGTCTGTGCCGCCCGCAAGCTGCTGGCGGCGCTGGCGTGACACTTCAGTCGATCAGGCAATTCATCGGATTCCCTGATCAGACAAGAAAGAACGCGCCAGGAGGGGATCGAACCCCCGACCTACGGCTTAGAAGGCCGTTGCTCTATCCGACTGAGCTACTGGCGCACATTGGAAAATCAG
>Ga0265342_10004966_pt1 | contig 10274 bp, 13 predicted proteins | sample 4CB327metaG_FD_203125 | JGI IMG/M metagenome (GOLD analysis project Ga0265342, IMG submission 203125) | Rhizosphere microbial communities from Carex aquatilis grown in University of Washington, Seatle, WA, United States - 4-CB3-27 metaG | ecosystem: Host-associated > Plants > Roots >...
ACCGGCCCAAATTGAAGGCTTGCAAGGTCGAGGTGAAGAAGAAGGGCCTGACCGGCGACGAGCGCTGGTTCTATATCTCGGATTGCATGGAGCGGAGCTAGGTTCTGCTTTTCGCAGAGCCGCGGCTTGCTGATGTCAGGAGCCGCAACAGCGGCTTGAAATATTCGACGAGCGGGTTGCCCCGATTTTCCACGTCGAGCTCAAACCGCTCCGACGGAAACACGGTGGCGCAGCCGAAAGGCAGTGAAGCCCGGCGCGCGAAGGCAAGCGCCGAGTTTCTAAACAGAAAGATGCCGCCGTGCTCGCCCTTGGCGTCGCGGGCGATCCAGAAGCCGTCCCGGTTGCGGCCGACAAAGAATGTCGGAATCGAAGCGTCCACGACACCCGGATCGAGCGGCTGAAAACAAGCCGGCTGCGAAGGCGATAAGCCCTTCGGTTCCGAAAGACGGGGATAGGCGAGCGGCATGGCGATCATGACGTACCCGGTGGCTTGTCGATGGGCGCATACAGCGGCCACGAGCTGGCGAATTCCTGAACACGACATCGATATGCCCCCGATGCCCGTAGGATTGCGAGAGAGGCCAGGACGGCATCTCATAAGAAAGAAATAAAGGACGGCCGAACCCGGCGCATTCGTCCCTTACGCCGCTCGCGCGATCCGGCCAAATCCGTGACGGCAGGCGGAGAGCACAAGTCCCTGGTGGCACCGTACGCCGGCTTCGATCTGAAAGCCCATTTGCTGAAGCTTGGTCCGCACCCCGAGACTGGAACTGTCGAATTCGATGAGGACGGCGACGGTCGCATGGGTGCAGAGGAACGGCGATATATCGCCCAGTGCGTTTTCGATGGCCGTTGAGCTGCGATCGGCCAGTAGGCCGATCGCATGCTGCCGCCGCGGCAGCCAGCTTGTCGAAATGGGCGTCACGCGCATGAAGCCGCGGCGTTCCAAACCCAGATGGAGTTCCATGGCGCCGCTGCCGGCGAGGATTGCGCGTTGCAGGAGCGACAGGCCGGTAAGCCCGATCATCGTGTCGAGGATCTGCGCTTGATCGGAGGCGGAATGAAGCTGAACCATGGTGTTCCCCGGAAACGATGGCCGGCGCATCACGAAAGCGTCTTCAGGCCGTCAGGTTCCTGCCGCTGATATCAAGCTCGATCTCGCGTGGCAGTTCCACGATCGTTTCGGGATGATGTCCGTTTTCAAAGAGAGCATATTTCAACGCCTCGGCGCGATTGACGAACAGTCCGCCATAGAGGCCATGCTGTTCCTGGGCGACCCAGTTGCCGCGGCTGTTCCTGCCGATAAACGTAATGGTCGATGCAGAGTTGCACGAGGGAGGCTCGACGAGTTTCACGTTGGTATTCCTTTTCATGACGAGGCAAGCCGGTTCCCGGTCGTTCAAACGTTCCGCCGCCGCTGGTGAAATGAGATGCAGAGGCTGGATGCCGGGACGTTGGCATGACTCATGTCCGGGAATATCTGCGGGATCGGATATGAATTCGATGGACGCGGGCCTGCGATCTCATAAGGGCCGCATAAGGTTACGGCCGGGGTTTCAACGATGGATGTGAACGTTGAATGCGATCAACAGGCAGCACAGTGCAGCGTAAGCGATCGCTTCATCCCAGTGAGTGAAAGCCCGGCCGAACGGCTCCTCACGCTTGAAGGTGGCCAGGAAAGCACTCAGGATCGTGGACATCCCGAGCAATAGCGTCAAGGTTTGGTCGAACCTGATGCTGCCGAAGGCCGCGAAGATGAGAAGAATGATCATCCGCAGCCAGAAGCGAACGATGACGCGGATCGTCTGCGCCTCGTGCGTCAAATTCGTGTCGGGCTGCTGAGCCACGCGGCCCGCCTCTTACATGAAGTTGTCGCCGCAGAGTGGCACGTCGAGTGGTTCGTCCATTTGGGAAGGACGCGCCACGTTACCTTCGACTTCGGGCGCGCCGTCACGTTTTACGTCGACGATCGCGCTCAGGATCGCAAGGCAGAGGTCGACGTGCCGGGCTTCGGTCGGCTGATCGAGCCAGTCCGGAAGGTCGCGCCGACGCGACAGCGTGCAATGCCATTCGCCGGCGTCGTGGACGATCTGGCGAAGCTGCCATTGCGGCGTTTCCAGCGCGAGCAAGGCGAGTGCTGCGTCGGTCCACGCGCCGGACTGAATGAACTGCTGGAAGTGCTCAAAGTCCCTGGTCCGCCGGACGGACGGCAAGCGTCCGCATGCGTCGCGAACGAGCTCCGAGAAAAGCTCCGGCGTGACGCGGTCGGCGTTACGAAGCTTGTCGGCAAGGCGGGATAAGGTCGCACTCATGCCGCCAATATCTCCGGCGGCGAATATGAATTCGAGGGCAGTGAGCCCATGATCGCATAAAAGAAGCATAAAGCCCGCGTGAGCCGCTTCAGCCCGGCTGGTAGGCCCCCAGCGCGAAGGTGCAGGCAAGGCAGCACAGTGCCGCATAGGCGCTCGCCTCGTCCCAGTGATTGAGCGTTGTGTCCGCGAGTTCCTCACGATCGAACACGGCGATGACCGTGGCAAGGATCGCAGACATCCACAGCATCAGGGTCAAGCCCCGCTCGAAGCCGATGCCGCCAAGCGCGGCGAACGCGACGATCGCGGTCATGCGCAGGCCAAAGCGCGCGATCACCTTCGCCGACTTCGACGTGAGGGCGAGCTTGCGGACACGGCTTGCGACAAATGGCGGCATGATCGGATTTTCCAAAGTGAAGCTCGTGGCGGAATGGTTCGCGTTTTTGCCTGCAAGGCACGGGCCAGATGTGAAGCTTTGACATCAAAGCGGCTCACCACTTCCGGCAAACATGCTCGAATCTGGCGAGAGGCTCATTGGAAAACGAGGCTGACGCGCGGCCAAAAAAATAAATTATCCATATGCACCGCGACGCGCGCGGTACGCGTGAGCGACACCCGTCGCTCCGATCAGAAGTGGTCCCGATCAGAAGCCGGACTTGACGAGGGCGCCGGAAACCAATTGCAGGTAGCTCGGATGGGTCGGATCGCACCACAAACGAAGCGCCTGGCCGCGCCTTGGCGGCGGCCCCTGCCACGGCATCCGGTCCTGCAATGTCGTGACATAGGGAGCGCCATGTCGCGGCGTGATTTCGAGCGTGACCTTGACGAGCCATGTGTCGATAGGCGCATACGGCAACTGTTCGGAATAAACCACACGCGCCTTGCAGGGCTGCAACGAACCCGGCGCTTCCTGGGCCTGCGCCGCCCCGCCGGTCAGTGTCACGCAAGCCAGTGTCACCCAAGCCAGTGTCGTGCAGGTTAGTGTCGCGCAAGCCTGCATGATCGTTGAAGTGGTCACGGGGTTCATGGTCGCTTCCGTTTGCCCGGTATGGGGATGATCGCCGACGAGATTGCGTGCGGCATCCGATAAAATCAAGTTATCGGGACATGAATTGAGCGCACGAATTGAACGGCTGAATCAGTCCTGGTGCCCACTTTCCGAAGTTCGTGTTACACCTCAGCACACACCGTTCACGAACTTCGGAAAGTCATCGGCTACTCGCAAACTTATTGATTCTTGTACCGCTTTATCGATCTGAAGTCCCTGATCGAACTCGCCGCTTGTGGCGCAGGGACTTCAGATCGGCGGTACTAGCGGCGCGTGCCGAGCGCGACGAGAACAAAACCGGCAGCGATCGCAAGCACGATCAGCATCCAGTACTGGCCATCGAAGCCAAGAACGGAGAAGTGCTCGACCAGAAAATGCAACGCTCGCACGCCCCCGTATTCCGGGCGCAAGATAGGCATTCCGGCTTCAAAAACATATTATTTTTATATCGTTGACCAACGACCAGCACTAATCGGCCGCCATGTCCTCGAAGCGGGCCTGGAGACGGTAGCCGACGCCGGATTCGGTCACCAGCAGGCGTGGCCGGTTGGGATCGCTCTCGATCTTCTGGCGCAGCTTGCGAACGAGGATTCGCAGATACTGAATGTTGTCGCGCTGATTGCCGCTCCAGATATCCTTCAAAAGCTGATCATGCGTTACCACAAGCCCGACATGGGTCGCCAGGATATGGAGCAGGCGATATTCCTTCCGCGTGAGGCGGACGGGCTGATCGTTCAATGAGACCATTCGCGTGACGAGATCGACCGACAACGGTCCCGCCACGACGACCGGATTTTCCGTGGCGCTCTTGAAGTAGCGGCGAAGTGCGGCTTCGCTGCGCGCCAGCAGCTCCGCCATGCCGAACGGCTTGACGACGTAATCGTCTGCGCCGGCCTGGAGCAACCGGACCTTCTCGTCTTCGTTCGCGATGATCGACAGAATGATGACCGGGACATTCGACCACGAGCGGATTCGTTCGAGCACCTCGGCGCCGTGGAGGTCAGGCAGGTTCAGGTCGAGGATGATGAGATCCGGCGCGCCGAAGGTCGCGGACTTCAGGCCATCGGTTGCATTCTCCGCTTCGATCACCGAATAGCCCTGCAATTCGAAGCCGGCGCGAAGGAAACGTCTTATCTTCGATTCGTCCTCGATCAGGAGCACATTGTTCGCGGGTCTATTCATTGGATGCGACCGTCATTTCGGATTGTTTCATTGCTGAGCCCGGCAGGGTGATGGATGCGGTGGCGCCGAGCCCTTGGCCGGGGCTCGTAATATCGATGGAGCCGCCATTGGCGCCGACGAAGATGGATGCGATCCAGAAGCCGAGGCCGGATCCCGGTATCGTCGCCTGGTGGCGCTGGCTCCGGAACGACCGGCTGCCGAGTTGCGGCCGTTCTTCGGCGGTGATGCCGACGCCCTGGTCGGAAATGGACAGTACGACGTCGTCGTGCCGGCGTTTGACCCTGGCCACGATCGTCGAGCCGGACGGGGAATACTTCGCGGCATTTTCCAGGAGTTGGCCGCAGGATTCTTCCAGCAGGCCGGAATCGACATGGACCAGCGGCAGGTCGTCGTCGAATTCGGTTTCGACCTTGTGAGTTGCGAGCCGGCGCGCGCGCGCCTTGATCGCGGCGTTGACGATGTCGCGCGGATCGGTCCATTCGAGACTTGGCGAGATGCCGCCTGCGGTAGCGCGCGTGGCATTGAGAAGGTTCTGGATGAAGCCGTCGAGTTCGGCGACCTCGTCGGATATGGCTTCCACCAGCGAGTGGGCGCGCTCGTCTTTCTGGATCAGCGGAATCGAATCGAGCACGCTGGCCGAGCCCCGGATCGCCGCAAGCGGTGTTCGCAGTTCATGCGATAGCGTGCCGTGAAACGCATCCCGCAGCAGCTGGGCTTGCAGGCGCAGCCTCGCATCCTCCATCGCCTTTTCGATATCGATCCGCTGCAAGGTCAGCGACACTTCTTCGAGGATCGCCTCCGCACGGCGCGTGCTGCTCTCCAGCGCTTCTGCTGTGCCCGTGCCGATATTGACAGCGACCAGTCCGAGGATCGCGGTTTCCGAGCGTACCATCTGCAGGAGCCAGACGTTTTGGGTCGCCGGGTCGGTCACGGAGCGAACCGGTTCGGTTGTCGAAATCGCCGAGTCCGCGCTTTCCGTCACCACCGCCGGCACCGAGCCGGACCTCGGTGACTTGAGCTGCGCGTCGTTTCTGGCGGCGAAGAAGACCGCCGGCCGGCCGAGCGTCAGCGAGAGGTAGTTCTCGATCGCCGAGACCAGTTCCGGGACCGTAAAGCAGGCCGCCAGCCGCCGCGAGAAATCATAAAGGTTGTGAATGTCCCGCTCGCGCTGTCGGAGCGTCTCGGTCTCCTGGCGCAGACGCGAGGCGAGATTGCTGGCGACGAGCGCCACGGCGAAAAATAGCAGGAGGTCGATGGCTTCCTGCGGATCCTCCACCTGAAAACTGTAGATGGGCGGAAAGAAGAAGAAGTCGGCTTCCGCCATGCTGACGATGCAGGCGAGCATCGCGGGCCAGATTCCCCATCGGGTGGCTGCAATGATGACAGGGACGAGATAGGCGATTGGGACGAGGCTGGCGGCGACAGCTTCCTTCAGCAGCAACAGCACCGCCGTGACCAGCGTGACGCTGACCAGCGAAAGCAGCAAGGGGACGACGTTTGTTTGCAGGAAATCGCGCCGCACCACCGCGTCGACCGGCCCCGGTGTGATATTTCGATCCTTGCTGCCGGAAAATCCGGGTTTGGCGAGCCTGGTTATTATAGGCAAAAGAACGTGCCTCTGAAGGGAGGACATCGGCCGATGATCGCTTCGGTTCCAAGCCAGGCGCAACGGCCGGGCTTCAAAAGACCGCAACAACAATCTTGCAGCAGCAGCGAGTGATTGTGAAAGAATGACGCGCGAGGTCGAACGGATAGAATTAGGCTCGACCTGCAAATCTCCTCATTCGCTTCGAATCAATCGATGCTTCGACGTCGTCAACACCCGGCAGCTGCCAGCATTCTTCAAATCGGCGTATAAAATCTATGCCGTTCGTCTCTCGAAGAGATATAAAAGTAATATATTTTCTGAAAGGCGCCGATGGCCCTACATCGCCTCGAGCTGGCCGATCGCTCCGTCGTAGCCGGTTCCATCGACCGAAAGCTCGTAAAGCTCGGCGTGGTGGACGTTCTGCGGCGGCGCGAGCGCCGCGATCGCGGCTGAGTTCAGGTATTTCGGCGGATACAGGTAGAACTCGATCAATGAGTTCTGCGGGCCGCGCGCCGCGGCGTTGAGAATTTCCCGCGACGTCGTGGCTTCCCGCGGATAGATGTTGCTCCAGCCAGCAAAACGGCTCGCCAGAATCTCGAGTGAGAGAATGGTGGTTGCGATACTCACAAAGCCCGCGCTCGATTTCTTCGCGCTCCGGGTCATCGAGGCCTTCCGCAGCACCTGGCGAAGCAGCGCATGCGCCTCGATGAATGGCCCAAGCCGCGCTTTCCACAGAATGTCGGGCAGGCACGAATAGCCGTGGAGGTCGTGGAAACTTTCGATCAGCACCTGGCACTGCGAGACCAGATTTTTCGGCAGAAAGCTGAAATCGACATTGCCGCGTTCGCCCGCGTCCAATACGCGGCTCCTGCCGCTCGTGTGCTCTGCCTTGACGGCCATTGCCTCGCCTCATGATCAGCGAATGGGCTGTGCTCAACGCGACGCAGCATAACGACGGGTCCCATATAGGTTCGATATAGAAGTCGGGCGCATTACATAGATAAAAGATATCGAATGATGACCTTGCGATCGCAAGCTATGGCGGAAAGGCAACAACGTTCAAAAAATTATTAAAAACAATCGCTGGATACGCGAGATTTGTCGCCGAACTTTCTGAATTTTGCCGCCTATCGCGGCAACGCCGAAAGCAACTGGCAAATCGCTGAGCAAAATCAGCCGAAATCGAAAATCCATATATTATTTCTTTATGAAACGGTGCAGCAAACCGTATCGATTTCCTTGTTCCCGCGACGAAAGATTGCCGCAAGTATGAACGGTCTCGCAAGGATGCCTGGGGGCGTCCTTAAGACCGACAGCTTGGGGCAAGATCATGAAAAGACTTCTTCTGGCGGGCGCGTCATTGGCCGCCATGGGTTTGATGGGCAGCGCTTACGCAGCGGATGCGTCTCTAGCGACGAAAACGCCGGCGTGCAGGGGCGATGTCGATCCCTACAAGAACTACGCCTGTCTCGACACCTATCTCGGCACGACATTCTGGGAGCGCTTCTTCAACTACTACCGTCTGGAGTGGGGCCACGATGCAGCACCCGCCGATCCCAAGGCGCCGCCGTCGCGGCGTGCCGAGTGGCCGCCGACGCCGCAGACTACGCCTCCGATGCCATTCACCGAATGGCCCTACGGCGGCAGCACGAACCTGGGCGTGACGCGTCCGAGCTCGGTCGACAGCCCGCTGATGAGCGCGCTCGGCAACACGGCCGTCGGAAGCTGGATGAACGAAAACCACATTCAGGTTTACGGCTGGCTCAACGCCGGTGGCAACCTTTCGACCAACACGGTTCGGGGCGGTAACGCGCCGGCGGCCTACGACTACAATCCGAACACGGTGCAGCTCGACCAAGCGGTCGTTTATATCGAGCGGCTGCCGGATACGGTTCAGAAAGACCACATCGACTGGGGCTTCCGTCTATCGCCGATCTACGGCGAGAACTATCGCTACACCACGGCCTTCGGTCTCTGGAGCTACCAGCTCCTGAATCAGAACAAGAACTACGGCTACGACATTCCGATGGCCTATGGCGAAGTCTTCATTCCATGGGTCGCCGATGGCATGCTGATCCGCTTTGGGCGCTTCATCTCGATCCCGGACATCGAGGCGCAGCTCGCGCCGAACAACTACATGTATACGCACTCGATGACGTATACCTTCGACAACTACACCAACACCGGCATCCAGACCACGACGGCGTTGAACAAGAATTGGATCCTGCAAGCTGGCGTTTCGGTCGGCAGCGACACGCTGCCCTGGCACGCCGGCGCGACCATTCCGAATCCGTTCCCGAACCCGCTCTATCCGGGTCTGACGATGAAGAAGGATCCGGGTGCGGTGCCGAGCCTCACGCTTGGCGTGCGCTGGACCAGCGATGACGGCAAGGACGACGTCAACATCGTCGGCGATGCGCTCAACGGCGGCCAGTGGGGCTACAACAACCTGCAATGGTTCGGGTTGACCTACTACCACAAGTTCAACGACCAGTGGCACATCTCGTTCGAGACCTACAATCTGCACCAAAACAACGTGCCCAACGCGCTCAATCCGCTCGTGGTCGGGACCAACGGTCTATGGACGAATGGCGGTACGCCCTTCTCGCCGCAATACATGCCGTTCAACTCGCCTGGCCTCGCGCAGTGCAGCAACACGGTCGTGCTCGCCTGTACTGCGTCGGTGCAAACCTACGTGGCCTATCTCAACTACAAGCCGACGCCGCTCGACAACATCTCCTACCGGCTCGAATACTACGACGATATGCAGGGTCAGCGTACCGGCACCAAGACCGCGTACTTCGAGACCGGTATCGGCTGGCAGCATTGGTTCTCGCCGCAGATCGAGATCCGGCCGGAGTTTACCTACTACAAGTCGCTGAACGGATTTGCCTTCAACGGTAATGCCAACCTCGGCATCCCGGCCAACCGAAACTACGCCCTCGTCGGCGCGGCAGACATCATCATTCACTTCTGAGACGTGGAGGGAGTGTGACGGCCAAGGCCGTCACACGTTTCACCGGAAAAAATTCGACAGGGGCTAACAATGAAACGAATTCTTCTCACCGCGGTCTCTCTGGGGACGTTGAGTCTGCTGTCGCCGGCATTCGCCGCCGACTTGCCTTACGCCAAGGCGCCGTCCGCGGCGGCAGCGGTCTATGACTGGACCGGCGTCTATATCGGCGGGTACGGCGGCGGTGGCTTCGGCAACCACAACTACACCAATTCCAACGGTCCAGCCGGGTTTGCGAACTTCACCGTCAACTACGATTCGACAGGCGGCATCGGCGGCGGCGAAGTCGGCTACAACTGGCAGAGTGGCATCTATATGACGGGCATTGAGGCCGACGGGTTCTGGTCCGGCATCAAGGGCAACGACGCCAGCCAGGCACTCGGCGTCGTCGATCAGAGTAGTCTCAAGTGGGGCGGCTCGCTTCGTGCGCGCGGCGGCATAGCCATCGACCGCTTGCTGCTGTTCTTCACCGGCGGCTGGGCGTTCGGCGACATCCAGCACACCAGCACCGTCCCGGGAGTCGCGGTCGACCAGTTCACTAATCACCGCAACGGTCTCGCGGCGGGCGGCGGCATCGCTTATGCGATCACCAACAACATCATCGGCAAGCTGGAATACCGCTATTACGATTTCGGCACCTATAGCCGGGCGGGCGTCCCGACGCTGACACCGAATGGACAGCTGCCCTACAGCGTAGCGAGCACCTACTCCGTCGTGACGGTGGGCTTCGACGTCAAGTTCGGCGGTCCTGTGGTCGCCAAGTACTGATTTGGCGAACAGCGATGAACAGAGATGACATGGGGGCTGATATGGTTCGAAACGTGAAGCTGGCGCTGGCGAGCTTGTTGATGGGGCTTACTGCCACCGGTGTTGCGACAGCCGCAGATATGCCGCTGAAGGCAAAGCCTTTGGCTGCGCCGGGCTACAACTGGACAGGTTGTTATATCGGCGGCGATGTCGGCGGCGCATGGACCCGCATCGACACGTCACAAGCATCGATCGATGGGGTCGGCGCCGCTTTTGGGAACTATGGCCGCGAAGACGACAAGGGCTTTCTGGGCGGCGGGCAGGCCGGCTGCGACTTCCAGACCACCAACCTTGTGTTCGGCGTCCAGGGCACGTTCGATTTCGGCA
>Ga0265342_10004968_pt1 | contig 10270 bp, 10 predicted proteins | sample 4CB327metaG_FD_203125 | JGI IMG/M metagenome (GOLD analysis project Ga0265342, IMG submission 203125) | Rhizosphere microbial communities from Carex aquatilis grown in University of Washington, Seatle, WA, United States - 4-CB3-27 metaG | ecosystem: Host-associated > Plants > Roots >...
TCAGGATGACAATTCCTAACATAGTTGCGTTATCGAGGCGGGATTATTGCGATTGGTTTTTGCTTTCGGCGCCTGCGGCTGTTTCTACTTCGCGCCACACTTCATCCGAGAGCTTGATTCCGGCCGCGGCGACGTTCTCCTCAAGGTGCGCGACCTTTGACGTGCCGGGGATGGGGAGCATGACAGGCGAGCGGTGCAGCAGCCAGGCCAGCGACAGTTGCGAGACGGAAACCAGGCGGAAGCCGGCGATGCGGATGAGTTCCTGCGCAGCAGGGTGCTCGGGTTTGAGGAGCTTGCCGCCCGCGTTCGGGTACCAGGGCAGGAAGGCGATGCCACGGCGCTCGCAGTAATTGAGCGTCTCCTCGTGGCGGCGGTCGGCGAGCGAGTAGCGGTTTTGGACGGAAACGATGGGAGCGATTTTTTCCGCGGATTCGATTTCGGCGGGTGTGACTTCGCTGAGGCCGATGTGACGAATTTTTCCCTGTTCCTGCATGCGGAGGAGGGCGCCGAGGGACTCCTCAAGCGGCGTGCGCGGATCGATGCGGTGCAACTGGTAGAGATCGATGCGTTCGAGGCGGAGCCGGCGCAGGCTCATTTCGACACATTGAATCAAATATCCGGCGCGGCCCACGTATTCGGTTTTGGCGGGGCCCTGTCGGGTGATGCCGCCCTTGGTGGCGATGACCACGCCAGGAGGGTAAGGCGCGAGGGTTTCGCCGATGAGACGCTCGGCGATTTCAGGGCCGTAGGCATCGGCGGTATCGATGAGCGTGACACCGAGCTCGACGGCGCGGCGCAGGACTCGGCGCGCTTCGGCTTCGTCAGATGGCTCGCCCCACGCGCCTTCGCCGACAAGACGCATGGTTCCATAGCCGAGCCGGTGGACAGGCAGATCGCCGCCGATGAGGAATGTGCCGCTTGAGGCGGCCGAAATGGTTGGCGAACCCATGACAATTTTGATGCTAACGGCGCGTGGTGGCGTGGGACAATGGCTTCGGCGCAGCTCGCCGGTGGACTGATAAGTGCGGGCGAGGACGCCCGCACAACAGCCGGCGGGGACGCCGGCGCTACTAGGACAAGGAGATTAGCGCTACAAGGGGAACTGCTGACTGAGCGACTGCGTAGTCTTGAACAGAGGAAGCCAAGGAGACTCGATCGATGAGCACGTACACATACCCCAACCCGGAAGCCATGTTTTATCAGCAGTACGGCGCGGCTAAGCGCGACGAGGTCGTGGGAATTTTGCTGGCGCTGTTCCTGGGCAATTTTGGCGTGCATCACTTTTATCTGCGCCGGACGGGGCTGGGGATCCTGTATCTCTGCTTCTGCTGGACCGGGATTCCGGCTCTCCTGGGGTTTATTGAGTGCTTCTTCATGCCGGGGCGCGTGCGCGAGTTCAACTCGATCCAGGCAGCGGCGATTGCGGCGTCACTGGGGATTCCGGTGCCGGGGTGGGGACAAGCGCCGGTAAATGTCATGGTCAATATGCAAGCAGCAGGCGCAATGCCGCCAGCTGGAGCAGTTCCCGGGCCGGTGGTCGGCGCGGCGACCTACGCGCCGCCGCCTCTTGCAGGATTGGTTCCGGCTCCAACCGCTGCTGCTCCCGTTGCAGTGTGCACACATTGCCAATTTGCGAATGCGGCGGGCGCAAAGTTTTGCGCAGGGTGCGGACAGGCGTTATAACCATCCCCGCAGTCGGACAATGATCCAAGCCGGGTGTTGTTCTTTCTCGCCGTGCAATCAACGACAACTACGCCGGTCGATTCGAATTTCATCGCACCGTCCATTGCCCCGTCGAGTCTAAGAACCAACACGATGGAACCTGTCGTCTTCATCCACGGCATTTTTCAGATGTTAGGCAGCCTGCCCGCAGCGCGGCACTTTGCACCGCGGCCAACGCTCATTCCTGACATGCTCGGCTATGGCGCGCGAGCAAACATTTCTGCGGAAATCATCTCCATTGAAGCGCAGGCCGATGATCTGGCTAAGCAAATCCGCAGTTTCGGGCATCAGCGTGCTCATATCGTGGGCCACTCGGTCGGAGGAGCTGTCGCAATGCTGCTCGCGCATCGGCATCCGACGCTGGTGACATCCATCATTAATGTGGAGGGGAATTTCACGCTCGAAGATGCGTTCTGGACGGGCAAGCTCGCCGCCATGACCCTCAAGGAAGTGAGCGACTTGTTGCAAAGCTATCAGGATGACGTGCAGGGCTGGCTGAATCGCGCTGGGATTGAAGCGACAGCAGAGCGAATTGCCATTGCAGATCGAGGATTGCATGCGCAGCCCGCCACAACCGTCAAAGCGATGGCGCAATCGGTGATCGAGACAACATCCAAAGCGTCCTATCTTGAAACGGTGAATATTGTGCTCGATTCCGATGTTCCCTTGCACTTAGTTGCCGGCGAGAGATCGCGCGCGGGATGGCATGTGCCCGAAGTCGTCTTGCGCAGGGCGGCGAGCATGACGATACAGCCGGGAGTCGGGCACATGATGATGCTTGAAGCGCCCGATGAGTTTTTGGGGATAGTAGCGAAACTGATCGAGTAGCATTGCCCGGCAGATTCGTTCGGTTTGATCCAGTTGCGGGCGGGCGCTGTAAGAAGCGGAGAACAGAGAAAAGAGAACAGGGAGCCGGGAACGGGGAGTGCAGTGCTGCCCGGCGATCTGCACCTACATATTCGCGTGGCCGGAGCGCATGGACTCGTTGAACTTGGGCTTGGAGAAGTCGAGCGCGGCTTCGAGAGCTTCCTTGTAATCGGCGGCGCGCTCCATGAGCGCGGGAGTGGCGGCTGCAAATTCGCCCGAGAGCACCATCAATCCTTCGCCGGCTTCGTCGCCGGCCATGCGCAGCAGATCGGATTCGGTGGTGTTAAGGTACTGCGCGTCGCGCGGATCGGCGATCCAGATCGGCTTGCCCTCGCCGAGCACTCCTGACAGCCAATAGACCTTGCTGAGCAGGTAGCGGAGCCGCTCGTTGTCGTCAGTCTCGGTAAAGATGAATTTCTTTTGCCAGCGGCTGTAGTAGCGCGTAGTGACCGGGACGGGCTGGCGATTGCCGGACTTCACGAATTCGAGCTGGCCGGTGTCGACCGTTTTGCGGATGGCGTTATAGACGAAGGTTTCGGCGTAGGGCTGCTCCATTGCCGGGACGATTTCGGCGAAGGTGAGCGTGACGGCGGCCGAGATTTTGGCGTGGAGATTGTGCGCGCCGCTGTCGGCCACGTGAATTTCGCCGTGGACGAGGTGGGTATCGGCGCCGGAGGTAGAGGTGTGAAAGGGCCAGCGGAAGTCCTTGAAGGAGAGGGGTACGCCGCCGAGGGTGACATAACAATCGGGGCGGGGATTCTGGAGACGTTTGGCTTCGCCGGCCAGGTGCGCGGTCATCTCGGGCAGCAGATTCGGCTTGTCGAAGTCGAAGGCGTCGCTTAATTCGAGTTTCAAAGACCGGCCCGGGGATTCGGCGCCGGGCAGGCCGAGTTCGAAGACAGCGGTGGGGTGGCCGCTAAAGTCGGCGCCCTGCTTGACGGAGATGAGGACCAATCCGGCCTTTGCGGCAGCCGATTCAAGCGATGAGACGAGTGAGGTTTTGAGATCGGAGGACATGCGCGGGGAATCCTGTGTCGGAGATCGATGCAGAACTATTGTAGCTTCTAAACGCTAGCTCTTAGCCTCTAGCTTCTAGCTCCTAGCTAAAGTGAGTCAAACGGACTGATGTTGTTTATCGAGGAGCGGAATTGGGCAGCGACGGGCGCGCAAAATATCTCCGCGCGCCGCGGTTACAATGGCAGTCGTGACCTCCGAAGGCTCGAAACCCATCATTCTCGCTGAAAATCTGACCAAGGTTTATGCAGCAGGCCGCATCCAGGTACCTGCGGTGCAGGGCATTTCACTGGCAGTTGAGCCCGGCGAGTTTGTGGCCATTGTGGGGCCGTCGGGGTCGGGTAAGTCTACTCTTTTCTATTTGTTAGGCGGGTTGACGCGGGCCACTGAAGGGCGCGTGGTGATTGACGGCGTCGATTTTGCGTCGCTCTCGGACGCCGAGCGGACGAAATTGCGGAAACACCGTATCGGCTTTGTTTTCCAGAAGTTCAACCTGTTGCCGACGCTTTCGGCGATGGGAAACATCGAGATTGCCTATACGATCAGCGGGCGGGCCTCGGGTCCAAATGGAGTGCCGATGGACCGGAAGTATCTGGATCATCTGAGCGAGATGCTGGCGATCAAGGGAAGGCTCGATCATCGGCCGTCGGAGTTGAGCGGCGGCGAGCAGCAACGGGTGGCGATTGCGCGGGCGCTGATTACGCGGCCGGCGATTGTGCTGGCGGACGAGCCGACGGGGAACCTGGATACGAAGAATTCGGACGCGGTGCTGCAGATGCTGCTGCGGTCGAACCGGGAGCTGGGGCAGACGACGCTGATGATCACGCATAATCCCGAGGCAGCGGCTATCGCGGGGCGGATTTTATATATGCGGGACGGACAGATTGTGCGGGAAACGGCCGGAAACGGGTCGAATTCGCCTGCGAGATAGCGGCTGCGTTGTGGATCACAGACTCCGCTTTGCTCCAGGCGCTAGGATTTGGGCACACTTTCAATTCGACTCGTTGCCGAGTTCACTGCAGCTCTTCCCCCAAGCGGAGGTTTTGAAACGACAGGAGCTACGCATGCCGTTTTTCTGCTCTCGCTTGTGGGTTTTTGGAGTGTGTGCCGCTTTGGTCGCCGGGTGCGGCGGCAGCGGAAGTACAACAGGTAGCGGTGGTAGCGGTGGTGGCGGTGGAGGCGGCGGTGGGACGACATCCACCACTGTGACGTTTACATTTAGCGGCCCTAACGTGCCGGTTCTGGTCGCCGCGAAGATTGGCACTGGCGCATTCAGCGCGCAAACGCTGAGCGGTAGCACATTGACTCTTTCCATTCCCAGCGGGACCAGCAACTATGCTGTCGCGTACCTTTGCTCCTCGCAATTTGAGATTGTGTGGGAAGCGAGCATCGCCGACGGAACATCGCCAAGCGAGAGTTGTCCGTCCGTGCAGAGCCAGACCGGAACCCTGACGGGAAGCCTGGATGCAACCGCTATTCCGGATGTGCAATATTTCTATGTCAACTCGCAGAATGCAAGCTCTGTCAGTTCGGATGTCTTAGGCGATGCCCAGGCGGCAGCTTTCAGCCAGCCCGGACCCGTGGGCAACGACCGGGTCTTGGTGGTGGCTTACAACAGTCAGGGCGCATCGGTTGCGGCAAAGAACTTTGACAGCCAGACTGTTCCTGGCGCGTTGAATGGCGGCAATAAAGTGGTTTTCAGCGCGGCCGACGAAACCACGCCAACAGCAATCACCTACAACAACGTGCCCTCGGGATTCTCCAGTCCAAGCACTTCGGTCTACCTGGCGACGGCAGGCGGATCGCAGACAATCGCTTATGGCGGAGGAACGACGCAATACCCAGCGCTGCCGGCGGCAGTAATTGAGAATGGGGATGCCTATTTCTTCGAGGCGTCGAGCGCCCTTACGAGCGGAGGCGTCTACTCCGAGGTTTCCACGGAGACGACCACTTCCGGTGGTCCATTATCCATTACTTTTCCGGCTCCCTGGAGCTACGCCGGCCCCACGCCGGCGGCACTGCCGAGTTTCGCCATAGGCTATTCGGGATTTGCCGGGAAAACCAACGTTGTTCAGCAAGCAATGCTCTTATGGCAGCCGGGGATCGGCACCAGCCTGATTTTTGTGAATGCCACAGCCGACTACCAGGGCGGATCGACGACGCTGGCGGTACCGGATCTTTCGGGTGTTTCGGGATTCGTGGCGCCTCCCGCCTCGGGAAAGTCGGTGGAGTGGACGGCTAGTGTGACGCAGCAAAGTATTGCTTTGTGGAGCAAAGCCCCGCTGAACTCGACATCGAGCTTTGTATTGAATAACGGCACTTATACGGTGCCATAGGTTTAGCCCGCCGTCTTGGCGGCTATCGCCGGGCGAATCTTATATATGCGAGACGGGCAGATTGTGCGGGAGACGACCGGGAAAGACTTTAAGCCTTCATAGTGTCTAGCGTTAGGTACAGTTAGAGACCAACGGAGAATAAGAGAAAGCCGACGGCAAAATAGATTAAAACGCGCCGCCAAAAGCGTTTGGGCTCCTGATCCCGGTACGCCCAACCCTTGTAGCGCACAGGAGCTTCCCCAGTGATTGCGCAGAATGCCGCAAAGATCATTAAGCCCAACCCGCCGAGCAGCAAAGCCGGGATTCTTTCGTTCAGTTGCTCCACAAGGCGCATTGCGGTGGGAATCATGTTCTCAGGGGCTTAGGGGATTGCGCAAGCCAATATTCATTGATTGCCGGTATGCCGAACTTCGTTGACTCTCGGGATCTTTCTTGGTATCTTTGAAAGGTTCGCAAGAACACCGCCTGACGTGTGTGTGAACGAGACACGAAGCAGGGCGGAGTCAGGAAGTTCTCCGAGATGGTTTGGACAGACGGAGAGATTTCCAGGGCCAGGTGAAATCGGCCGGCCAGACAAGTTTCCGGAGTGGCTCTCTTCTTGCGGAGGGCAGGAAACATTTAGCAGTACTTGCATCGGCGGTCCGCGCGTTCCCCCACCTTGGAGGGCTATGCGGGCCGGAATCGACGAAACGGAATTGGCTCCTGTTTTAGAGGGACGACCGATCACCGTCGCGGTTCTCGTCTGAGAGTGGAACGAAGACAGACGCGAAGCAGCTACCTGGGGCTTCTCTGTGTTTGCGGGCGAATATGCCTTCCAAAACCAGAACGGCCCGAAGGGCGCGTGTGCGGCTGTGGAGCGGAAGATTACGGGTTTTGGAGTAAGGAGCTGCGGTTTGCCAACTTTTAATCAACTGGTTAAGAAGGGCCGTACGGCCCCGCGGTATAAGACGGCGTCGCCCGCATTACAGGGTTCGCCGCAGCGGCGCGGCGTGTGCACGCGCGTGTATACGCAAACGCCCAAGAAGCCGAACTCGGCGCTGCGCAAAGTGGCCCGCGTGCGGCTGACCAACGGGATTGAGGTGACCACCTACATCCCCGGCATCGGCCACAACCTGCAGGAGCACTCGATTGTGCTCATTCGCGGGGGCCGTGTGAAGGATTTGCCGGGCGTGCGGTATCACGTAGTCCGGGGAACGCTGGATTCAGTGGGCGTAACGGCCCGCTCGCAGAGCCGGTCGAAGTACGGCGCCAAGCGCGCCAAGAGCGGCACGGCGAAGTAACGAAGGACAGCTCGTAGCCGGTAGCTTGTAGCGGGCCGGTGACGAGGGAGCCGATGGGGCGGGTCTGGGCAGGACAAAGCTAAAAGCTAATGGCTAAAGGCTGTTGGCCGTTTGTTGAGGGATTATGCCGAGAAAAGGGCACATTGCGAAGCGGGAAGTGGCGCCGGATCCGGTTTACGGATCGACTCTGGTGACCAAGTTTGTGAACTCCATGATGTGGGGCGGCAAGAAATCGACTGCTCAGGGCATCTTTTACCAGGCGATGAAGAACCTGGAGGAGAAGGGTGGCGGAGACGACGCGCTGAAGCTCTTCAAGAAGGCGGTCGAGAACTGCAAGCCGCTGCTTGAAGTGAAGACGCGGCGCGTGGGCGGCGCCAACTATCAGGTGCCGATCGAGGTGGGTGCGGACCGCAGAACTTCGCTGGCCATCCGCTGGCTGATCACCTACGGGCGCAGCCGCGGCGAGAAGGGCATGACCGACAAGCTGAGTAACGAGCTGCTGGACGCGGCCAACGGACGCGGCGCGGCCATGAAGAAGAAGGAAGACGTGCACCGCATGGCCGAGGCCAACAAGGCCTTTGCGCACTACCGGTGGTAGAAAAACAGCTTTGAGCTATTAGCTCTTAGCTTTCAGCTGATTTGTGACAGGACAGGAATTGGGGCTGCCCGAGGCGGCTCTGGAAACAAAAAGCTAGAGGCTAGGAGCTAGTGGCTAGCAGCTGGAATTAACGGCGGGAAGAATTCCCGCAAGGAAATGAAATCGTGGCTCGCACCGTACCTCTAAATCGCTGCCGGAACATCGGGATCATGGCGCATATCGACGCCGGAAAGACGACAGCGACAGAACGCATTCTGTTTTATACCGGCATCACGCACCGGCTGGGAGAGGTGCATGAAGGCACGGCGACCATGGATTACATGGAGCAGGAGCAGGAGCGTGGGATCACGATTACCTCGGCGGCGACAACCTGCATCTGGAAGGACGTCCGCATCAACATTATTGATACCCCCGGCCACGTGGACTTTACCGCCGAAGTGGAGCGTAGCCTGCGCGTGCTCGACGGCGCGGTGGCGCTGTTTGATTCCGTCAGCGGTGTGCAGCCGCAGACCGAGACCGTGTGGCGGCAGGGCGACAAGTACAAGGTTCCGCGGATCTGCTTTGTCAACAAGATGGACAAGAACGGCGCGGATTTCGAGCATGTTCTGGAGACCATCCGCAAGCGCCTGGGCGCGCGGCCCGTGGCGCTTCAGATTCCCGTCGGCGCCGAGGCGAACTTCAAGGGCGTTATTGATCTGATCGAGATGAAGGCGATTCTCTGGCATGACGAGACGCTGGGCGCCGAGTTTTCGATCGAGCCGATTCCCGCCGATCTACAGAAGAAGGCAGAGGCGTTCCGGCTGCAGCTGATTGAAGTCATCGCGGAAACCGACGATGTGCTGCTGGAAAAGTTTCTGGAAGGCGAAACACCGACGGTGGAAGAGCTGAAGGCCGGCATCCGGCAGGCCACCATCGATCTGAAGGTCTTCCCGGTGATTTGCGGAAGCGCCTTCAAGAACAAGGGCATACAGACTCTGCTTGACGCGGTCGTCGATTACCTGCCCAGCCCGATCGACAAGCCTCCTGTTGAGGGCATCAATCCCGACGATCACTCCAAAATCGAAAAGCGCAAGCCGGACGACAACGAGCCACTTTCGGCGCTGGCCTTCAAGGTCATCAACGATCAGTATGGGAAGCTCTTCTTCGTGCGCGTCTACTCGGGCTCGCTGAAGACTGGCGACACGGTGCTGAACCCGCGCACCGGCAAGACCGACCGCATCGGCCGCCTGGTGAAGATGCACGCGATCAAGCGCGAGGATGTGACCGAGATTCTGGCTGGCGACATCTGCGCCTGCCTGGGCGTCAAGGATTTGAAGACCGGCGACACGCTTTGCGATCCGCATCATCCTATTGCACTCGGCGCGATCACCTTCCCCGACACTGTGATCTCTGTGGCAATCGAGCCCAAGACCAAGGCCGACCAGGAAAAAATGGCGATGGCGCTGTCGCGGCTGGCGGACGAGGATCCCACCTTCAAGGTGCGGACCGACGAAGACTCGGGCCAAACGATCATCAGCGGCATGGGCGAGCTGCATCTCGAGATTCTTGTGGACCGCATGAAGCGCGAATACAAGGTGGAAGCCAATGTTGGCGAGCCCAAGGTTGCTTTCCGCGAGACCATCCGCAAAAAGGCCGAAGCCGAAGGCAAATACATCCGCCAGACCGGTGGCTCGGGCAACTACGGCCACTGCAAGCTGCGCGTAGAGCCGAACGAGCCTGGCAAGGGCTACGAGTTTATCAACGACGTCAAGGGCGGCTCGGTGCCCAAAGAGTACATCAAGCCCATCGATCAGGGCGTGCGGGGCGCGCTTGAGCTGGGCATTCTGGCCGGCTATCCCATCGTTGATGTGAAGGTGACGCTTTACGACGGCAGCTATCACGAAGTGGACTCGAACGAGATGGCGTTCAAGTTTGCCGGTTCGATTGCGTTCAAGGAAGCTGCGAGACATGCGTCGCCGGTGCTGCTGGAGCCGGTGATGGCGGTGGAAGTGACAGTGCCTGAGGAGTTCATGGGCGTGATTATCGGCGACATCAACTCGCGTCGCGGACGGATCGAGGGCATGGAGCATGCTGCCGGTTCGCAGGTGATTCGGGCGATGGTTCCGCTGAAGGAAATGTTCGGCTACGTGAACGAAATTCGTTCGTCCACGCAGGGCCGGGCGTCGTATTCAATGCAGTTTGCGCGCTACGAAGAGGCGCCGCGCATGATCGCCGATGAAATTATCGGCCGCGCGCAGGGCAAGTAAGGTTTTGGGGCTGGAGCCGGACCGCCGGCGCCCTGAGAAGCAACGAGCAGTACAAGCGATGAAAGGGATTTGGGATTTTTATGGCGAAGGAAAAGTTTGATCGTTCAAAGCCGCACGTGAACGTGGGGACGATCGGGCACATCGATCACGGCAAGACGACGTTGACGGCGGCCATCACCAAGGTATTGCAGAAGCACAACCCGAAGA
>Ga0265342_10004970_pt1 | contig 10267 bp, 8 predicted proteins | sample 4CB327metaG_FD_203125 | JGI IMG/M metagenome (GOLD analysis project Ga0265342, IMG submission 203125) | Rhizosphere microbial communities from Carex aquatilis grown in University of Washington, Seatle, WA, United States - 4-CB3-27 metaG | ecosystem: Host-associated > Plants > Roots > Rhizosphere...
GTAGGTCATGGCAAGGGCTATAGAAATGCTGGCCGGTGAGAAGACCAGATTCGTGTTCGTGGCGATGAGCTGTTGGTAGGCTGCAAACGCGAACGCGGCGTTGTCGGAAGCCAGGGTGGTGCTGTCGGCTGCCGGCACCTGAGGATTGGCGATGCGCTGGACTACAGACATAGCGGTGACGATGTCTGGAGCAGACCCAGCGTCTGCTATCGCGACCGGGCCAGGCGTGGTGTCGGCCACCCCAATGGCGTCCGGCAGAGCTGAGGCGTCGGGGGTGGTAGGCGCGGGTCCCGTGCTGCTAGAACCACAGCCCGCGAGCGCAATGGCGAAAAGCGCAGAGAGAACACAACAACCGGTCCCAGGTCGAATCCATCGAGTCATGGCTGCCTCCAGATCAAGTGGGCAGGTTATCAGCAAGTTCGAGGCCAAGGGCGAGTCTGTCCCCTGACTGGGGAATAGGCCAGATCATGGACGAATACCCTCAGAATTCTGATGGTTGGCGGACTCAACGGCCATGTTTCCACCCGCCACATGGGCTCTTCTCCACGTGGTTGCGAGGGGAATCAGTCCAACATCAGCGGTGCCAGACTCGGCACGCCGATTGCTGCTGTGGATCAAGCGGAGGACTTCATGCTCAAGGCGTCTACATGCGTTGCAGCCCTGTTCGTGGCTGGCCTGATCAGCTTGGCGTGTAGCAGTTCTGGTCTGAAAGCCAGAGGGAGCAGTGCAGGTGCCGGAAGCGTGGCAAATGGAGGTCAGGCCGGCAGCGGCGCGGGTGGAATAGCGGGATCAGGTGGCAGTGGTGGGGTAGTGGCAACGAGCGGCGCTGACGCCAGCGCTGCCAGTGGCAATGACGCTACGGCCTGCTATTCACTCTTCCATGCCTGCGCGGAGAATGCGGACTGCTGCGCCCCAAATCGGTGTCTCAACATCACGGGCACGCTCGCGTGCGAACAGGAGGGCCCAGCGGTCGGCGGCAGCACAGCCACGGGGGGAAGCAGTGGGACAGGCGGAACCGGCGGTGCTTCGTCGAGTAGCAGCGGGGTTTCTTGCTACGATTCCAGCGGCACCATCGCGGCCACGGCCAAGACCTGCACCCTGGCAAGCGATTGCAAGCAGGTAGTCCAGCCAACCTCAAACTGTTGCGGCGCTATCTCGGAGGTAGGCCTGGCCAAGTTATCCTCGTGCACTTTCCCCACGCTGCCATGCGAAAATACTTCCTGCCCCATCACCAACCCAGCGGAGCAGGCCGAGGATGGCAAGAATACAGTTCAGGGCGGCTCCATCGGCCTGGAGTGCGTGGGCGGCCAGTGCATGACTGTTGTGACTGGCGGTGCGGATGCAGCAGCAGATGCGACTGGCGGTGCGACGAGCGTAGGCGGTGCGGGTGGCAGCGGCGGTGCCCTAACCGCAGGAGGCGCAGCCGGCACGGGCGGATCAGTTGCGGTTTCTGACGGTTCAGTCACTACCGACCTGGACAGTTGCTCAAATGATGCCGACTGCCTGTCGTCGTGCATCTGGGTAACAGCCCCCACCGATTCGAACCAGTGCACCGCCTTCTATTGTTGCGGCATGACGTGGCTGAGCAAGAAGAGATGTGAAGCCAATCAAGCTGCTTGGTCATCCTATTGCCCCAACCAGTCTCCGCAACTCGGGGAGTGCCCATGCGCGGAGCAGTGCACTGGTGAGGTATTTGCCTGCGTTGGTGGACGATGCGCGTCTTTGTGCCCGCTCCCCATCGATGCGGCGGGCCGGGATGGACCGACATTCTGAATGAAGCGACGTCAATACCCCGGACGCTTCAAAGACTGCTGCTGCCAGTTCTCTCCGATGCGACCTGTTCAAGGGGCAGGGAGCACCCGGCTCCATGATCTGCTGCGCACTGAATTACGCGAAACCGTTTCGCATAATTCCCGCAGCATGTGCACCACGGAGGCTGCACCTCTTCCTTCACCCGCCGACACACCCACCCCCGGTGTATGGACGATGGTGGGTACGTTGCAACAAAGGGGGACCCAGGTTCTGTAGCCGACTGAAAACGAGCGAGAGGCTGGCACGCAGATCATCGCTCGCGAGGCCAAGACTCCAGGTAGAATGGCTGACGGAGTGATCATGGACGTGAAACATTGTTTTGCAGTAGCCTGCCTGCTGTCATCCACCCCGCTGGCTGCTTGCACCAGCAACAACACGGCGGCTTCCGGCTCCGGAGGACATGCAGGTGGAACTGCGGGCACGACCGGCACCGGTGGATACGGCGGTTCGGGCACAGCGCCTGATTCGTGCCAGCAAGCAGTGAACCTTTGTCTGTGCTCGAGTGCCGGTTCCGAGGCCGCGTGCGGACGCGTCGCCGGATGCACGTACTCGGCCACTGCGGGGACCTGTAAGTACAACGGGATTGACAGTTGCGACGCCATCCCTTCTCCCACTGCGTGTACTGCTGTGCCAGGGTGTTGGATCAATACGGACATCATGGGCTACAAGACGTGTCATGGGGAACCATCCTGCAACGCTTCCGCGCAAGCCGACTGTTTAGCGCTGACTGGTTGTGCGTGGGACGGCTGCACCGGAACTCCGACCCCGTGCTCATCCTTCACGAGCGAATCGACATGTGCATCGAGTTCTATTTGCGGGTGGGGCGCGACAGGGACCATCAAACCACCAAGTGGCTCCCCAGGCGGCCAAGGCGCTTGCGCTAGCCTCGGCCTCACGTGGGCCGGCTGCGTTGACACTCCCTCCGCAACTTCCGCATGTACCGCTGGTACGACAGGCACCGGCGGCATGACTGCACCCGGTGGCATGACAGGCACCGGTGGTATACGCAGCACTGGCGGCACGACTGCGACAGGTGGGACCACGGGCACCGGTGGGACAACAGGGACCGGCGGGAGCGCGGGTAGCTGCGATCCCAACACCCAGGGCAACTCCACCGCGTGCTCGGCTTGCAAGAACTCTGCGCAAAGCGGGACGTGCAAGAGCCTGCACGACGCATGCGTGCAAGACGCAAACTGTGTTGCACTCTCCAATTGTGTTAGCGGCTGCAGTGATCAAACTTGCGTCTATAGCTGCTATTCGCAACAACAGCCATCTTCGCAGCAGAAACTTCTGGCCCTCGTGGGGTGCACCCTGGCGCAATGCCACGACCAGTGCGAATGCCCAGGTTGCTCAGACGGCCAGGGTGCTTGTCAGGGCTGTCTGCAATCAAGTTGCCTGAGTGCATGCGTCGCCTGCGACGAGAACGCCGATTACCAGGCGGAGTCTTTTTGTGAATATGACCTGTGCGCCGGCAGCACAGACACGACTTGTATCACCAACTGCAATCAGATGTTTCCCAACGCCGCCACCGCCGTCGCCCCGTTCGCTACGTGCGTTCAAGCCAATTGCCAATCGCAATGCGGCTCGTAACAATCTGGTCGGCGGTCCCGACTACGCTGCCGTCCTATCGTGCAAACGGCCTTTCGGTTGGGCATCAGAACCGAGAGAGCCTGGTCTCGTTGCCGACGGCTTGGATAAGAACTTGCTGAACGAGCACAGCTTGAAATTCTTGTTGCTCGCAAGCGGGTGCGAAACTGATCGGGGGGGGGTGAAGAAGACATTTAGGTTTCCAGGTTCAAGCTGGCCTGGCTGGCTTGAATTTTAGCCCCAGAATTTTTCAAGCGCCGACATTCTTGGCCCTGGTACTCACGACCCAGGATCATATGGCCGGCATCATCTTGTGTGCCGATAGCTAACTCGGCTCAAGGCCCTCAATTTCTTGCACCTGGTGGCCTTGCACACCACCGCGCCGGTCCCCGACCTGACCGCCGACGGGTGCTATCCTCGAAAGCCATGACTTCCCCGTGGACGCCATACTTCCATGATGCCTATGCTCCGGACGGGACGCAGCCAGCCGGCGTGGTGCCTTTCGACGGCGCTGTAGGATGAGCCGAGTCCGACTTCATGCCAGCCTACTAAAGGACGAGATTCACGGCGAGTCCACCCTAACCGCCAATTTACTCGGGAACGCAACCGTGCCACTATGCACGTCAACAAATCAAAGAAGAGGAAGATCGTGATGAAGCGACCTGCGATTCCTGGTTTGCTCGTCCTGTGTTTGGGACTGTCTGCCTGTAGCTCTTCATCAAAAGGCGGTATGCCGTCCGGTGCGGGGGGAGAAGCGAAAGGCGCGATCGGCGGAACCGGCGGTGGGACGTCTGAAACAACGAGCCAGATCCCCGCGATTGTTGGGTGCAACGACATATCGTTCCAGGGTTGCCTGTTCAAACCGACCGCCTGCGCCGAGGGGGCCGGTTCCGCGGATGTCCTGGAAATCCAACCAGCCACAGGTTGCAGTGGGAGTTTTCACGTGACCTGCCGCAACGGATGTCTCGCCTCAGCGGTCCCGTCGTCGGCAGACGCAGGCGGCATCTTCTTTTCCCCCGCTGCGGGTGGAACCACAACGACCGGTGGGATGACAAGCACCGGTGGCAGCGTGCCTGCGAGTGGAGGCAACGGTAGTGGCGACGCCGGTAGGGCTGACTCGGCGAGGCTCTCACAGACACTAGCGCCGGGGCTAGGACGGCCGTGCCAAACCTATGCGGACTGTCCGACGGGAGCCGGTTGCTACCCGCTGACCAAAGTGTGTGCAACACGTTGCAGTTCGAATGCGGATTGCGGTCCCAATGGTCCCGGATACGGCCTGTGCGAGTACACCAGCATGTCAAGTTTCTGCGTCGGAGTCGGCTGTCCGAAGCCGGTCTTCTGCAGCGTGCGCTGCTATGCGGATCTGAGTTGTCCCGCGGGGACCGCCTGCGACCAAACCAATGGCACGTGTATCTCGACTGGTTCCGCTGGGAGCGCCGATGCGGCTGCTGGGGGGGCAGCATCCGTCGATGGTCCCGGCTCAGGTGGGACGATTAGCATGTCGACGGGCGGGACGAGAGCCGCCGGTGGAGCAGGTGGTTCCAACAGCACGGCATCCGAGACGCCGCCACCAGTGAACGGCTTGGGCGTGTACCTCCAGCAGAGAGTTGTTGGCAGCGCGGGTCAGATCACGTTGAATCTCCGAATTGACAACAAGACCCCTCAGAGCGTTGACATGTCGACTGTGACACTTCGCTACTGGTACCAGGACGAAGGATTGGGTACCAATTTGGTGCTTACAGCCGACTACGTGAGCCTTGGCATGTCAAACCAGGGCAAAGTGACGAGCGGTGTTGCCGTTGTGAGCCCGTCACCTATCGCAGGTGCTGACCACTATCTGGAGCTGGCATTCACGGGAACACTTGCAGCACAAGGTGACAAGGCCACCAACGACCAGTTCAACCTTCTGGTCACCCTGCACACCCCGGACTACACGGGCACAGTCGACGTGACCAACGACTACAGCTACGACGGCGGAGCCTCGCTGCTCTACGAGCAGAGGATCACGCTCTACAATAGCGGTAATCTGATCTGGGGCATCGAACCCACGCACGCATCTTCGAGCGGAACGAGCACTGGCACCGCCACGGTCACAGTCACGGGCGGCGTCAGTGGGAGCACGCAAGACGCGGGCGAAGACGATGCTGCCAGCGTCAACAAGGCTTGTCTCATCAACGGGATTCCGGAACCTCCCGGTACTGTCTGCCGCGTGGCCGCCGGACCCTGCGATCTGGTCGAAGTCTGTGACGGCGTGAGCACCGCTTGTCCCCTCGACAGGTTCCAGGCCGCCACCGTGGTCTGCCGTCCCACGGCCGGTGCTTGCGACCTGGCAGAGAAGTGCACCGGGGCGTCCGCGGCGTGCCCGACCGACAGGTTCCTGGCCGAGGGTGCCGTGTGTCGGGCCGCGGTTTCGGTGTGCGACGTGGCCGAGTTCTGCGACGGAGCCAGCGCCGCCTGTCCGGTCGATGTTCTCGCGCCGGCCGCCACTTTATGCCGCGCATCCAGCGATGGCAACATCTGCGACCCACCAGAGTCCTGCACCGGCACCAGCAACGCGTGCCCGGCCGACGCGAAATACACCCCACCGGCGGCACCACCGACGGGTGTCGCGGTCGCTCCGGGAACCCTGCAGGCCGACGTGTCGTGGAGCATGATCACCGGCGACGCAGGCATCGGGGTCACGGGCTACAACGTCAAGAGCAGCATCGTCTCAGGGGCTGGCTATGCGGTCCGGGGGTCGCCCGCCGATTCTCCCTTCACCGTGACCCCCATCACTGCCAACCAGACCTACTACTTCGCGGTGTCGGCCTACTCTGGCCAGCCTTTGTGCGAATCTGCCAATTCGCCTGAGGTCAGTGCCATGTCCTGTTTGGCCACCGCACCCGCTGTGCTCACTGCCACGCCTGACAGCACTGGGAGCGTGGTTCTGAGTTGGGCTGTGGCGAGCGGCGCGGCCACTTACAACGTCTCGCGAAGCACGACCAAAGGCGGCCCATACACGGTTGTGACCAGCGGAGTCTCGGCTACGAGCTACAAGGACAGTCCGCCCGTGCCTAGCAGCGGAAGCGCAACTTTCTACTACGTGGTGCGGGCCAACACCGGAAACTGCAATTCGCCCTACTCACCGGAGGCGGCTGCCGTCGCCGGCAACGCCGCTGCGACGCCGTAGAGTTCTGGGGTGAGCCATGCGGATACACCCTGTGCGTTGGTCTTTCTCCCTGGCCGCTGCTGGGCTATCGTCGTGCACCAACCCTCATATTGAACCACGCGCACTGCACAAGAAGATTGCCACTCTGTCGATCAGTCCAGTGAGAGATGGTCTGCCAACTCGCCGTGCCCGCGGGCACGTCCATTCGAAATGAACCATACATCTGACTCTGGATGCCGAGCACAAGAAGAGGGCTACTCGGCGATAGCTCACACTCTACATTGGTCGCGGTGAATAGCCCAGGCTCTTCCTGGCGTCCTGCAAAAGTGCACAAATGGTGCCTGTCGTGGTGCCGGTCGTTCCTCCGATAGTGCCAGTAGTCCCTCCGCTGGTGATCGTGCCGGCTCCTCCGCCCGAGCTGATCGTGTTTGCTGTCACCCCATGCAGCTCATCCATCGGCGTGCGCGAGCACGCAAGCGCGGTGAACGACAACGCCAGACCGATTGCTAGCCAGCGGCACTCCCAGATCATGGCTACCAGATTATCAGCAAAGCGGTCCGAGGGCTGCATCGTTGCTTCACGGCGAAGCGACGAACGACCGATACAATGGTCTCCAGTGCACTGGCCAGGGCGACCCATGGGGGAAAACCCACCCCAGATAGCTCCGGCGTCACCTTCGCGCTCCTCGGTAATCCAATATCAAGCACCCCATCAACGCGAAAGGAACGGCGACATGACGACGACAGGCACTGTTCGACTCCACCGTGTGATTCGGGCTACACCCGAGCGAACCTACCGGGCTTTTCTCGACCCCGACGCCATGGCCAAATGGCTTCCACCGCATGGCTTTACGGGCAACGTCCACCATCTGGACGCCAAGGTTGGTGGCACCTTCAAGATGTCGTTCACGAATTTCGCCACGGGGCGTAGCCATTCGTTTGGCGGAGAGTACCTGGAGCTTGTGCCCAATGAACGGATTGGCTACACCGACAAATTCGACGATCCGAACATGCCGGGCGAAATGCGGACGACGGTGTCCCTGAAGCCGGTCTCCTGCGGGACCGAACTGAGCATCGTGCAAGAAGGAATCCCGGCCATGATTCCCACCGAGATGTGCTACCTGGGTTGGCAAGAATCGCTGACCTTGCTTGCGCAATTGGTGGAAGCGGAGATTCCCGACTAGGCCATCGGCCACGGCATCATCCTCGCCGGCGCTGGGTACAGGGATAGCTTGGGCGTGTAGGTGGGCGTGTCTTACAAAATCTCTGTACACATTTGCAGATCCAATTCGGTGAAGGCAAAATGGCGCTTGTTCGGATTATCCACTCCCAGATTTTTTTTCACCCGCCGACATTTTTGTCCCCTGGTGCACGGACGACGGTGCGTACCGACCGTCAGCAAGTGGTCATAAACGAGCAGTTGGGCGAGTTGCTGAGGTCAGCGTAGGTTGTGCAAGGTGAGATCGAATTGAGGCAGGTTTCCATCTGCCCGACCGTAGCCTGACAACTGGGGGTGTTGGTGGGGCTGGGCGCGTCGGACACGCAGGATGCTTGATCGGGATATGAGATGATGGGCGCATCGGCCGAACTGCACTTGACAGGCGTGCCATAGCCACCGAACTTGGCCACCATCCAGTCGCAGAGCTGCCCCTTTTGCAGGTCGGTCAGGGTGATCAGTGGCGTCGAAGCTGGGAGCCCAGCCGGGACACTCTCCGAGCTGGCTGCATCAGGCGCGGCTGCGTCTGTTGCGGGTTTTGAGTTGTTCGAACCACAGCTAGCAAGCGCGGTGGCGAAAAGAGCGGCGAGAACACAACAACCGGTCCCAGGTCGAATCCATCGAGTCATGGCCGCCTCCAAAGAGTGGTCAGGGTATCAGCAAGTTCGGGGCCAAGGGCGAATCTGTCGTTGACGCAAGACCTATGCCCGCTGCAACTCCGCAATTTGCCTCACGCCCAACTATGCAGGGACTTCAAGTCCTGACATTCGTGTCGCAATCCCGTCGGGTTGATCCCAGGGCATGGATGCACATGGCGCACTGAGGCCTGGATGGAGGCTAGGCCAGCTTGGCCGGCTCAGCGGCTGCTGCTACCACGGTCGACCGTCGCCCACCGTTCACCCGCTCCCGCAGCTCCTTGCCCACCTTGATGGCCTGCAGCGCACTGAATTTTGCGAAACCGTTTCGCAAAATTCCCACGGCATGGGCACCACGGAGGCTGCACCTCTTCCCATCCGCCGATATGCCACCCCCTGGTATTCGTCACCCAGGTTCGTAGGGCCGGCACCATTTCGAGAAGACATAGCTAACTCGGCTCACGACCCTCAATTTCCTGCACCAGATGGCCTTGCACTCCACCGCGCCGGTCCCCGCCCCGACTGCTCCGGGCCCCTGCAAAGCAACTCAATCAACATGATGTGCGACCTCGGTCAATCTGGTGGAGCATGGGGGCCGGCAAGTCACTCAGCCTTGCGGGCTCGGGACTTTTGGCGACCTGACGGATGGCCTCGCGATTGCAGATTGGACACCCCATGAGGCTCCCATGACGCAATCACCACCGCCCGTCGCGACCTGCAACTCCAGCTTTTCTGTGCGGTCATGAAGCGCAACACGATTGTCCTGCTCGGGGTGGCGGTATTTCTCGTCATTGCCGGCCTGTCCTGCGTGTCGGCCTACAACAAACTCGTCGCTCTCGACCAGGGCGTGTCGGCACAATGGGCGCAGGTCGAGAACGTGTACCAGCGACGGGCTGACTTGGTGCCCAACCTGGTCGAAACCGTCAAGGGCGCGGCGAATTTCGAGAAGGACACGATGACCCAGGTGACTGAGGCGCGCGCCCAGGTGGGCAAGGTGACGGTGGGCAAGGACGTGGTTGGCGACCCGCAGACCTTCCAGCGCTTCCAGCAGGCGCAGGACAAGCTGTCGTCAGCCCTGGCGCGGCTGTTGGTTGTATCGGAGCGCTATCCTGACTTAAAGGCAACGCAAAACTTTCGCGATTTGCAGGCACAGCTCGAAGGCACCGAAAACCGCATCACGGTTGAGCGCCAGCGCTTCAATGAGACCGCGCAGTCGTTCAACACCAAACGGAACACCTTCCCAACCACCATACTGGCTGGATTTTTTGGTGCTCGCTTTGGACAGAAGACCTATTTCCAGGCCCAGCCGGGTGCCCAAAGCGTGCCTAGGGTCAAGTTCTAAGGCTACGGCCCATGCGGCGAGCAGCGGCTGTCATGGTTGCACTGCTGGGCCTGGCGCCGGCGGCTCGGGCCGCTGGCCCCAGCCTTCCGCCGGTACCTGAACGCTGGGTGACCGACACAGTCGGGTTTCTTTCCGGGGACCGGCGTGCTCAGGTCGACGCGCGGCTGGAGGCCTACCAGCAGAAGACCGGACACCAGGTACTCGTGTGGATCGGCGGCACCATAGGCGGCGCACCCCTGGACGACTGGGCGGTGAAAACCTTCGCGGCGTGGAAACCTGGGCGCAAAGGCAGCGACGACGGCATCGCTATCTTTGTCTTGGCGGCGGACCGCAAGATCGACATTGAAGTTGGCTACGGTCTGGAAGGCAAGGTGCCCGACGCCAGCGCAAGCCGAATCATCCGCGAGGTGATGTCGCCACGACTGCGCGCCAACGATCACGACGGCGCCGTGCTAGCCGGTGTGGACGCCATCCTTTCAACCATCGAGGGCAAGCCGATCGCTGACCTGGGCCGAGACCAGACGGGCG
>Ga0265342_10004973_pt1 | contig 10265 bp, 8 predicted proteins | sample 4CB327metaG_FD_203125 | JGI IMG/M metagenome (GOLD analysis project Ga0265342, IMG submission 203125) | Rhizosphere microbial communities from Carex aquatilis grown in University of Washington, Seatle, WA, United States - 4-CB3-27 metaG | ecosystem: Host-associated > Plants > Roots > Rhizosphere...
ATCCCGGATCCACCGGAACGGTCGCCGCCGCGCCTGCCGCCGCGTCCGCCCCTGCCGCCGCGTGAACCGCCGCGTCCGCCCATGGCCTCTGCCATCTGGTCGATCTGCTTGACATTTGCGCCCGCCTTGAACCGCTGGTTCGGTCCCGGGGTCTTCGCCTCGCCTTCTTTTTTCGGGACGAGCCTGATCTGTCCTTTGACGCCTTTTATCTGTGCCCAGAGGGTTGTGCCTGTCTTGCCCATGGTTAAACTCCTTATCTAATTCTGCTGCCCCGCTCATAAAGGTTCGCGCCTGATCCGGGCCGGATCAGGCATGAAAAAAGAAATAAAAAGGGCTATTCCGGGGGTGTTGCAGCATCTATCTCTTTTCTGAGGATCTCGCTGACAACCTTCCCGTCCACTGACCCGCGCACTTCCGCCATCACCACGCCCATCAGGGGCCCGAGTGCTGCCCTGCCTTTCTGCGCGACAAAGTCCCTGCGATCAGCGATAATTTTCCTGACGATTGTTTCGAGTTCTTCGCGGGATACTGCCGGGGCAAGTTTTGCCAGTGCTTCGGAAAAGCTGCTGCCCCCCGCAATACTCCGGAAGATTTCAGGGATCGCTTCGCGTGCAGCCTTACCGGACTCCACGGCATGCCACGTATCGAGATATGCCCGGTCCGTGATCTTCTGTATTTCCACGCCGTCCCGGCGGAGTTCCGTGGATGTTGAGAGGATCGTGAATGCCGCGAGTTTGGGTTTGATCCCTTCCTGCACGGCACGTTCAAAGAGCGGGCGTTTCTCTGAAGACGCGAGCTGGAGCGCATAGTTCTTCTCGATGCCGTACGCAGAAGCGAACCGCCCTGCTCTCGCGGTGAGAAGTTCAGGGGTAGCGACCGCATCCCACCGGGCATTGTCGATAAGGACCGGCAGTACATCAGTCTCCGGGTACATCCGGGCGGCCCCCGGCAGCGGGCGCATGTAGGCCGTGCTCCCGCTCTCGAGCATCTTCCGGGTCTCTTCCGGTACCGGTTTGTCCGAGAGCGCCAGTCTCGCCCGGATGATCACCTGGTTTATAGCGCACGCAGCCTGTTTCTCGTTCGCACCGGCAACGAGGATGACACAGTCAGCCTCTCCGGCGTGCAGGTGGGTGCGGAGGTGAGCGACTTCATCCGCCGTGACCCCGTACGCCGGGAGTTCGTCGGTATGGAAGATGCCCCCGACCCCGCACTTCCTGGCATAATCCGACATCTCGCTCCCGAGCCTCCGCTCCGGCTGGGTCTCGCGCCCGACAAAGCCGGCAAATCCTTTCAGGACGATGGCGTGGACCTTCTTCGCCTTTTTCAGCACCGTGGATTTTGTATCCTTAAAGAGCGCGGTGACCTCGGTTCCTGCGGTTGCATCAGCTGATGCCCCCCGCAATTTCAGTTCATCGCGGATTGCAAGGAGGCTCTGCTGCCTCTGGACCTCGCGCCGGACCACCTCGGCGATGAGGTCGAGTTCCTGCACGCCCTTGATCTCAACGCGGGCACCCCGGGCAATCGAAATGTTGACGTCCTGCCGGATCGTCCCGAGCCCCCGCTTCACCTTGCCGGTGGAACGAAGGACCATGCCGATATACTCGGCTACCTTCTGGACCTCCTCCGGTGTATGCATGTCCGGCGACGTGGTGATCTCTACGAGCGGGATCCCGAGCCGGTCAAGCGAGAATACCTCGTCTTTCACCCGTTGCGCCGCCTCTTCTTCAAGGCAGATCGTCTCGATCTGCCCGCCGTCCGGGAGTGCCCCGTTGAATGCGATGAGTGCCGTGCGCTGGAAGCCGCTGGTGTTGGAGCCGTCGATCACCAGTTTGCGCATCGTATGCACCTGCGGCACGGGCGTCATGGAAAACATCTTTGCAATGGTGAGGCAGACAGAAAGCGCCTCGTCGTTCACCGGCGCCGGGGGTTCCTCGTCGTTCTCGACAAGGCAGGTGGTGTCATATGTGTAGTACTGGAACTTCCGGTCATGCTTCATCTCTTCCTGTGCAGCCCGGTCGATCTCCCCCATCTCGCTGACCGTTGCCCGGAGGTACCGGAAGAACCCGCCGCTGTGCTCTGCAGTCTCGCGCAGCATGGTCGGGCAGTGGCAGAAGAGTTTCTCCTTCGTATCCAGCTGCTGGTGGATCTCGATGCCTGCCACGAGGCCGAGTGCCTTATAGTCCATGGGTGCTCCTCCTCATGCACTCGCCCCTGAGATCGGCCTGCATCATCGCGGCTGCTTTCTTTTTGTCCTTTTCATTGCCGAGCACCCACATCAGTTTCACGAGTGCCACTTCCGGCAGCATGTCACCGCCCTCGATAACACCGGCATCGAGGAGGTCGCGGCCGGTGTCATAGACCCGGTCGCAGACCCTGCCGTTCATGCACTGTGTGGTCATGACAACCAGCGTCCCGCCTTCGACAAGGCGTTTCAGCGGCGGGATGAGCATAGTGCTCGTATGCCCGAGGCCGGTCCCCGCGATCACGAGGCCGCGGTATCCCCCGTATGCCTCCAGGAGATCCGGGGACATGCCCGGGTAGAACTGGACAAGGGCGCAGTGCGGGTCAAGCTTATCATGGAGCGCAAGGCTGCGGGTGCCGCGCCGGACCGCATCCTTTGCGAGGGTCACCTTCCGGGACGGATATTCAACTTCCCCGACAGGTGCGATTCCGAGGCTCCGGAACGCATCGCGGCGGGAGGAGTGCATCTTGCGGACGCGGGTGCCCCGGTGGATGGCACACGTGTCATCATTCGTGGTGGCATGCATCACAACTGCCACTTCCCCGAGGTCACTTGTTGCCGCAGCTGCGGCACAGACTGCGTTCATCGCATTATCGCTCGAAGGCCGGTCCGCAGATCGCTGGGATCCGACAAAGACGATAGGCACCGGCGTGTCGATCATGAAACTGAGCGCTGCCGCGCTGTAGGCCATGGTATCCGTGCCATGCGTTACGATGACTCCTTTCGCACCTGTTGCTATCTCGTTATAAACTGCACGGGCAAGGTCCTGCCAGATGGCGGGTGTCATGTTCTCCGAGAGGATCGTTGCAAGCGGGATCGTCCGGTAATTCGCGATCTCCGCAAGTTCCGGGATGGCCGTCAGGATGTCGTTTGCATTGAACTGGCTCGTGACCGAACCGGTCCGGTAATCGATCCGGCTCGCGATCGTCCCGCCGGTTGAGACAATGGCGAGCGTGGGGAGGCTCCTGTTCTGGACCACGTCGGGCTGTTTTGGTGTCGCGGGAGCCGGCCGCTCAGCCAGGGTACATGAGGCAGGCGGCACGCCGATATTATACCCGGAACTGAGTTTGACGACCGCCATGCCATCGCGCTCGGTGATATACACACCGTCCCTGCTCATACCCTGGTAGGTGCACCGGATATGGTCGCCGGATAAGAACTGCGATGTTATGTTACCATCCTCCGGGCATCGGCGATAAGTTTTTCCCGGGCTTTTGCCAGGCGGGCGAGCCGCCTGTCGGTGAGGGCGGAATCGGTTTCGAGCTGTTTATTGCAGTCTTTGATTGCCTGTTTTGTTGCAGCAGGCGCCGGACCTCCGGGAGCATTCCGGAGTGTGACAGACGAGGTCACGTCCAGTACCTCGTCGATCTTCTTCTGGGTGAGCCCCTTCTTCTTCAGGGAGGTGCCCGGCCCGAGCTCCTGCGCCGCTGCTTCAAGGGTGGCAATCGAGAGGCTGCCTTTCTGGATGGCCCTTCCCACGATGTTATGGGCAGTGCGGAACGGGAGGCCGTACGAGCGGACAAGGGTATCGGCAAGTTCGGTGGCAGTCGAGAAGCCCTTGCCGGCCTCATCCTTCATCCTCCCGGTATCAAATTCTGCGCTGGCAAGCATCTCAGAAAGGAGGCAGAGGCTTGCTTTTGCATCGTGCATCCCGCGCCAGATGTTCGGCGTGAGTTCCTGCAGGTCGCGGTTATAGCTCATGGGCAGGCCCTTGACCGTAACGAGGGCACTGCAGAATGCCCCGAAGACCGAGGCGCTCTTGGCCCGCATGATCTCGGCGGTGTCCGGGTTCTTTTTCTGGGGCATGATGGAGGAGGTGGAACAGAACGCATCGTCAAGGCTGACGAACTTCACAAACGAGGTGGACCAGATAATCAGTTCCTCGCAGAGCCGGCTCGTGTTCGCCATCATGATGGAGAGATCGGCAAGGGTTTCGAGGGCAAAGTCGCGGGTTGCCACGGCGTCCATCGAGTTCGTAACAAGGCCATCGAACCCGAGCAGCGAAGCGGTATACTCCCTGCTGATAGGGTAACCGGTGGATGCAAACGCAGCTGCTCCCAGCGGGGAGAGGTTGACCCGGGCATATGCGTCCTTGAGCCGGTCGAAGTCACGGGAGAACGCCTGCTCGTAGGCAAGGAGGTGGTGGGCAAGCGTTGTCGGTTGTGCGTGCTGCAGGTGGGTGAACCCCGGCATCATGCTCTCCGTATGCTGCGCTGCAATGGCGAGGAGGACCTGCCGGACTTTGAGTAACGCTGCCATCTGCTTGAGGAGTTCCCGCCGGAGTCTGATCCGGATGCAGGTTGCTACCTCGTCGTTTCGCGACCGTCCCATATGCATCCTCCCGCCGGCTTCCGCTCCCGCGGATTCAATGAGAAGCGATTCGATCCCGGCATGGACATCCTCGAACCGTTCATCGAAGACCTCGTCCGGGACACCACTTTCATACAACTCCAGCAGTACAGACAGGATCTGCCGTGTCACCTTACGGTCATTGATCTTCTGCCGGTCCAGCATAAGGACGTGCGCGATATCCACAAGGATATCTGCGTCGGCGATGTGGCGGTCGGCCTCCATCGAGGAGAGGAACTGCATCATCTCGCCGTTCCGTTCTCCGGAGAGACGCCCCAGTCGTACAACGTCGGTTCGCATCTGTTCACCCAACTTTTTCGTATATCCGGTTATTATTGGTCATGCACTCATTAAAGCCACGCCTTGTGGGCGGCAAGCTCGATCGCCCGCTGGACCGACTCGCGGGGGATGATGGTTGCTACCGGGATATGGACAAGCTGCTCGATAACACTCGATACAATGGGAGCACAGACAACGGCGACCGCACCTTCGCGCTCCGCCCGCACAGCGGCAATAATGGCGTCCTCCATGGTGTGGACCGGGTATTCGCGCACTTTAATCCTCCGGGTACCGACCTCTGCCGTGCTCTCCTGGATGGTCTCAAGCACCGAACGGGCAACGATAAGACCGATGAATTCCCCTTCCCCGGCGCGGTAGAACTGCCGCATCGCCCGGATGATGGACCTGAGGGTGGAGAGGTTGGGTGACCGTTTCCCATGGAGGATCTTGTATAATGAGCTCTGGGCGATCCTGCTTGCTTCCGCTAACTCACGGACACTGATCCGGAGGTCGCGGCGCAGGAGGTCGTCAAGGGTGGCGACAAAATCCTCGTCCGAGGTAAGCGCAGCGCGCATGAGGCGGTCTATCGGGTCGGTCTGTATCATATAATGGATACAATCAGGTTAAATTTTTAAAAATTTTTCCTTTTTGTCCTAAAAATGTCCGGATTTTTTCCCTTTGTGTGGACAAATATAGACTTTATGTTATCCTTTTGTCATGTTTATTCGCAATTTTTATCACAAAAAGAGAGAATAATTGCCCCTATAAGGCACTTTTTTATTATTGACAGGACAACACTGTTCTTATGAAAACCATGAGAATTATGGCAATTGCGTTTATCGCCATTGCCATCGTGCTATTCACCGCCGGCTGTACCCAGCCGACGGGCCCGACAACCGTTGCTCCCATAAAGGAACTCCGGATCGGGTACCAGCCCAGCACTCACCAGATGGCCGAGATCACTGCCATGAGCAAGGGCTGGTGGCAGCAGGACCTGGCCCCGTTCGGTGTCGAGAACGTCTCCGATAAGGTCTTCCCGACAGGCCCACCGGAAATGCAGGCCATGCTTGCCGGAGATATTGATGTTGCCTATGTCGGCGCTGCACCGGTCCTGTCAGCCGTGGCAACCGGGCTCGATGCGAAGATCGTAGCCGGGGTCAACACGCAGGGCTCCGACCTAGTTGTCAGGAACGACCTGAACTATACCGGCCCACAGAGCCTCAAGGGCCTGACGATCGCGACCTTCCCCCCGGGCTCCATCCAGGACACGATCCTGCGCAACTGGCTCCAGCAGAATAATATCACGCCGGATAAGGATGTCACCATCAAGGGAATGAGCCCCGGCGATGCAGTCACGGCAATAACTGCCGGCAAGGTTGACGCGGTCTTCCTGCCAACCCCCTCGCCCAGTGTCGTTGTCGACCAGGGGAAGGGCAAGATCGTTGTCCATTCCGGTGAGATGTATCCGAACCATACCTGCTGTGTTCTCGTGGTCAGCGGCAAGCTTATCCGCGAACACCCGGAGATTGTCCGGCAGATCATCAAGACCAATGACAAGGCCGTTGCATACAACGAGCAGAATCTTGACGAAGCAGCAGCGATATTCGCGAACAGGACCGGCTCCAACCTGGATGATGTCAAGGCTTCCCTCAAGGAGTGGGATGGCAACTGGGCATCGGATCCGAACCTCATCATCAACCCGGTCCTTGACTATGCCAAGATCCAGTACAATCTCGGGTATATCAAGAAACCCCTGACCAAGGATGACCTTTTCGATCTGAGCTTCTACCAGAAGAACTAAAAGGCCACTTTCCCCCCAACCTTTTTTTGTAGTCACGCACTGGTACTATAATGATAATCAGCAGAGAACGGTCCCTGGGGATCAGGGCTGCAATTCATGCAATAATCTAAAAAGGAGATGACCATCATCGGGAGTACGGTACACAGGATCAGGGAACACTGGCTCGGTACCTTTGCTCTTGTCCTTGCCCTGATCGTCTGGGAGTGCTATGCTACCTTCATCATCAGGAACAGTTTCCTGTTACCGGGGCCCGCAGATGTCCTCCTTGCTTTCATCTCCCTTCTGCAAAAGGGGATCCTCCTTGCCGATTTCGAAGTGAGCCTGACCCATTTTGCTATCGGTCTTTTTCTGGCCCTTCTCATCGGTATCCCGATCGGTATCGCCATGGGTTGGAACCGCCGGGCCGATGAGTTCCTCAACCCTCTCATTGAGATCCTCCGGCCGATCCCCCCGCTTGCGTGGATCCCGTTCGCGATCATCTGGTTCGGCTTCACGCCGGTCTCGGCCGGGTTCGTCATCTTCGCTGGAGCGGTCTTCCCGATCCTGATCAATACCTATACCGGCTTCCAGGGCGTCCCCCGCATCTTTATTGAGGCAGGGAGGATGCTCGGGTGTACAAAGACGCGGGACCAGATACGGTACATCGCGTTCCCGGCTGCCCTGCCGTCCGTGGTTTCCGGGATCCGGATCGCCACCGGCGTGGGGTGGATGTGCCTTGTTGCTGCAGAACTCTTCGGCGTTTCCAATAACGGCCTGGGCAAGGACCTCTGGTTCTTCTACGACCTCCACCAGATGGACGCTGTGGTGGTGTACATGCTCCTTCTCGGGCTGATTGGGCTTGCCATCGACATGATCTTCCGGTATTATATCGACCGGCACTTCCTGAAATGGCGTACCGGGGAGGTGGCGTGACATGGGAAAGCTTGAGATCCGCAACCTGAACCAGTCTTTCCCGCGCGATGATGGTTCCCGCCTGGTAGTCCTTGACAACCTCACTTTTGAGGTGAAGGATAAGGAATTTGTCTGCATCCTCGGGTCCTCGGGGTGCGGCAAGACCACGCTTCTTCGCCTGATCGCCGGCCTCAATACCGCGGAGTCAGGGTCGATCGTTCTTGACGGCGAGGAGATCCGGGGTACCAGCCCGAAATTAGGAATGGTCTTCCAGGAGTACTCCCTCTTCCCGTGGCGGACGGTGATCGACAACATCGCCTTCGGCCTCGAGATGCAGGGGACTCCCAGGGACGAGCGTTACCGCATCGCAGAACGGTACCTCAACCTTGTCAACCTGGCGCAGTTCCGCACCAGCTACCCGTCGGAACTCTCCGGCGGGATGCGTCAGCGGGTGGCGGTTGCCCGGGCGCTGGCGCTCGATCCGTCCGTCCTTTTAATGGACGAGCCGTTCGGGGCGCTGGATGCCCAGACACGGAACCTGCTCCAGCAGGAACTCCTCGACATCTGGGAAGCGACAAAAAAGACGATTGTCTTCATCACCCACAGTGTGGATGAGGCTGTCTATCTCTCTGACCGGATCATCGTCCTCACTCCCCGCCCGGGACGGATCTGCCGGATTTTCCCCATCGGCCTCCCGCGGCCCCGCGACCGGACGAGCGTGGAGTTTGGCCAGGTCCGGCGCGAGGTCCTGGACCTTATAAACCAGAACTGCTCTCTCCAGTAAGGTTTAATACGCCACATCTCCATTTTATAAAAGCAGTTTCGAGAAGCGTACCGGCATCAATATCTGTCAAATACCTGATATTTCTGCCCGCTTTTAACAATATTTCACAGGAGTAGGACGCGATGGTCAGAAAACCGGCAAAGATGTACAGGAACATCTCCAAGAAAGCCTATACCCGGCGCGAATATATGGGTGGTGTTCCCGGCAGCAAGATTGTACAGTTCGAGATGGGTAACCTCTCGCAGGAATTCCCGCTTGAAGTTGATCTTCTCGTGGACGAAGCCTGCCAGATCCGGCACAGTGCCCTTGAGGCAGCCCGCATCACCGCCAACCGGCGGCTGATGAAGGATGTGGGCAGGTCAAACTTCCACTTCAAGGTACGCGTCTTCCCCCACCATGTCCTGCGCGAGAACAAGCAGGCAACCGGTGCCGGTGCGGACCGTGTTTCGGAAGGGATGCGCCTTGCATTCGGCAAGGCGGTCGGTACCGCCGCACGGGTCGACCCGAACCAGAAGATCCTGACCGTGTACTCAACCCTCCCCTATCTCGAGAAGATCAAGGACGCCCTCCGGCACAGCGGTCACAAGCTCCCGACTCCTTCGCACCTGAAAGTCAGCACGATCAAGGTCAGCGGCAGGATCGTTGCGGCACCGAAGCTTGTTGGTGAGAAGGTTGTTGCAGCACCGGTCGTGACGGAAGAGGCAGCAGCAGCCGCAGCCGAGCCCGTAAAGGAAGCAGTCAAGGGCAGCGGCGCAATCCACGCAAAGGGTGGCAAGGATGCCGGCAAGGGAGCAGCACCGGCAGCCAAGGGCGGCAAGGAAGCAGCAGCCCCGGCAAAGGCCGAAGAGAAGAAAGGCCCGGCCCATGCAAAGGGCGGGAAGAAGTAAATTTTTTTATTTCTTTTTTAATTTTTGATCTCACATTATTGATTCGAGGTTTTTCATTACTTCCATTGGAAGCAATGCCTGAGTATATGCGAAATCTGAAAAAATCAAAGTCCGGTAAATTTTTCTATCAAAGTTTGATTGATCCGGATCAGATTTTTGATCGTGATCGTGATCGCGATAAAAATTTTTCAATCAAGGTTTGATGAAAAATTTTCAATCAAAGTCCGGTAAAAAATTTTCAATCAAGATCTGGTTGCAAAAAGTTAAACATGTTTACCTAAAGTTAATGAACAGTTTTCCGTCGGAACCCATTGCCAGGGTCCGGTTTTTCAATCAAGGTCTGCTCGAAAAATTTCAATCAAAGTCCGGCAAAAAAATTTCAATCAAGGTTTGGTTGAAAAATTAAGATCAAGGTTTGATTGATCTGCGAACGGTTTTCGATCAGGGTCATGATCGCGATTGAAAATTTTTGAGCAGGGTTTGGTTCGAAAAGTTATGATTGGCTGATGTGCGAGAACCTTACAAATTTGTATTTAAAATACATCACAACAGCACTTTGGCCAGCCTGGATAGTCACAGGAAAAGGTCCGGTTCATCCAGAAAGTCTGCGAAAATACCGTCTATGGAATTGACAGGAAGACAACCCTGCGCTTCACTGCAGCAATCCGGAAGTCCGATAACCGGGAGCTGTGCCTGTCCGGTTGTCTGACTGGTATTCTATGGGCGAAGACGGTACTTCGCGTTATAGTATCCGGGACCAGATCGATCGGGTATTTGTGTAACAGGGTCCGGCGGTTGATATGAGAGCTGCCGAAGCAGGGAGGCTGACGGGAATCGTGATGGGAGATATAGTTGAGGAGCAAGGAGATTCATAGATTTCAGCTACAGGTGGAAGGGAAAGCAGACAGCCACTATCAGGATCTCCCTCGATTTCACCAGCCTTACTAGTGATAATAATTTTGATGTATGGAAAGGGGAATTGTGTGTGATATCTTCGATCTTCTTTATCAAAAGCCGGCTCCTCACCCAAAA
>Ga0265342_10004978_pt1 | contig 10258 bp, 11 predicted proteins | sample 4CB327metaG_FD_203125 | JGI IMG/M metagenome (GOLD analysis project Ga0265342, IMG submission 203125) | Rhizosphere microbial communities from Carex aquatilis grown in University of Washington, Seatle, WA, United States - 4-CB3-27 metaG | ecosystem: Host-associated > Plants > Roots >...
GATGGTCAGGAGCTTCTAGGAGGCAGGGCCGACCGCGAAGCCATAGAGCTCGCCATTCGGTCCAGCGGTCAGCTCGGCCGAGGGCAGATCCTGCTCATAGTCGCCGACCGGCCTCACCGTGCCGATCACCTTCGCGGCGTAGGTACCGAGATCGACGCGTTCGAGGGTGTCCGGCCCGCCCGGTAAACCGGTGAGCCGATTGAGTGGGCTCTGTACCGAGATGTAGAGCGATTGTCCTGCCGGCGACTTATCCGGGATCAAGGCCATCCCGAACGCGTTGTAGGAAGTCGAAGCTGGGTCGAAGAGGGTGCTGCGGACGCGCAGGGTAGTGAGGTCGACCAAGCACAGATTGCCGGCGTGGTTCGAGAGGTAAGCCGGACCGATGGGCGACACCGTCATGGAGTTCAGGCTGCTGTCGCCATTCAAGGTGGTGGCCGGGCAGCTCACTGGCCCAAGCCGGGCAAGGGCTAGCGAGCTCGGGTCGAATCGGTAGAGGTTCTCTTCGACGCCGAGGGTGAGGCCGAGGACGAGGATGTATGGGGTCCCCGCCGGACAACTGGAGCGGGCATCGTTTCCCTGCGTATCGGATGCGAGGTCAGGGCGCCCGTCCTTGGGTGCGAGGTCGGTCGCGGCATCCTTGCGCGGCGGCGAGCCGGACGGCTTGGCTTCGTTCGGTTCGAGCAGGGGGGTGCGGTAGCCCAAGCAGCCGACCAGAAGCGTTGCCGGTAACAACAGAACGGAGCGCATGGGGTGTTGCTTGAGCATGGTCGACCGCCCTTCGCGGGCCGCGAAGTCTAGCGAGTATTGTAGCAGAGCGCCATTGGCGCAACGACAGGCTGATGATGCCAGCTCCAACGCCCCATCGACCACTAGCTAGCCAGGTCGAGGCGCGCTAGTCTGCATCTCTTCATCATGGCCAATTTCATTCCCGACCGAGCCAAGTTCTTGGACCTCGCCCGCCGAGGCCGCCTTTGCTTCGTGTACCGGGAGTGGTTGGCCGACGCCGATACGCCGGTGTCCGTGTATGCCAAGCTGGGGCGCGGCCCGTACTCGTTTCTCCTCGAAAGCGTGGTGGGTGGGGAAAAGTGGGCCGCCTACAGCTTCGCCGGCGTGCGTCCGCGCGCCGTGATCCGCGCCAAGGGCAAGCAGGTCGAGGTCCTCAAGCCCGACGGAGCTGGCTTTCGCGTGGATGAGCGGCTCACCGTCGAGAACCCGCTCGAATACGTTGCCAGAGCGCTGGCCGCGCTGCCTGCCGCGGTTCCACCGGGCCTGCCACGCTTCTTTGGCGGGGCGGTGGGCTTTCTGGGTTACGATATGGTGCGCCACTTCGAGCGTCTGCCCGAGCGAGCTCCCGATGAGCTGGGCCTGCCCGACATGTGCTTCGCCCTGACCGACACGGTGGTGGTGTTCGACAATCTGCGCGGCACGCTCAAGGTGGTCGCGTCGGTTGACGTGGCGGGCAAGGATCCGGGCAAGGCCTATGACGAAGCGTGCGCCAAGGTGGACGAGATCTGCGATCGCTTGACCGCGCCGGCCAAGGCCCTGAGACCGCTCGATCTGAATCTCGGGATCGAGTCTGTCCTGGCGCCAACCTCGCGCACCAGCAAGGCCGACTATCTGGCTGGCGTGGAGAAGATCAAGGAGTACATCCGAGCCGGGGATGCCTTTCAGGTGGTGTACTCGCAGCGCTTCGACGTCCAGCGCGGGCAGGTCGATCCCTTCGACGTCTACCGCGTTCTGCGCGTGACCAATCCGTCTCCCTATATGTTCCACTTGGAGTTCCCCGAGGCCGTGGTCACCGGCGCCTCGCCCGAGGTCTTGGTTCGCCTGGATGAGGGCAAGGTCGAGGTCCGACCGCTGGCCGGAACCCGGCCTCGCGGCATCACGGCATCCGAAGATCTGGCGCTTGGCCAGGAACTGCTGGCCGACCCCAAGGAGCGGGCCGAGCATGTCATGCTCATCGACCTCGGCCGCAACGACGTGGGGCGGGTGTCCACCCCAGGCACGGTCCGGTTGGATGAAACCATGGTCATCGAGCGCTACTCGCACGTCATGCACCTGGTGTCGAACGTCAGCGGTAGCCTGGCCGAGGGGCTTGCGGCCAAGGACGTGGTCAAGGCCGCGTTCCCCGCCGGAACGCTCTCGGGAGCGCCCAAGATCCGCGCCATGGAGATCATCGAAGAATTGGAGCCGTCGCGCCGCGGGGTCTACGGCGGGGCGGTCGGCTACCTGTCGTATACGGGCAACATGGACCTGGCCATTGCCATTCGCACCTTGGTCACGACCGGCGACACCATTCACGTCCAGGCCGGTGCAGGCATCGTGGCTGACAGCCAGCCGGAGGCCGAACACGCGGAATGCGTCAACAAGGCGCGTGCCGTGGTCAGCGCGGTCGAGCTGGTCCGGCAGTCCGCGGCCACAGCCCGAGGGGGGGCCTAGCCATGCTCCTGGTCATCGACAACTACGACTCCTTCACCTACAACCTGGTCCAGTATCTGGGCGAGCTCGGGCAACAGGTGAAGGTCGTTCGCAACGATGAAGTAACGGTTGATGAAGTTGCTCGGATGTCACCGGAACACATCGTGATTTCACCTGGACCATGCACGCCGAACGAGGCCGGTATCTCGCTCGAGGTGCTGAGCAAGCTAGCGGGCAAGACGCCCATTCTCGGGGTGTGTTTGGGCCACCAATCCATCGGCCAGGCCTTTGGCGGCAAGGTCATTCGTGCCAAGGCAGTCGTGCACGGCAAGACCTCGCGCGTGTTCCACGACGAGCGCGGCCTATTCGCCGGTCTGCCCAACCCCTTCGAGGCCACGCGCTACCACTCGCTGGTCATCGAGCGGCAGAGCCTCCCCGATTGCCTCGAGATCACGGCCAAGACCTGGGACGAGGAAATCATGGGCGTGCGCCACAAGACCCTGCCGGTGGAAGGTGTCCAGTTTCACCCAGAATCGTTCCTCACCACGGTCGGCAAGGACATCTTGCGCAACTTCATCGCCATGAAGGCTTCGGGATGAGCGGAGAGGACGGCCGGAGTGGCCAGAATGCATTGACGGTTCGCGCGGCCTTGGCCACGTTGGTCGAGGGCAAGAACCTTTCGACCAGCGACATGACGGGCGTCGTCGGACAGATCATGGACGGCGCCGCCACGCCTGCTCAGATCGGCGCTCTGCTCACGGTCCTGCGCATGAAGGGCGAGACCGTTGACGAGGTGGTGGGTGCGGCCCAGGCCATGCGTCAGCGCATGCTCCGAGTGGAGACAGACATCGCGGTACTGCTCGACAACTGCGGGACAGGCGGAGACGGCTCGGGCTCGGTGAACGTCTCGACTCTGGCTGCTCTGATTCTCGCCGCCTGTGGCGTCAAGGTGGCCAAGCACGGCAATCGGGCCCTGTCTTCACGCTCGGGGTCGCACGATGTGCTCGAGGCGCTTGGCGTAGATCCCGCGCCTGGGCCAGAGTTGGCGCGGCGATGCCTGGCCGAGATCGGGGTGTGCTTCATGTTCGCGCCCGTGTACCACGCGGCGACCAAGAACGTGGCTGGCCCGCGCCGTGAAGTCGGCTTCCGCACCCTGTTCAACTTGCTTGGCCCCATGACCAATCCGGCTGGCGCGCGCTACCACGTCAACGGCGTGTTTGCCCGCGAGCGCTGCGAGTTTCTGGCCCGCGCGCACGGGCAGATGGGCTCGCAGCGGGCCCTGGTGGTTCACGGCAGCGGCGGCCTAGACGAATTTGCTCCCGCGGGTCCGACCTTCGTGGCCGAGCTCGACCAAGGAAGACTGCGCACGTTCGAGGTCAGCCCCGCTGATTTTGGGCTGGTCGAAGCGAGCGCCGATGGCCTCAAAGGCGGCGAGCCCGCATGGAACGCGCAAATGCTGGCGGACACGTTGAACGGCAAGGTCGGGGCCAGCCGGGTCGCGGCGCTCATGACCGCTGCAGCCGGCCTAGTGGTGACGGGATTTGCGCCCAATTTCCGCGACGGCACAACCCTGGCGGCGGCGGCGCTCGACAGCGGCAAGGCCATGGCCGTCCTCGAACGAATGCGCCTCCTAGCCCCTATTCCCACTGGGGACCCGCAACGGGCGCCCCGCGATGGTGTCCAACGCGAAGCGATAACAAAGCCGATCGGGTCCCCACGCGGCTAGGTAAACCATGATCCTCGACGAGATCCTGGACGAGACCAAGCGCACGGTTGGCTACTGCCGCTTTCGCTTGCCCATGGCCGACTTGGAGAAGCAGGCCGTCGCGAGCCCTGCTCCGCGCAGCTTTGGGGAGGCCTTGCGCTCCGCCAAGGGCATGGCTTGCATCGCGGAATTCAAGCGGCGTTCGCCCTCGAAGGGCTTCATCCAACGCGATGCCGACGTTTCGGTTGTGCTGCCGATCTACGAGTCGGCTGGGGCAGCGGCCGCATCGGTGCTGACCGATACGCCATTCTTCGGTGGAAGCATGGAGGATCTGCGGCGGGCGCGCGCCGTCACTCGGCTGCCCCTTTTGCGCAAGGACTTCCTCATCGATCCCTACCAGGTCATCGAGGCGCGAGCCGCGGGGGCGGACGCCGTGCTGCTCATCGTGGCGGCGCTGCGCGATCAGGACCTGCGCGAGCTCATTGCCGAGACCCACCACTGGGGCATGGAGGCGCTGGTCGAGACCCACGATCGCGACGAGGTCCTACGGGCGGTGGCCGCGGGTGCGCGCATCGTCGGGGTCAACCATCGCGACCTGCGCACGTTCGAGATGAACATGGACCTGGCAGTGGACATGCGTTCGCTCATTCCGGCCGACCGGCTGGTGGTCGCTGAATCGGGCATTCGCAACGCGGGCGACGTGGCCAGGTTGCGCGCGGCCGGCATCAACGCCATCCTGGTCGGGGAAACCCTCATGGTGGCGCCCGATCCCGCCTTGGCGTTGCGCGAGCTCTTGGGCACCGGATGAGCTTTCTCATCAAAATCTGCGGCATTACCCGGCCCGAGGACGCCGAGCTTGCCTGCCGCGTGGGCGCCGGCGCGATCGGCATCAACTTCTGGCGTGGCTCCAAGCGCTTCGTCGAGGACGGGCAAGCGCGCGAGATCCTGGCTGCGGTGAAGCCCGGCGTGCTCAAGGTCGGGGTGTTCGTCAACCCGCATCCGCTCGTCGTCAGTGAAAGTCTGACGGATCTCGGACTCGATTTGGTGCAGTTTCACGGGGACGAACAAGCGCCAGCGTGGTCGAGCCTGGCGGGCAATCGCGTGATTCGCGCCATCCGGGTTTTCGACGAGTCCTCGCTCTCGGCCGCCACCGGGTGGAACCCGCGCTACTTCCTCTACGATGCGTTCGCGGCGGGCTACGGGGGCACGGGGAAGCGACCGCCGTGGCAGATCGTGGCCGCGGGTGCGCGCCGTCCGTTCTTGCTGGCGGGCGGGCTCGGCCCGCTCGACGTGGCCGCGGCCATTGAGACCGTTCGCCCCGATGGCATCGACGTGGCCAGCGGGGTGGAATCCAAACCCGGCATCAAGAGCGAGTCCAAGCTGGTCGCGTTCATCGAAAATGCGCACATTGCCGCGGCGAAGCTTGGGGAGGGGCGGGTTTGAAACCCGCCCCTACATGGCGTCGCGGACGAGGAACTTGGCTTTGGCCTCGACCATGACTTTGCCGTCCTGGATCAACTCCGCGCGCTGGAGGTACAGCGGATGCGCATCGCCACTCTCGGTCCAGGCCCGGGCTACGGCAAATCGGCCCGTCGTGGTGGGCGCCAGAAAGCGGAGCTCCAGTGCGGCGGTGACCGCCACGATTCCGACGGCAAAGAGCGCGTTGGCCATGGCCGAGTCGAGAATGGCGGAGATGACGCCGCCATGCAGTACGTTGGGGTAGCTCTGCAGCAGCGGCACACAGTCGAACACGGCAGCGACCGACCCGTCGGGCTGTACCTTGAACTTCAGCTTCAGACCGTTCGGATTCAGGTGACCACATACGAGGCACATGGCGTGCTCTCTGGCGTGGACCTCGTCGAGGCAGGCCTGGGTGGCGTGAATTGGGCCAGCCGGGCCGGTTTTTGAACCGTGAGCTCGCGCGAGCGGTGCTGGTGACAATGCGTTCATCCGGGCAAGTATGGTTCCATGGTTGCCACCTAGGCAATGCCTATGGACAGGTCGTCATAAGACCTTGCTTCATGACGAAGTCCACCACCGCGGCGACCCCCACGTCTTGCTTGATATTGGTGAAGAGAAACGGCTTTTCGCCGCGTTGAATGCGCGCGTCGCGCTCCATGACCTCGAGCGAGGCGCCCACGTACGGGGCAAGATCGATCTTGTTGATCACCAGCAGATCCGACTTGGTAATGCCAGGGCCGCCCTTGCGCGGGATCTTGTCGCCGCCAGCCACGTCGATGACGTAGAGGGTGAGGTCGACCAACTCGGGGCTGAACGTGGCGGCCAGATTGTCGCCGCCACTTTCCACCAGGATCAGGTCCAACCTCGGAAACCGCTGAACGAGGTCGTCCATCGCCGCCAGGTTGATCGATGCGTCTTCTCGGATCGCCGTGTGCGGACAGCCGCCGGTTTCCACCCCCACGATGCGCTCGCTGGGCAGGGCGCCACTGCGGACGAGAAACTGGGCGTCTTCCTTGGTGTAGATATCGTTGGTGACTACGGCAATGTTGAAGCGGTCGCGCAGCCTTTTGCAAAGGGAGTCGACCAAGGCGGTCTTGCCTGACCCGACCGGGCCTGCAACACCGACACGCAGGGGTTGAGTTGTGTTCACGTCAGATCTCCTTCAGGATCGGCAAAGTCGCGAGTAGAGAGTTTCGTGCAGGGCGCTGGCGATGGCTTGGGCTGGAGCGCCAGCGCCGACGTCCTCGTCGGGAAGCGCCAAGGCGCCGGTTACCGTTTGGTCGATGATGAGGAATGATTGCGAAAGGATGCGCTGAGCGGCCTGTTGGCCCAGGGGGCACAGGCGGGTGGCTGCGGCCACCTGGGCCTCGGTCCAAGCGAATGCGTATCCAGTTGCGGCCGCTGGCAGTGGGATATCCCAGCTCAACGCTGCCAGGGCAAACATCGCGGCGTAGGTGACGTGAGGGGCCGCCATCCACGCGCGAGCGCCAATCACGCCCAAGCCGTCGAGCACGCGCGCCAAGGCCGTGCCCAGGTGTCGCTCTTCCGCTTGTAACTCCAGGCTGCCGCGCGAAGCGAAGAGAAAATCGCTCCAACCCTGAGCGGCGCCATGGTCGTCAGACGCGAACGCTTGGTAGAAGCGAGCCAGAATGGGAAGATCCAATCTCCCAAGACCATGCGCTAGCAGGCCCAGAATCCAGGCTGCCGCGGATGCTTCATCCTTCACCCACGACAGCTTGATAGCCTGTTCGAGCCCTTGCGAGTAGGCAAACGCCCCGATGGGAAGCGCGGGACTTGCAAGGTGCATGAGGCGCAAGAGCGAAACTCCCTTGATGCCTGATGACGCAACCGTCGTGGGCATGAGCTCCATTCGCGCAGCGGCGCTAGCGCTCATGGTGGTGTTCTCTGGGGTCTGGGTGTTGCTCATGGCTATCCATGCCACCCGTAGGGTCTTCATGGTGCCCGTGGCTGTATCCGCCCGGCTCGGGTTCAAAGGGTCTTTGTTCAACCACAACGGCCAAGTCCAACGCACGGACCATGTCATCAAGCACATGATCGTGCTCGTAGGCCAGCCAGTCTGGGCCGACCTGCAAGGGAACATGTCTGTTGCCAAGGTGGTAGGCGGCGCGAGCCAAGTGCTGACGATCCGCGGTACGCACCACCGACAAGGTCTCCACGGTTGCCTTGATTGCCACTAGAACCTTTTCGTCTCGGTCGAGGAGATAGTCTCCTTCATGGAGGATGCTTCCCCGCGGCAGAAGCACCCCGACCTCGCGACCATCGTCGAGGTGCGTTCGCAAGCGACTCTTCCGTCTATCCTCGAACGAAAGCGTCAGAGAGGCCTCGCCACGACCCTCTTCGAGCGCCAGAGGCCTAGTGCTTGCCTTCCTACACAGCTGCAACATGAGCCGGGCCCCTTTCAAAACAGAAAGTAGCGTTGCGCGAGCGGCAACTTGAGCGCGGGCGCACACACAAGCGGCTGTCCATCGGCGCGCACGGCGTAGGTTTGGGGATCCACCTCGATGACCGGTTGATAGTCGTTGTGCACGAGATCCCGTTTGCCAATGGACCGCGTCCCTTTGACCGCGACCACCCGCTTGCGCAGCCCAAGTCGTTGTTGCACCCCGGCCGACAGCGCGGCCGCCGAGACAAAGGTCACGCTCGTCTTCTGACGGGGGCCGTCCAAGGCCCCAAACATGGGACGGAAGTGTACCGGTTGCGGGGTGGGAATGGAGGCGTTGGCGTCGCCCATCGGCGCAGCGACAATGAAGCCACCCTTGACGATAAGCGCCGGCTTGGCTCCGAAAAAGGCGGGCTTCCACAGCACGATGTCTGCCAGCTTCCCCACCTCGAGCGATCCCACCTCGTGGGCGATCCCGTGAGTGATGGCGGGATTGATGGTGTACTTGGCAATGAACCTCTTCACACGGAAGTTGTCGTTCTTGCCACCCCTGGCCGCGTCCAGCGGCAATGGGCCGCGCTGCGCTTTCATCTTATGCGCGGTTTGCCAGGTCCGGGTGATGGTTTCCCCCACGCGGCCCATGGCCTGCGAATCGCTGGACATCATGCTGAAGGCGCCGAGGTCGTGCAGAATGTCCTCGGCGGCGATGGTCTCGCGCCGAATGCGCGACTCGGCGAAGGCCACGTCCTCGGGAATGCTAGGATCGAGATGGTGGCAAACCATCAGCATGTCCAAGTGTTCGTCGACGGTGTTCACCGTGTAGGGCCGGGTTGGGTTGGTGGATGACGGCAAGACGTTGGGGGCGCCGCACACCTTGATGATGTCCGGTGCATGGCCGCCTCCGGCGCCTTCGGTATGGTAGGTATGAATGGCGCGCCCGCGAAACGCAGCGATGGTGTCCTCGACGAAGCCCGACTCGTTGAGGGTGTCGGTGTGGATGGCCACCTGAACGTCATGAGCCTCGGCGACCGACAAGCAATTGTCGATGGCGGCCGGGGTCGTGCCCCAGTCTTCGTGTAGCTTGAGGCCCATGCACCCGGCCTCGATCTGCTCGACCAATCCGCCGGGCAGGCTGGCGTTCCCTTTGGCGAGAAAGCCAAGATTGACCGGCAGGGCGTCGGCTGCCTCCAACATGCGCTCCGTATTCCAGGGTCCTGGCGTGCAGGTGGTTGCGTTGGTGCCGGCAGCGGGCCCCGTGCCGCCGCCGATCATCGTCGTGATTCCGGACATCAGCGCGTCGTCGACCTGCTGCGGACAAATGAAATGAATGTGCGAGTCGATGCCGCCTGCCGTGGCCAGGCACCCTTCGCCGGCGATGACCTCGGTGCCTGGACCGATCACGATGGTGACGCCCGGTTGGACGTCGGGATTGCCAGCTTTGCCGATACCGGATATGCGCCCATCCTTGATGCCAATGTCGGCCTTGACGATCCCCCAGTGGTCGATGATGACCGCGTTGGTAATGAGGGTGTCGGCAACGCTCGCGCCGAAGCGCTGGCTTTGCCCCATGCCGTCGCGGATCACCTTGCCGCCCCCGAATTTCACCTCTTCCCCGTAGATGGCGTGGTCGCGTTCGACCTCGACGACTAGGTCGGTATCGCCAAGCCGCACCCGGTCGCCGAGGGTGGGGCCATACATGTCGGCGTAGGCGCGCCGATCGATGCGTCTCACAAGGCCTCCTTGTCGAGCGGACCCATCACCTCGCCCCGGAATCCCTGCACGATACGGTCGCCAGCCAAGGCGCACAGCTCGACGGTCCGCGTTTGCCCGGGCTCGAAGCGCACGGCGGTCCCGGCAGGAATGTTCAGGCGAAAGCCGCGCGTTTTCGGCCGGTCGAAACGCAGGGCGGGATTCGTCTCGAAGAAGTGATAGTGCGAGCCAACCTGGATGGGGCGGTCGCCGGTATTGGCGACTTCCAGGGTGAAGGTAGCTCGACCCTCATTGAGGGTGATCTCGCCAGGCGCGGTGATGACTTCGCCGGGAACAGAATGCGAGGGTTGAATGGGCTGGTGAACAGTCACAAGTTTGGTGCCATCGGGAAACGTCGCTTCCACCTGAACCTCAGAAATCAGCTCGGCCACGCCCTCCATCACGTCATCGGCGCCGAGTAGCTGGGTTCCGTAGGTCATGAGGTCTGATACGCTTCGGCCATCCCGCGCGCCCTCGAGAATGGCCGCGGAGATGTACGCCACTGCTTCCGGATAGTTCAGTTT
>Ga0265342_10004979_pt1 | contig 10257 bp, 9 predicted proteins | sample 4CB327metaG_FD_203125 | JGI IMG/M metagenome (GOLD analysis project Ga0265342, IMG submission 203125) | Rhizosphere microbial communities from Carex aquatilis grown in University of Washington, Seatle, WA, United States - 4-CB3-27 metaG | ecosystem: Host-associated > Plants > Roots > Rhizosphere...
GCCTCCCTCATCGCCAACGCGGCCGCTCAGCAACGCCGCGTCTGATTCTCAAGGGCGTCTCCCCAGGTTGGTGCCGCGCGCGAGCGCGACCGGCAGAAATCTGCGGAAATCGTGCGCCGGCCCATCATCGATCGACTTCTTTTCTTCAATAGAGATGTCGGAGTGGCGCGCGCGGGGTCCGGGGCCTTGTTACCCCGGGCTTGGACCGCCCGCGATCACTGCGGCCGCAAGAGGAGAATGCCCATGGACCATACCTACGTCAGCACGATCGAACGAGACTCGCTCGCCCTCGTCGATTCGCTCGACCATGACCCGCTGATCGGCAGCATCATCCGTGGGGACGCCTCGCGCGAGGCCTACCTCGGGTTTCTCCGGTCGACGTACCACTACATCCGGTGGTCGGGACCGCTCTTGGCCGAGACCGCCGAGGGGATCCGACGCAGCGGGCGCGCGCCCTGGCTACTGGACATCATCGACGCCAAGACCCGCGAGGAATCGCCCCACGACGGGTGGGTACTCGACGACCTCAAGCAGTGCGGGGTGAACGTCGAGCTGGTGAAGGCGGCCGCGCCCCCCGTCGCCATCTCGGCGTACGTCGCCTGGAGCCGGAGCCTGGCCGAGGTGGGCTCGCCCGGTTACCTCGGCGCCGCCTATACCCTGGAGTTCATCTCGGCGTACCGGGCCAAGATGGCGGCCGGGAATCTGCGCGCGCGGGCCGCGATCCCGAACATCAAGCACGCGCTGTCATTCCTCGATGGCCACGGCGACGCCGACTCTGACCATATCGCCTCGCTGGGGGAGATCCTCGCGCGCGTCGAGGATCCACACGACCAGAGGACGATCACGCTGTCCGCGGGGCTGATGCGTGAGCTCTATCCGCTCTTCTTCCCGTGCGTCGTCGAAGAACTGCGCGCGACCGCGCGCGCCTAGCTGGTCGAGCCACGCGAAAGGGGATCCCCATGTCGACCTTCCAGTGCACGATTGCGCGGACGGCGCGAGAGATCAGGGACGCGCAGCGCGTGCGCTGGCGGGTGTATGGCGAGGAGGAGAAGCTGCTCCCCGCCTCCGCTGGCGTCGGCGGGATAGAGATCGACGCGCGCGACGACCGCGACGACACGATCCACTTCGTCGTCTACGCGGCAGGAGAGGCGGTCGGGACCGTGCGCCTGCTTCAGGCCGACGGGGCGGCGGCAGGGGATGGCGGCCGCCTCGGGCTCGAGCTCGAATCGAAGCTCGAGCTCGGGGGCTTGATCGCGCCCGGAGTCGTGCCCGCCGAGATCACGCGCTACTGCGTGCTCCGCCGCTATCGGTGTACCGGCGTGACGCGCGCTCTGCTCTCGGGCCTTCGCGACGAGAGCGAGCGGCGCGGGATCACCCACTGGGTTGCCGGCGCCAACATGGAGACCGATTTTGCCGAGGACGCCGCGCTTGCCTATCGCGTGGCCCATGACAAGGACCTGATCAGCCGTCACTTCCACGCCGAGGCGCATATCGCGCATCCCGGGCGTACGGCGCGTACGCGGCCCTGTTACACCGCGGAACAGCGGCTGCGCGCGCAGGGCGGCGATCGCGCAGGGCTCGAGCTACCGCGGGTCCTGTCGCTGTTCTCGCGCTGGATGGGCGCGCGATTCATCGGAGCCCCGGTCTACGACGCGTACTTCAACGTGTTCGCGCTGCCGCTGGTCGCCGCGCTAGGCGACATCGCGGCGCGACGAGGCGAGCCGCCGCGCCCGACGCGAGGCGAGAGCTGGGCCGCCGAACAGGATCGCCGGCAAGAGTAGGCTCGGGACGAGGGGGATCCACAAGAGGGCCTTCACCTGGTCGATCAGCCGCCGCGTCAGGGCGTCGGCGGCGCTGTCGGGCGTGGCGACGACGACGACCATGCCGGTGCCACCGACGGCCGCCAGCGCGGCTATCGATCGGGTGCGCGACACCGGATCCCGGTAGTCGTCGATGATGAGAGGCTGGCGGTGTGCCGGCAGCACGAACTGCTTACCTGGCGGGAGCGGCGCGCAGCCCAGGGTGCGGCAGATCTTGCGCGCGGTGAGGTCGTCGAGGATGGCGTCTTCCCCCTCCGCCAGCCCCGGCTCCGCCACGACGTTCACGGTGGCGGGCAACGCCATGTTCTTGTTGTCGCGGTCGCGCGACCCGAGCAGCGCGGTCAGGCAGTCGCCATTGCCGGCGCAGTTCATCTGCACCGCACCGAAGGTCGAGCGAACGTGCGCGGTCCCCAGAAGGACGCCGACGGGAAGATCGTGCTCGTCGAACAGCGGCGCGGAGAAGCCGAAGTGCAGGTACCGGTCGGTGGAGGAGTAGAAGGCGCGCGACACGTAGGCCTTCGGCGGCGTGCCGCGAGCTCTGCCGACCAGCTGCTCCCGGGTTCGAAAATAGTCGCGGTATGAAAAGTCGAGGTCCGGGTAGGTGATCGTCGGGCGCGGATAGCGCGCGCGCAAGGTTCCGTTCCATTCGAAGACGCTGAGGTTGTCGAAGCCGTTGCCCGGCTCGGCCAGGGCCGCCGGCGGCGTGTAGACCGAGGAGTAGTGGACCAGCTCGCGGACCGCGGGAACGACGGCCATCGCCTCGAGCCGCGCCGCGAACGAGCGCAGCTCGTTCATGACGCTGCCGGCCTGGAAGGCGACCGCCGACTCATCCTGGGTCCGGATGGTGCTTCGCACCTCGCGCAGCACCGAGAGCGGCATCAGCGCGACGCACAGGAGCAGCAGCAAGAGCGGGATCCCCAGGGTTGTAGCCAACCGATGGCGGCGAACCCACTTGCTGGCCCGGCGCATCGGAAGCTGGCGCTCTGCCTGAATCGGTCGGATGTCGCGCGCGCTCTCGAGGTCGTCCGCCAGCTCCGCCGCGGATGGGTAGCGCAGCTTGAGATCAGGCTGCATCGCTCGCCAGCGGATCTGGCCGAGTTGCCAATCCAGGCCGTGGATCCATCGGCGTGTCGGCGGTGGGCGCTTGCTCACCACCTGGGCCAGGAAGTCATCGCCGTCGCCGAAGGGGAGCTCCCCCGTGAGCAGCCAGTGCAGCATCACGCCCAGGCTGAAGACGTCGGAGGCGGCGGTCAGATCCTTGCGCTCGACCTGCTCGGGTGACATCCAGCCGGGTGTTCCGCCCTGGACGGTGCCCCGGTACGTCGACCCCGGCTTTCCGACCACGCGCGCCAGCCCAAAGTCACTGATGTGCGGCTCACCCTTGGAATCGAGCAGGATATTGGCGGGCTTGAGGTCGCAGTGCAGGACGAACTTTCCATGGGCGAATTGCACGGCGCGCGCGATCTTGATCATCAACGCAAGGGCCTGCCTCGGCTCGCGGTGGCGCTCGCGGTTGTCGCCGTCCGTGAGGGCGCCCCCCTCGAGCAGCTGCATGACCAGGTACGGCCGACCGTCGGCGGAGGTGCCGCTGGTGTTGATCTTCACGATGTGGTCGTGGACAAGACCGCTGGCCGTCCGGATCTCCTCCAGAAAGGCGGCGGCGCCGCCAGCCGCCTCGAGCACCTCCGCCTTCGGCACCTTGAGCGCGACGAGATCGCTCTGCTGGACGTGCTTGGCGATGTATACCGTGCCCATGCCGCCGGCGCCGAGCTTCATCAGCAGCTTGTATTGGCCGAGAAGCTCGCTGCATCTCGAGGTGCCAGTCATTCGGCCCCTAGCCTTCGGGCTTATCGCACAGGGCTCGGTAGATGAGCGCCATCTCGCGGTCGATCTCCTCTTGCGCACCGGGTTGGGACGGGTCGAGATCCAGCGTCTCGGCGACGGCGTCGCGCAGGAGATCCGTGAGACGCTCGCGTAGGCGGCAGGTGGCGGCCGCCAGCGCCGTCCGGGTCATCCCGAGCGAGCGCGCGATCGGCGCGAGGGCTTCGACGTCGACTTGCGGTCCCGGGAGGAAGCGCTTGAGGGCGTCGAACCGGGCCTTGTCGGCCGATTCCTCGCGCAGGCGCGCCAGCGCGTGCAACAAGGTGTCCCAGGAGAACGCCGACAGATAGAGATGCTCGGGGGTCTCGCCACCGGCGCGGTCAACCGCGATAGAATCGGTGACGGCACAGCCACGCTTGATGCTGTGCCACCGGTCCCAGTCGTTGAGCACGAAGTGACAGACGGCCGTGCGCAGCCATCCCCGGAAGTGGCCGCGGTCTGGGTGCAGGCGGGCGATATCGTCGCTCTCCAGTACGCGCGCGAAGAATTCCTGTTTCAGCTCCTCGGGCGTCAGATCCGGAGGATGCGGCCGGCTGCGGATCAACGCGATCACCGAGCTCTCGTAACGCCGGATGAGCTCGCCCAGCGCGGCCCTCGCCTCGGGCCCCGCCCCCTGGGCGAGAACGATCAGGCTCCACCTCGTAGGCGTTCGTGCGGATGTCTCCATACCCTCTATACAGATTCCGTCCGCGAAGATTACACCGACCGGTAAGAAAGTTTGTCCGGTGCGCGCGCGACGCATTTCGACGGGTCCTGACCGGAGGCGGGAGCGAGAACGGGACAGACCGTCGTCGCCGATCTTCGCGTTTACCTCGGCAACCACGTGAACTCCTGAGCTATGCGGCGACCGCGGCCCCTACCGGTAAACTTCGTGATGATCCTAAGCTCCCGTACTTTCGATAGTTTTCTCTTCTTGGCTGAGTTGAGGTGCTAGCGGTTAACAGCCATGGGGGTTCGAGTCCCCCTCCTCGCACAGGTAACTAGGCCATTTTCTTCGTTTCACGGTCCCAAAGTTCCAGGACCGTTTCTTCGTTTTCGGCCGCGTAAACTCTGACGCGTTGCGAGTTACCGCGGTTACTGTCTTTGTCTTGGCGCGGAGCGCCCCGCGCGTTCGGCGTGATGCTGCCGTGGCCACGGTCGCGGGCGCGACATAGTGGCGCGCGGTCACGACGAACGTCGTGTGACCCAGGTTGGCAGCCACCGCGTGGCCGGTGATCCCGGCATCGGTAGCGAGGGTCGCGTGCAGGCCCCGCATCGAATGCGCGACGACGATCGGGACGTTTGCTTCCAGGCACAGGGCCTTGACCCTGCGAAGGAGCGAATCCCGACGGCTCTTGTAGTTGTTCAGGGTCTTGCGGCGCCGCTGAGACTCGAACGCGAACAGGAATGCGTTCGGATCCTTGCCTTGCGCGAGAGCTACCAGGTGCGGTTGCAGCTCCTCGTCGACCTCGATCCGGCGGGTGGCCGCCTCGGTCTTACCGCCTTCGGCGGCGACCCAGAGCAGCGCCCCCCCATCGTCGAGATCGCGCACCTTGAGCGTGACGGCTTCACCCGGACGTATCCCGGTGAGGATCATCGTGACGGCGGCGAGCGCGAGAGGATCGCCCGCAGCGAGCGACGCGCGGATGAAGACGCGGGTCTCATCCTTGCGGAGCATCGCCTTGCCTCGCTTCTTCTTGCCCATCGGCATCGGTAGCGGCGGTGCCCGTCGAAGCACCCCAGCCCCGATCGCCCACTTCGTGAGTCCGTCGAGGGCCGAGCGGATCCCGTACTGTGAATTGGATGATTGGGAGGCAACGTGTTCGTCCCAGGCCTTCGCCGAGGGGAACACTTCGATCGGGATTCTCGTGCGCGTCCCGATCACGCTGTGAAGGCGGTGGCGCAACGTTTCGATCGTCGAAGCCTTCGCGGTCGAGGAGCGCACGCTGCACGGCACTCTCGACCAGCGCCTGCAGCTGGTCGGTGGTGACGGTGATAGCTGCGCCGGAGGACATGGGTGTGGCTCTTGTGGACGAAACGGGTACCGGTAGCGTCGGCTGACGCGCGGACGTGTCCGCGTCTGACCTGCTAGCTGTGGCGAGCTGATCGTTTCGTGCTGCCGCGACGCATGCGCCGCCCGATACCGTGAGCGGAGCTCGAGCTGACGCTCCGGAGGTCCAGGGCGCCGGTCTTCATCCCGCGGTTCACAAGCTCGCGCAGTTGTTTCCGGACAGCATCGAGGAAGCTCTCGAGTGAGACCTCGCCATCATGAATTCTGCGGAGCGTTGCCTCCCAGAGAGCCGTCATGTCGGGCTGGGTGGCGACGTCGGGCAGCGCGCGAATCAAGGCGCGGCCTGTCGAGGTCGACGTGATCTGACGCCTGGTCTCCTTGATGTATCGCCGATCGAACAGCAGCTGGCCATTGACAAGGTACCGCTCGTGCTCGAAGCACACCGAGTCGCCAGCAACGGCGACCACCTCTTTCAAAAGATGGACGGAAGATGGCAAGTACCGTCGCTCGGCGATGAGCCAGCGCACGGGCTCGGGGCGACCAGGGAAACGATCGAGCCGCGTTCGATGGGCCCCGCCGGCCGCAAGAGATAGACACCCCGGGGCAGGCTCGAGGTGAGATTGCAGGTGACGCGCGAGCAGATTGCGCGGCATGCCGCGGCGTCGGCGGTCGTTGTCATCGTCGCAACCAAGAGCATTCGGGCCAGCCTGCCCCAGAGCGACTGAGAGCTGCGCCCGCGGAGGTGGCGCGGACGCGGACACAATGGCGCGTCTGACGGATAGGTATTCACGCCTGCTTCTTCGGCGCGACCAGTGAAAGCGTGAACTCGGTCGAGTGTCGATAGGTGAGGAATCAGACATTTGGTGACGACTTGTAGCCGGCGGGCTGAGTCAGCCAGCGCGAGCTGCGCGGTTGCCTGCGCGGGGGGAACGACGGCGACGACGTGCCGGTCGATCGAGCTCGGCATCACGCGCTAGCAACTCCACGACATACGGAATCACGGTCGCCCGCGCTGCGCGATGATGTCGGCGAGGCGCAGCCAGAACAGGTCGGGCCGAGTATCGACTGCGGACCTGCCGATGCGCCGCTCGAGAAAGCGACGGGCGGTCTGCAGCTTACGGATCACGCGTTCGGTAGAAGCTACGCAGAGCAGACCGGGAGCTTGTACCGCGCCATGTCCGAGCGTTTGTCGACTGGTTGGTCGCGCGTGCGCCGGCTGCCCTGCTCCCGTCCGCTTCATCGAAGGGCAACGCTCTTACTCGCGGGCGCGATCGGACCGGAAATGACGATCGACAATGCGATTTCCCGGACCCGAGAGGTCGACGGCCGTCAAAGACGCAAAATATCCGAACACCCGCGGCTTCGTCGCGACAGATCCAGGACATGAAGCCAGAATCCGTGACCGGACTCGTCATGACGGCTGTCGCTTTGCTATTGACTGCCGTTCCGCGCGCTGAAGCGGCGTCGCTGCAACAGGTTAGCAATTGGGCGGGACCTGGCCTCCCCGCGGACGTGACGATGTTTGTCTACGTCCCGGACAAGGTGGCGTCGAACCCGCCCATTCTGACGCTCATTCACTACTGTGGCGGTACTGCGGCGGCAGTTTTTGGTCAGGCGCAGGGGGGCGGCATCGTCAGCGCGTCTGATCAGTATGGGTTCATCATCGTCGTGCCCAGCAGCGCGCGATGCTGGGATGTCGAGTCGAACAAGGCGTGGACGCGGAGTGGCGGCGGCGACAGCGATGCCATTAAACAGATGGTCACTTACGCAATCGGCAAGTACAGCGCGAACCCCAACCGCGTCTACGCGACTGGAGACTCGTCCGGCGGCATGATGACCGAGTTGTTGCTGGCGCTCTATCCTGACATCTTCAAGGCCGGCTCCGCTTTCGCGGGTATGCCCGCAGGGTGTCGAGGCTCCAACGAATCCAGCACCAGCTCCGGGTACAGCCTCGCGTGCGCCGGTGGCAATGTGACGCACACCGCTCCCGAGTGGGGGAACATCGCTCGTAACATGGACCCGGGTTACGTGGGCCACCGTCCGCGCGTCCAGATGTTCCACGGCGACGCCGACATGACGATCAACTACAAGAACTTCACCGAAGCGGAAAAGGAGTGGACGGACGTACTCGGCCTCGCTTCGAACCCGACGTCGACGACCATGAACGTGAAGCTCGGCAACCATCAGGCGACCCGGCAGCAATGGCTCAACGCATGCGGCTATCTGGTGCTCGACGGGTTCACGTCGATCGGTGGCGATCACGGCCCGTCGGACGCGTTGTTCCTCGCTCAATACGTCATCCCGTTCCTCGGATTGGACAAGGTTGGGGCCGTCGATCCCGAGATCGCGCAGTGCGGGAGCGGTGGAAACGGCGGGACCGGGGGAGGCTCGGGCGCGGGCGGCGCCGCAGGCGTCGGGGGACGCGCTGGCGCCGGTGGCGCTGGCAGCGGAGGCGCGGGTGCCGCGGGCACTGGCGGAACAACAGGCACTGCAGGAATCTCGGGAGCGGGCGGTGCCTCAGGTGCGGGTGGGGCGACAGGTTCCAGCGTCGGCGGCAGCGAGGGGGGCACCGGTGGCGCCGGCGGGGCCGGGCCGAGTGGACAAGGGGGCGGAGTCGGAGCTGCAAACAGCGAAGGGGCGGGCGGATGCAGCTGCGCGGTCGGCGCCTCCAACCAGAGCGATGTCACGGCACTCGCCGTCCTCGTTCTCGGATTCGCGGCGATCACGTTCGCTCGACCGCGTGGACGAAGGCCGACCGGCGACGGCGGCCCGAGCCGATGACCATCGTTCAATCCGCTACGCTGCTCGGGGCGATCTGCTTCCTTGGATGCTCTCCGAGTGGCTCGACGCAAGACGCGTCGTCTGGGACCGGCGCGTCGGGCGGGCGCGCAGGGCAAGGAGGAGGTCAGGGCGCGGGCGGGAAAGCGTTCACTACGAGATGCAAGGGGTTCGAGACGATCGACGCGCAGACGTACGCTTCCTGGGGGATTGACTATCTCAAGTACGACCACTGCGCGGCCACGGGCCTGGGCGGATTTGCGACTATGCGCGACGCGCTGAAGGCGGCGGGTCGACCGATCTTCTACAGCATCAATCCCGGCGACGGGACCGGTTGTCCGCCAAACACTTGCTCGATTAACCTGCTCACGATCGCCAACATGTGGCGCATCGGGTTCGACATCAACGCCAGTTGGTCGTCCATGATTGGTCTCGTCGATCAAGACGCCAACCTTTTTTCGTATGCGGGTCCGGGCCACTGGAACGATCCCGACATGATGGAGGTCGGCAACGGCCTGAACGACACGGAAGGTCGGACGCACTTAAACGGATCTTACACCGCCTCGTCCGTGGCAAGCCGACGGTGTCGTGATGCTGCGGGTGACGGGCACGCCCTGAGATCGCTTTCCCGCCGGTATCGGGATCAAGTCCTGACATCACGTCCGGGACGCTTCGAACGTCAAGACGTTCTCCAGAAGGCTGGCGCGTTCCTGTTGCATCCCAGCGCTGTCAAGCTCACTGGCCGAGCATCATGATGACGAGTGCTCGCCTGGCACGACCGAACTATGTATGCGCCGGCATCTCCATGGACGACGAGATCAGGGAATGATCACGTTCGTGATGCATTCGAACGTGGTCTCGATGTGAAACGTGGAGTCGCAGCAGTGCCGGTCGGCGTAGAACACATCCATCTGGTAATCTTTTCCTGGCGTGATGCTGAGCTCGCTTGCCTTGCTGTCGAGATCGACGCTGCCCGTTTCGGCGATGTGGATGCCGCCGAGATTGATCGCTAGATGGCCGTTGATGAAGACGAACACGTCATCGTCACCGCGGAAGTTGAAGATCTCGCCGCCCCGGTAAGGAAAGGTGAAATGCATCTCGGCCGTGAAGTCGTGGTTGTGGTCAGCGTAGGGGTCGGGCCAGCCCATCATGTCGATGGGGAAAAAGGCGTCGTTGTCATAGACGAACACGCCGGGGCGCGCGGGGTCCACCGTGAGCAGCAGTGAGACGCCGATGTGGATGTTGATGCCGTCTACGTCCCGATACCACTGATCGAAATTATCCTTGCCGGTGGTCGTGGGAGTGCCGGTTGGGCCCCCCGCATATACGGGTTTGGAGTCGGCGCCCAATGTGCCGGCGACGATTCCACGATCGTCAGTCACCGCTTGCTCGAAGTCAGGGTGTTTCGGCTTTCCGTTCTGTTCACCTCCGCGAAAGTCACGCACCGCTACGCTCAACTCGTGCGCGCAATCCGCGTCGGGCGACGAAGGGACTGCGTCGTATACCTGACGGCGGGCGTCGCCCGACGGCCCACCGCGGTTTCCTCCGCCGGACTCGCTGGCGGCTCCGTCCTGTTCGGGGCGGCCCCCCCGGCCGCCATTCTGGTCTGCTCTGACGCCTGCGCAGCCAACGCAGAAGGACGCCGCGCCGAATAAGGCCGCGGCTGCGACCATCCACCAAGAAAAGGGAAGCTTCTTCATGTCCGTCTGCTCACTTCACCGCGTGAAGATGGCCCTTGGGAATGAGGAGATCAGGGGCAGGCCAGCGGCGCACCCGTGACCCAGGTCG
>Ga0265342_10004983_pt1 | contig 10252 bp, 13 predicted proteins | sample 4CB327metaG_FD_203125 | JGI IMG/M metagenome (GOLD analysis project Ga0265342, IMG submission 203125) | Rhizosphere microbial communities from Carex aquatilis grown in University of Washington, Seatle, WA, United States - 4-CB3-27 metaG | ecosystem: Host-associated > Plants > Roots >...
GGTCGCGCGCGAGACCGGCAGGCCGGTGACGGTCGCCGACGTCCGGCCGCACGCGGTCGCGGCGCTCGCGGAGGTCTTCGGCCTCGCGTTCGACGAGCTGCCCACCGACGGCGGCATCGGCTTGTGGACGCAGCCCGTCAACGCGGAGCTGGCGAAGCGGTGAGCAAGAGCGAAGCGCGCCACATCTAGAGCAACTCGGCGAAGCGACGGAAGGCGTCATCCGTGCGCTTCAACTCACCGGTCGCAAGCCGGTCGAGCAGCAGGCCGCGAACAACGGCGATCATCAGCGTCGCGGTCGCGGTGTCGACGCGCGGGCGCCAGCTCTCCTCGATGAAGGCGAGCCAGTCGCGCACCATCGGGCCTGCGTCACCGCGTCCCACGGCATCCACGTACACCTCGAAGAAGAGCCGAAGGAACGGTTGCCGCTCGGGTGCGCTGATCCAGCGCCAGATGTCGTCCAGCGTCGCGGTGTGGGTCGCCATCAACGCGGCCTCCCGCCGGCGGATCTCGCCGAGCACTTCCGCGACGAGGTTTTCCTTGCTCTCGAAGTCGTAGAGGAGCATCCGCGGACTCGTGCCGAGCGCCTTGGCGAGCGGCCGGAGGCTGAGGCCGGCCAGCCCGTGCTCGAGCACATACGCCGCAGCCTTGGCGAGCGTGACGGAGCGGCGGTTGACATCGAGAGGGCGGGCCATTATTGATACGGTCGTTTCATAAACTAGCGGGGGGCCCGGATGAACACGAAGGCGATCGTCAGGATGGACGCGATCTTCGAGGCCGTGCTCGGCCTCGTACTCCTTGGAGGTGTTGCTTCGGGCCGCCTCGGCGCGGGCGACTTCCCCGCCCCGGTCGGACGGGCGGCCGTCGTCGCGGCCGGGCTTGCGCTCCTCGCGGTCGCCGCGGTCCTTTGGCGCGGAGCAGTACCCCTCTTCGCCCTCGCCGCCGGGAACGTCGCGACGGCATTCGCCGTTGTGGTCTGGCTCGTCGTGGCCGCGGGCTTCTCGAGCGCCGGCGCGTTACTCCTGGCCGCGACGGCGGCCGCACTCGTGTGCCTGGCAGCGGTTCAGCTCAGCGCCGCGAGGCGCTAGAGGCGCCGCCGCAGCCCGTCGAGGATTACCTCGGGATGGCGGCCGGCCGCCGGGACGAGCTCGAGCACGTCGAGGGCGGTGACGTCGCGACGCAGGACTCCCGCGCGCTGGGCGCGCCAGACCAGCCGCCCCACCGCGACTTCCAGCGCCGCCACCTCCTCGCTCTCGAGGCAGCTGTCGAACCGCTCGACGAGCGCACGGTTGCGCGCGTACGTCTCGGCGGCGAAGCGGAAGAAGCGGTCGAAGGCCGGGCCTGGGTCCGCCGCCTCGACCGCGGCCTCGGCCTGGCGCGTCAGCTCGCGGATCCGCTCGAGCACGACCTCGGTCAGCAACGCCTCCTTGGTCGGGAAGCGGCGGAAGACCGTTCCGTGGCCGACCCCGGCTCGTCGAGCGATCTCGTCGACGCTCACGTCGGCGCCGCCCTCGGCGAAGCACTCCGACGCCGCCTCGAGCAGCCGGTCGAGGTTGCGCCGCGCGTCTGCGCGCAGGGTCTTCACGCCACCTCCACCGTAGCCGCCTCGGCCTCGATCCCCTCGACGTGACGGCGCCGCAGCAGCGCGAGGAGCGCGACGAGGCCGGCAAGGATGAAGATGGCGCCACCGGCAAAGGCGACGTGGAAGCCTTCGACGAGCGCCGCCGACTTCGAGACGCCGTGGTCGCCGGTCGTCGCGCTGGCCGCGAACGTGGAGAGGATCGCGAGCCCGAGCGCACCGCCGACCTGCTGCGACGTGTTGAAGAGGCCGGACGCGAGCCCCTGGTCCTCGTCCTCGAGGCCGGTCGTCGCGACGAGTGTGAGCGGCAGGAAGACGCAGCCGAGCCCGAGCGACGTGACGACGAGCGACGGGAGAACGTCCGCGGTGTACGAGCCGTGGACCGGCAGCCGCGTCAGCAGCAGCATGCCGACGCTCGTGACGATCAGCCCGCCGACGGCGATCGGACGTACGCCGATCCTCGGCGCGAAGTTCGACGCGAAGCCCGCCGAGAGGATGATCCCGGCCGTGAACGGCAGGAAGGCGAGGCCGGCCTTGAGCGGCCCGAAGCCGAGCACGCGCTGGATGTACAGCGAGTTGAAGAAGAACATCGCGAACAGGCCGGACGCGACGAGGAACATGACGACGTTCGCGGTGGTCAGCGAGCGCGTGCGGAAGATCGAGAGGCGGACGAGCGGTGCTGTCGCGCGGAGCTCGATGAAGACGAAGCCGACGAGCAGCGCCGCGGCGACCACGAACGTGCCGATCGCCTGCGGGGAGCCCCAGCCGTCGCGCTGCGCCGTCACGATCGCGTAGACGAGCGTCATCAGGCCCCCGGTCACGCTGACCGCGCCTGCGATGTCGAAGCTCCGGTGCGCGGCTTCGTCCTTCGACTCCGGCACGAGGCGCAGCGAGAACAGGAACACGGCCACGCCGACGGGGACGTTGATGAAGAAGATCCACGGCCACGACAGCGTCTGTGTCAGCGCGCCGCCGAGCACGAGGCCGACGGCGCTGCCGCCGATCGCGATCGCGGCCCAGACGCCGAGCGCCTTCGCGCGGTCGGCGCCTTCCTTGAAGGTGGTCGAGATGATCGCGAGCGCCGCCGGCGAGATGAATGCGGCACCGAGTCCCTGTAGTGCGCGCGAGCCGATCAGCATCCCGGAGTTGACGGCGAGGCCGTCGAGCAGGGACGCGAGCGTGAAGACGACGAGCCCGCCGAGGAAGAGCCGCTTGCGGCCGAGAAGGTCGCCGGCCCGTCCGCCGAGCAGCAGGAAGCCGCCGAAGACGAGGGTGTACGCGTTGACGATCCACTGGAGATTCGCCTCGGAGAGCCCGAGGTCGTTCTGGATCGAGGGAAGCGCGACGTTCACGACGGTCGCGTCCAGGACGACCATGAACTGCGCGAAGCAGATGAGGACGAGGATCACCCAGGGGTTCGTGCTATGGCGCATAAGCTCTCCCGGTGGTAAGCGGACTAGTCAGTCCGCTTAGGGTAGCTGCCGCCGCCCGGGCTCCGCAAACTAGACTGAATCGCAGTGGAGACCTCGCTTCCCGTCGCCGAGCGCCCGCGCCGCCCGGAGTGGATGAAGGTCCGGGCGCCCTCGAGGGACGGCCGCTATTTCGACGTGCAGAAGCTCGTGCACGGGCTCTCGCTGAACACGATCTGCGAGGAGGCCCGCTGCCCGAACATCTCCGAGTGCTGGGGCCGCGGCACGGCCACCTTCCAGATCCTCGGCGAGACCTGCACCCGCGCCTGCCGCTACTGCTACGTCAACTCCGGCAAGCCCGAGGCGCCGCCCGACCAGCTCGAGCCGCTCCGCGTCGCCCAGGCGGCCGCGCAGATGGAGCTCAAGCACGTCGTCGTCACCTCCGTCGACCGCGACGACGTCCCCGACCGCGGCTCCGGCCACTACGCGGCCACGATCCGCGCGCTCAAGGCAAAGCTGCCGGACGCGACCGTCGAGGTGCTCACACCCGATTTCCTCGGCGTCGAGGAGGAGGCGCTCCGCACCGTGCTCGCCGCCCGCCCGGAGGTCTTCAGCCACAACATCGAGACCGTGCGCCGCCTGCACGCGCGCATGCGCGGCGCGAAGGCGAGCTACGACAAGGCGCTGTGGCTGCTCGCACGGGCGAAGGAGCTCGCGGACTACGACGTGATGACGAAGTCGGGCATCATGGTCGGCCTCGGCGAGACGAACGAGGAGGTCGTCGAGACGCTGCGCGACCTGCGCGCGCACGGCGTCGACGTCGTCACGATCGGCCAGTACCTGCAGCCGAGCGCGAAGCACGCCGCGATCGACCGGTGGGTGCATCCGGACGAGTTCCGCCGGCTGCGCGAGCAGGGCGAGGCGCTCGGCTTCGGCTCCGTCTTCGCCGGCCCGCTCGTCCGCTCGAGCTACCGCGCCGACGAGCAGCGGCACGCCGCCGCGACGGGCAGCGGCGCCGTCGCGTACTGAGGAGCTACGGTTCTGTCATGCGCAGAGCCGTCGCCGCTCTCGCAGCCGTCCTAGGCCTGGCCGCCGGCGTTCCGGCCCCGGCTATGTCGAACGCTCGCCCGGTGAAGGCGACGCTGACGCTCGGCGCCGATCCGCTCCAGTGCGGGCGGCCACGAGGCTCCGTCGTCGTCACCTTCCCGGCCGCCGTGACGCTGCCGCGGACGATCGCCGCCGCTGCGGGGCCGGGCGGCGGCACGGGTCGCACTGAGCGGCCGCGACGTGACCGTGACCGCGCCGCTCGTGCAGGGAATCACGTGCATGTCGATCACCCTCGGCCGGCGCGTACATGGTGACCGTGCGCCACGGTACGCAGAAGTACCGCACGAAGCTGACGACCAGCGTCTAGTAACCCTGGTGCCAGGCACGGTGCCTGGAGGCGACCGGATGTTCGTCCGCGAGCGCCCCAACCGGCTCTGGGTCACCGACATCACCGAGCACCCGACCCGCGAGGGCAAGGTCTACTGCGCGGTCGTGCTCGACGCGTTCAGCCGTCGTGTGGTTGGCTGGTCGATCAGCCACAACCCGACCGCAGCTCTCATGAGCCCCCTTGCCGGCAACACGACCGCCCGAACAGGCCGCAGCCCCCTCCTCACAGCACCTAGCCCCGGCCGCCGAACCTCGACCAACCACACCCCGCACGCCGCCAGCTCAGTCCACCTCTCGAACCCCCGCACCATGCGCCCGCATCCCCGCCATCACCCCGAACTAGTGCGCTCCCGTGGTTCCTGACCACCCTCTCTCAGACAGCTCCATCGTCCGACGTAGAGAGAGGGTGGTCAAGAAACCGAAGCCGCAGGCGAAGGAAGCGGGAGCGCACCGCAAACCCGCATCACCAGCGGGAACGCGGGGGCACCGACCCTCAGCCACCAACTGGCAAGCGGGCTGGCACCCGCTGCCATGCTGCTTGCCAGCACGATCGCCAGCGCTACGAGATCTCTAGTCCCCCGAACGGCGGACAGACTGGCGACGCACTTGCCGAATCGCCTTCCGGTAGGCACCGCGTCGCCACCAGACATCGGCGTCCTTTGCCGCGCGAAGCCCCGCGAGGTCTTCTGGGCCGCCTCGTCGCCCCAGGGCCTGTGCCGCGACGTAACGTAGCTGCCAGTGCTCATCCTCGAGACCCCGCGCGGCGAGCCTGTGCACCGTATCTTGATCGGCGCTTTCGAGCGCGGCCTCAAGCGAGGCTGCCCGGACGAACGGAACCGGATCTAACTCCGACAGTTCGACAAGACGGCTGAGAGCTGCGCCGGCCTTCATCTCTCCGAGTGCTACTGCTGCCGAGGCTCGCACGTACGGATTGCCGGCCTCAAGACACCGAGTCAGCTCCGGCGCGGCGGACGTTGCCCGAAGCGACCCGAGGTACTTTGCGGCCGTCGGCGCGAGTGCATCATCCGAGAGCGCATCGACCAACGTGACGACGTCGCCGCTCTTGCCCGCCGCACGCACGCGGACGAACGCATCCTTATCGGGAGAGTCGCCAAGCGGAGGTCGAGACGTCGACATCATCCCCCCTTCCATACGTTCCGGATCCCGACGAGCACCTGGACCGCGACCTTAAGCAACGCCGGCTGCAACCCCCTGAAAGATGCATCGGCGGCGTTGAATCCAGCGAGGAAGTTCTTGCCGATCTGGCTGGGGCCGCCCAGCCGCTGAACGAGGATCGTCCCGGCCGCTACCCGCGGCGCAGCTGCCACGGCAGCGCGTGCCGCAGCACCAGTAAGTTCGGCGCCCACAGCCGGAGCCGCCAAGAGACCAATCACAGCGGCAGGCCCGAGTACGGCCGTCCAGGTCGGGCCTTCGTGGGCACACATCTTGCGTGAATAAGGGCACGGGGTTGCCGGGACGCCGCCAGCCTTACCGCTCAAGTCGTATCCGTTGATTGGGTCTTGGCCGGCGTAGTCGTAGGCAGTTCTCTTGATTCGTAGCTGTGGGGCTCCGGTTCGGGTTCGCCGCCGGGGCAGTTCGCGGTCGAGTCGCCGTTGATGACCCGCGGTGCTACCGCACCGCGCTCGTCGTTGACTAGGGGATGAGCTGGAAGGCATCGATGTGCCTGGGACGGACGACGGTGAAGTGGCGTCGGTCGAGGGTGGCGATCGTTGTTGCGCCGAGTCGTTCGGCGGTGGCGATCACCGCAGCGTCGACGCTGCCGAGACGGAGGTCCGCGTAGATCTCGACCAGCTCCGCGATTCGGCCGAGGTCGGCTGGCTCGAAGGGCTCGAAGGCAAGCGAGCTCGCTTCCAGCTCGCGGAGCAGACGCGCCTCGACAGCCGTACCGGCGATCCTGCCGACCAGATAGGCCGACTCACCGACAACGAGCTGCGGAACGACCAGCGCTTCTGTGGCGGTCTCGAAGAAGGCCACACAACGGTCGTGATCCGGATCGGTGCGGATCGCGGCAGCAACAAGCGGACCGGAATCGACGACGACTACGGCGGGAATCCGGGGTCTTCGCCGTCTTCGAGCTGCCGCTCCGCCTCGGCGACGCTCGGTGCGCCAGGGAGGGCATCGCCGATGCCGATGAACGGAAGGGAGCGCCTACGACCTGCGGGGACGTGCTGGCGGAGCAGGTCGGCGGCGAGGTCCTCGGCCGAGGTGCCGCGCTCGGCGGCCTCGGAGGCGAGCCGCTCGGCGACGTCGTCAGGGATGGTGACGCGCAGCTCGGTCATGCCGTGAAGGGTAGCCCGCTGGGCGGATCTCAGCCGGCACGGAGACCGAGCTGTCGTTCGAGGCGCTCCAGTCGAGCGGCTTCCTCGGCGAGCCAGGCGGAGGGCGCGGCTGTCGGTGCGGGAACGGCGGTGAGACGGAGCGCTTGTTCCTGGCGTTCGCAGATCGGGTCGTTGCGGTAGAGGCCGAGGATCGCTTCGTGCATCGGCTCATCGGCGACGCGGAGGTAGTGGCGTTCGTGCATCCGCCGTGGTGCCCAGCCCATGATCCGCTCGATCACTCTGGTACGAACGCCTTGCTCGTACATGACCGTTGCTACCGTCCGCCGGAAAGCGTGTGAAGGCGACTCGACTTCCACGACGGCGCGATCGACCAGCTCGCGCACCGTCCGGCCGAGGGTGCCGGCGGCTAGTCGCTGCCCGTTCACCGCACCGAGCACGTGCTCGGTGCGAGGACGTGCTCGTTGCTGCTGCTCACGGAGAACCTCGTTGAGGGCGGGGTGCAAAGGGACGAGCCGGAACTTGCCGCCCTTGCCGGTCAGCCGGATCTGCCAACGCTCGAAGTCGACCTGCTCCCAGCGGAGGCCGGCAACCTCGCCGAGCCGAAGTCCGGCGAACGCGAACAGGAAGAACGCGACCTCTTCACGCTCGCTGCGGACCGAGGCGTGAATCGCCTTCAGCTGGCCGCTGCTGTAGGTCGCCGGCTCGATGTCCGGCAGCCACGGCAACCGAACATCCGCGGTCGGATCTCGTTCGACGAGGTCGTGGCGGACGCCGTACCGGTACGCCGCTCTGACGTAGGCGAGATGCCGGCGAACCGTGGAGACGGCGCCGCGCTCGAGCAGCTCGTCGAAGTACTCCTCGCACTGGAGAAGGCTCAGCTCTGGCGCTTCGATGGAATGGTCGTCGAGCCAGCGCTGCGCCGCACGGAGTGCGTGCGTTGTCGCCTTGATCGTCAGCGCTGAGGAGCGGCGACGTCGCTGCGCGGCCAGATAGGCCTCGAAGATCGCATCCAAGACAAGGTCCTCCTCGAAGAGATCTGCGCTGCGTTCAGAACGGCCGCGTCAGCGCCCAGCCGACACCATGCAGGGACAACATGAACAGGCCCCGCGGAGCGCCGGCCCGAACGAGAGCGCGCCGGACACGCGACACGCTCGTATTGACCGCGTTGGTACGCGTTCCGGGCACCCTTCGCCACACGGTCGCGAGCAGCAAGTCGCGTGCGAACACCCGGAACGGATCGACGGCCATCACCGCCAGCAGCCGATGATGCAGCGGTGTCAGCTCGAACTCGACCTCGCCATACCACTGCCGCCGTGCCAGCGAGTCGATGCGGAGTTCGCCGACCTTCACCTCGCCCTCGCGCGGCCCCACAAGCTGCAGCGGAGGGACTGCGCCCACAGCCGCGGTCAGCGCCCTCCGCGCGAGCCTCGCAGCCTCCTCGACGCGCAGCCAACCCTCGTCGGCCTGGTCGCCCGTCTCGATCACCTGGGCGACCTCGCCGAGCATCTCGTCCAGCCTGCCGCGCAACAGATGCAGCTCCCCGAGCACCAGCCGCTCCCGCGGATAGGTGTCCGGCACCCGGACACGCTCCAACCTCGGACTCACCTCCACGACCTCTTCCGTCGTTGATGGAACCCCGCGCACGCGCGCCGGGGCTGTGGATCACCTGGGCCGACCACAGCCCCGACGCGCGACCGCAGAACATGCCCGCGATCACTCCGTGGCGGCTGACCACCGACTGCCCACGGACTGCCCATGCCTGCGATCAGGGCGAGAAAGCATGACCAGGCGCCTGACTCGGGCCTGACTTCAGCCTGACCTAGCGCTACCGGCGGCACCGGGGCTATCGGGGCTATCGGCGGCTGCCTGGGATTGCAGAGTTCCTGCAGCAGGTGCGGCGGGCCCAGCTCAACCCAGCCAGATCCTGGTGTCGGACCGGGCTCGCAGCCGAGCCGTGGCCGCCGCACACGCACGCTCGGTTGTCAAAGACCCGGCCCCGCCACATCGACAGAGAACCCGCCACCAGGCAGGCGCCTCCGCTCACGGGCAACGAGGCAATTAGCCCAGAGTAGGACCGATCACGCCGACCAGCAACACGCCTGCCCAAAGAAGACCCGCGGCCCCCTCACCACCATCCAGCCCTGGCCGCCGAACCTCGACTAACCACACCCCGCACGCCGCCAGCTCAGTCCACCTCTCGAACCCCCGCACGATGCGCCTGCGTTCCCGCCATCACCCAGAACTAGTGCGCTCCCGTGGTTCCTGGCCACCCTCTCTCAGACAGCTCCATCGTCTGACGTAGAGAGAGGGTGGCCAGGAAACCGAAGCCGCAGGCGAAGGAAACGGGAGCGCACCGCAAACCGGCACCAGTAAGCGGGAAGGCGGGCGCACCACCAGCAGCCGGCTACTGGCATCCGACATGACAACCGATGCCATACCGCTTGCCAGCACGAATGCCATTACGCCAACGAGGAGTCTAACCGGCCGGGTGCGGTTAGCCCGATTCAGACCGGCGATGACCTGATCGACCGAATCGCCTGACGGTAGACCCTACGCCTGTACCAAATCTCCCGAGACATCGCGCACTCAAGCGGTTCAACCGCTGCGGACGCCTTCAAGCGTCCGAGAGTTCTTGCGGCGAGCCGCCGGACACGCCGATCTGGCTCCTGAAGCAGACGAGAAAGCGGCTCGGTCACCGAGACAGCACCGATCTCGCCTAGGGCAACGATAGCCCAGGAACGGACCAGAAACGGTTCATCCCTCATCGCGATTTCGGCAATCCGCGGTATCGCGTCCGCAGCCTGAATCCCCGCTAGAGCTCGAATGGCCGCGACCCGAACGCCAGCCTCGTTGGCATCCAGCAGCGGCAGGAGCGGCTCGACGGCTCGGGAGTCACGGAGGTCTCCGAGGAACTTCGCGGCTCCGTACCGCAGCTCGGGATCACGCAGCGCCGCGATGAGGTAGTCGACGTCTCTTGAATTGCGAGCGGCGAAGAGCTTCCGCGTCAGCTCGTCATGTTCAGCCTGTTGGTCGCGTGCCATCGCTAACCCCTCGCAAGACGAGTTACCACCTTCTTGAGCGCCTTCTTCGCCGAAGCTCCGAGCGTTGGGAGTCCGAGGCGGTTCAGAGCACCGTTGATGGCACCGATTGCGCGAGTGATGTTCTGGACGACCGCAGGGGCATCTGCTGGGAGGTTCTCGCGGAGGCTCACCGTAACGCCTCGGGTTGGATGGCGCATTAGTCCGTGGCTCCCGCTCTCTTGCCCCAGAGCCCGCATGACGAATCCGGGCGCGTTCGGGCTCTGATTTCGGCTCATCCGAAGGACGAGGACAAAAGAGAGCACGAAGACCAGCAAGACAGCTCCGGCAAGCCAACTCCACCGACGCACCTGCTGGAGCCCGACGACAGTCGGAGCGCCCGCCGCCTGGCTGCCGCGTGTGTCGGATCGTTGCCGACTGTAAAGGCTCATCCACGACCGAGACTCCTCTCGTCATCACCCGCTGTCAACTAATGACACCGAAGATGAGGGGAAC
>Ga0265342_10004985_pt1 | contig 10250 bp, 6 predicted proteins | sample 4CB327metaG_FD_203125 | JGI IMG/M metagenome (GOLD analysis project Ga0265342, IMG submission 203125) | Rhizosphere microbial communities from Carex aquatilis grown in University of Washington, Seatle, WA, United States - 4-CB3-27 metaG | ecosystem: Host-associated > Plants > Roots > Rhizosphere...
CACGGGCCAACCATTGTGGCCTGCCGGATGCGCAGGCCTGGATTCCCAGCGGTTGATTCCCTAGAGTAGCTGGCCCACTCGATGAGCCACCCGACGCAAATTCGCGATCCCATGCCGCCTGTTTTCCGGCCAGCGCAGCTTGAGGAACGCGACCTTCTGCATGACGTGGGACGCGCTGTGGCGGACTTCGATCTCATCTCCGAGGGGGATCGCATTCTAGTGGCCGTTTCTGGCGGAAAAGACAGCTATTCCCTGCTCGCCTTGTTGGAGATCCTGCGGCGCCGAGCCCCGGTCCATTTCGAGCTTCTGGCGGTGCACCTGGACCAGGGCCAGCCTGGCCACAATCCCGCACCGCTTGCCGACTGGTTGCGCGCCAACGGCTTCGACCACCGAATCGTGCGCGAAAACACCTATTCAATAGTGGTCGACAAGATCCCCGAAGGCCGCACCTATTGCTCGATGTGCGCGCGCCTGCGCCGCGGAATCCTCTACCGGCTGGCCGGCCAGTTTGGATGCACCAAGATTGCGCTCGGGCACCACCGCGACGACGCCGTGGAGACCTTGCTGCTCAACGTCTTCTTCGCGGGCAAGCTGGCAGCCATTCCAGCGCGCCTGGTCAGCGATGATGGGGCGTCCATCGTCATAAGGCCGCTCATTTACAGCGCCGAAGAGACCTTGGCCCGCTTCGCCGAGGCCCGCCGTTTCCCTATTCTTCCGTGCAACCTGTGCGGCTCGCAGCCCGATGCCCAACGCAAGCAGATGAAGGCCCTGCTGTCCCGCCTGGAGGCCGAGCACCCCAACCTGCGCCAGACCATGCTGGCGGCACTGGGTAACGTGAATCTGTCTCATCTGTTGGATCGCGAAGCATTCGCCTCGGCAACGTCCCGCCGCTGAGGACACGGAGCCTTCGTGGGCGAGATGCAAGCGCGAACTAAACCAACACCTCACTCATCGCGCCTAACCATCCGTATAGATGTGGTATTTTGCTGTACTCCTCAGATACAAGTCGGCGTCAATTGAGCCATCCGTGAACAGTGAGTCTCTCAATCGACGGTATTCAAGTCCGTTATCGTTTTGTCGGTCGGGTATCATGTGCAGAACCTGGGGTAACACAATGAAGGCAGATCGCTTGAACCTATGGCTGGCTGTTTCGCTCCTTGTCGCCGCGGGATGCGGCGGGGCGCGAACGCCGCTTGACGAATTGGACACTGAGGGATTTGGTGGCTCGATCAGTGGCGGCGGCGCCGTCCAAGCTGGCAACACGGGTTTGGTTTTCGGGGGTACTCTCGCTACCGGGGGTGCGGTCGGAACAGCCGGTGGCTTTGCGGGCGCGACACTCGTTACTGGTGGTGTGATCGCACTGGGCGGCACGGGCGGGTTCTTTCCCTTCGGCGGCACAGCGGTCGTGGGTGGGTACATCGGCCCGACGGGCGGAACGAACGGGCTCGGCGGCCGCGGTGGCACGGGCGGGTTCTTCCCGTTCGGTGGCAGCACCGTATTTGGTGGCTACACAGCCGGTAGCGGTGGCACGATCCCAGGCGGCGGCACAGTTCCGTTGGGCGGCTCCGTGGTCGGCGGTCGCGGCGGCACAGGCGGTGTCGTTCCGGTGGGCGGCACCACAATATTCGTCGGCGGCAGCACCGGCGGTCGCGGCGGCACGGTTCCATTGGGCGGCTCTGTGGTCGGCGGTCGCGGCGGCACGCTAGCAACGGGCGGTGGCACGGTTCCATTGGGCGGCTCTGTGGTCGGCGGTCGCGGCGGCACGCTAGCAACGGGTGGTGCAGGCGGAACGATCGGCGGCACGACTTGTCCGGGATTGGCGCCCAATGAAGAGCTGATCGACGACATGAACGATGGCGATCGCTTCATCCCGCAGGTCAACGGACGCGCCGGGGCCTGGAAAGACGAAGGCGATGCCACGTCTAGCTCAACCATGTTCCCTGACCCAGCTGGACCGTTCACCATGACCAACACAGGCGACGCCTGTCGCAAGTATGCGGCCTACGTGTACGGTGGTCCCTTTGTAGATGGGAACCCTTTGTTCTACTTCGGGATCGGCGGCCCCTACGACGCGTCCAAGTACGACGGCATCAGCTTCTGGGCCAAAATCGATAGTGGCTCATCGGCGGGCCTGCGGGTCGCGTTCCCGGACAAAGACACCCAGCCTGACGGCGGACTCTGCCAAGCGAGCGGCGGGGCGAATCAGTGCTACGACCACTATGGCTACCGCATACCCGCCCCCGGCCTGACGACTCAGTGGGCCAAGTATACGGTCTCCTTCAATTCGCTCACCACCGACGGATGGGGCCGCGCGGGCGCCGGTTTCGACCGCTCGACCATCTACGAGGTGCAGTTCCAGCTTCCGGGTAACGCCACGTTTGGAGTCTGGGTCGACGACGTCGCGCTCGTGATTGGAACCAGTAACTAGGGCGGTGCTACGCCGCCCCACCACGGCGGGGCGGCGGGATCACGTTGGCCCCGCGCGGGCCCGCCGCCTTGGGATGGGGCAGCGGCCGGGTCAGGGCGATGACCAGAGCCTCGTCCACGGTGTGCACGGGCTGGATCTTGATCCGCTCGCGCAAGTGACTGGGAATCTCGCTCAACTCGGCCATGTTGGAGGCCGGCACGATGGCCACACGCATGCCGGCGCGCACGGCCGCCAGCAGCTTCTCCTTCAGGCCACCGATGGGCAGCACCCGCCCACGTAGGGTGATCTCTCCGGTCATGGCCACGTCCCGCCGCACGGGGATTCCGGACACCAGTGAAACCAGCACGCAGGCCATGGTGATCCCGGCCGAAGGTCCGTCCTTGGGCACGCCGCCCGCCGGCACGTGGATGTGGATCTCGCGATCCGACAGGAAATCGCTGCGCAGCCCCAGTCGCGTGGCCTGTACGCGCGCGAAGGACAGCGCCGCTTGCGCCGATTCCTTCATCACCTCGCCCAGCTGGCCGGTCAAGATCAGATTGCCCTTGCCCGGCATCATCTGCGCCTCGACGTGGAGGACTTCGCCGCCCACCTGGGTCCATGCCAGGCCGTTGGCGATCCCGACCTCGTCCACGCGCTGGCGCTCGTCGGGGATGAACTTAGGCGGTCCCAGCAGCTTGGCCAGGTCATCCGCGGTCACTGCGACTCGGCTGGCCTTGGCCTTGCGACCGCTGGCGGGTGTCTGTCCACTCTCAACCAAGCGCCGCGCCATCTTGCGCGCCAGTTGCGCCACTTGCCGTTCCAGCTCGCGCAGCCCAGCCTCGCGCGTGTATTCCGAAATGATCTTGCGCAGCGCCGGCCGCCCGAGCGAAAGATCGCGTTCAGTCAGGCCAGCCTCGGCGATCTGCTTGGGCACCAGGTATTTCTCGGCGATGGCCAGCTTCTCTTCCTCGCTGTAGCCGGCCAGGCGCAAGGTCTCCATGCGATCGCGCAAGGGCGCCGGAATGGTGTCGGCCAGATTGGCGGTGGCGATGAACATGACCTTGGACAGATCGAAGGGCACGCCCAGATAGTGATCGCGGAAAGCGTTGTTCTGTTCGGGGTCGAGAACCTCGAGTAGTGCTGCCGAGGGATCGCCGCGGTAGTCCGAGCCCAGCTTGTCGACTTCGTCGAGCATGAACACGGGGTTCTTGCTGCCCGCTTGTTTCATCCCTTGCAGAATGCGCCCTGGCAGCGCGCCCACGTAGGTGCGGCGGTGGCCGCGAATTTCAGCCTCGTCGCGCACCCCACCGAGGGAGATGCGCACGAACTTGCGGCCCAGCGCCCGCGCGATGGAGCGCCCCAGCGAGGTCTTGCCCACACCGGGCGGGCCGAGGAAGCAAAGCAGCGGACCATGGACTCCGCGGCGCAGTTTGTGAACCGCCAGGTAGTCGAGGATGCGTTCTTTCACGTGCTCGAGATCGTAGTGATCCTGGTCGAGCACGGCGCGTGCGGCGCGCAGATCGACCGGCTCCTCGCCTGGTTCCTTCCAAGGAAGCTCGACCATGACGTCCACGTAGCTGCGCACCACCGCGGCCTCGGCGCTCTCGGGACTCATCTGCTCCAGTCGACGCAACTGTTTGTCCGCTTCCGCACGCGCCTCCGCGGGCAGTCCGCCGGCTTCGATCTTCTGGCGCAGATCCTCGATCTCCTCGCGGAAGGAATCCGCATCACCCAGTTCGTGCCGGATCTGGCGCAACTGCTCGCGCAGGTAGTAGTCGCGCTGGGTCTTGGACATTTCCTCTTTGACCCGACTCTGGATGCGGTTTTGCACTTCCAGAATTCCGACTTCGTTCTCCAGGGCCTGGTTCACCTTGGCCAGACGCTGCACCGGATCGTCCATTTCCAAGATGGCCTGCGCGTCAGCCAGCTTGAGGGTCAGGTTCGACGCCACCAGATCCGCCATGCGGCCGGGCTCGTCCACGTTTTGCAACACCAGCGCCAGCTCGGGCTGCACGGTGCGGCCCAGCTCGGCCACCCGCTCCACGTTCTGTTTTACCGTGCGCACCAGCGCTTCCAGCTCGACCGTAGAGGCCGGCGTCGCTTCCTCCATGATGTCCAGGCGAACCCGGTAGCTGGGCTGCTCGGCGATGAAACGCTGGATGCGCGCGCGGCACAAACCCTGGATGAGGATCTTGAGCCCCCCGTCGGAGAGCTTGCGCATGCGCATGATGAGCCCGACCGTGCCCGTGCGATACAGCGAGTTGGGCTTGGGATCCTCTTCCGCCGATTCGCGCTGGGCCACGATGAAGCACAGCCGTTGGTCGTTCTGCAGCGCGACCTGCACGGCATCCAGCGAAATGGGCCGCGACACGCGCAGCGGAGCAATCATGTACGGAAAGACCACCAGATCGCGAACCGGCAGCAGCGGCAGCACATCCGGTATCTCGTGACCCAGGGTGGGCCTGTTGCCTTCGCCCTCAGCACTCATGTTTTCCAGACTAGCAGAAACGATCGAAGCACTACACAAATCGGTTCAATCCGTCATGCGCTTGACAGACCCCGACACGAAGACTAGCTTGGCCCCGCATTGACAACTGAATAGCGACACGGGTGCGGGGCTTCGACGGCCCCGCTGAAAAGGGAAGCCGGTGCGCACCTCAGGGTGCTATCCCGGCGCGGTCCCGCCACTGTAAGTGGGAAGTCTTTTCCGATTCTTGGCCACTGGAGAACCATCTCTGGGAAGGCTGGAACAGGCGAAGCGGCTCTGCCGCAAGACCCACGAGCCAGGAAACCTGCCCGCGTCAGCCACGATGCCTTCCCGAGGAGGAACTGGGCGCCGCGCTATCGCAGCTACGGACCCCTGCTTTCGCCGACGGAACGGGGGTCTTTTCATGTGGTTCCAAAGGGTGCCGTCCGGCGCGGAGATCGCCGATGCGGCCCGCAAACACATCCATTCACACCTGAACGCCGCATTCGCGGCGGTGGTTCTGTGCATGGCCGCTGGGGCCGCGCGCGCGGCCGAGCCCGCCTACGAAACCGTGGTGGTGGCCGAGGCGGCGCCGCGGGCAAGCCGGGATGATGCGGCCTCGTCTTCCGTGATCACCGCCGCCCGCACCCCGCGCAGCGCCGAAGACTTGCCCCAGCTTCTTGCGGAGCAGCCAGGCGTGTCGGTCACGCGCATGGGCGGACTGGGCTCCTTGGCCACGCTCTCGCTGCGCGGATCATCGGCCAACCAGGTCGAGGTGTACTTCGACGGTGTGCCGCTCTCGGCAGCTTCGGGCGGCGGCGTGGACGTCGGACTCATTCCTGTGGTCGATCTCGGCTCGGTCGAGGTCTACCGGGGAATGAGCCCCATCGCGTTCGGCGCCTCGGCCATCGGCGGCATCGTGTCGCTGTCGAGTGCCGCCGCGACAGATTCCGGCGTACGCGCCTACGCGGGCGGCGGGTCTTTCGCAACCGAGTTTGCCGGCGCACAAGCACGCTGGGCCGGCAAGAATCTGCGCGCGCTCGCCAGCGTAAACGCGCTGGGGTGGACTGGCGACTTTCCCTATCGCAACGACAACGCGACACCCTTCAACCCCAGCGACGATTCCATCACTGGCCGCCAGAACAATGCCCTCCGGCAGATGGACGGTCTGGCCCATGTCGTCGGACTGCTGCCTGGAAGTCGACAAATGTGGGGCACGGTCAGCTTCCTTCACCGCGATCAAGGCGAGCCCCCGGCAGGCTCGGTGAATGCCCGTGGAGCGTCGCTCGGCACTGACCGGCTGTTGGCCACCGCGGCCTACGATTCGAACGACGATCTCGGGCCAGGCAGTTCGTTGCGGGCTCAGATCTACAACGTCACCACCTGGCAGCGACTCGACGACCGGAACGGCGATCTGGGCGCGCCAGCCCAGACACGTGACCTTTCCACCAGCTCGGGCGCGACGCTTACGGGATCGAAACCATTGACCGAGTGGCTCAAGCTTTCTGCGGTTGCCGCCGGCCGCTATGAAGGGTTCGATCCATCGAGCGTTCTGCCCGGCGCGACGGCCATTCCCCCTGGTTCGCGCGTCGGAGGCGCTGGTGGGGTCGAGGCGCGCATGGTAACCCAGACGCTGCGACTGGCCGTGATCCCGTCGCTGCGCCTGGAAGCAGCCAAGGACACCATCACGCGCCCGGAGCGCTATCGCCTGACGGGAAATGACAGTCAGCCCGCCACCTATTGGCTTCCCAATGCACGCCTGGCCTTTGTGCAGTGGGCGAGCGAGCAAGTCACTCTGCGCGCAAATGTGGGCCGCTACGGTCGCTTGCCTTCGCTTACCGAGCGCTACGGCAACACCGGGCTACTGCTGGGCAACCCCAACCTTGTGCCCGAGAGCGGAACCAACGCAGACGTCGGCGCCAACTGGACCCGCAAAGGCGAGCGACTGCGGCTTTCTCTGGATGGCGCGCTGTTTGCGGTCTGGGCGCGCAACCTCATCCACTTCCTCCTGGCCGGGCCCTACTGGCGGCCAGAAAATGTAGGGCTCGCACGCATCCTGGGTGCGGAAACCTCAGCCACGGTCGACTGGCAACGCCGCTTTCGGTTTTTCGGACAGACCACATTCACCGAGGCCCGCGACCAGGAGAACGTGAGCGGAGTCTACGGCAAGCAGCTTTCTTTTCGCCCACGCCTGCGCGCCTACGCGCGGCCTGAGCTGCGCAACCTTCCCCTGGCGGGTCGCTGGCGTTGGGGGCTATACGCCGACCTGGACGTGACCAGTGGCAACTACCTCGACTCCGCCAACCTGGTCGAGGTCAACCCGCGTGTGCTCTTCGGCGCTGGTGGCCAGATCAGCGCGCCCCACTGGGGGCTGCGTCTGGTCGCCAGCGCGTACAACCTGGCGAACACTCCCGTGGTCGATTTCACCGGCTATCCTCTGCCCGGCCGTTCGGTCTTTCTCACCATGCAGTGGTCTACGCCCGACACAAACAAGGAGACATTGGAATGAGTACCCGATCCCGCCCGCTCGACATGGCCTTTATCCTTTCGCTGCCCGCGTTGTGCGCCCTGGCTTGTGGCAATGCCATCCACAGTGCTACCCCGGATGCAGCCACAGCGGCTGGCGACGCCCCAGCGGCCGATATCGCCGACGCCGCTGACGGAGGCGCGGACTCCGAGGAAGCCGCCGATTCTTCCAACGCCGAGCCAGTCGGGCTGGCGGTTATTCACGGCAGCACCGACTACACCTCGTCGCTGCTTTCGCTGGTCGACCCGGCGACGGCCACGCTGGTGCACGACAACTGTCTCAACTCGGGCAGCGTGGCGCCGCAACTTTCTCAGGCACTTTCCGGGAGCGTGGTGCTGCCCAGCGCGCCCCTGCCCGGCCATCCGCTGGTCCTCATCGACAGCACAAACGGCTCCCTGGTGTGGGTGAATCCCGCGGACTGCACGGTCGTGCGCCAATTGAGTGTCAGCACTGGATTCAAGGCCTACCCGCACGACGTGGTGGCCGTGTCGCCCAACAAGTTTTACGTGACTCGCTACATGACCAACTCCAGTCCCACGGCTGCCCCGTCGGATCTCGACGAGGGCGGCGACCTCTTGATCTTGGATCTCGATCTCGGCAAGGCCGTGGCCCGCATAGACCTGGCGCCCTACGCGGCAGGCGGAGTCGGCATCAATCCCAACCCGGATCGCGCTCGCGTTCTCGACGGCAAGATCTACGTCACGCTCAACAACTTGAGCGCTGACATGACCACCCAGGCCGGGCCGGGCCGCGTGGTCGTCGTGGATCCGGCAACGGACACGGTCACCTCGGTCATCGATTTGCCCGACTTCAAGGACTGCAGTGCCATCGTTCCGGTGCCCGGGCGGCAGGGAGCGCTGGCTGTGGCTTGCTCAGGGTTCTTCAGCGACGGCGCCGATCAGATCAAGTCCTCGGGCGTGGCCCTCATCGACACGTCGGCGTCACCGCCCACGGTGCAGCCCCTGATGGCCGCGGCCTTTGGTCGCTTCGTCTCGTTCGCTGATCTCGCCGTGGTGAGCCCCACCCTCGCCTTCATCATCGTGCCCGCCGGCTTTTCCGGCTCGGCATCCGATCAGCTTTGGCAGTTCGATTTCACCCGCGGCGTGCCGCAGAAAGTGCTCGACGCCAGCAGCGCCTGGGTGCTGGGAGGTCTGGTCTTCGACCCGGCTGCGCAACGCCTGTTTCTGGGCGACGCCAATCCGCAATCGCCCAAACTGCATGTGTTTGACGTGAGTGTCTCGCCGCCGGCCGAACTGGCTTCTGTGAACAGCGATCCCGCAAAGGGCCTGTTACCGCGGTATCTGGGACTGTATTGATCCATGAAGATTGCGCTCACCTACCTGGTCCTGCTCGTGCTCTTGGTCGGAGCCGTGGCGCTGGCCATGCTGGTCGGTCACGGCAGTCTGGCCGACCCGACGCTGCGTTCGACGTTGCTTGGCCTGCGGGCCACGCGCGTGGGAGCGGCGTTGCTTGCAGGCGCGGCCCTAGCCACAGGCGGGGCCGTGGTCCAGGGCGTGTTCCGCGATCCGCTGGTCAGCCCGTCGATCTTGGGCACCACAGCCGGGGCCAGCCTGGGCGGACAGTTGGCCATGTTGGCTCTGGTCTCCGGTTCGCCCCTGGCCAGTCTGGCGGTCAGCGCCGAGATGGTGTTGCCCCTGGGCTGCCTCGTCGGCGCCGGACTTTCGCTTGCCATCGTGCTTGCCTTCTGCCGCGAACGCACGGGCACGCTGACTCTGATCCTTACTGGCTTCATCCTGTCGTCGCTGTTCCTGGCGCTGTCCAGCTTCATCACCAGCCTCGCGCAGGATTCTTGGGACATGAGTCGAGCTGTAGTGTCCTTCACCTTGGGCGGCGTGGGCGGAGTCAGCACTCGTCAGCTTGTGGCAGCCTCGCCCTTGGTCGCCATCGGCATTGTCGCCTGCTGGCTGTGGAGCGATAACCTTGACCTGTTGCTTTCGGGCGAGGACGAGGCCGCCAGCCTGGGGGTCGAAGTCGGCCGCGCCCGACGCTGGGCCGTGATTTGGGTGGCTGTGCTGGCCGCCGCTGCCATCGCGGTGGGAGGCAACGTGGGGTTTGTGGGGCTCATCGTTCCGCACACCCTGCGTCCCCTGGTGGGCGTGTGCCACCGGCGCTTGATTCCGGCTTGCGCGTTGTTGGGTGGCGCGTTTCTCGTCGCATGCGACGTCATCGCGCGCGTCTTCCCTAGCCGCTCCGAGCTGCCCTTGGGCGTGATCACCGGCATCATCGGAGCGCCGGTGTTTCTGATTCTGCTGGCGCGTTCGCAGCGCGAGGTGAGCCATGGCTGACGGCGCCCTCATCGAGGCACAGGGGCTCACCGTGCGGCGGGGAAATCGCGTGCTACTCGACGACGTCTCCTTTTCCCTGGGGGCAGGACAGGTGGTGGCGCTGCTCGGGCCAAACGGCGCGGGCAAGAGCACGCTTCTCAAGACCTTGGTCGGGCTGCTGCCGTTCTCAGGCGGGTTGCGACTCGACGGGCGCGAGTCTTCCCAACTCGACCGTCGGGAACGTGCGCGGCTGGTGGCCTATGTGCCCCAGCATTCGGCGCTGGACGTGGCCCTGCCGGCGCGCGACGTGGTGGCGCATGGCCGCTTCGCCCATCGTGATTTGTGGGGCCGACCTGCTCGCAACGATGAGGCGGCCATCGATCACGCCATGGACCTGACCGATACGCGCCGTCTAGCCGAGCGTTCGTTCAATCGCCTGTCCTACGGCGAGCGGCGACTGGTTCTGTTGGCGCGCGCCCTGGCCACTGAAGCGCGCGTGCTGCTGCTCGACGAGCCCACGGCGGCGCTGGACGTGACCCACGCGCTCGGCTTGCTGCACTTGCT
>Ga0265342_10004988_pt1 | contig 10248 bp, 10 predicted proteins | sample 4CB327metaG_FD_203125 | JGI IMG/M metagenome (GOLD analysis project Ga0265342, IMG submission 203125) | Rhizosphere microbial communities from Carex aquatilis grown in University of Washington, Seatle, WA, United States - 4-CB3-27 metaG | ecosystem: Host-associated > Plants > Roots >...
AGGCACGGTTGGACATCTGCTCGAGGAGGTAGCCTTCATGCCCGTGAAGATAGACGCCGTCGATGTCCGCGGCCTTTGCATCCGCGGCGGCCTGACCCGCGTTCCTCACGATCCTCCTGGCCTGCGCGTCGCTCAGGGGGCGGCAGGGTATGGCGGGAATGTAGAAGTTCGGATTCCACGAGGCGGAGACCGGTAGCTTGTGCTTGTTGACGAGACACTCGGGGGATCCGACGCGCCCCATACCGGCGGTAAGCTGAATGAAAAAGCGCGCTCCGTGGGAATGGCAGCGCTCCGCGATGTCGCGCCAGCCCGCGAACACGGTCCGGCTCCTGTCGATCCGCGGAAAATACGAGAGCCCCGCGGGCTCCGTGACGCTCGGGTCGATCCCGTGTGAAACGGGAACGAGGCCGGAGGTCAAAAGCCCGACTCCCCCGCGAGCCCGAGCGGCGAAGTATTCGATCATCTTGCTGCCCGGCCGCCCCGTTTCTTCGGCCATGTTCATGTTTCCCATGGGCGCCATAACGATGCGGTTCTTGATCGTTATCCCATTCACTCGGATGGGAGAAAAAAGCTTGTCATAAGGGTAGAGGGACCGTGTCATCCTGCCCGCTGCTTTTCGAGCAGGATCCTCGTACCACGTACCGATCCGGGAAACCTGATGGAGAACCCGATCTTGGCTGCCGGTCATCGTGAACCTCCTTGGAATGTCGTCGAGACTTACTCAAGCGTGTTCACATTGCCAGTGTGTCATCATGGTCGCGAGTGTTGTCAAGGGCGTGGAGGGAGCACGGGACGTTGGCAATGGAATGATCGCGATCAAGGCAAGCCAGTTAAGATTCTTCATTTGCGAACGCTCGGTGTCGTCCACCAACCAAGAACTCTTGAAATACATTGCATTATAGAGTAGACTGTGATATTATGTATTCAGGAGATCGCATGGACATCGAAAAAGAAATGCTGAAAGGCCACATCGACCTCATCATCCTGGGCCTGTTGTACAAGGAAGACCTCTACGGCTACGAGCTGGCCAAGCGCGTCAAGGCGGAGACGAAGGAGGGCTTCGAGCTGAAAGAAGGGACGCTGTACCTGGCCTTCAAGCGGATGGAGGAAAACGGCCTGGTCCAGTCGTACTGGGGTGACGAGACAGCGGGCGGCGGGCGGCGCAAGTATTACAAGCTCCTCCCGGCAGGCAAAAAGCATTTGCGTGCCAGGAAATCCGAGTGGGAGCGTCTGAAAAAGATCGTAGATCAATTCTTGAAGGGAGTGGATATCGATGACTGACAATCTGAGTCACGAGGCTCTCGGGAAGATCGAGAAGATGGTGGAGCGTGTTGCGCGCAAGGCAGGCTACACCGGCACGGAGAACATGACGTACAAGGAGCTTCTGCAGGCAAAGCTCGATCAAAAGCGTGGGAAAGTTAAGAACAAGGCTGACAAGTACCGCCGCAAGCTCAGTATGAAGCCGAGCAACTCCGACTTTGCGGAGGAGATCAAGACGTACCTACAAGAAGGAGTCGTCGATCTCATGAAAGACGGCTCTTCGGAAGAAGCGGCACTAGAGATCACCCTGAAAAAATTCGACGAAGCCGAGTTGAACCAAAGCTTCGATGAGTTTGCCAAGGCATTCGGAGGTTTCGGTGTGCAAGAGTACATGACCGAATGGTACGCGAATAATGGGGAGGCCATCGGCCTCTTCTACGCGGCGTTCGTGGTGCTGGGAATGACCCTGGGAGCGCTCGGAGGATATCTCCTCGGCCACACCTGGCAGAATACGCTGATCGGCCTGTCCGCCGGCTTGTTCTCAGGCGTCGGCTTGGGGCTCCTCAGCAACGCGATCCTCGCTGCGCGACGGAGCGGATCATGAAGGCAATGAAAGCGTACAAGGGCTTCCCGATGGAAGGCCCGATCGCAGCCTGGTACACTAGGATAACGCTTAAGGACCTCAAGCGGCATACGCTCATGGCCCGGCAGCTCGTAAGTAAGATCCCTGCGCACGGTAGCGTGCTGGAAATCGCACCTGGCCCCGGCTACTTCTGCCTCGAGCTTGCACGGCAGGGCCAGTTTCACATCACAGGTCTCGATATCAGCCGGTCCTTCGTTGCGATTGCCTCAAAGAATGCGGAACGCGCCGGTATCGCGGTGGACTTTCAGGCGGGCAACGCGTCCGATATGCCTTTCGGCGACGGGACATTCGATTTCACGTTCTGTCAGGCCGCGTTCAAAAACTTCACGGAGCCCGTGAAAGCCATCTCCGAGATGTATCGCGTTCTGAAGCCGAACGGCGTTGCCGTCATGGCCGACATGCGGAGAGACGCCTCCCGCGAAGACATGGAGCGCGAGGTCCAGGGTATGGGGCTGGGCGGCTTCAATAGGGCTGTTACACTCTGGACGTTCACTCACATGCTGGTGAAAAGCGCTTATAGCGTGTCCGATGTGGAATCGATGGTCGCGCAGACTCCGTTCGCCAAATGCAGGATCGAGGCGGAGGGAGTCGGCTTCCAAGCGTGGATGGAGAAGTGAACTATCCCAGAGACCGGAAGTCGGCGGGAGTGAGCAGGATGCGAAGGGGCATCACCATGGCATGACAGATGGCCCCGGGACGCTCGGGGTGAAGGCAGTCCCCAGCGCTCTCCCTTTTTACTCCTCCCATACGACCGTGCCGTTTTCGCCGGCCACGTCGGCAGCCCGCGTTGCCGCTTCTCCTTTCAGTTCGAGGTAGGCAAATTGCAACGCAAGCCCTGGATCAGTCGCCTTCAATTCAGCGCAGACCTTCCTGCTGCGATAGTAGTCTTCGAGGTCGTGACAAACCTTCGCGACCGCGAGAAGGACCCTGGGATTGGCGGCGTCTTTGGCGAAAGCACGGTTATAATATTCCAGTGCCTTTTCTTTCTGGTCGTTGACATAGGAGAGGTTGCCCATGTTCAGGAGGGCGGGAACATACTCCTCATGGGCAAGGAGCTTTTCGAACTGTGCCTGTGCCTTATCATATTGTCCATATCTGGCATACAGAACTCCTAAATCGTTCGCAGGCTTTCGAGCGTCTTGCGCTTTGGCAATTTGACTCAGCAGGGTCGTCACACGGGCCGAAATCTCCTGGTCGACGAATTTGCCAACTTCGGAAAGGTAGGCATTGGCCACAATGTCTGCCGCTGGCAGAATCACCGCGGTATCGGTGCCCGGGAGCGCAACGGGCTCGAAGAGCTGCCAGGCATCATGCAGAGGATAGAATTCGGCCTGCTCGCGTGAAAGGTTTTCCTTCCATTCCCTGGCGCCATCTTTCCACGCCTGCAGGAATCCGGCGCTTTCGGTGACCTCGACTGGAATCCAACTCTTGTCCGGGCTGTCAGTACGGAAAATCAGATTGTCAGTACTTGAGAAGTTCCTTCTTGCCTCATCGGGAGTGAGCCCCGCGGAAAAAGCCATGAAAATGTGTCCGGGGATCGTAATGAACGCCGTCTCGACGCCCAAGGACTCCAGGAGTGCGCAATACAATGCTGAGATAGTCTCCATTGGGAGCAGCGGCACCCCAGTCGCCATACCCCGTCATCTGAAGGCTCGCCTGCCCGACCACGAGAGCAGTGTCCTTTTCGAACGACAGCTGAGCCCCCAGGGCCATCGTTAGGCAGAGTCCGAAGAAGAACAAAGGCAGAGCGAATATCCTTGTTCTTCGCATGACATCCTCACTCCTTTGGCTCGCCGTCAGGCATGTCGGCGACCAGATGCATGTTCGACATTCGTGCAGCCTGTGCGTGGGGTATGTTCCAAGCCTACGGCAAAAATATTTCTCTCGTCAATGACCCTCATCTTCCACGGTCATGGATTTTTCATTCCGGCGCACTTCTGTTTACGACACCGCTCTGCGGCCATCTTGCGGGGAATGGTTTTCGCTCTTGGACGATAAGGGCGATACGGGATTCGAACCGGCGACTTCTACAAGAGCTCCACGAGTACCGGCGCCGGAACCTCGACGTCCGGCTCCCGTGCCGCGCTGCTCTCCATAACTTCGCGGCGGTAGAAGAGATCGCTCTATTAGTCAGATGACGAAGCGGCTGGATGCAATTGGTTGCGTGGCGTTGTCCGAATGGAAGAGCCTTTCCGCATGAAGAATCTCTTTGAAACGGCAGCGCTCGATGAGGTGAAGGAGCGGCTGGGGCAGCTGAAATCGGATAGCCGGCGGCTGTGGGGCAAGATGAGTGCAGCTCAGGCGCTGGCGCACTGCGCGGCAGCGATGGAGTGGGCGGTGGGGCTGAAATTCCCACCGCGAAGACTGATTGGGCGGTTGTTCGGACGGTTCGCGAAGTCGGTGATTGTGAACGAGAAACTGATGCCCCGCAATTCAATGACCGACAAGAACCTCCTGGTGAGAGATGAACGGGATTTCGAGGTGGAGTGGCAACGACTGCGTGGATTGATCGAACGCTTCGCAGAAGCTGGGCCCGCGGGATGCACGAAGCATCCACACAGCCTATTCTGTCCGCTGACTCCGATGGAATGGGCGGCGTTGATGTATCAGCATCTGGACCATCATCTCCGGCAGTTTGGGGTATAGTGCCGCTCGCCTGGCTGCCGAGGTAAGCATGCCCGCCTGAATTCGCCTTCTCTGACAAGGAGAAGTTATTTGAGAAGGATAGAAGTCACATAAGCGGCGCTCGCTGATAAGAGCTTCAGTGAGTTTGTCGACGTACGCTGACGGTCTACGCTTCAGCTGTCAGGAATGCCAGCTCAGTTCTCCACTTGCTCATATCCGGCTTGCATGAGCCTGTCGGGAGGTCCGACAAACATTACTGTGGCATAGCGGCCGGCGGGAAGGAAATCAGCCACGATCCGCGAATCCCCCGCCACAAACGCTGCCACGGGGTTGGCCACGTCTACTTCGAGCTGCTTTCCCATGTCGACGAGGAGATAGCGCCAGAACGGCGCGCCGGCGGGTGCTCGGGGTGTTGGCGCGTCGCGGAGTTGGTGAGCATTTCGCGATCTCTATAACGATGCACGACGTCGGTCACGTGCTGCCGAACAGCTCGACTGGCTCCGTCATCGGCGCGAAGCAAATCGAGGCTGGCATCAAGCAGAAGCAAGCCACCAACGTTACGAAGTAAATGGAGAGGGGCGCCGTGAGACGCCCCTTGATAGCACTCCGGGCTTCAAACTCTGCCGGTGATTATTTCGATGCTGGAATGGCTACTGCCTTCAACCCCAGTTGCTTCACAATAGCCGCGCTGTTGTAGTAAAGATGCAGCACCGTCTGGAGGCCGTTCGAGTCATAGCGGCCGAGGTATGCGGCTCTCACGCTGAATGCCTTCCCGGTTGGGGCGTTGCCCATGTACGAACCGGTGTTGGTTCCTCCAAGTGTAATTTCGCTTCCGACGTAGTTGTCGTTCAGGGGGAAGGTCCGGACCTCCTGGATGCGCAGATCGGGGAAGGCCGCGAACATCACACCCAGCCATGCTGCGAACGCACCGCGGGAGACGGGGTCATAGAGGATCGAGAACTGTACAGACGCGTCGCTGCTGAGGATTTTCGCCACGGAAGATATGTCGTGGCTGTTCCAGCGGGCGAACGCTTCCTTCTGAGCTGCCACGGGGGCAAGCTTGGTGGCTACAGGATCCGGCGTGGGCCATGATCGGGTTGCGGGCAGCGGCGGAGCCGGCACGGTGGGCTCGATCTGACCCAAGGCAACGCCGCCCTGGGAGCCGTCATTGAACGACGTCATCTTTTTGATACTGGTTCCCTCGAAGTCGAGGATATCGCCATGAAACGCACGGTAGCGGATGCCCGTTGCAGTGTTGGTGCTGACGAAAGAGCACCCGTCCAGGAATCCCATATTCCCCCACGATAGTGTCAGTTGCTGGTAGTGGAGAAGGGTCGGATCCCCTTTCGGAAGAGCCCCTACCGCAGCGATGAAATCGTTGCGGCCCATGACCGCACCGTTGGCGACGGAATCCCATTTGAAATCGTCGGTGTAATGCGCTGCATAGGCGTCCATGTCGTGGGTGTTGTAGATGGCAGTCGAAGCCTTGACGGCCGCGATCAGGTCGGCCGAATGCTTCGCGTCCGACGAACTGCACCCAAACAGCAGAAGGAGCGCGCTGGCGGAAAGTGCAAGCGACGCCAAGAGCCTGAATCTCATAGGGTCCTCCTACTCGCGATCGTGTTGTGGACGGGAACATGCGCCGAACCGGCGCACGGGAAACCTGGGGTATCATGGGGATCCGTCGAGAAGCGGTGCCGCGTGGAGGCGTCGCCCTCGGTAGCGAACATCATCCGCTGCTGCCTTTTGATTCTTAATTGATTACGTAATTCGAAATCATGGTACCATGGCCTCAGGCGTGAATACAAGCTTTTTTTCGTTGCGGCCCCGGCCGTCGTCATGGTATACTGGGGTATAGCAATGTAGGATAGCAAAAGATGTTGACGGGTACCCGCGGAAACCACGCTGGTCGAGCTTCGAGGAATATACGCAACGTGTTGGGCGCCGACGAGGGCCCACCGTGAGCGTCGAGCTGTCGAATCCGTACATTGTCGGGAACCCAATCAAGACACGGGAGATGTTCTTCGGCCGCGAAGACGACTTCCTCTTTGTTTCGCGGAAGGTGGGCGAGGGTCGCTCGAACCAGATCGTCGTGCTTTGCGGCGAGCGACGGTCGGGAAAGACGTCGATCCTGTTCCAGATCATGGGTGGACGGTTGGGCCCTTCTTTCATTCCGATTCTCATCGACATGCAGATGCTCGCCGGGACGCGAGGCGACGGCGAGTTCTTTCATGCCATCATCCGCGCCGGGTACGCGGCGCTCGAGACTTCAGGAATCATGGACGCGGGAGACGGCGAGCCGGACGGTGAGGGCGTCGAACACCTCGTCGAGGCCTTCTTAGCACGTGTTGTGAAGAAGGCTCCCGGCAGGACAGTTCTTTTTCTGCTGGACGAGTACGAGCTGATCGAGAGCAAGATCGGCGACGGCTCGCTGAGCCCGTCGACCATTCTCTACCTGGCCGGGATCCTCGAAAGCGCCTTCCCTGCCTCGTTCATCTTCACCGGTTCGACGAATCTCGAGGACCGTGATCCGGCGATCTGGAAAACCCTCCTCGGCAAGTCCGCCTATCGCAAGATCAGCTACCTTTCCCCGCGTGACACCGAGCGGCTCATCACGGAGCCACTGCGCGGCGCCGTGCAGTTCCCCGCGGCCGTCGTACGATCGATGTACCGGCTCACTGCCGGCCAGCCCTTTTACACGCAGGTCGTCTGCCAGAACATTACGGACCTCCTGATCGACGAGCAGCGGGACGACCCTTCAACCGATGACCTGGAGCGCGTCGTGCGCGATATCGTGGCGAGCCCGCTCCCGCAGATGATCTACACGTGGAACAGCTTCTCGCCGCAGACGAGGATCCTGCTGTCTTCCTTGGCCGGGACGCTGGACGGGCCCGGCGCGTCGGCCGACAACCGGCGCATCCTCCGCCACATCGCAAGCAACAGGATCCTGCTGCCATTTTCCAGGGAGAGGGCGAATGTCCTGCTCGAGGACGCGTACCACCGGGAGTTTCTCGAAAAAGACGACACCTCGGCGTATCGCTTCCGCATGGACATTTTCAGGCGCTGGATCGTACGTGAACATTCGATCTGGAAAGTTGCGAAGGAAGCGAACGTCGAATTCGGACGGGCGCTCCGAGGCGTTGCGGTCCCCGCCGCCGCTGCCGTCGTTGGCGCAGCCGCCCTGGCAGCTGCCTGGCTCTTCCTGGTGCCCGCGACAATGCCAGTACTCGCCGTGTGGGCCCAATCGCACAGGCTCCTTCCGCCGACCGCGAGCGGAGAAACGGCCGGCGAATCTCCGAGCGGCCCGGTGCGATGGGTTTCGTTCACTTCCAACCGGGGACCATTCAGCATCTCCGTTGACGGCGTCATCAACCAGACCAGCTCGGAATCGACGCTCGGGTTGACATGGTTGCTTATGTCGTCGATCGACAGCGGTGTCCATGACGTCATTGCCACGCTGCCGGGCGACCCTGAGGCGATCTGGCATAAGAGTGTGACAATCGACCAAAAGAACAACTCCGTCCTGGTCCAATTCCAACCCCCCCCGGTTCCTCGGTCCCGACTCGACAAGTACCTATCCAACGCCAACTGCGATGCAGAAAGGATCTCTCAGCTGAAGGCAGCCCTTGACGCAGGGCACAGCGTGGTCGTTATCGAATCGGTGCCCAGTGGTGCCAAGGTCAAGCTCGGCGACGAGGAGTTGCCGGACGTCACGCCGATAGCGCTGGATCTGATGCCCGGCTTCAAGCTGCTCTGGGTTGTTCATGAGGGATACAAGTACCAGCCCGAGAGCTTTACCCCCGAGCCCGGTATTGCCTACTTCCTGCACGTCGATCTTCAGCCCGAACGCGCTGCCCTCGTGTTCGAGGGCCGGGATGTCGCGAGTGTCTTTCTCGACGACGTTCTCGTTGCGACGACGCCGAACGCCCCCATCAAGCCATACTTTACCGGTGATTATACGCTCCGCATCGTGAATGCCGGCACCGGGAGGACCAGCGAAAAAAAGGTCTCACTCGCGGCGGGCGACGTTCTGCGAGTCAACGTGGACAAGTGAGCGCCCCACTATGAGACGCCGACCTTTAGGGACGAGGAGGGCAGCATGATAGATCCTGGCGCACCCGTTACCGCGGCCGCCGAGTTCATCGGCCAGGGTAGCCTTGTCCGGCGAGTATTCTCGCGCGTCGGAGCGGAACGGCCCCAATCCGTCGCCGTGATCGGCGGAAGTCGAAGCGGAAAGACCTCCCTGCTCAATCACCTCGCGGATTCCTCGGTAGCCCGATCGCACCTGCGGGACTTCGAGAAATATCTGTTTTTTGAGTTCAGGGCAGCGAAGGACCAAGGCGACGACCCCGACTCTTTCCTGTCATGTTTTTCGGAGCGTCTCGGCGTCGTCGTTCCACCTGGCACCAACCGCTATGAAGAACTGCGTGGGAAGATCGAGGAGCTTCACGGTTCCGGGATGAAGCTCGTGGCCCTGCTCGACGACTTCCATTTCGTGACGACGAACGAGCATTTCCCATTGGAGTTCTTCAGCTTTCTCAGATCGATGGCAAACAATTACAACGTCGCCTACGTCACCACCTCGATCCTGGAGCTCCAGCGCCTGTGCAGTGCCAAAGAGGTCCAGGAGTCCCCCTTCTTCAATATCTTCACGAACATGCATCTCGGAATGCTCTCCCCGGACGACGCGCAGAGCCTTCTGGCAGGTAGCTCGAAATGCGGTGCGCCTCAGGCTGCACGCCTTGCCGCGTGGTGCGGGGGCTCACCGTTCATCCTCAAGGTGGCGGCCTCCCGAGTCGAGGAGGGCGCCCTCGGAGAAAGCAATGGTGACGCCGAGTACGACACGATCCTGTCGCCGTCTTTGGTTCCCTACTTTTCTCAGGTCCTTTCCTTCCTCCCCCCGCAAGCCGCGCGCCCCCTAGGCGCGATTTCGCGCGGCAAGTCGCCGAACGAATCCGAGTCGTACCACCTCGCTCCCCTGATCAAACAAGGGTTCCTCCGCGAGAACGTCGAAGGGATAGAGGTCGCGATCCCGGCCTTCGCCTGCTTTCTGCGCAGCGACTTCGCGCCCCGCATGCTGACGGGAAGCTGCTAAGGAGTCTCCATGGCCGGCGTCGAAGACCTCCTGCGGAGACGGCAGGAGCTGATGGAGGAGATCGACCGCGAGATCGAGCGCAGCCATGCGCGGGACTCGACCATTCTTTTCACCGACATCGTCGGGTCAACGCGCTACTACGAGCAGCGGGGGGATATCGCTGGCTTGCAGATGGTCGTAGCGCATAACGATCTCCTGTTTCCGATCATTCGCGAGCATGGCGGCCGCATTTTGAAGACCATCGGCGACTCCATCATGGCGTTGTTCGACGACCCATCTCATGCGGTGATCTGTACCGTCTCGATGCAGCGCGCCATCGCGGCGCGCGAGGCCTCCGGACGTGACCCTTTGTCCGTGCGCATGGGACTGCACGTCGGGCGTGCCCTGCAGCAGGGCGGAGACGTGTTCGGCGACGCCGTGAATACCGCTGCCCGCGTGGAGTCCTGCGCCCGGGGGGGGGAGATCATCGTGACGGACTCCGTGCGAGAGCGCGCCGGTAAGTGCGGCGTTACCTTCGTGCCGCTCGGGCGCGAGACGGTGAAGGGGCGCGAGCAGCCCGTCGAGCTCTACATGGTGGATTGGCGTAATATCGGGCAGGACGGCATACGAGCAGCATGGGGTGGCC
>Ga0265342_10004990_pt1 | contig 10247 bp, 3 predicted proteins | sample 4CB327metaG_FD_203125 | JGI IMG/M metagenome (GOLD analysis project Ga0265342, IMG submission 203125) | Rhizosphere microbial communities from Carex aquatilis grown in University of Washington, Seatle, WA, United States - 4-CB3-27 metaG | ecosystem: Host-associated > Plants > Roots > Rhizosphere...
AAGATCTACTTCCTGTATGGCCACTCGGAGCTTCGTCCGGACGATCCCGATTCGGTCCGCGGGCTGTCGACGCTGCGCGACCTTCTTCGCCAGCGCAATTTTGACGTCGATTCCCCGCTGCTCGACCTGTCCGCCACCCCCCAGGTCCCCGCGGACGCCTCGCTGCTGGTTTCGGTGCAGCCGCAGACGCGTTTCTCCCCGGCGGAGCAGGAACTGCTCCGCCAGTACCTCGGCGCGGGCGACGGCAGGCTGATGCTTTTCCTATCGCCGGGCTACGAGCACGGCCTCGACCGCCTGCTGCACGACTGGGGCGTCACGGTCGACAACGATCTGCTGCGGGACAGCGGCGCGGAAAACGTGACGGAGGACGGGGATTTCATCATCAGCAGATTTGCGCCGGCGCACCCCGTGACGCAGGCGCTTCTGCACTCCAGCTACAAGGCGCGGCTGCGCCTGGGCCCCGCGCGGACCGTGCGGCCGGACATGACCCGTGCCGCGGGCAACGGGCTCGACGCGGTGACGCTCGCGGCCTCCTCGCCGACGGCCTGGGGAGAGGTCAACTTTTCGGCGCGCGGCGCCGCCACCATGAATCCGAGGGTCGACGTCCGGCCCCTGCCGTCCATGGACCCGCCCGACCGCCTCGGGATTGGCGTCGCCGCAGAGCACGTCGCCGCGCGCGACAACCTTCCCTTCAGCGTCCGCACCGGCCGCCTGATCGTGTTCGGCTCCGGCGACCTGGTCGACAACCACCGCATCGCCGACGAGGGCGTCTTCAGCCTCGTCATCGGGGCCGTCAACTGGATGGCCGATCGCGACACGCAGCTCAACATCCCGCCCCGGCCGATTGAGCGTTTTCAGCTATTGCTCAGTCCGCGGGAGCTCCAGAATCTCCGCTATAGCCTCATGTTCATTCTGCCCGGCGCCGCGGCGCTTCTGGGCCTGATTGTTTACTGGACCCGCCGCAGCTAGACCGACCCGCCCTCCGCCATGCGCACCAAAGTCACGCTCGTTCTGCTTTTCCTGAATGTCGCCCTGTTTTTCGTGATCTTCCAGTTCGAGCGCAGCTGGCGCACCGAGAGCGTGGCGCGCGAGGTCAGGAAGCGCGTTCTCGGGGCCGAGGCGGCCGACATCCGATCCCTCGACGTGGAGAGCGCCCTGCCGGGAGGCTCCTTCAGCCTCGAGCGGCGGGGCGAAGAGTGGTTTCTCACCAAGCCGATCGCCTGGCGGGCCAATCCGAACGCGGTCAACCGCATCGTGAGCGACCTTGAGTTTCTCGAGCACGACACGAGCTTCAGCGTGCCGGCGGTCGTCAAGAACGGGCAGTCCCTGGCGGACTACGGGCTGGCGCAGCCGAAGCTGACGGTGACGTTCACCTCGGGCGGACCCGACACGACCGGGGCGGCCCCGGTCACGACGCGGCTCGCGATCGGGGAGGCGACCAAGGTCGGCCAGCGGCTCTATCTGCTCTCGCCGGACGGCGCGCGGATACATGTCGTCGGCCGCGAGCTGGCGGACAGCCTCTCCGTGCCGATTGAGCAGCTGCGCGCCGAGACCGTGCTGACGATCCCCGTCTACGAGGCGCGGGCCCTGAACGTGCAGACGGCGCCTCCATCCGGCGTGCGGGTGATAGTCCAGCGGGACGGCGCGCGCTGGTCATTCTATACGCCCATAGCGGCGCGCGCGAGCAAGGACGCGATCGAGCTCGCGATCAACAACCTGGACTCCCTCAGCGTGAAGGGCTTCCTCGCGCCGAACGCCCCGGTGCCGCCGGCCGCGCAGTTGCAGGTGACAATCGAGGGCAACACGCGATACGAGACCCTTTTCATCGGGGTGCAGGCCCCGGGCAAGTCGGCTCCCGGCACGCACCCGTACTACGCCCAGCTCGAGGACTCGAGCAAGCCGATGGACCGGTCTCCATGGTTCACCGTCGAGATACCCGACGAGGCGCCCGATTCGCTGCTGGGTTCGCTGCGCGACGCCCTGGAAAGGCTGCGCGACAGGCGCGTGCTCGACGTCGATCCCAGCCTGGCCACGATGATCACGCTCAAGGCCCCCAACCAGCCCGACCTGACGCTGCAGCGACTCGATCCGGACACGGCGCGGGCGGCGCCCGCAAGCGAGGCGCGCTGGCAGATCCTTCTGCCGGGCGATGGCGGGCAGGGTCCGGCGACGCTGCCCGCCGACCGCGCCGCCGTCCAGCGGCTGCTCGACAGGATCGCCCTTCTTTCCGCGGAGCGCTTCATGAGCGACGCCCCGCAGGAGAGCGACCTCGAGAACTGGGGATTCAACCGCCCCGAGCGCACCGTCACGATCACCCAGCAGCCAGCCGCGCAGCCTGCATCCCGGGCCGCGCCGGCGGCCGCCCCCCTGACCCTAGAGATTGGCCGGCCGGCGCAGCGCGACGACCGGTATGTCTATGCGATGATGGCAAACGCGCGCTCGGTCTATGCGGTCGATCCGCAGATCCTCAGGGACACGCCTGTGGCCCCGCGCGAATGGCGCGACAGGCTCGTTTTCAGCCTGCCCGGACCGGCGCGGATCACCGGGCTCGAAATCGACGACCTGAGGGACGGCAAGCCGGTCGCCCGGTGGGATGCGTCGTCCGGAGCGGCGCCGAGGGAGGTGCAGGCGGTTCTCGACGGGTTGCGCCAGGTTAGGGCGGCCCGCTTTGTCGGCGACGGTTATGCGGACAGGGTGACGGTGGCCGGCGAGGAAGGGCCGTGGCGGTACCGCCTCCAGGCGACGGTCGCGCTGCCCGGCGCCGGCGCGAGCGAGCAGACCGGCACGCGGGCGATCATGCTCGCGGAGAGGTCGGGCGGCGCCGAGCAGATCGCAGGATCCGCCGAATTCGGGGCCGTTTTTGTGCTCGAGCAGCCGATGATAGACGCCCTTTGGACGCTGATCTACGGGTCCCGCGACCCGGGTTTGCCTCCTGCGAGAAACTGATGGCCCGCGTCTTTTCCCAATTGTGCGCCGGGGGGGCGCGGCTTGCCCTGAAGGGCGCGATGACCTTCGGGTTGTGGACCGTTTGGCTGGGCCTGGCGCTATTGCTCGTCGCGCAGGCTTACATCGCCTCGAAGAACGAGCTGCAGGTTCCGGCGTTCGTCCAGCGGGCGCTCCTGGAGCGCCTCGCGGCGTCCGGAGTCCACATCAGCTTCGGGCACACCCTTTTCGACCCGTCCGGGCGCGTCATCATCGAGAACGCCGCGGTGACCCTGGACGGATTCGAGGAGCCGATCGCCACGGCGCGCGCGATCTACGCGCGCATAGATCCCTGGGCGCTTGCCGCGGGACGCTTTGAACCGCTCGAGATGCGGGTGACCGGCATGAGCGTGAGGGTTCCCGCGATGCTCTCCGCTTCCGGGCGGCCGGACGACGTAATACAGGACCTCGACGCGGCCATTGTCCCAAGAGGGGACGCGTTTTCGATCGAGTACCTGCACTGCCGCGTCGGCAGCCTTGCGGTTTCCGCCGGGGGGAGCGTGCGCCTGGGCGCCCTGCCGGGCCCCCGCGGCGCCCCGCTGCCCGTCGCGGAATTCTTCGCACGCAATTATGTCGGCCTGATTCGCCGGTGCGCGGCCGCAGTCGGGGCGATTTCGGCGTTCGACCAGGCGGGCCTTCGCATATGGCTCGAGCCGGCCGCCGGGCGGGGAATGGTCGCCCGCACGATCCTGATCGCCGACGGGGTGAAGCTCTCGGCGCCGGTTGCTCTCCGGGCGGGACGGTTGCGCGCCGCCGGCCGGTGGTCTCTTTTGGGCGATTCGCCCGACTCGGGCGAGGTGCTCCTGTCGCTCGCGGACATCGACTTGCCGGGCATCAAGGCGTCCGCGCGGGGGATCGGGGCGCGAATGGACATCGGTTCGCAGCCGGAGCAGGGGAATGCAGCCGGCGTGCGCATTTTGATCAAATCGGCCGACCTTTCGGGGGCCGGCGGCGTCGTCGACGGCCTGGCCTTTCAGGATGCCATCGTGACCCTGGGTTCGGCGGGTTCGGACCTTCTTCGGGCCGGCCAGGTGCGGGTGTCGGGAAAGGCGCTTTTATGGGGGGAACCGGTTTGGGTGGACGGCGTTGTCGATCCGGCCCGCGGGGCCGCCCGGGCGCAGTTCAAGGCGGCGGTGGCGCCGGAGGCGCTTGATTTTGTCGGCGCCCGGATCCGGCGGGATCTGGGCTCCTTTGTAAGGCTCTCGCAGCCGGTGGGCCTGGAAGGCGGCCTTCGATTCGATCCGGGCTGGAAGTTCGCCGAGGTCGCCGGGCGGCTGGACGCGGCGGGGGTCTTCGCGCGCGGAGTGGTGATCGACGAGGTCCGGGGCGAATTCCGTTTTGACGGCAGCCACCTGTACGCGCCCGAGGCCTACGCCCGGATAGGGGAGAACTTTGCGCGCGGAAGCTTCGAGGAGGAGATGGCGACCCGCCGGTATCGCTTTCTTTTGGACGGCCGCCTGCGCCCCCTGGACATCACTCCCTGGATTGCGGGGGCCTGGTGGCAGACATTCTTCGGCAACTTTGCGTTTCCGGCGGTTCCGCCCTCCGCGAGCATCGACCTGGGCAGCTGCTGGACGGACGGAAGGCAGGCGCGGATATTCCTGTCGGTCGACGGCCCCGGAATCATCGTCCGGGGCGCCCCTTTTGACCGGCTTCGCCTGACGCTGTTCTCCCGGCCGCAGTTCAACGATGGAATCAGGCTCGAGGTGACCCGGGGAAAGGGCGCCGCCAGGGGAACCTTTGAGCGGCGTCTCGATCTCGACGCCGGGCCCCCGTCGCAGAACATCGATTTCAGCGTTGTATCGACCCTGGACCTGGCAGCCGTCGCGCCGATGTTCGGGCCCGCGGGGGCGACCCTGCTTTCTCCCTACGCATTCTCGCAGCCCCCCGAACTCGACATCAGCGGCCATTGGAACGGGCCGGCCGCGCCCGGCGGGTCCCATCAGGTCTTCCATATCGGGGTGCGCAGCGCGGGAGCGTTCCGCTTTCACGATTTTCCGGTCGATGACGCGTCCTTCACGGTGGACCTGAGGGACGACGATGTGGCGATTTCCCAGATCCGGGCGGGATTCGCCGGGGGCGCGGCCACCGGAAAGGCGAAAGTCTGGGGACGCGGCGCCGACCGAAGACTCTCGTTCGACGCGGCGCTGACCGACGCGCAGCTCGATCGCGCCATCCTTGCCGTCGGAAACTACACGGCGACCCGCTCGCTGAAGGCCGCCCCGGCGGTTGGCGGCATTCTGAAGGAAAAATCCGCCGTGAAGCTGGATGCGACGGTGACGGCCGAGGGGCGGATGGGCGATCCGTCCACCTTCCAGGGAAGCGGCAATGCGCAGCTGCAGGGAGCCGGGCTCGGCGAAGTGCGCGTGCTCGGGCTTCTGTCCGACCTGCTCCGGTTCACGGCGCTTCGCTTCACGACGGCGCGCGCGGCTTTCAGGCTGAACGGCTCGCGGCTGGACTTTCCTGAAATAAACGTGACCGGGGCCAATTCGGCCATAACCGCGCATGGAAGCTACTCGATCGACAGCCACGATCTCGACTTCAAGGCCCGGATCAACCCGTTCAAGGAAAGCAGGACATTGCCGCTGCAATTCATGGACGCCATGCTCGCCCCGGTTGCGCAGGCTTTTGAGGTCCGGCTCACCGGCAAGATCGAGAAGCCGGCCTGGATGTTCGTCAACGGCCCGGCAAACTTCCTGCGAAACCTGAACCAGCCCCCTGCGACGCCGACACCCTCTCCCCTGAAGGATCCATGATATTCCGCATTGCGGGGACGGGAAACCTCGGTTTCTACTGGAGCTGACATCCCGACGCCGATCTAACCCGCATGCATGCGGGTTAAGTCTGGAAGTCCAGGTCTTCGGTTTCAAAACAGCGTTCCGCAAGTAATGCCAACCCTGCCAACAATGCCGCGCCCCTCGTGGCTCGAGCGCGTCCTGTTCGTGGTGGCCGGAATTCTCGTGGTGATCGGCCTTTCCGAGCTGGCGGGCTGGTGGCTGAATTTCAGGCAGCCGTGGCCCGCGTACGCTCCGATGCGCCAGATCGAGGCCGCGGCGTTCGCCCTCCTCGGTCTTGCGGTCCTGGCCCGCCTGATCGGCTGGCGCGCCGCGGAATGGCTCGCCTTTCTGCCGACGGTATGGGCGCTGCCCGCCCTCGCATTCGGCGTCCTCGACCGCGGCGGGGCGCCGACCGCCGGGGCCCTGTCCGACCCGCTCTGGGACGCGTTCGGGGCGCCGGGCCGGACCGCGACGCTTACTGCGGCGTGCGTTCTCCTCGGAAGCATCCCGCTCGTGCTCCATGCGCTGAAGCCGAAATCGCGCTTTGGCGTGTTTTGCGAGGCGGCTGTCGGGTCGCTGCTCGTCGGCTTCGCGATCTCGACGCTCCTGGGCTATGAGGCCGGCCAGGCGACCGTCTTTGACTGGGGCGACGGAGCACCGATCTCCCCGGCCACGGCGGCGGGCCTCCTCTTCCTCGGCCTCTGCCTGCTGATGCTGGCGTGGCGGGACGACCGGGGAACCGGGTCCGGGGCGTGGGCGTCCATGACGGCCATCGTCGTGCCCCTCATGGTGACCTTGACGCTTTGGATCGGGCTCAGGGAGCGCGAGATTGCCTATGTCGACACGCGGACCCAGGCGGCGATGGACAAGTTTCTGCAGGCCGCCGATACGTCGATCGAGCACCAGTTGAACGCCTTTGAGCGGTTCGGCCGCAAATGGGCGGAAATGCAGTCCGAGTCGCTGGAGGCCCGCCAGCTGGACGCCGCCGCGCAAATGAACGAATCCAACCCGCTCGGGTGCGTGTCGATAGAATCCCTGGACCTGGAGGGCCGGGTACGCTGGGTCTTCCCTGCAAACGCGGCGGCGGGAACCTACAACCTGGCGGCGACCGGAGCGAGGCTTGCCGCCATGGAGCAGGCAAAGAAGGACGGGCGGACGGCGATTTCGGCGACAACTGAGGTCATCCAGATCCTGGGCTTCAACGGACGGCGGGGCCCCGGATTCGTCCTGGTGACCCCGGTCGCGCGGCCCGGGGAGGGAACGGATTTCGTGATGGCGGAGTTTCTCTACGATGCCTTCTTTTCCGCGATTGCGGCCGAGCAGCTGAAGCTCGGCGACGACTATCATTTTTCCGTCTCAATCGCGGGGGAACCCGTCTTTGAGGGGGGCGCCGCCAGGGCGCCCGGCGAACGGTACACGGTGAACCGCGTGTATCCGCTTTTCGACAGGCGCCTCTATCTGACGGCGGTGCCGTCCCAGGCCGAACTGGCGCAGGACCTGCACCCGATGGCCTCCCTGGCCCTGGTCTCGGGCCTGAGTCTTACCGCGCTGCTTGCGCTGAGCGTGAGCCTGGGCCGCGGGGCCTCGCTGGGGCGGCGCGCCGCGGAGCGTTCAAACCAGCGGTTGCAGGCGGAGAACGAGGAGCGGCGCCGCGTCGAGGAGAGGCTCAAGGTTTCCGACGAGCGGCTGAGGCTCGCCCTGGATTCCACCGAGATCGGCATCTTCGAGTGGAACGTCTCCGCGGGGCGGGTTTTTTACAGCGCCGGCCTTTGGGTCATGCTGGGCTACGATCCGGCGAAGATGCCGGCGACCCTCGAGACGTGGCAGTCGCTTCTGCATCCGGACGACCTGGCCGGCTTCTCGTCCCGGTTGAAGACGCTGCGCCAGGGCATCGAGACGACCGTGGTCACCGAAAGCCGCGTCAAGTCCGGTTCCGGAGAATGGCGCTGGATCTACACCCGGGCGAAATGCGTCACGTTCGACGCGGAGCGGCGCCCGATCCGCCTGATCGGCACGGTGCAGGACGTCACGGCCCGCGTTGAGTCCGAGCATCAGCTGCGGCGCGCAAAGTCGGAGGCCGATGCGGCTTCGCGCGCGAAGAGCGAGTTCCTGGCCTCGATGTCCCACGAGATTCGGACGCCGCTCAACGGCATCATCGGCATGGCGAGCCTGATGATGGACACGGAGCTGGTGCCCAAGCAGCGCGACTACATCGACACGATCCGCGCGTCCAGCGACGCCCTGCTCGAGATCGTGAACGAGATTCTCGATTTCTCCAAAGTGGAATCCGGAAAGCTTGAAATCGAGAACGCGCCCTTCGGCCTTGCGCCATGCCTTGAGGAGGCCCTCGACCTTGTCGCCAAGGCCGCGAATGAAAAGAACCTGGAGATCGGCTACAGCATCGCGCCGGACGTGCCGGCGTGGATAAGGGGCGACGCCACGAGGCTGTGGCAGGTGGTCTCGAATCTCTTGAACAACGGCGTCAAATTCACGCCGAGCGGCTCCGTCTCGGTCGAGGTGCGGCGGGGCGCGGCGGCGGCGCCCGGGCGCATCTGCCTGGAGTTCATCGTTCGAGACACCGGGATCGGAATCGCGCCGGATCGGATGAACAGGCTGTTTAAGCCCTTCAGCCAGGTCGACTCATCCACGACGCGTCGGTACGGAGGCACGGGCCTCGGCCTGGCGATTTGCGACCGGCTGTGCCAGCTGATGGGCGGGAGCATAAAGCTGGAAAGCACGGTCGATGTCGGCTCGGTCTTCACTTTCACCATCTTGACCGAACAGGCGGCGCCGCCCGCCGACGCGCCCGCCATTCCGCCGCCGCCCGCCCCCCTGAAGGGAGCGACCGTCCTTTGCGTTTCGGGCAATGTCACGACCCAGACCCGCCTGCGCTCCCTGCTTTCAAGCTGGGGCGTTCAAGGGCTGTTCGTACCGAGCGCGGCGGCCGTGGGCGGAGCGGCGGCGGGCCTCGCCCCGCGGCCGGCGATGCTGATCGTGGACCAGACAACCGTCGCGACCGTCTCTCCACTCGACGAGTTGACGAGGTACCGCTGCCCGACGCTGATGCTCGTCCCCTACGGAAGGGTTCCGCTGCTTTCGAGGGATCCCCGGCCAGTCGGCACCGTTTCCAAGCCGATCAAGAACGCCGCCTTCTTCCAGGAGGTGGTCCGCCTGTTTGCCGAGGGCCGCAGAAAGGAACCCGTCGAACCGCCGGAGGAGCCGAAGATAGCCCCGGAAATGTCGCTCAAGGTGCTCCTGGCCGAGGACAACATCGTCAACCAGAAGGTGGCGCTGGGTTTCCTGGCGCGCCTGGGCTATCACGCGGACGTGGCTGCGAATGGTGCGCAGGCGGTCGAAATGATAGAGAAGCATGAGTACGACCTGGTCCTGATGGACCTTCAGATGCCGGTGATGGACGGCCTGGAGGCGTGCCGCGAGATCCACGCGCGCCTGCCCGCCGGACGCATTCCGAAGATCATTGCTGTCACCGCAAACGCCCTGCTGACCGACCGCGACCGGTGCCTCGCCGCCGGGATGGACGACTACATTGCCAAGCCGGTGAAGCTGGACGAGCTCTCCGCGGCGATCAAGCGACAGTGCGGGCACCTGGCAAAGCCGGCTGAATCGGCGGGGGGCTGACCGCGGCCGCCGCTTGACACGGACGCTCTCGTCAGAGGAGCCGGGAAAGCGCCCGCATCTCCCCGGCGTGCGAGGGGTCCGAAGCGAGGTTGTTCATCTCGAGCGGGTCCGATTCGAGATCGAAGAAAAGCCAGGGGGAACCGTCCTCGTTGAGGATGAGTTTTCGGCCCGGCGTGCGAAGTCCGCGCCAGGGGCGGTCGCATTGGAGGGGAAAGGGGACGGCGGATGGCATCGAAATCAACTGGACCTCGGCCCGGGGAAAGCTCGGGGCGCACGACCCCGATTCGGAGCCCTCAAGCCCGGCCCAGGCCGATGTCCATTTGTGGAGATCGACCAGGGACACCGCCTGCCGGGTCCTTACCCCGTTCCTGGACGGCCCGCCTGACGGAAGCCTGACCAGGAGCGGCACCCGCACGCTTTCCTCGTGGGGCCAGCCCTTGCGGAAAAGCCCGTGGGCGCCGTGCATGTCGCCGTGGACCGATGTGAAGACGATGACGGCGGAAGCCGGCGCGGCGTCGATCAGGCTTCCGACGGCCCTGTCCGTCGCCTCGATATGCGCGTAATAGCCCGCCAGTTCGCGCCGGGCGCGCACCTCCGCGTCGCCCCCGCAGGGCACGTTCCCGGGCAGGACGATTTCGCGGGGGTCGCGGAAGGCTGCGCCGGGAGCCGGGGCATCGTAGGGCGGGTGGGGCGCCTCCAGGCTGACGATGCAGAACCAGGGGCGGGTGCGCTGGGAGCGAATCCAGTCCGCCGAGCGCCCGCAAAGGACGGATGCCTGGTAACCCCCGAAGCGGGTCGGTTGCCCGAGCCGGGTGCCGTGCAGCCACGGATCGTTCAGAAGGAAGCCGC
>Ga0265342_10004992_pt1 | contig 10243 bp, 12 predicted proteins | sample 4CB327metaG_FD_203125 | JGI IMG/M metagenome (GOLD analysis project Ga0265342, IMG submission 203125) | Rhizosphere microbial communities from Carex aquatilis grown in University of Washington, Seatle, WA, United States - 4-CB3-27 metaG | ecosystem: Host-associated > Plants > Roots >...
CCGCTGGGGCATCCCCCATTGCGATGACGATGTATTACCTGCAACCTACCTCGGGTCATCGCAATGCGCCCCGTCCCTCAACGGGGAACTGGTGACGCAAGAGGGGGGGGAATTATTTCACGTAAAAAGATGTTTTCTACAGAGCAAAAAAATATAATCAGGGTTTGATTGATCTGCGATCGGTTTTCAAGCAGGGTCGTGATCACGGTTGAAGATTTTTGAATCAGGATCTGGTGGAAAAGTGATAATCAAGATACTTAATATGCGAATTTTTTTTTAGAGACCTGATAATTTTTTCACAATCCTTTTCATCAAGAAACAAAATCACTCCTCAAAAATCTCCCCCTGCCCCAGCTCACGGACCAGCATCGCATCGTTGCGAAGGTTGATGCGCTAATGGCGTTGTGCGATGTGGGCTTCCGGACGTTCTTCATCGCCACCGCCGGCCTCGTCCCGGCGCAGGTGGCCGGCCCGGCAGCGGCCGGAAGATCGTCGGGATGATCGCGGGGATCGTACCGTGAGCAGCAGGCAGGACAACCTCCCGCCCTTTTTTGATTCCCTGCGGGGGAAGAAAAAAAGGTTATCCTGTCGACATGGTGATATACCACGGGGAGTCTGCTGCGATATCAAAATGATAGTTCCCTGTCTTCAGCGTAACGGATTTCTGGCTGGAGCCGGCGTTGGTTCCATTGGCCAGCACCGAGATTTCGTTATTCCGGGCGTCCTTTAAACTCACAAGGAAATAGCCGTTCCCCGGATCCATCCGGAATACCCACGTCGCGTCGCTGTCTGTTGCGAAAGTGAAATCTTCATAGTCACCACTCCCGTGGAAGGTGTATGTTTTTGAGTACGGGTGGCCCGTTGCAGAAGTCTCCGTTGTCCATGCAGCGGACGGAACCGGGGCTGCCGTCCCGGGGTTACTGGTCACGGGAAACGCCACGGACGAGGGGGTTGGCGTTGCCAATGGTGCCTGGGGCGCACCGGTGCATGCCGCCAGGCTGACCAGGCTGATGAGCAGGATCGATATAACAACAGCATATTTCACTGACATAGTTCCACGATGAGTGTCTGAAGCGATAATGATTGGTATGGTGCGTACGAGCGGCACGGGGTCGGACCGGTACCGGCAGTGAGCAGAAAAAGGAGTGATCATATCCTGCCATGCTTTCCCACCCGCTCAAGGTGGCAGCACCGTCCGTCCTCCCACTCCGGGCAGGCTGATGCAGTGCAGGGGACCAGGGAAAGGTCTTTTCCGGGATTCTTATCCAGTATGGCCATTGAATTCCCGGCGGAACACCAGAAGGATACCTCGTTCTGGGGTTTATACGGCATTCTTCACCTCCATTGCCACCCGGGCCTTGCACCGCGGGCACTGGACCTTCACCGGCCGGGACGACCGGTTCAGGCTGGCCAGCCGGACCCCCATGTATGTCCATGCGTGACTGCACCGGTGACAGGTGAGACGGCAGCTTGTGTACTGGCTTTGCATGAGCTACCAGTTGCATGTCCATGGTATCAAGACAGTGCGGGCGGCGGGTGAAAGTGGAGTTTTTATCCCAGCGTCCTGTCCGCGGGAAGGAGGCAGATCGCCGACTCCGGGGATAAGAACGGTACCCACGCATCTGCCGCGTTCCCTGCAAAGAATGTCCGCACGATAAAAAGGCCTTGGCGGGGGGGTATTATTTTCCATCCTTTTCTTTTGAATTGGAGAAACGGTATTTCCCTTTCGGCACCAGGATCTCGAACCGGGCCCCCTGCCCGTACACCCCGGACTCTTTTATCGTAAGCCCGGTGATGGCGAGGATCTCGCGGGTGAGGAAAAGCCCGAAACCGGTGTTTTTCCCGAACCCGCGTTCGAAGATCCGGTCCTTGTCGCCCTCGTGTATCCCGATCCCGTCGTCCTCGTACACGAGGGCAACGTAATCGAGGCCATACTGCAGGGTTGAGATGGAGATGTGCCGGACCCGCTCCCCGTGCCGGCGGGAGTTGTCGAATAAGTTCTCGAAGACTTTCTCGAGCAGGGGATCAGCAAAGACCTCGAGCCCGTGAACATCGACCGATACGGTGATCCTGCCGGGGGGAATCAGCGACCCGAGTGCGTTTATGTGCATCCCGATATCCTGCCACTGCGGGGCACGCACCCCGATATCCTCATAATTTTTCGTGAACTCGATCTGCTGCTGGATGGTGAGGGCTGCAGTTTCCTCCCGTTCAATAAAGTGAAGCAAATCGGAATCGGTAGTCTTCGCCTTGGCAAGTTCAATGAATCCCATAAGCGCGAGGAGCTGGTTTTTGATATCATGGCGAGTGATGCTGGAGAGAAGGTTGAGTTTTTTATTGGCGGTGAGAAACGCGTTCTGCGACGATTCGAGCCGGGTATTGGCATCCATGAGATCACGGTTCCGCGCAATCAGCTGGTCGCGGTAGCGGTCCGATTGTTCCACTGTCATTCCAATAATCAGCGCAACGGTTACAAACATGCAGGCACGGATGAGGGCATCGGGCGAGATCACTCCCGTTATCAGGTACGTATCCGCGATATGGATGGCCCCGAACAGGAGCGCGACCAGGATGGCGCGCCGCCCGTACCACAGCCCGGCCACGACAATAATGAGATAGTAGAAATGCGTGTAAACTACTGCGATGTCGAACCAGAAGTGGACCACAATCGCAAGGAGAATCCCTGCAAGGATCAGCAGGGCAAAAGCATAGGGCCGGGGTGTATTGAGCGACCGCCACCACGACCCTCCAACCTCAGACTGCTCTATACCTGACCCCTCAATTCTGGCATCTCTCCCTTAAGTGCCGTATGAGTAATACCGGGCAATAAACCAGCGGGTGGTACCATCACCTTCAAACACGGTTCCCCGCTGACAAAATATTCAATAGCTCCGTCCGGCAACGTGTAGTGATGAACCTCAGCATACCCTGTCTTATTCTCCTCATTCTCCTTGCCGGGCTGGTGGCATTCTCCGGCTGCACCGCGACAACCGGTCCGGTCCCGCAGACTGCGCTTATGACCCCGGATACGACAACCCCGGTCAGGACAGCGACTATAGTGACCAGTGCCCCCACGAACGAGATCGCACGGATTACGGTCGATCACTTCGGGATGAACCCATCTACCGATTCCATCTACGAGTTCGTGGGAAAGGTAGAGGTCAGTAACGGGGTATACCAGTCGGTGCAGGTGATCCTCCGGTACCCGGACAGCCAGGAGTACGCGTTCGATGCCGGCGGCATGGGCGGGTCGAACGCTACCATAAAGCAGTTCTCCCTCTTCCCGGACGACCGGTACAGGGATACGAACCCGGAGAAGATCATCGCGCTTGACGGGAAACGGTATGGTACGGTCTACCGGTACGAGAATGGCGTCCTTGCATGGATCGCCATGTCCGATAACCCGGTTTCCCTGTAAAAACAGACGCAGTACCCCTGGACGTTATCGAGGTTATTCCTTTTTTTCCTGAATTATTTGCTCTGTGGAAATCATTTGAAATTACCTGACGCTCCAGGGGGTTCGAAGAACTCTGATTTTGGTCTTCTCATCTTCATGGTTCTGATGAACCATTCGGAGGCGCAAGGGGGGCAACCAAATCTTATGAAGCAGGTTTTCTAAGAGAGCCGAATTATTGCCATCATTTCCCGGCCGAACGGCGCGGTTTCTTTCTGCCATGCGGGCAGACATACAGGCACAGGCCGCAGACCACCGGACCGCTGCCCGCCTCGAGTTCTTTGAAATACCGGTCGCAGAGAGCAGCATTGAACCGTGCCTCACGGGGCTCATCCTCACGGAACGGGCGGCCGGTGAACGCGTGGACCGGGCAGATATCCACGCACTCCGTACACGTACCGCACCGCGGCTCCATCGGTGATCCCATCGGGACGAGCAGGGCATCGGTCAGCACGGCGATCCACCGTACCCGGGGGCCGTGATCGGGGGTGATAAGCAGGCAGCTCTTCCCGATCCAGCCGAGGCCGGCCTGGTGCGCCGCCAGTTTCTGGGAGAAGACCCCCGCGATCAGCTCGTCACTTGCCCGTTTCGAGGCCGGTACCGGCAGGGCCCGGTACCCTTCCCGCTGGAGGGTGTTTGCTAGCTGCAGCGCGATCTGGTCCAGTGTCTGGTTCACGACATCGTAGCTGTGGTGGCGGTACAATCCGGCTCCGACAGGATCCTGCCGGTCCTCCAGCATATCGACCAGCTCATCCAGAAGCCCGATCCCCATGACAACCGCACGGGGAAAGCGGGCAACCCGCTCACCGCCCTGGGCACGGATGAAATCCGCTGCACCTGAAAGATCGGCAACGCCATAGTAATCCGCCCCGAGTGCACGGGCCCGTGCCGGCAGATCTGAATCGAGACCCATGATTATCCTGTACCCTGTACGCTGTCATGCATTGTCAGCCTGTTGGCCGGTCATTTCCTTGGGGGGAGTTATACGGTGCGATGTTGAGGATCGCAGGGCTGAAAAAAATTTATGGGGCAGCGGGCCCGGCATTGTCATATACGCGGCTCATGTAACGTGCCTGGAACACCCCGAAGAGCGGAGAGAGAATGAGGAGGAGAAGGATCCCGAGACCAATAAAAAAGAGCAGCCCGGCAAACCCTGCTTTCAGCAGCAGGTCAGTTGCCCCGGCGACAAGGATGAACCCGAAGATCAGGATGAAGACCGGGATGCCGACAACAAGGGATACGAGAACAAGGGCTACGATATAATTAAGCCATCCGATCTTTCCGATTGTCTCAAAGATTGCGCTGAAGTTGAAAGCCTCGGCAAAGGTGCCGGTCCGTGCAAAGCGGATGTAGGCGACCGGTATAATGACTGCAAATGCGATCTCCACAATGTAAAAAAGAAGCATCAGAAGAAGGTTCGGCGCAAAGGATCCCAGTGCATTCTTGTCCGAGCTGCCGCTGATGATGCCAAGGAACAGTGTCCCGTAGATGAGCATCCAGAGGATCAGGAGGGGGATCGCATAGACAATTCCCACGACCAGCAGTTTCAGTCCGTCGACAAAAAGCGTTCCCCACTGGTCCGCTTCCGGGGCTGGTGTCGCTCCCCGGTATACCCTCATGATATATCCGTTGAACGGGAGACCGAGGCAGATGATTGCCAGGATCAGTTTCAGCCACCGGTTCATGTTTCCCAGGACGCCCTCCTTTGTATAGGTAAAGGCATCTCCAAGCATTTCTCCAAAATCCATGTATCCACCTGTGAAAGCAAGGGGGCCGGACTTAAGGACTGCCGTCCCCGTCATGGTGTAGTATTGCCTCATCCGGATAAATAATGTACGTCCGCGGGGACTCTATCGACAACGGGTGGCAGGACCGGGGGTTGGCAGGAGCCCGCACTTTTTTATCCTGTCACGCTCAATGCGGCAGTGAAAGTTGATTTTGTATGTTCGGTGTTCTTGCAGAGGCCACATGGTCCCCGTACATTGCCGGTGCAGGGATCGGCATCCTGAGCTGCCTCGCACTCGTGCTGGCAGACCGTCCTTTAGGGTGCTCGACTGCATTTGTCAAGGCCCGGGGGCTGATCGGTAAGCTGATCAGCACGGAAAAGACAGCAAAGATGGAGTATTATCGGGAGATCGTCCCTCAGGTGGACTGGGCATTCATGATCATCCCCGGGATCATCATCGGGGCCTTCCTGTCATCCGTCCTTTCCCGCACATTCCATGTTGTCTGGGTGCCGGTGCTCTGGGAGTCGGTGTTCGGTGGCAATGTGGTCCTCCGCATTATTGTCGCCCTTGCCGGGGGGATCCTGCTCGGCTTCGGCGCACGGTGGGCCGGGGGGTGCACGAGCGGGCACGGGATCAGCGGGTCGATCCAGCTCTCCCTGGCCAGCATGATCACGGCGGCCTGCTTCTTTGCGGGGGGGATCGCCGTTGCCCTGCTCCTGTACCGGGTCATCGGGGTGTGGTTGTGATGACCTCCCTCGCAGTGATCCGGGGCAACCGCCATTCCCAGGTCGTGCTCGGTCTCGTCACCGGCATCTGCTTCGGGTTTCTTCTCCAGAAGGGCGGGGTAACCGATTACGGGGTGATCGAGGGACAGCTCCTGCTCGTGGATTTCACGGTGCTCAAGGTGATGCTCTCGGCAGTCATGGTCGGCATGCCCGCCTTTGCGATCCTGAGACAGTACGGGTACGCAAATTCCCATGCAGCGCACGGGACGCTGGGCGCGAACGTGATCGGGGGCCTGGTCTTCGGTGCAGGGTTCGCCCTGCTCGGCTACTGCCCGGGAACGGTTGCCGGCGCCGTCGGGACGGGTGCAGCCGACGCGCTCATCGGCGGGATGGCCGGGATGCTTATCGGGGCCGGTCTTTTTGCAGAGCTCTACCCGGCGCTGAAAAGCCGTGTGCTCGCCTGGGGAAAATTTCCTGCGGTGACTGTACCGGAATTCCTTCACCTTCACCTCTGGGTTGTTATTGTCCTCCTGGAAGCGTGCATGGCAGGATTCTTAATTTTCCTCGAACTGTACGGGCTCTGACCGTGCACGCTCTTTTTGCCCTCTTTTAAAAAGGGAATTCGGTGCCGGAATTCACATTGTGAACGCCGGGAACCGTTTTTTCCTGATTCACTAGCTTTAAGTAATCCGCACCACATGGTGTATCTGTAACATCCCGGTACAACGGGATACATGAGGTCGTACCCTATGGCACCAGATATGAAAATACCGGTCAATTACGCCGAAGCCGCAGAGACCCTGAAAAAATACCTGAAGCTCTCAGGCTCCCCCGTGGCATTCCGGTTTGCAACAAAGAAAGAGGAGATCCCGGCAGGGATGCAGGCACTTGACAAGACGATCCGCCACTGTGCGATGGTTGGTCTTGCACGGAAAGAAGGAAAGATCTTCTACGCCCTTGCGGGCAACCATGAATGCAATGGCGGGGCATGGTCGCTTGGCCTGAAGGAGATTACCGATACCTTAAAAAACGGAGATTTCTATTTCAAACTCGGAAAATTCGAGAGTTCTGCGGCCTGCAAGCGGACCATTGACCATGTCGCCCACCTGGGCACAGGCGACACCTATGCCACCCTCTATGCCCCACTCGAGAAGACACCGTTCGACCCGCAGGTCGTGCTCATCGTGGCAAACCCCTGGGCCATGCTCAAGCTCGCCCAGAGCACCCTCTTCCGGGTCGGGGGCAGGATCAACGCGGAGTTTGCCGGCATCCAGTCTGTCTGTGCCGATACCTGCGCCCAGACCTACCTCACGGGTAAGGTGAACTTCTCGCTGGGCTGCGACGGCTCCCGGAAGTTCTCGGGCATCGAGGACAGCGAGATGGTCATAGGCATCCCGGCCGAGATCCTGCCGGAAATCACCGAAGCGCTCAGGATAGTGGCTGCGGCGCCGGGGTCAAAGCCCGGCGGGAAGTAAGCACCTGCCAAAATACCCGGTCTGCCGGTAAAACCAGGATCTCTTTTTTTTTAAATTACACGATTGCAGAGTGAACACTTCTGAGAACCAGATTTTAAAGGAATTTTACGATCTGATAAAAGGACACTGTAACAAAATTATACGATGAAAGCAGGGAAACAGGAAATCCGGGCACAAACCTTCGCCCGGGTAACGTTATTCCTCCTAAAAAATTTTTACACCTTCATGTCCCTTTTGATGCATTCAGGGCCAGACAACATTGTGCCGCTGCGTATGCCTCATCAAATTCATCCTTGGTTGCGAATTGGCTTGCAATCGTTGATACATGTTCCATTGTACGAGGGTAGTTCATTTCAAATGAGGCAATATCAGCGGTCTCTTCATTCGGGTATTCCCGGTACCAACCATTTGTTCCATCGTCTTTCGAGACATATTCATACTGATACGATGATGCGTTTACACGCAGGATGATTATACCTTGTGAGCTGTGCAACCCGGGGTTATAGTTACTTTCATTCCTCCAGACGATATCCCCCACCGTATATCTGGCTGCAGGTACAGCAATTGTTGGTGCCGGAGTGACGGTCACCACCTGTGGCGCTGGTGTAACCGGGGAATTTGGATTTTCACTGACACACCCGGCAGTTATGACTGCCGCCACGAATAAGAAAATAAAAAGAAGATATTTCATACCGCTTCTTTCATTTCAGACACGATAAATTTTTTTGGAGGAGAGGTAATGGGTTCGTTCGTGGTTATCACCCATCCGGCATTGGCGGCGGACCTCGTCCCCGTGATTTCGTCATCATTACCCGCTTTTTGAATATATACAAAAATTAAATGCTCTTTAGAAAACATTTTTTTACCTGAAATAATCCCCCCCCTCTTGCGACACCAGTCCCCCGTTGGGGGACGGGTCGTATTGCGATGATCCGCGTTATGTTGTAGATAATACGTCATCATCGCAGTGGGGGAAGTTTTCATATGCAGAAAGCGATGAGGGCACGAGAAGGTGCAAAGCACCTTCGCTGGGTGACAAAGGAACCCGAGAAGATGACCGTAAGGCCTTCTTCGCTGTGCCCGGCGGCGGGGGCAAAGCCCCAGAGAGCGTCAGAGTTTGCTGAATGATTTCTCCAGAGCAAAATTAAAAGAAGGCCGGTTTATTCCTGGTGCATGGATGTGCCCTGACCGGTGAACAACCCTACGAAAAACCTTACCGCCATATTTCATAAAAAAAGTTAAGAGAATTTGTAAGCTCAAGAGAAACTCTCCAGGAGTTTCGTACCTGAGAGAAGCTCTACAGGAGCTTCGAGCCGGCGGTCGGCCCGGGCTTGCACTCGAAGACTTCCGTGATCTTCAGGATGACAAGCGAGCGTGCGGGGAGTTCCGGCCTCTTCCGGTTGATATCTGCCTTCATCTCGTCGTACTCCGTGCCGCTCGTCCTGATCGAGGCAACTCCCTTGATCTGGAAGCAGCCCTTGATCTCCGGCCCCCAGACATAGATCGCAAGCTTCGGGTTTACCCGCAGGTTGGACATGCTCTTGTTCATGAAGTTGTCCGTGATCCAGATCGTCTCGTCATCGATAAGCCTGACCATCGCGAGGGGGACTACATTCGGGGTCCCGTCCTTTGATGCAGTGGCTACCGAGAAGACCTTCATCTTCGAGAACGCCTCTTTCATGTCTGCGGTTAATTTTACCATGGTCTTATCACCTATCTTCCCAATAGCGATTTCTTCATAATATACTTTGGGTGTGCTAAAGGGTCGTCAGACCCGAAGCAGGAGAAGAACCGTAAGGTTCTTTGACCTGATAGTCATGAACAATCAGACCCGAAGCAGGAGAAGAACCCCGCGGGGTTCTTCGACGTGCGGATGCGAAAGGGTCATCAGCAGCGAAGGTCGGCTGAAGCCTCCTTTCTCGTTGTCTGGATTCTGATGAATCTTAAAGGTCATCAGATCTGAAAGAGGAGAAGAACGCATCAGCGTTCTTCACCATAACCGCCAATCCCGAAGCAGGAGAATGCCATATCTCATCGGAGATGTGGCAGAGGGATTTTAAAAAAAAATCCCTCTTGTCGATTAGTCTTCAGACGTTTGAGACAGGAGAAGAACGAAGTTCTTCGACCTGATAGTCCGGCACAACCCCTGCTTCCCCGATTAGTACCACAAGGGACACCGGCCGGATTCCACGGCAGAAGCGGCTCGGAATGTTGCAGGGATTTTCAGGATCCTGCACCGGCCCGCTAAGTGCCCGGACATGACAGGGATACGTTAAGGCAGGTCCCGCCATACACCTTCCCCCCGCTTCCCCCGCGATCTTTTCGAAGGGTCCTTTGGATTCTTCCTGTCATCTCACCAATCCTTCGGACAGGCGTGCTGCTCCCCGATCGTTTCTCTTATCATGCCGGCCGCGCAATCATAAAGCGTGATGCGTGAGCCGCCGGTAAAAAAGGTCCTCTACTGGTGTGAAGAGTGCAACGTGCCGCTGGTCGGAAAGACGTGTGCCTGCAAAAAGGAGGGGAAACGGATCGAACTCCTCCAGCCCTACGATGTCCGCCCGGCCCTTGCGGCAGATACCTCACTCATTAAGAGGCTTATTGCCGAGCGGTTCGGCAATGTCCCGTTATCGAAGATCCTCCTCCTGAACAAGACCGGCGGAGCAGACCGGGCAGACCTCGTGATCATGAACGGGGAGCGTCTCGGGTGGCTGACATTCGACCCGGTGACCCGTTCCTTCAGCCTCGATATCGCGCCCGAAGCCCTCCCGTTTTTCATCGGCCATGCAACGAAAGGCATCGTGGACCTTGACCGCGAGACCGGTATCCGGAACGAGGGGGGCCGGGTTGGTGGCAAGCGTCTTC
>Ga0265342_10004996_pt1 | contig 10242 bp, 8 predicted proteins | sample 4CB327metaG_FD_203125 | JGI IMG/M metagenome (GOLD analysis project Ga0265342, IMG submission 203125) | Rhizosphere microbial communities from Carex aquatilis grown in University of Washington, Seatle, WA, United States - 4-CB3-27 metaG | ecosystem: Host-associated > Plants > Roots > Rhizosphere...
GAACTCGCGGCGAAGAGCGTGAAGTTCAATGTCAGTCAGGGCGCGCTGGTGGCGATGTCGCCGGACGGCGCCGTGCGTGCCATGGTTGGCGGCCGTAACTATTCCGAAAGCCAGTATAACCGCGCGGTCACCGCCAAGCGTCAGCCGGGTTCGGCGTTCAAGCCTTTTGTGTATCTCACCGCGATCGAGTCAGGGCTGACACCGGAGACGGTCCGGCAGGACGCACCGCTCGATATCAAGGGCTGGAAGCCCGAGAACTACACCCATCAATATTTCGGTTCGGTCACGCTGACGCAGGCGCTGGCGATGTCGCTGAATACGGTCGCGGTCAGGCTGGGACTTGAAGTCGGTCCGAAGAACGTGGTGCGCACCGCGCACCGGCTCGGCATTTCGTCGAAGCTCGACGCCAATGCCTCGATCGCGCTCGGCACGTCCGAGGTGTCGATGGTCGAACTGGTCGGTGCCTATGCACCATTTGCCAATGGCGGCCTCGGCGTCTCGCCGCATGTCGTCACCAAGATCCGCACCGCCGACGGCAAGGTGCTCTATACGCGTTCCTCCGATCAACTCGGCCAGGTGATCGATCCGCATTACGTCGCGATGATGAACACGATGATGCAGGAGACGCTGCTCTCCGGCACCGCGCACAAGGCGGAACTGCCGGGCTGGCAGGCCGCCGGCAAGACCGGCACCAGCCAGGATTTCCGCGACGCCTGGTTCATCGGTTACACCTCCAATCTCGTGACCGGGGTCTGGCTCGGCAACGACGACAACTCCCCGACCAAGAAGGCGACCGGCGGCGGACTGCCGGTCGAGATCTGGACGCGCTTCATGAAGGCGGCCCATCAGGGCGTCGCGCCTGCGCCACTGCCGGCCTCAACGCCGCCGGGCGGAATGCTTGCGACGATCGCGCAAGCGATCACGCCGCTGGCGGGTCCGGCCGGCACCGCGCCGTCGTCTTCCGTTCCAGGACGCCCTGCGCCGACGCGGACCTCGGTAAGGCCTGAGGCGGCCGCTGGACTCGACGGCTGGTTGATGGATCGGTTGTTCGGACGCTAGCGCCCGTCGGGCGGGGTGACGCCCACCCAGTTGTCGCGCACCTGCTGATAGTGAACGCTGGGCTCATAGATCGGTGCCGACAACTTCAGCACCTGCGGCGACAGGCGTCCCATGGCGCTCAGGACGGCGTAAGAGGCCACGACGCGATCATGTTGTGCGGTCACCAGCGCGACGCGGGCATTCACCAGCGTCTGCTGGGCATTGAGGATGTCGATGACGGTGCGCTGGCCGACCTGCGCTTCCTTGCTGGTGCCGAGATAGGCGACTTCCGAAGCTTCGACCTGCGACTGCGCGGCGGTCACCTGCGCCTTGCCCGCGATCAACTGGCCCCAGGCGGTGACGAGGTCGGCGCGCGCTTGATCGCGAACCTGCTCCATCGTGAGACGCTGCTGTTGCAGCGTTTCCTTGGATTGCCGGATCAGCGAATATTCAGCCCCGCCCTGATAGATCGGCACCGTGAGCTGGACGTTGGTCGCCGCGGTGAATTGATTGATCTGCGTGATGCTCTGCTGCCAGACCTTGGAGACCGTCGCCTGCAAGGCGAGTGTCGGATAGAGCGCGCCTTCATTGATTTTCACAGTTAGAAAACTGACGTCGATGCCGTACATTGCGGCGGTCACGTTGGGGTTTTCCCGGGTCGCAATTTGCGTGGCGCCTTGCACGGTCGGCGGCAGGTAACGGTCGACCGGCGAGGCGGCCTGCAGGTTGGCCGGCTCGTTGCCGATGATGCGGCGGAAATTCGCCCGTGTGGTCGTCAAGGTCGATTCGGCGGCAAGTTCCTGGGTCTTGGCGGCGGCGAGCTGCGCCTGCGACTGGGCTACGTCGGTCGGCGTGACCAAACCCGCATCATAGCGTTGGCGCGTCTGTTTCAAGGTCAGTTCGAGAACCTTGGTATTGCTGCGCTGGACCTCCAGGATCGCCGCGTCGCGCAGGTAGTCCATGTAGATCGTCGCGGCGGCAAGCAGCACCGACTGCTCCATCAGCCGCAGACCCTCACGCGCGCCAAACACCTGGCTTTCCGCGGAACGGGTTTTGTTGGCGGTCTGGTTGCCGTTGTAGAGCGTCTGCGTCACCGCCAGCGCCACGGCGTGGGGGCCCTGATCTCCCTGCTCGATCCTCTTGCCGGCCGAGCCTTCGGCGAGCTGATTGATAAACTGGCCGCCGCCGCTGAACGCCATCGCGGCCTTGGGGCGATAGCCGGACAAGGCTTGCGGTACGGCTTCATCGGTCGCGCGCACCGAGGCGCGTTGCGCGTTGAGTTGTGGATTGTTGCGATAGGCGCGCAAAAGCGCCGCTTCCATGGTGTCCGCGTACACCGGAAGTGCCGCCGAATGACCAAGTAAAACGACGGCCGTAGCCGCTCCGCCTAAAAGCCTGCCCCCAAGCATATTCAAGTTATCCAACGCCTTACGCGGCGTGACAACATCCATACGCAATTCAGGAGTGGATCAAAAGCGCATAGCTGTGCGCATCTTTCACGCGGGCGTGATGGTGAACGGAAAATCGGCCAGTGTGGCTTTTTGCGCGTCGACGGCTCGCTCAAAAGAGCGGCAGCACCGGCTTACCTCAGGGCTGAGCGATGAAAGCCGCCTAGTGGTTCGCTTCTGACATTCGCATCTTGTTGCGTTGGACGCTTCTACGAATGTCGATTGAACCTAGTCCCGCTCAGTCCTCGATGCCGTAGCGATGCAGATCGTTGCCGTGCGTGTCCAACCAGGACTTGGCGCGTTCGGTGTGGCTGCACACTTTTCCAACCACCTTCCAGAACCGAGCCGAGTGGTTCATTTCGACGAGATGGGCGACCTCGTGAGCGGCCAGATAGTCCAGCACATAGGGCGGGGCGAAGATCAGCCGCCAGGAGAACGACAGCGAGCCCGCCGACGTGCACGAACCCCAGCGGCTCGACTGGTCGCGGATCGAGATCCGCTTGACCCGTACGCTGAGGCGATCGGCATAGGAGGTCGAAGCCTTCTGTAAATCCTTGCGGGCTTCGCGCTTCAGGTAGTCGTGCACCCGCCGCTCGGTATGCTCGACGCCGCCGGCGACGCAGATAATCCGCTCGCCGCTGTCGCGAATTTCGGTCCAGACCGTGCCGCGCTGACCTGCGCGGTGCACGATCTTATGCGGGACGCCGCGCAGCGGCACCACCGTGCCCGGAAGAAAGGGTGCAGCCTTCGGCAGACGGCCGAGACGCGCGGCGATCCAGCCGCCATGACGCTGCGCAAAGTCCTTGGCGTCGGCAATGGTGCCGCGCGGCGGGATGGTCAGGATGGCTTCGCGGTCGCTCGGATGGATTCGCAAGGTGTACCGGCGCGCCCGCCGGTGGCGGCGAAGCCTGACCGAATAGATTTGCGAGCCGTGTTTGATCAAAAGCCGGGAAGGCTCGTAGGGCCGCCGATAAAGGAGCGCGCGAGTGGCCATGTCTGTCAGTCCGGGGATTATAAAGTCGCCCGGATTCTGCCATATCCGCCGCCAGGGAAATCGCTCGGCGCAAAAACAAATCATTTGCCCAATATACAGGGGTTGGCGTCTTGACCGACCCCACAGGATGGGGTCGGAACCCAAAAATTTAACGGGAAAGAGTCCCCGGTCGTAGCCCCAATCCCGGAATTAAGATTCATTACTTCCGGCGGGGGCAGATTCGCGTTTCCTGGAATCAATTCAGGGGGTTAACGACCCCCCGGCCGAAAACCGTGCCACGCGGGGATCGAGGTTCCGCGTCGCTTCCTGCGCTGTTGGCTCGATTATTCTGCGGCGTAAGCGAGCGAAGGCTTCACGTTCGCTGAAGACACCATGAAGTCGTGGATGCGCGGCACGATTTCCGATTTGAAGCGCGAACCGTTGAACACGCCGTAGTGCCCGACGCCCTTCTGCACGTAGTGCACCCGGCGATGGTTCGGAATCGAACGGCAAAGTTCATGGGTTGCTTCGGTCTGACCGAGCCCGGAGATGTCATCGTTCTCGCCTTCGACCGTCATCAACGCCACACGGCGGACCTTGGAAGGGTCGACCGGCTTGCCGCGATGGGTCATCTCGCCCTTGGGCAGCGCGTGCTTGACGAAAACCGTGTCGACGGTTTGCAAATAGTATTCGGCCGACAGGTCCATCACCGCCAGATACTCGTCATAGAAGTCGCGGTGCTTGTCGACCAGGTCGCCGTCGCCCTTCACCAGGTTCCGGAACAGCTCCTTGTGCGCATCCATGTGACGGTCGAGGTTCATGCTGATGAAGCCGTTGAGCTGCAGGAAGCCCGGATAGACATCGCGCATGACGCCGGGATGCGGGAACGGCACCTTGGTGATGACGTTACTGCGGAACCAGTCGATGCCGCGCTCGGCGGCGAGGTTGTTCACCGCGGTCGGATTGCGGCGTGTGTCGATCGGCCCGCCCATCAGCGTCATCGAAATCGGCACGAACGGATCGTTTTCGGCTTCCATGACGGATACGGCAGCGACGACCGGCACCGAGGGCTGGCACACCGCAATGACATGCATGTTGCCGCCGAGCGCATGCAGCATTTCGATCAGGTAGTCGACATAGTCGTCGAGATCGAAACGGCCTTCCGCCAGGGGCACCATGCGGGCGTCGGCCCAATCGGTCATGTAGACTTCATGGTTCGGCAGAAAGGCTTCCACCGTACCGCGCAACAGTGTGGCGTAGTGGCCGGACATCGGCGCCACGATCAGCACGCGCGGCTGCGGGCTGCGCAAAGGGCGCGTCAGCTTGCGATCGAAGTACAGAAGCCGGCAGAACGGCTTTTCCCACACGCTGCGAATTTCAACCGGCGTGCGCACTCCGTTGACGTCGGTATCGAGGATGCCCCATTCAGGTTTGCCGTAGCGGCGCGTGGTGCGCTCGAACAATTCGCAGGCTGCCGCAATCGATTTGCCGGCCTCGGTGTGCGACCACGGATTGAGCGGATTCTGAAACAGGATCTTGGTGGCGTCGGTAACGGCGCGCGCCGGATTAAGCGAGGCGTGCGCCATTTCGTACATCCAGTACATCGGCGTCGTTAGCGCCGGACTGCCTTCTGCAGCCAACGGCGGCGCACCGCCAAACTCCCCAATCGGCATTTCGCCCTCGTTCCTTTTGCGTCGCAGCATAGTGCTAAAAGCACAATAAAGCGTCAATGGATAGATCGGTATGAAGCGCCGCTTCACAAGCGAAATATGTGAAAATCCCGGGTTTTAACGGACTATTCCCCAGTCTGGATCAACGATCCGTGTCGCCGCGCGCTGCGCAGAAGTACCAAAAACAGGGCAAACGAGGCTGCAAACAGGGCAACATTGATGGCGAGCGCGTCGACCATCAGATCGGCGCGGAATTGATGCTCCATTAACAACGCCCGCATGCCCTCGAACACGTAAGTCGGTGGCAGTGTCCAGGCCAGAACCTGCAGCCAGTGGGGCAGCACACTGACCGGATAGTAGATGCATGCCAGCGGCATCATGGCGAACATCAGCGTCCAGACGATGCTCTCGGCCCCTAGGCCGTGGCGCAGCACAAGCCCGGAGACGAAGATGCCGACCGACCAACTCGTGAAAATCAGGTTGCAGAAAAACGCGATCAACGGAAAGCCGATGCCATAGAGATTGAAGTCGAAGACGAACATCGCCAGCAGCGTCATCGGAATGACGCCGATCGCCAGCCGAATCAGGCTCATCACCATCAGCGCGATCAGGAACTCGATCGGCTTCAAGGGACTCATCAAGAGGTTGCCGAGATTGCGCGCCCACATCTCCTCGAGAAAGGAGATCGAAAAACCGAGCTGGCCGCGGAACAGGATGTCCCACAGGATCACCGCGCCGACCAGGGTGCCGCCGGCGCGTGCAAAGAAGGTCGCGTTCTGCGCGATATAGGTCTGGAGGAACCCCCAGGTGACGATCTGGAGCGCCGGCCAATACAAAAGCTCCAGGAGCCGCGGCCAGGACGACATCAACAGATACCAGTAGCGCATGATCATCGCCGCGATCCGCCGCGGCGAGATGCCCGTGGTCATGGCAAGTTCGCTCATGACGTTGCTTCCTGAACTCGCCCGCGGGCGACATCGAGAAACACCTCCTCCATCGTTGCCCGGTTGTAGCGGGCCATGATCTGTTGCGGGCTGTCGTCGTCCTCGATGCGGCCGCGCTTCATGATGATGACGCGGTCGCACAACCGCTCCACTTCCAACATGTTGTGGGAGGCAAGCAGGATGGTCGCGCCATTTTCCTTGCGATAGGTCTCGAGATGCTGACGGATCCAGTCGGCTGTGTCGGGGTCGAGCGATGCGGTGGGTTCGTCGAGCAACAACAGTTCGGGCTGATTGATCAGCGCCTTTGCCAGCGCCACGCGGGTTTTCTGTCCGGCCGAAAGCTTGCCGCTCGGACGGTCGATGAAGTCGACGAGGTCGAGTTCGGAAGCCAGCTTCTCGATCCGCGCCTTGAGATGCGTCACCGAATAGAGACGGCCGAAAATCGTCAGGTTCTGCCGCACGGTCAACCGCGCCGGCATGTCAACGTAAGGACTTTCGAAATTCATCCGGCCAAGCACGTGAGCGCTTTCGCCCGGCATCGGATGACCGAGCACCGCGATGCGCCCTGACGTCGGCAACACCAGCCCCATGATCATGGCAATCGTCGTGGTCTTGCCGGCGCCGTTGCCGCCGAGCAATCCGGTGATGCTGCCGCACGCAATCGAAAAAGAGATATCGTCGACCGCGCGGGTGGTTTTATAGACCTTTGAGAGATGCGCGACCTCGATCGCCGGGGCTTCGCGCCGGTCGATGGGGGCAGGATCTAGCGTCGTACTATTACTCGTCATGCCGCCTGTTCATTGAGGCATTCATCCCGCCAACGCAAGGCTTCCCGGGACGCAAGATTTCCCGCGACGTAGGCTTCCCGTGGCTTTACGCCGCGTGAAACCGGACGGCGGAAATTTGTCGGCGGACATTCGCACCGCTAAAGATGGTGCTGATGTCCGATATCGCCACCACCGATTTTCGCCTGCCGCGCCGCCAGGTCCGCCTGGACACGATCCTGCGGCTGCGCTGGCTCGCCGCGCTCGGCCAGCTCGCTGCCATCTTCATCGTCGAACAGGGGCTTGAGTTCGACGTCGAGGTGGCGCCGTGTCTGGCCATCGTCGGCTTCTCCGCGCTGTTGAACCTTGTCCTTCAGGTCTGGTTCAACCCGATGGAACGGCTGGAGCCCGTGTTTGCGGCTGCGCTGCTGGCGCTGAACATCGTTGAACTCGCCGGGCTCCTGTTTTTTACCGGCGGTTTGCAGAACCCATTCTCTTTCCTGTTTCTGGCGCCAGTTCTGATCTCGGCCACTGCGCTGCCGATCAGGTTCACCATTGCGCTCGGTATGCTGGCGGTCGCCTGCGCATCCGTGCTGGTGTTCGCTCATTTTCCGCTGCCTTGGGACGGCGACGATCCGCTGGTGCTGCCGCCGATCTACCTGTTCGGCGTCTGGCTTTCGATCGTGGTCGCGATTGCCGTCACCAGCCTCTATGCGTTTCAGGTCGCGGAAGAAGCCCGCAAGCTTTCGGACGCGCTCGCGGCAACCGAACTGGTGCTGGCGCGGGAACAGCATCTGACCCAGCTCGACGGTCTGGCCGCGGCGGCCGCGCACGAGCTGGGGACGCCGCTATCGACCATCTACCTCATTTCACGCGAGATCGAGCACAGCCTCGAGGACAAGCCGCAGCTTGCCGGCGACATCAAAACCTTGCGCGAGCAAGCCCAGCGCTGCCGCGACATCCTTGCCAAGATCACGCAGCTCTCTTCAAGCGGCGCGCCGTTCGATCGCATGCCGCTGTCGGCGCTGATCGAGGAGACGGTCGCGCCGCATCGCGACTTCGAGGTCGCGATCAAGGTGCGCATCGCGGTGGCGGGCACGCCCGAACCTGTCGGAATGCGAAATCCGGCCATCATCTACGGCGTCGGCAATATCCTGGAAAACGCGGTCGATTTTGCCGGCACCACCGTCGAGGTGAACGCGTGGTGGAATGCCGAGACCGTCGAGATCGTCATTTCCGACGATGGCCCCGGCATTGCGCCCGACCTGCTCAAGCGGATCGGCGAGCCTTACCTGTCGCGACGGCCCGGGGCGGAAGAGGGCGGCGGCCCACGGAGCGGTCTTGGCCTTGGCGTTTTCATCGCCCGCACCCTGCTGGAACGCACGGGGGCCAAGGTTTCCTTTGCCAACCGTGTGTTTCCCGAGCACGGCGCGGTGGTCCGGATTGTGTGGCCGCGCAGCCGCTTTGAGGTTAAGGAACCCGCCACAGAGTTAACCTGAGGCGCGGAATCGACTTTGGGTGGACTTGGCGTGCCTGTTTCGACCCCATATGTTGGAGGAGCATGTCAACGAGGACACCGTCATCTTGAACGCCATTGCCGAACTAGCCGGACACCCCGATCGCTCGCTCCTGATCGTGGAGGACGACAAGCCGTTTCTGGAGCGGCTTTCCCGCGCGATGGAAACTCGCGGCTTTGCCGTGACGTCCTGTGACAGCGTCGCGGACGGCCTGAACCAGATCGCCAAGGCGGCTCCCGCCTTTGCGGTGGTGGATTTGCGGCTCGGCGACGGCAACGGCATCGATCTGGTGTCGGCTCTGAAACGCAAGCGCCCCGAAGCACGCGCCGTCGTCCTGACCGGCTACGGCAATATTGCGACCGCCGTGACCGCGGTGAAACTTGGCGCGGTCGACTATCTTTCCAAGCCGGCCGATGCCGACGACGTGGTGTCGGCGCTGCTTGCGCTCGGTAACCAGAAATCCGAACTGCCAAACAATCCGATGTCGGCGGACCGCGTGCGCTGGGAACACATCCAGCGCATCTACGAGATGTGCAATCGCAACGTCTCCGAGACCGCGCGGCGGCTGAACATGCACCGCCGCACCTTGCAGCGTATTCTCGCCAAGCGGGCGCCGCGCTGAAAATGTCTGCTTAAAATTCTTCGTGACCCTGCGGATCGACCAAGCGGTTGATCCGTTGTGCGGCGGTCATGGCAAACCGCACCGTCATCGATTTGCGGGTCGGCGCCGGCAGTCGGTGCTCGGGCGCCGGGCGCTCGAGATGCGCGCCATAGGCGTCGGCGATGATCAGCCCGGTCTCTTCGGGAAAAATCTCGCGCGGCAGATCCTGCAGGAAGGCAAAGAACAGCCGGTCGCAATGCGCGCGGTAGTCCGGCCATTTCTGGTCGGCGCGCAAATCCTCGACCGAGGATTTGATCTCGACGATCCAGATCTCGTTGCGGTCGTTGATGGCGACGAGATCGGCGCGGCGGCCCGAGGGCAGCGGCAACTCGCTGATGCAGGCAAAGCCGAGCGAGCGCAACAGCCGCGCGGTGCCGCGTGCGATCGCAAGCGCGGTCTCCGACTGGCGGCGATCGGGCGCCGGCACAATGGCGAATTTCTGGGCGGGCGATTCCATGTCAGGAAGCATAGAGCCTGCCCTTCAGGGTGGAAACGGTTTTGCGCGAGGCTTGAGGCGGTCAGCGTGTTCCCCGAAGCCGAGTTGGTTTAAGTTTCCCTTGGCGGGCCGCAAAAAATCGGCATTGTGCGACCCATGACAGAGCCATCCGAAAACAAGGCCTCCGAGAACAAGGCCAAGGCCGGCGCGATGATCGTTCCGGTGACGCCGTTCGAACAGAACTGCACCTTGATCTGGTGCACGGCGACCCAAAAGGCCGCGGTGATCGACCCCGGCGGCGATCTCCCGCGAATTCAGGCCGCGATCAAAGAGGCCAACGTCACGGTCGAGAAAATCTGGATCACGCACGGTCATATCGACCATGTCGGCGCTGCCGCCGACTTGCGCGACGCTCTCAAGGTGGACATCGAAGGTCCGCACCTCGCCGACAAGTTCCTGCTCGACAATGTGGTGGCGAGCGGCGAGCGCTTCGGGATCACCGGCGTGCGTAATTTCGCACCGGACCGCTGGCTCGAGGAAGGCGAGCAGGTCTCAATCGGCGAATTGACCTTCGATATCCTGCATTGCCCCGGCCACTCACCCGGCAGCGTGGTGTTCTTCAACAAGGAGATCCGCTTCGCCCATGTCGGCGACGTCCTGTTCAACGGCTCGGTCGGGCGCACCGATTTGCCGGGCGGCGACCACACTACCCTGATCCGCTCGATCAAGGAGAAGCTGCTGCCGCTCGGTGACGATGTCGGCTTCATCTGCGGTCACGGCGCAGGCTCCAG
>Ga0265342_10005001_pt1 | contig 10234 bp, 6 predicted proteins | sample 4CB327metaG_FD_203125 | JGI IMG/M metagenome (GOLD analysis project Ga0265342, IMG submission 203125) | Rhizosphere microbial communities from Carex aquatilis grown in University of Washington, Seatle, WA, United States - 4-CB3-27 metaG | ecosystem: Host-associated > Plants > Roots > Rhizosphere...
GGCATCGATCACGAGGTCCGCCGTCATCGTCTGCTCGGGGCCGCCCTCGATCTTGAACCGGACTCCGTTGATCGCCAACCGACTGTCGTCGGCGATCAGCCCCTGCACCGAACAGTTTTCGATCGCCCTGACGTTGGGTAACGACAGCAGCCGCCGTCGCACATGTCCCTCGAACATCGGGCGAGAAGCGAGAAGCCCAGCCAGATCGCTCGGTTCGGTCTTCAGCGTCACGCCACGACCGATCCAGTTCGCGTCATGAGCGATATCGCTTCTGGTGCCGCCGCTGGCGACCACCTCGTCCGTCCATCCCGGGAAGAAATCCTCGATCACCTGGCGGCCACGCGCCAGCAGCCCGTGGGCGTGATGTCCCTGCGGCACGCCTTTGCGAGGAATATCCCGTTCGGGAAAGGCGTCACGCTCCAACACCGTTACCTTCTGGAAAAAGTCTGAAACGGCGCGCGCGGCTAATAGGCCTCCCATGCTCGCGCCGATGACAACTGCATGCTTACCAACCCACTTCACGGCATTGCTCCGGGTACGGCCCCACCGTCTGTGTCGGAGCCTTTGAATCGTACGGAAGCGGGACCGGATTTGTTTCCGTCGATCCGGGGAAATGCGCGATAAAATTTTTAGCCGCCGGCCGCGCGCCAGTCGCTTGTTGACCTCGGTCGCCATCCGGGCAAACTGGCTCGGGGTGAATTGACGTGACCGTGGAAGCCAATTTTCAGCTATTCCTGATTCTGCTGGCCGTACTCGCCGGAACCGCGCTTCTGGCGCGCCGCGTCGACGTCGCGCCGGCAATCCTGCTGCTGCTCGCCGGGATTGCACTGGCTTTCGTGCCGGGCATGCCGACGCCGGAACTGCCGCCCGAACTCATTCTGCTGCTGGTGCTGCCGCCGCTGATCTATTCGGCCGCGGTCTCCATGAGCTGGCGCGAATTCAAGTTCAACCTGCGGCCGATCATTCTGCTCGCGGTCGGATGCGTGATCTTTACCGCGTTTGCGGTCGCCGCCGCGACGCATTACCTGATCGGCCTGCCGTGGAATGTCGGCTTCTTGCTCGGCGCGATTGTCGCGCCGCCGGACGTCGTGGCGCCGCTGGCGGTAGCGCGCAAGCTCGCGCTCCCGCGCCGGATCATGGTGGTATTGGAGGGCGAAGGGCTCGCCAACGACGCCACCGCGCTGATCCTCTATCGTTTCGCAGTCGCCGCGATCGCGACCGGCCTGTTCTCGCTGCCGAAAGCGATCGGCGAATTTTCGGCGATTGTCGTCGGCGAAGCCCTGTTCGGAATTGCCGTCGGCTGGCTCTCCTTGCGCGCACGACACTGGGCGCGCGACGCGCAGATCGAGATCACGTTGTCGCTGATCACGCCCTATGTGGCCTACTGGCTGCCGGAGCATGTCGGCGGCTCCGGCGTGATCGCAACCGTCGCCTGCGGGCTCTACGTAAGCTGGAACGGGCCGTTATTGATTTCCGCGATGACGCGCCTGCAAGGCATCTTCTTCTGGAATTTGGTGATCTACCTGATCGAGGGGCTACTGTTTCTCCTGACCGGTTTCCAGATGCGGCTTCTCTACGAGCGCTCCAAGTCGTTCCCGCTCGACGACATCCTGATCGCGACCGCCGTCGTGACCGTGATGATCGTGATCGCGCGTTTCGCCTGGACTTTTCCCGCAATCTACGTGCCGCGGATGATCGAGCGTATTCGCCGGCGCGATCCGTCCCCGCCATGGCAGTGGGCCTTCGTGCTTTCGTTCACCGGCGTCCGCGGCGCGGTTTCGCTGGCCGCCGCGCTGGCGCTGCCTTATTTGCTGCCCGACGGCAGCGCCTTTCCCTACCGCGACCTGATCCTGTTCGTCGCCTTCGGTGTCATCTTCATCACGCTGGTCGGATTTGGCCTTGGCCTGGCGCCAGTGGTGCGCTGGCTCGGCGTCGCACGGGAAGGCCGCAACGAGCGATTTGCCGAACTTGAGGCGGAGATCAGCGCGCGGCGCGAGGCGCTCGACGCGGCGCTAAAATCGCTGGAGGGCATCACGGAGAGCCGGGACTTGTCGGAGGACGTCATCCGCCTGCTGCGCGCGCGGCATGAAACCCGCTCCAATCAATTGCCGAGTTCGCTCGATCCGGATGCGCAATTGCTGTCTGCGGCCGGAACCGACCTGACCCACGAATTGATCGAGGCCGAGCGGCGATTCATTCACGACCTGCTGCGCGACGGCAAGATCACCGACGAGGCCCGTCGGCACATCGAACGCGATCTCGACCTGGAGGAGGCCAGCCTCGCCAACCGGGAATTTCGCTGCGACATACCTTGAGTGGCGGCGCTGACTACTGCCGTCCGAGTTGGGTCGCCTGTGCGACGCGATCGAATCGTTCCAGCGACAGGATCGCATCCGCCAGCTGATCGGCGCGCTTGTCCAGCACCGGACGCGCCAGCGTCAGGAATTTCTGCGCCATCGCCTTTGCGTCCGGAAACGTGGTCGGCTCACCCGAGGGATCGTCATGGATCCGCTCGTGGACGCCATCGTCGGTCGTGATGCTGACGCGCGCGCCGAACGGATGCGTGCGGCCTTCGAGGCGGCTGTCCTGCACGACGTCGAACTTGTCGGCTAAAGCATCGACGGCGGCATCGCCGAGCCTGGCGTAATCGTCCCAGCCAAAGCCGCCCTGATCGAGCGCAACCGCGCCGGTGAAGAACATCGAGAACTGCCCGCCGACCACCGAGGTCGGATGACGCTTGGTCGTGGGGTCGCCAGCGAGCGTGATCCCGTTGCGATGCAGCCCGATCTCGACGCGCTTGATCTGGTCCGGCGTCAGATTGTGCTCGCGGCGGATCGCGATCAAGGCATCGAGCGCTGCATGGGTGTAGCGGCAGCTCGGATAGGGCTTCACGCCGATCTTCATGGTCTCGTAGACCTTGCCGAGGTCGGCGACCGCTTTTTCCGGATGGGCGTTGTCGCTGTAGCCGACCAGCAGCCCATGCTTGCCCTCGATCGACTGGGTCGCGCCGACAAAATCATTTCGGGCAAGGGTTGCGGCGATCACGCCGTTCATGGCGGAGGCGCCGACCTGATAGCGCTTGTTCCAGGCGCCATTGACCAAAAATTGCAGAGAACCTGCCGCCTGGCTGCCGGCCACGCCGAAGGCCGCAATGATCTGCTCCTTCGACAATCCAAACAGTTTTGCCGCCGCCGCAGCCGCACCATAGGTGCCGGCGGTGGCGGTGGGGTGGAAGCCGCGCGCATAATGCGAGGTCGGATCGAGCGCATTGCCGAGCCGGCAACAGACTTCGTAACCGGCGACGATCGCGGTCAGCACCTCGCGGCCTGAAGCGCCCACCAGTTCGCCGACCGCAAACGCGGCCGGCACCACCGGTGCACTCGGATGCAGCGAGGAATCCGCATGGGTGTCGTCGAAATCAAGCGAGTGGCCGAGCGCGCCGTTGAGCAGCGCGGCTATCGCCGGCGTCCAGGTTCTGGTGTCGCCGAACACGGTGGACTCACCGTGATTATCCAGCGAGAGCGCCTCTAACGTCCCAAACAGCGTGGGGGTGGATTCCGCATCCCGCCGCGCGCGGATGGCGCTGCCGAGAAAATCAAGCGTCAGGGCCTTGGCGCGCTCGCGCACTTCTTCGGGGATATCCTCGAAGCGCAGATTGGCGACGTAGGCGGCAAGCGTGGCGGTTTCCTCTGCCATTGCAGGTTCCTTGGCTTGACTATCGCGGACCGGGCCCGCTGATTTTCATTAAGCCTAAGTCCCCGGCGCGGGATCTTCAATGGCCGCCATCGCATGGCCGCGCAGCGGCTAGTGCGACGCCGGGACCTGACAGACCTGCTTGAGCAGGGTTTTGGCGATCATGCGGTGGAACGGCATGATGGCAGCAAGGTAGATGCGCCCGAACCAATTATGGGTGAGAACCAGTGTGGTGGCAGTCACTTCGCGGCCACCGCCCGCGGGCAAAACATCCACGACGACTCGGAAATCGAGGTGATGGTCGTTGAACCCGGCGACCAATCGTTGCGGCGTCTCGCTGAGCACGGGGAACAGTCCGATCACGCCGCGGTTGCGTGCGTCATTCGTACCGGAGGTTTTCAGCCCGAACGGCGCGACGATCGCGTTCCGCAGGTTCAGCAAGGACTGAACCCAGCGCGGATTGCGCGAAAACATCCGCTCAGCGGCTGCGCGTGCGTCGAGGCCAGCGTCCGCGACCGTGACGCGGAAAGCGTCGGCGAACTGCGCGCCGGCCAGCAGGCTGTCGCAATCGACGTCGGGCTTTATTTCGCGGATCGTCATGGCGAGGCGAAGTTTTGCGCGCCCGACGGAAGGATGCAAGCGACAAACCCGCACGAAATATTGAGAGGTTTCGGGAATAGAATGCATTAACCGCCGCGCGTCGGCACACGGGTAATTTTAGCGCCGAGCGCGTTGAGGCGTTCGTCGATCCGCTCATAGCCGCGCTCGATCTGGTCGGCGTTGTTGATGGTCGAGACGCCGTCGGCGCAGGCGGCCGCCAGCAACATCGCCATGCCGGCGCGGATGTCAGGCGAACTCATCAGCGCACCTTTGAGCCGGCTCGGCCCCGCGACGATCGCGCGATGCGGATCGCACAGCACGATGCGTCCGCCCATCGCGATCAGCTTGTCGACAAAGAACATCCGGGATTCGAACATCTTCTCGAACATCAGGATCACGCCGGCGCATTGCGTCGCCGTGACGATCGCGATCGACATCAGGTCGGCGGGAAAGGCCGGCCACGGCTGGTCTTCGAGCTTCGGCACATGACCGCCGAAATCGTCCTGGATCTTGAGGCTCTGGCGATCCGAGACGATGAGGTCGTCGCCTTCGACGTCGCAACTGATGCCGAGCCGCTCGAATCCCATCCGGATCGAACGCAGATGTGTCAGGCCGGCGCGCGCGATCCGAAGCTTCGATCGCGTCACCGCGGCAAGCCCGACCAGCGAGCCAACCTCGATATGATCGGGACCGATCGCATAGGTGGTCGAGCCAAGTTTCGCCGGTCCGTGCACCACCATCGTATTTGTGCCGATGCCGTCGATACGGGCGCCGAGCGCAACCAGGAAATGCGCAAGGTCCTGCACATGCGGTTCGGAAGCGGCGTTGCGCAGGTACGTGACGCCGTGGGCGGCGACCGCGGCCGTCAGCGCGTTCTCGGTGGCGGTCACGCTCGGCTCGTCGAGGAAGACGTCGGCGCCTTTGAGGCGCGGACAGCGCAGCTCCAGCCGGGCCGAGGCCGTCACGGTGGCGCCGAGCTGCTCGAAGGCCAGGAAATGCGTATCCAGCCGGCGCCGGCCGATGACGTCGCCGCCGGGCGGCGGCAACACCACCTCGCCGCAGCGCGCGAGCAGCGGCCCGGCGAGAAGGATCGAGGCGCGAATGCGCGCGCAAAGTTCTGGATCGAGATCGGCGGCGCGAATATCTTTCGCATGTATGGCGAGCGTATTCGACTTTTTCCATTCGGCCGACGCGCCGACCGAACGGATCAGTTCGACCAGCGTCTCGGTGTCACGGATCCGCGGAACATTGTCGAGCGTGACGGGATGGTCGGTGAGAAGCGCGGCGGCAATGATCGGCAGCGCCGCGTTCTTGTTGCCGGACGGCTCGATGGTGCCGGCCAGCCGATGGCCGCCTTCGATGATGTACTGGATCGGCGCCACGCGAGCATCCCTTAAACGAAATCTGCCTTCCAGCTACCGCGGATTGTCGGACAAAATCAACCGAACCGTACGTCCGGCCGCGACAGACCGAAATGCGACCGCAGGGTTTCGCCCTCATAGGCGTCGCGAAACAGCCCGCGCTTGCGCAAGAGCGGCGCGACTTCCGAGATGAAGAGATCAAGCTGGTGCGGCAGCACCGGCGGCATCAGGTTGAAACCATCGGCCGCTCCGGTTTCGAACCAGTCCTGCATGATGTCGGCGATCACTTCCGGCGATCCCGCAGCGGTGAAATGGCCCCTTGCGCCGGCAAGCTTGGCGAGAAGCTGCCGCAGCGTCGGCCTCTCCTTTTTGACCAGCGCAACGACGGCTTCGGTCCGGCTGCGCGACGCCTCGTTCTTGCTGGGATCGGGAAAATCGTCCGCCGACAATGGCCGGTCCAGCGCCAGCTGCGAAAAGTCATAGCCGCCAAAGCGCTGCGACAGCCGGGCGCGGCCCACTTCAGGATCCGACAGCTCGTTGAGTTCGTCGGCATAGCGTACGGCCTCAGCTTCCGTCGAGGCGATCGTCGGGCTGAAGCCAGGCAGGATGACAACATGTTTGGGATCGCGGCCTTCGGCAGCCACCAGCGCCTTGAGGTCGGCATAGAACGCGCGCGCGGTCGCCTTCTCGAGATGCGCGGTGAAAACCGCCTCGGCATGGCGGGCGGCAAATTTCTTGCCGGTGTCCGACGAGCCCGCCTGCACGAAGACCGGACGCCCTTGCGGCGCGCGCGGCATGTTCAAGGGGCCCAGCACCGGAAAATGCGGGCCCTTGTGGTCGATCGCCTTGACCCGCGTGCGGTCGGCGTATCGTCCGCCCGAGCGATCATCGAGCACAGCGTCGTCGGCCCAGCTATCCCAGAGGCCTTTGACGACCGTCATGAACTCCTCGGCGCGCTCGTAGCGGTCGGCATGACCGACCTGGCCGATGTGACCGAAATTGGCGCCGGCCTGCGGCGACCAGGTCGTCACGATGTTCCACCCGGCGCGTCCGGCGCTGATGTGATCGAGCGAGGCAAACTGGCGCGCCAGATTGTAGGGCTCGGTATAGGTCGTCGAGCAGGTGGCGATGAGGCCGATGCGGCGGGTCGCCATGGCGACCGCAGCCAACGCCGTGATCGGCTCCAGCCAGTTGAAGGGCGTGCTCTCGACGTCGTTCCAGAGACCGAGAACATCGGCAAGAAAGATCGAGTCGAAACATCCGGCCTCGGCCTTTTGGGCCAGCTCCACCGTGTAACGGATATCGGTCAAGGCCAGCGCTGACGATTTCGGATGCCGCCACGCCGCCTCGTGATGCCCGCGGCCCTGGATGAAGAGATTGATATGCATGTGCGGCATCGGACATCCCTTAAACCAGAGAGCCTTTGACCCCTTGGGGCCGTTGACGCTTCGCACCTAACCTTATTTCAGGGACAATTTACGGCAAGCGGGCCGCTAAGCGGCCGCCTTAGACGTCCACATTCGCGCTCAGCGAATTATCCTGGATGAATTCGCGGCGCGGTTCGACCAGATCGCCCATCAGCTTGGTGAAGATGTCGTCGGCCTCGTCGACCTCCTTGACCCTCACCTGCAACAGCGACCGCTCGTTGGTGTCGAGCGTGGTTTCCCAGAGCTGATCCGGATTCATCTCGCCGAGACCTTTGTAGCGTTGCAGCTTGACGCCTTCGCGGCCGGCGTCGGTCACGGCCTCAAACAGGCTGACGGGACCGTGGATCGCGGTCTCGCGGTCCTTTCGGCGCAAGGTGCCGGGCCGCGGATAGGCCTCCTGCAACCGCGCGGCATATTCATCGAGCTTGCGGGCGTCGGCCGAGCTGAGCAGCGCGTCGTCGATGATCGCAACGTCCTTGACGCCGCGCACCGTGCGTTCGAACACGAAACCTTGCCCTTCGGCGAAGCGGCCGGTCCAACCACGTTCAACCTCGTCGGCCAGAGCATCGAGGCGCTTGGCGATATATTCCGCGGCCGCCATGGCTTTGGGCGGATCGCCGAAAACCTGATGGCGCATCACACCGGCGATCGCAGCCTGCTCGACCACACTGCGGTTATAACGGCTGTGCAGATTGTTCAGCGTTGTCCTGATGACCCGAGCGTCCTCGATCAGTGCCCGCAAATCGCGGCCCGAGCGGTCCTCGCCGGTAGCCGGCTTGAAGACGCAATCTTCCAGACCGGTATTGATCAGATAATCGACCAGCGCCGGGTCGTCCTTCAGATATTGCTCGGACTTGCCGCGGGAAACCTTATACAGCGGCGGTTGGGCAATATAGAGGTAGCCGCCTTCGATCAGCGTCGGCATCTGTCGGAAGAAGAACGTCAGAAGCAGCGTGCGGATATGCGCACCGTCGACGTCGGCGTCGGTCATCAGAATGATCTTGTGATAGCGCAGCTTCGACAGATCGAAGTCGTCGCGCCCGATACCGGTGCCAAGCGCGGTGATCAGCGTGCCGATCTGCTCTGAACTCAGCATCTTGTCGAAGCGCGCGCGCTCGACGTTGAGGATCTTGCCGCGCAGCGGCAGCACGGCCTGGAATTCGCGGTTGCGTCCCTGCTTGGCGCTGCCACCGGCCGAGTCGCCCTCGACGATGAAGAGTTCGGACTTGGCAGGATCGCGCTCCTGACAGTCGGCGAGCTTGCCGGGCAGCGAGGCAATGTCGAGCGCGCCCTTGCGCCGCGTCAATTCGCGCGCCTTGCGGGCGGCTTCGCGGGCGGCGGCGGCTTCCACCACCTTGCCGACGATGATCTTGGCTTCCGAGGGATGCTCCTCGAACCAGGCGGCAAGCGCCTCGTTGATGACGTTCTCGACCACCGGGCGCACTTCCGAGGACACCAGCTTGTCCTTGGTCTGTGAGGAGAACTTCGGATCGGGCACTTTCACCGAGAGCACCGCGGTCAGACCTTCGCGGCAGTCGTCGCCGGTCAGCGCGATCTTCTCGCGCTTGGCCATGGCGTCGGCATAACCGTTGACCTGACGCGTCAGCGCGCCGCGGAAGCCGGCCAGATGGGTGCCGCCGTCACGCTGCGGGATGTTGTTGGTGAAACACAGCACGTTCTCATGGTAGCTGTCGTTCCACCACAACGCCGCCTCGACACTGATGCCGTTGGCCTCCGAATTGACCATGATCGGGGCGGGCACCATCGCCTTCTTGTTGCGGTCGAGATATTTGACGAATTCCTCAACACCGCCCTCGTAGTGCATCACCTCGCGCTTCTCGACGGGGTGACGCATGTCGGACAGCACGATGTTGACGCCGGAATTGAGGAAAGCGAGTTCGCGCAGGCGATGCTCAAGCGTCGCGAAATCGTATTCGATGTTCGTAAAGGTCTCGGTCGAGGCGAGGAACGTCACTTCGGTGCCGCGCCTGCCCGGCGCGTCGCCGACCACCTTCAGGGGGGCGACGGCATCGCCGTGTGCGAATTCGATGAAATGTTCCTTGTCGTCGCGCCATATCCGAAGCTGCAGTTTGCTCGACAGCGCGTTGACGACGGAGACGCCGACGCCGTGCAGGCCGCCGGAGACCTTGTAGGAGTTCTGGTCGAACTTTCCGCCCGCATGCAGTTGCGTCATGATGACTTCGGCGGCGGAAATGCCCTCACCCTTGTGGATGTCGACGGGAATGCCGCGGCCGTCATCGCGCACGGTGACGGAGCCGTCGGCGTTGAGGACTACTTCGACGGCGGTCGCATGGCCGGCAAGCGCCTCGTCGATGGCGTTGTCGACGACTTCGTAGACCATGTGGTGCAGGCCGCTGCCATCATCGGTATCGCCGATATACATACCCGGCCGTTTGCGGACGGCATCGAGCCCTTTCAGAACCCGGATCGATTCCGCGCCATACTCGGCAGGAACAGGAGTCTCGTTATCGGCGATCGATTGCCGCGCAGGTTCTGTCATGTGGGGCCTTTGGAATGTCTTCGAAGGACGCTTCGAATCAGCTGCGCAAAACGAGGGCTGATTGAGGCTATTTCTGCCACGAAAGGCGGGGCGCGCCTAGCGCAAAGTCTTGGTTAGCAAGGTCCTGAAAAGATAGGATTTTTTAAGGATTTTTCAAGCCTCCGAAAGGCCGATTCCGGAGCACCGAAAAAGCGCGATTCGGCGGCCTTTTCAGCCTCCCCTTCCGGGTCAAATTTCAGAATTCAGGCTTACGGGCGGCGGGTGATCCGGCCGGCTTCAACGGCGAAGATTTCGCCGGACGGACCGATGTCGGCGAACGCGGCAGGATCGGCGCCGGTCATCCAGACCTGCGCGCCGAGTTTCGAAAGCTCATCGAACAGCGCCGCGCGGCGACCGGGATCGAGATGCGCGACAACCTCGTCGAGCAACAGAAGCGGCGTGATGCCCGTCATTTCCGAAACAAGACCCGCATGCGCAAGCACGAGACCGATCAGCAGCGCCTTCTGCTCCCCGGTCGAGGCGTCGCGCGCCGGCATGTTCTTGGGCGCGTAGACCACCTGAAGATCGGTCAGATGCGGCCCGTCGAGGGTGCGGCCGGCGATGGCGTCGCGGGCGCGGTTCTCGCGCAGGAT
>Ga0265342_10005002_pt1 | contig 10234 bp, 8 predicted proteins | sample 4CB327metaG_FD_203125 | JGI IMG/M metagenome (GOLD analysis project Ga0265342, IMG submission 203125) | Rhizosphere microbial communities from Carex aquatilis grown in University of Washington, Seatle, WA, United States - 4-CB3-27 metaG | ecosystem: Host-associated > Plants > Roots > Rhizosphere...
TGCGGCGAACATGCTGGCCGAGCAATTGCCCTGCCCGGTCAGCATCGCGCGCTTTCAGCGCGGCCAGAATCTGCCGATGCTCGCGCACCGATTCATCCCACCGTCCGTCGGCCGCCAACGCGAAGAAGCGGGCGCGTTCGGCGCGCGCCAGCAGCGCATCATGCGAAGCCTTGAGCACGCTGTTACGAGAAAAGCCGACAATGGTGCTGTGGATCTGCTGGTTGATCTCGAAATAGTCGCGCAATTCGCCACGGCCATGATGACGTTCGATCCGCGTCTGAAGCGCCTCGAGACGGTCGACATCCTGCTCCGTCATTCGGATCGCCGCCAGCTCGGCCGCGCACCGTTCGATAGCGCTGACGGCCTCGAACAGTTCGGCCAACTCGTCAAGCCGGAGCGGTGCAACCACCGCGCCGCGGTTGAGCCGCAGTTCGACCAGGCCTTCGGCGGCGAGTTGTTTCAAGGCTTCGCGCAGCGGTGTGCGCGAAATGCCGAGCGCTTCCGAAAGGCCGACTTCGAGCAACGGTTCGCCGGGCGCAAGATCGCCCCGCACGATCAGCATGCGGAGTTTGTTGGCGGCCTGCTCGTGAAGGCCGGCGCGAGGAACGCGCAAGGTGCGCCGTTGCAGCGGGGTGACACCGCGGCGGCGCCTCGGCTCTTTTCGGTCAGGCTTGGTCCCGGTCGTGGTCACGGCAGCTCACGAATGACGTCGAAGTGGTGCGGAGGAAGCAAACGGCAGGTGCTTCCCGTTGGAAAATAGGCTGCCCCAGCCCCGGACGATGGATGGCTCGACGCCGGCGGCAATCAGGCATCCCCACAGCGTGACGGCGATCGAATCGAAAACGCCGGCGTCCAGTTTTCGCTCCAGCGGCTCGGCGACCGCAGCGCCGCGCATGTTGGTGCAGAGCACGACGGCGGCATCGGCGCCCTCCCGCACGACCTCCTCGATCATGCGCGCCACTTCGGCTTCCGGTACCTCGGCAAAGGAGAAATTATCCGCCAGCGACAAATGCCGTTCGGCGACGCAGTTCAACCCTTGCGAACCCCAGACGGCCATGATGCGGTTCTGTACATCGGCCGTATAGGGCGATACCAGCCCGATACGCGCCGCAGGCAATTGCCGGAACAGATCGCGATAGGCGAGCACGGTGGTGCAGGCGCGGATGCCCGTGGCTTCCGTGATGCGCTCGCATAACCGTTCGTCGCGATCGAAACCCAGCCAGCTTGCGGACGTGCCGTTCCAGGCGATGACGTCGACCTTGGCGTGAGCCAGCAGCTCGGCCGCGCGCAGGATTTCGCCGTGGTCGAACTGGGCTTTCGCGGATTCCGACAGCGCGATTTCCGTCACCTTGAAGCGCGAGGCATGCACGGAGACGCCCTCGACCCCGGAAAGCATGGCATAGGTGACCGGCTCGAGCGCCGTGTTCGACGATGGCGTGAGCATGCCGAGCCGGGTCATGGCGTTTCCTTCAAGCCTTTTTCGTTCACACCGGCAGGCGGCGGCTATAGTCGATCAGGGTCGAAGAGATCAACAAGCCAACGCCGGCGAACGCGAAATACATCAGCGCCAGGAAGTAGGAGCCGGTCGCCTGCACGATGAAACCGACGATGATCGGCGTCGTGATGCCGGCAATATTGCCGCCGAGATTCATGCAGCCGCCGAGGAAACCCGCGCGTGTGCGCCCCGCCAGCGCCGCCGGAATGACCCAATACATGCCGCACCAGCGCAGGAAGAAAAGCGTCGAGGACAATAGCACCACGACAAGAACCGCATCCGACGTATAGGCGACAAGGAAGATCGAGATCGTCACCATGATCGCCGCAATCGCAAACAGCGTGCGATAAACGAGATTCGGCGAGCCGCCGCCCTCGCGCCAGCGGTCGCCGATCCAGCCGCCGATCAATTCACCGACGAAGCCGGCAAAGAAGATGATGAAGGAGGTATTGCCGAGCGACTTGATGTCGAGGTTGTGCACCTTGAACAGATAGGTCGGCATCCAGGTCAGCAGGCCATAGAAAGTCACGTTGAAGAAGAACCAGCCCAGGCACATGCACCAGACCGAGCGGAACTTGAAATAGTCAACCCAGCTTCCGCCCAAAGACGGCGTTGAGGCTGCATCCTCAAGCGCGTGCGCCTCCTCGATATAGCGCGCCTCTGCCTCGTTGACGGCGGGATGCTCGCGCGGAGCGTTGCGGATGTAATACCAGGCCCACAGGCCGCACAGGATGGTGCCGACACCGGCGATCACAAACGCCATGCGCCAGGAATTGAACGCCGCGATCAACCAGGCGATCACGATCGAACCGAGTGCTGCGCCAAGCGGCGCACCGCCATCGAGCAGCGTCGCGCCGCGACCGCGTTCGGTCTGCGTCATCCAGAGTCCGTTGAGCTTGCCGCCCGCCGGATAGATCGGCGCTTCGGAAGCGCCGAGGCCGAGCCGGGTCAGCAGCAGCATAAACGAGCTGGTCGCAACCGCGGCAATCGCCTGGAAGGCGCCCCAAAACACGGTGGCCAGCGCAATCACGATTCGTGGCTTGAAGCGGTCGGCCAGCATGCCGCCAGGCACCTGCATGAAGGCGTAAGTCCAGAAGAACGAACTGAGGATCAGCCCCTGCCATGCCGGATCGATGTCGAATTCCTTTGAGATCAGCGGCATCGCGACCGAGAGCGAGGCGCGATCGATGTAGTTCACCGAAACCAGAAACAGCAGCAGGAAAAAAATCTTCCAGCGCACGCTGGTCGGTTTGACGGCGCCCGCGGCAGCAATGACCCGATCACTCATGGCTCTCCCCCCAATGCCGGCAGATCCCTGCGCGAGCCTTCCTTGTCATCTTCGCGCGATCGTCGTCATCGACGATCTCCCCCTATCGGCTGAGGGAAAGTCTGCGGCAAGGGACGCGAAGCAGCAACGACATTTTGTATGCTGCATGCAATTTGTTATATAATATTGATATCATTATATTTTTTCTTGAACAAATTGTGCACTGCCGGAAGTTTTGCCACCGGCTGGTGCGCGATTGGGCGGTTTGGAGTAGCTCGCGGCCGTTACTTGCCGGATCCGACCGGCGTTCCGTCGGCCATGAGATTTCGTCCCCTCCGCTCGACGATCATCCGATACGCCTGCGGCTGGCGATGAACATCGAAATTGAAGGTGGTCCGTTTATAGGAATTGCAGAGATCGAGATCGCAACGCGCCAGCGCGATCTCGTCGCCCTTGGTCGTGCAGGCGGCAACGACTTCGCCTGACGGCGCGATGATGCAACTGCCGCCGATCTGATCGACGCCTTCCTCCACGCCGGCTTTCGCAACGCCGACCACCCAGGTGCCGTTCTGATAGGCGCCGGCCTGCATCACCAGTTGATTGTGAAACAGCGAAAGATCGTCGTGCTCAGGCGCCGGCGGATTATGCACCGGGGTGTTGTAGCCAATCATCACCATCTCGACTCCCTGAAGCCCCATGACACGATAGGTTTCAGGCCATCGGCGATCGTTGCAGATTGCCATCCCCATCACGCCGCCGAACGCCTCGACCACGCCGAAGCGATCGCCGGGCTCGAAATAGCGCTTCTCCAGATGCTGAAATCGGCGGTACGGCTCGTGTTCGGCATGGCCCGGCAAATGGACCTTGCGGTATTTGGCGACGATCTCCCCGCTCTTGTCGACGAGAATAGATGAGTTATAGCGATGAGCGACGCCACCCTCAGACGTCAGTTCGCCGTAACCGAGGTAAAAGCCGATGCCGAGCTCGCGGGCAAGATCGAACAAGGGTCGCGTCTCCGGCCCCGGCATCTCGCGCTCGAAGAAGCGGTCGATCTCGGCCTGATCCTCCATGAACCAGCGCGGAAAGAACGTCGTCAGCGCCAGCTCGGGATAGACGATCAGGTCGCATCCGCATTCGCGCGCTTCGCGCATCAAGGCGGACAGGCGCGCCACCACTCGCGTCCGTGTCTCGGCCCTGGCGATTGGTCCCAACTGGCCCGCCGCGACATTTATCAAGCGCATTTCAGAACCTCCCGGTCGTTGCGTCTGCGCTCCCAGCTTCGACGACAATGCGCTTTCGATCAACTAGAGCTCCGATTCCGAAGTTCATATCATATTGCGGCCCCACGTTTACGAACTTCAGAATCAAAGGAGCTCTAGCAAATCATTGATGCTAGTGCGGCTTTTGAATTTGAAGTTCCTATGACAAACTCGCGGCGAAGCTGATAGGAACTTCAAATTCGCCGCACTAGTCCCCATGGCTATATGTCTTACAGCGATGCGATTGTCGGGCAGGAGGCAAGATGTTTCAGCCGCAGGATCCGAACTTCAGGGAGCGCGTTCGCGCAAGCTTCGGGCGGCAGCAGGTCATGGCGACGCTCGGAATCGAAATTGCTTATATCGAGCCCGGCGAGGTCCACCTCACGATGCCGCCCAATCCCGCCTACACGCAGCAACACGGCTTCATGCATGCGGGCATCATCACCACGGCGCTGGACAGCGCCTGCGGTTACGCGGCGTTCTCCCTGATGCCGGCGGAGGCCGCGGTGCTCACGGTCGAGTTCAAGACCAACCTCCTGGCGCCGGCCAAGGGCGAGCGCTTCATTTTCCGTGGCCATGTCGTCAAGCCCGGGCGAACGCTGACGATCTGCGAAGCACGCGCGCTCGCAATCGAAGGGGATAAGGAAAAGCTAGTGGCGACGATGACAGGCACGCTGATGGCCATTACCGGCCGGCAGGACATCGTTCACTGATGACGGGGACGCTCCTACGCTGCTCAAGCGCCCAGCTGACCATGCGGCTGCGAGGTAAACTCGAAACCGGGGTCATCGAGCAACACCGTCGGCTCATCGACGCTTTCGGACGCATTCTAGGCCGAAGTTGACCGCGAGCGGCGCTTGCGCGCGAACGATCGCGGGTGCGGCAACGAAACTCACGCCACCCGCCATGGTGACGATGGCGTGACGCCTGTCCAAACGCCGGTCACCCTTGCTGCCGGGCACCTTGACCTGACGATTTGGTCACGGCTCTTATCGTTGTAACGGCCGCCCTGCTGGCGCGCTGCCCCATGATAGGCAGCGACTAGTGGTCCAATTCTAACATTTGCATTCCGATCTGGCTGGCACTTTTGCAAATGCTAGAATCAAAGGACCACTAGCGAATATAGGTTCTAGTGGAGTTTGGATTTGACATTCGCATTGCGCATTCCGGGCAACCGGGTTGCGAATGTCAAATCCACTCCACTAGCGTAACAACAACTAGCGCGGCGGGAGTGAAGCGTGAGGCCGGGTTCGTCATGAAAATCACGCGGGTATCCGCTGTCGTTTATCGCCAGCAGCTCAAACCCGGCGGTTCCACGCCGAAATTCGCCGGCGAGCGGCGTCAGGCGTTCGAAGCCGTGCTGGTCAAGGTCGAGACCGATGACGGGATCACCGGATGGGGCGAAGCCTTCCCGCACCGAATCTGGCCGGCCGTCAAATCGCTGCTGGAGAACCTGATCGCGCCGGTCTGCATCGGAGCAGACCCGACCGAAATCCCTACGCTGATGAAAAAGCTGATCTACCACGTACACGGCGTCGGACGCGCCGGCCCGGTGATGTATGCGCTGTCAGGTCTGGATATCGCGCTCTGGGACATTCTCGGAAAATCGAAGAACCTGCCGATCTACCGGCTGCTCGGCGGCGCACCGCGCGCGAAGTTGCCGGCCTATGCCAGTCTCTTGAAGTACGGCGAGACCGACGTCGTCGTACGCACCTGCGAGCAGGCGCTGGAGCGCGGCTACAGCGAACTCAAGGTTCACGAAACTGGACGCGACGAGATCACCGCGGCGGCACAATTGTTGCGACGGCACAATGGCGGCTCGTTGATGGTGGACGTCAATGCGCCATGGACGCTGGCAGAAGCCTTGTCCGCGGTCGCGCCATTGCGCGAACTCGATTTGAAGTGGATCGAGGAGCCGGTTTGGCCGCTGGAAGATTTCGAAGCCGCGCGGCAGGTCAGTGCGGCCGGCGTTCCCGTCGCCATCGGTGAAAATGTTCTCACGCCCACCGATTTTACGCGGCTGATCGAGAGCCGGGCGGTCGACTACGTCCAGCCCAGTGTCGCCAAGATCGGCGGCATCTCGATCATGCGGGATATCATCGCCGCTGCCAACGCGGCCGGTGTCGCGGTCGCGCCGCACTCGGCCTATTTCGGTCCTGGCTTGATCGCGACTGCCCACCTTGGCGCGGCGCTCTCGCGCGCGCCCATGGTCGAGCGGCTGTATTGCGACCTGACCGAAAGTCCATTCGGAGACTGGTACGAACCGGTAGACGGCCATCTGACCGTGCCGCAAGGGCCGGGCCTCGGCGTCGATCCCGATCCAGCGATTCTTGAAAAACTAACCGTCGCCTGAGCCGGAGGAACAAAAATGAAGATTCAACAAATCAAGGTCAACTTCGTCCGCTTGCCGGAAGAGGAACCGTTGGTCGGCGCACCCTTCATGGTCGGGATGATGCGCGAATTTTTCACGGTAGAGGTGCAGACCGATCAGGGCATCGAGGGTATCGGCGTCACCGCCTTCGGCGGCAAACTGGTGCGCTCGCTGCGCGCGGCACTCGAAGAGCTCGGCGAGGTGATCAAGGGCGACGATCCGCTACGCGTCGAGCAGGTGGCGGCCAAAATGCGCGCCGCGTCGGCTTCCTGCGGCTCCGGCATCGCCATGCTGGCGATTTCCGCGATCGACACCGCGTTGTGGGATATCCGCGGCAAGGCCTTCAACATTCCGCTGGCGCGGCTGTTGGGCGGGGTGCGTGACAAGGTGCCGGCCTACGCCAGTGGCGCGCTGTCGCGCACCACGCCGACCGACAAGCTGCAACGCGCCGCCGCCGCGCTGGTTGAGAAGGGCTATCGGCAGATCAAGACCCAGATGGCCGTGGCCGGGCTCACGCCGGTCCAGGAAATCGAACGCATCCGGCTGGTCCGCGACGCGGTCGGACCTGAGGTCAATCTGATGGTCGATATCAATCAGCGCTGGAGCGTCGCCGAAGTGATTTCGATCGGTCATCAAATCGAAGATCTCAGGCTTGGGTGGCTGGAAGATCCGACCACCTGCGACGATCATCAGGGACACGCAAAGATCGCCGATGCGCTGGCAACGCCGGTCTGCGCCGGCGAATATCTCTGGGGCATCGAACCGCACCGGCAGGCGCTGGCACACCACGCCAGCGATATCACCATGATCGATCTGCTGCGGGTCGGCGGCGTGACGCAGTGGATGAAGGTCGCCGGCATGGCGGAGGCTTTCAACAAGCCTGTCGCCAGTCACCTGCTGCCGGAAATCCACGTGCATCTGATCGCCGCCATACCGAACGGGCTGGTGGTCGAATACATGCCCTGGACCTGGCGCCTGTTCGAGGATCCGCCAATCCCGGTCAACGGTGATATCGCCGTGCCGTCAGGAGCGGGACTCGGACTCAAATTCGCGCCTGACCTGTTCCAGAAATACGGCGTCAGCTAGCGGTCGAGACACCTGGCTACGAGAGCAGGCACAGCTAGGCTGAAACCGACATCTTCGCGATCTCGGCCGCGTTCGGCAGGCTCTCGACGTTCCAGCAGGCGTCCATCACGCGCCGGATCATCGGCGCCGGGATAATGCCGTCGGCGAGGTCGGTGAATTTCACCTCGAGCTGCTGGTCGGTCATCGGCTTCTCCACGCTGCCGATGGCATGCTCGATATAGCGATGCAGCTGGCGGCCGTCCTTCAGGACAATCGTCATATCGACCTGCGCCGCATCGATGCCGGGCGTAACCACCGGATTCACCTTGGCCCGCAGTGCTGCGACGGTCGGATCGTTCACCGCCCGGTCGCTGAATTGTTTTTCGCCGCCCGCACCTTCGACCAGCGCGACCGCGACCGCGTGATAGATGCTGAACTTGCCCTCGAGACCCTCGTGAATATTCTTCTTGCCGGTCAATTCGATCACCAGCGGATGAACCCTCAGATCGACGCGCTCGATCTGATCGGCCGTCAGCTTGTTCGCGTTGCGCAGCTGGACCGCCGCGTCGATCGCCGGATGCATCACGATTCCGCAGGCGAACGGCTTGTAGGTGTTGAGCGCCGCCTCGTAGCGCTTGCCGAGATCGCCAAGGATCTCGTTATAGTCCTGCTTGGTGCTAATCGTGTTGGCCCAGCCGCGCTTGGCTTCGATCATGCCGTCGGAAGAGGTGAAGTTCTTCGACGCCAGCATCGCCGCGAAAATGCCGTTAGAGGCGGCGCGTCCGGGATTGAAGCTCTTGTTCATCGAACCGAAGGACTCGCGCAGGCCGACCGGCTGGGAGGCGGCGAGCCCGAGCGCCCAGACCATCTGCTGCTCGTTGAGCTTCAGGAGCTTGCCGGCGGCCGCGGTGATGTGCCAGCCAACATCGTAGTGATTGGGATAGACCGCGTTTCCGATCCGGCATTCGGTCTCGACACCGAGCACCAGCGCATTGAGGAAATCCTTGCCCGACACGGGTTGCAGTTCCGACAGTGCGATGATCGCTGATGCCACGGGGCCCGCGGGATGAATGATCGTCTTCAGATGGGTGTCGTCGTAATCGAAGATGTGGCTCGACACGCCGTTGAGGAAGGCGGCATTCATGATGTCGAACCGTTCGCGGCGACCGAACAACGAGGCCTGCGCCGGCCCCGAGAACGGCGCGAGCGCGGCGACCGCGATGTCGACCGTCTGATGATGTGAACCACCGATCGCGACACCGACCCAGTTCAGAAGCGTCCGCACGCCTTCCTTGCGGACATTGGCGGGAAGATCGTCGTAGCTGGCCGTGACGATGTAATGCGCGAGCTCTCGCGTCACATCCTTCGGCACTTCCTTGGGCGCGGGCTTGGCCGGAGCCGCCGCGGCGCCGCTTGGGGCCTGCGCGAACGCCGTCGTCGCAGCCGTCGCCAACGGAAGCGCTGCGGCCGCCTGGATCAAAGTCCTGCGATCGGTGATGGCCATGGTCTACGTCCTCCGGGATTTGTTTGTATCAATGCGTCGTGCGGCGTTGGGCGCCTTCACATCTGGATCGATTTTCCGGCCGCGGAGAAGCTTGCCGAGCTTGGCGGCCGTTTTTTCTTCGCCGGTCGGCGTGAAGACGACGAAGCGCATCGTCGGCGGGTCACCCACCGAAAGGCTCGTATAGTCGAATGCCAAACGGCCGCCAACCGGATGTTGAAGCCGCTTGCATCCGGAAAACGGCTCGCGAACTTCGTATTTCGGCCACCACTTTCGGAAGGCCGCACTCGACTGTTTCAGATTCCCGATCAACCGTTCGAATTCGGGGTCGCCGGCATATCGCGCGCTGTCAGAGCGAAACATCGCGAGCGATGCCGGCGCGATCTGGTCCCAATCGACCAGCAGTCGCCGATGGTCTTCGTTGGCAAAGACCATGTGCATGATGTTGCGTTCATCGCCAATCAGTTTCGAATAATCGCCAAAGACGATTGTCGCAGCACGATTCCACGCCAGCACGTCCCAGCGTCGACCGAGAATGTAGGCCGGCTGCCGCTCGAGACTCTCCAGCATTTGCCGCAACGGCGCGTCGATGTGTTCCGGTCCCGCCGCCCGGGCCTCTTCCGGCGGCGCGCGATCGTTGAGCAGGTAGATATGGCGGCGCTCGGCCGCGTCGAGCCGCAACGCATCCGCCAACGCCGAAAGCACTTCGGCCGAGGGACGAACATCCCTGCCCTGCTCCAGCCAAGTGTACCAGGTCGTACCGACGCCGGCGAGCATCGCGACTTCCTCGCGGCGCAGTCCCGGCGTTCGGCGTCGAAAACCTGCCGGCAAGCCGATGCCGGCGGGGTCCAGCCTTTCCCGGCGGGAACGCAGAAAGGCGCCGAACTCCCGGTGCCGGATCTTCAGCGCAGTCGATGCGGATTTCTTCATGACGGACTTTGATAGCATTATTGATACCAGGATAAAGCGAAAACTGGTTGGCCACTTTTCGCCGTGCGATCTGTCGCCATGAAACGGCACCAACGTCTTTCTCGATTCACGACCACCAACTCAGGGGAATGAAGAAACATGTCATCACAACACGTTGTCATCATGGGCGGATCATCGGGCATTGGCCTTGCTACCGCCAGGCTGCTGCTCGATCAGGACTACAAGGTCACGATCACGGGCCGCAGCGAGCAAACCCTGGCCGCGGCTAAAACATCGCTGAAATCGGACGTCACGACGATTGCGGCCGACAGCACCAATGCGACGGAGGTCAGCGAGAGTCTTGCAC
>Ga0265342_10005004_pt1 | contig 10231 bp, 7 predicted proteins | sample 4CB327metaG_FD_203125 | JGI IMG/M metagenome (GOLD analysis project Ga0265342, IMG submission 203125) | Rhizosphere microbial communities from Carex aquatilis grown in University of Washington, Seatle, WA, United States - 4-CB3-27 metaG | ecosystem: Host-associated > Plants > Roots > Rhizosphere...
CTGGAAACGCCAACACCAGCAGGAGTCCCATCGGGTCGCGCGGACGGCGTGTCAGCAGCGCCATCGCGGCCAGATAAAGCAGGAAGCTCACCGCCTGCCACAGGATCAGTGCGGGCAGATAGGGCAGCTGCGCCAGCGTGCCCGCGGCGACGAGGAAGAACGGCGGATAGTGCCAGCCGTAGAACGGCGTCGAGTGGCCGAAGATCGCTTGCTCGCGCGCATAGTGGCGGGCCGGATCGTAGGCCGCTGTGGCGTCTCCGACATTCGCCATCGTGCCCGCCGCGTAGACGTCGGAGAAATCGGTACCCAGCGGGCGGCCCTTATAGTCGTTCAGCCCATGCGCCGTCAGCGCCAGGAACAGGATCGCCGCCGCGAAGGCAATGAGGAATCCGCCGGCCCACAAGCGCGCGCGCTCGCGGGTCAAAAAATCGCCGTCACGAAAGTGGGCGGCTAAACGGGCGGCCATCACGCGCATTTGCGCATGATGGAACGGCCGGGTTTAACGAATGATTGCCCTAGTTCGCGCCGACGCCGCCGTCCAGCGACATGCCGTCCAGCTCGATTTCGCGCGCCGCCGCGGTTTTGGCGGGATCGACACAAACCGTGGCCCGGTAGGAGAAGAACAGATCGCCCGTGCCGTAGCGGCGCAGATTGGTGCGTTCGGTACAGTCGGGAACCGGCGTTTTTGGCACGCATTTGAGCATGCCGTCCTTGTAATGGCCGAGCGCCTCGTTCTCGGCACATTCCAGCTGCTGGCCGCCGGTAGTGGTTCCCGCCATACCCTGGTCGGATTGCAGCACCTCGCCGATCATGACTTTCAGGTGCGAGCCGGGGATGCAGCGCATCACCTCGCCTTCATAGGAGGAATCGAGCCAGGTCAGGCCCGTCATGTGCGAAGCGGGGAATTCGCGCCCGTCCGGCGAGACGCACAACGCGTGGATCGATTTGACGACGTTGGCTTCCTGCGTCTGGCATTGCTGGGCGGCATGAACAGAGGAGATCGCGCCGCTGTGGTTGTTGACCGTGACGTCTTCGTAATAGCCGCCGCCATAGACCGTGACGTTGCTGCTGGCGCTGGCATTGGCGCTGGCCGAAGCCATGGCCGAAGCGAAGGCCGAGGCGTCCGCCGAGCCGCCGCCCTTGTTGATCACGATCGACTTGTTGATGCTGATATACTTTGAAGCGTCGATGTTCTTGGTGATGTTGATGTCCTTGTTGATCGTCACCGGCTTGTAGATATTGATGTTCTTGTTGATCGAGATGGACTTGTAGCCGCCCGTGGGTTTGCCCCCACCGCAACCGCAGTTCTGGCCGCCGGCCAGGGCCGGGGCAGCCAACAGGGCAGCGCCAGTCAGGGCGATGAAGATGAAAAGCCTGCGCGGCATGCTATAGCTCCTTCGCTCCGGGCGCGTCCGACGCCCGGGTGAGCGCCCAGGACATGGAACGAGCCTTAATGACCGCCGGCTACACTTCACGAATTATGCCAGCCAGCGCCTTGAGAAAGCCTGCATCTGCGGCTCGAATTGGCACAGCGGCGGCCGCGTGCGGCGCAGGGGAAATTCCATGATCCCGATCTCGGACGACAATCCGTCGCGCCAAACGCCGTTCGTCACCTGGGCGATCATCGCCGCCTGCACGGCCGTTTATATCTGGGAGGTCCGTCAAGGCGTCCATATGGACGCAGTCTTCGGCTCCTACGGCTTCGTGCCCAAGGCGCTGATGTCTCCGCCGCTGTCGCCCGCGCAAGAGACCGGCTGGTCGGCGCTGATCAACATCTTCACCTCGATGTTCATCCATGGCGGCTTCCTGCATCTTGCGGGAAACATGCTTTACCTCTGGATATTCGGCAACAATATCGAAGAGGCGATGGGCCATATGCGCTACCTGCTGTTTTATCTGTTGTGCGGCGTCGCGGCAGCCTTAACCATGGCGTTCATGGATCCCGTTTCCACCGTGCCGATGGTGGGCGCGTCGGGCGCTATTTCCGGCGTCCTCGGCGCCTATATGCTGCTTTACCCGCGGGCGCGCGTGACGGTGATCGTCCCGATCGTGATTATCTTTTATCCTTTCCGCATCGCCGCCGTGTGGGTGGTGGGGATCTGGTTCGTCATGCAGCTTCTGAGCGCGGCGGTCGTCACGCCTGATAGTCCCGGCGTCGCCTGGTGGGCGCATATCGGCGGCTTCGCGGCGGGATTGGCGCTGACGCCGTTCCTCAAATCCTCGGTCGTTCCCTTCTTCGGACCGCGCTCGCTGCGCGGGCCCTGGGGCTAAAACGGCTGGCCTGCCACCCCGTAGCCGCGCAAACCCGTCAACAGCCTCCCTTCGCTCGTTCCGAGCTTCGGGAGGCACCCACCGCCGCTGCGCGGCGAAGGGTGGCACGGGTTTCGCTCACCTCGTCTTCCGAGAACGCGACATCGTTCCGATCTGGGTCAGGACGGCACGGTCGCAAGACGGGAAAACGGGACGGGCGGGCTATGAAACACAAGAACAGTCATTTGCTGGTGGGGTACTGGAGCAGAATCCGCAAGGGACGGGCAGTTCCCGACCAGACCGACATCGACCCGCGCGCGATCAAGCGCATGCTGCCCTTTGTCTTCATTCTGGATGCAGAAAATCCGGCGCGGCCGATCTACCGGCTGGCCGGCACCTCGCTTTGCGAGCGCTTCGGCTTCGAACTCAAAGGCACCGGTTTCCTTGCTCATTGGGAGGCGCAATCCAGTGCGGCGCTCGCCACGCTGCTGGCACAGGCGCTCAAGTTGAGACAGCCCGTTTGTCTATCCTCGATCGGCGCCAGCGCCGATTGCGGCATGGTGGAACTCGAAACGGTCCTGGCGCCGGTGACCTTCGGGCCAGGCGCGCCGACGCGCTTCTTCGGCATGATCCAGATTTTGAGCGATGTGAGCCAGCTGCACGGCCGTCCCATCGCCTTCCAGCGGCTTGCCGCCTCGCAGTTGATCCGCGAAGACGAACCGCTCTCCGCTTATGACCATTCGCCGCCGCCCCCGCCTCCGCCGGCGCTGCGCAGCCATCCCAAGGCGCCGCACCTGCGCCTGGTGATCTCTCAGGACAAGCCTGCCGTGGCTCGCTTAGATACCGACGAGCTGCTGGCCAAGATGTTCGAGGTGTTTGGCGGGGGGCTCACCGCCAGCTGAGATCTACGGAGATTTTCCGTCCGAAGTGCTCGGTTTGGAGGTGTCCGTCTGCGGCGGGTTGTCGATCGGATCGTTGTGCATGATGTCGCGGTTGAAGCGCAGCTGGTCTTCTTTTTCCTGCAAATAGGGAATTTCGTAGCGCTCCACCACGGCACGGTAGGCTTCGAATCTCTGCAGATCGTCAGGCAGGCGCTTGTCGCAGCGATCGTATGACAGGTGCGCCTGTTCGGTGCACCACAAGTCGAAATCCATCGGCTTGACGTTGTACCGCGTCGCCTGCGCGCCGGCCGGCGAGGCCGCAGCGACGACCAGGACGGCACAGAGAATCGTGAGATCCATGCTCCTCATGGCTGTAGCATACGCCTGCGGCGGCGTTCGCGATAGTTACCGGAAAAATATTCCGTTGCCCGAAAACGCTTTCGGCGATCCTGACGTGTTCCGGCAACAGCGCGCGCCGGCAAATGATCGGCGCAAACACCGGGCCGCGAAATCGAACCCAAAGTGAACAGTGTAATGGAGCGTCTACTGGGCGGAAGGCGCCGCGTCGGGCAAGGGCGCGGTTGCCACCGCGGTCGTGGGGGCATTGCCCTCCGCCGACTGCGGCGTCGCATGAACCTCGGCCTCGAGCCGCGGCAGGGTAATATCCAGCGAGGCACGGCAGGCAGCCGCCGCACGCGACTGGAATGCCACGTTCGAATTCAATATCCAACAATCGTAATCGGCTTGGGCGCGGGCGGCGTCGCGCGGCACCTCGTCGCGTCCCTTGTCCAGCGAGCGCACCAGCCTGTCGCGCAAGGTGTGGGAGGCCAGGTCCCGGCTGGACTCGGGGTCGACCGGAAGACCTTTCGATAATTGCAGCGCCTTTGAGGCGAAAGTGTTGGCAAGGGCGCCGACGTCGTTGTTGCTGTCGGCCAACGAGACCGATCCAGCCTGGTCGAATGACGTGTAGCCCGCCTGGCCGACATCCCCGAACGAACGCGCCAGGAACGCATAGTCTTGGAACAGGGCCTGGCTGAACTCGGAATCGCTAGGAGCAGACGTGGCCTTGAGGTCGTCCAGCGGGCTGTAATTGGCGCACCCGGCCAGCAGAAGGCCGGCCGCGGCCGCCGTCACGAGCGCCGGGAAGCGGCGCGATGTTCCATTCTGACGCATGAAAGCTCTCCGCAAGATGCCCAATCCGGGCAGGGCGACGCGTTTGGGCCACTGCTATAACTCTTCGCCGGGGCGAGGTTAAGCGGTCCTTAGGCCAACAAAATAACCAATACGGAGCACAACCGTAAACCTTCCCTTGACGTTCCTTATCGCACACTAGGGCTCAAACTGGGAAGTTAGGAGGGGCGCGTGCGTGTACATGCGCTGACAACGAGCGAAGACCGGCCGGTGATCCGCAAAGCGCGCGCGGAACGCCGCCGCTTCCGGCGCGTGCGCGTCGATCTTCCCGGCAAGCTTTTCGTTCCCGGCAGCGGCCAGGAAAGCGTCTGCAAGATTCTCGATCTATCGTCCGGCGGCGCCCAGGTCCAATGCGAACTGACCCTGGAAGCGGAAACCCAGCTCGTTCTCTATATCGAGGGCTTCGGCCGCTTCGAGGGAACGGTGGTGCGTCTCGACAGTGTCGGCTTCGGCGTGCGGTTCATCTGCACCTCGCTCAAGCGCGAGCGCACTGCCGAACAGCTCACGCTGTTCATGAATCGCGCGTTAGTCGACGACGCCGATCTACGCCGCGACGACCGCACGCCGACCAAGGGCCTGACCCGATTCACCCGCGCCGACGGTCAGCTCGTACCTTGCGAAGTGCTCGATCTTTCGCTCGGCGGCATCTCGGTCAGGACGGACATCCGCCCGCCGGTCGGCGAATTTGTCCTCATCGGCCAGTTGGCCGGGCGCGTCGCGCGCCACCACGAGGACGGCATCGGCATCGAATTCGTCGGTGGAGCCGCGCGCTCGACAGAGCGGCTGCGCGCCCAACTGTCCCTGGCGCGTTAGCGTAAGACTATTTCGCCAAGCCCCAGCGCGATCCGCCTCTTCTTCGGCAAGCCAGCAGCCACGAGCGCGTGGGCGCGTTCGAGATAGGCTTTCAGCTCTTTGGCGTTCAAGGCGTCGAGCCGCTCCAGATAGACCCAATGGGCCCGCGCCAGATAGGGCGCCGGAATGATATGGGGCAGTTGGATGAGGATGTGGAAACTGGTTTCGCCGGCCTTGAAGAACAGATGATGGGGTCGGTCGTTCTGCGGACCGGTCATCGCGAACATCTTGCCGCCGACTTTGTAGACGCGTTCCTCGCCCCATTGGATCGACAGCGTCGCGCCGGGAAGCGCGAGGCAGAATTTCTCGATCTCGGCATGGCGCATCACAGCCCGGCCAGCTCGTGAATCTGACTGTTGGCGAGCGTCAGTTTCGCCACCGACAAATCGCCGCTGCGCTCCAGCGCTTCGAGGAAGGATTTGGCGCGGGCGAGCGCGTCGGCCTTGCTTGCGGCCCACAGCTTCACCGCCTCGGCGCTGTCGGCGCGTCCGCCCTTGCCCGCCGGCAGCATCGCGAGCGCGGCGGCTGAGAGCGCCCGCTGGCCGGCGAAAAGGTCGTCGCTGATCCGCCGCACGGCGAGGCGGTCCCAATGTTCCGCGCCGCCGATGCGCCGCGCCAGCCCGCGCAGCCGGTCGAGTCCCACTTCGGCGCCCATCGCGAAATAGGCGCCGATGACCAAATCGAGATCGAGCGAGCGCTCGCGGGCCAAAAGTGCGATCTCGGGCGCAGCGGACATCAGCGGCAAGGCCGCGATATCTTCGGCCACATCGACGGGCGCGCCGGCGGCCGTGAGTGCGGCGATGCGCGCTTCGGTATCGTGCGCCTCGTACGGCGAAACGAGGGTCGAGAAGCTGCCGCGCAGGGCTTCCATGCCGCGGCGGTGCAGCGCGACCGTCTCGCCGAGATCGGCGTCTGCGGGCACGTTGGTGATGAACCACAAGCCCAGCCGGCGCAGGATTTCCGCGATGTCGGCGACCATGCCGATCTGCGCCGCCGGCTCCATGCGCCCATCCAGCGCCTCGATGCGCGCTTTCAGCGCTGTGAATCCGAAGGCGCCGTCGGCGACGGCGAAGGCGCGAACGATGCGCTCTGCAGGCGCCCCCGACATCTCTTTCATGCGCGCCACGAACACCGGCCCCGCTAGATTGATCACCCGGTTGGCGATCACATCGGCGACGATCTCGCGCTTCAGACGGTGGCGCTCGAGTTCGGCGCCGAACTTCGCGGCGGCGGCAGGCGGGAAATAGCCGGTCAGTTCCGGCAGAAAATACGGGTCGTCGGGCAGGCTGCGGGCAATCAACTCCGCCTTGAGGTCGAGCTTGGCATAAGCGAGCAGCACCGCCAGTTCCGGGCGCGTCAAGCCTAGGTCGCTCTGCGCGCGGCGGCGCAATTCGCCGTCGTCGGGCAGGAACTCGACCGCGCGATCGAGCCGCCCGCGCATTTCCAGATCGCGCACATAGCGGCCATGGGCGTCGAGATCTCTGGGCGCGCGGGATAACGCCACCGAAAGCGCCAGCGTCTGGTCGTAATTGTCCATCAGCACGAGGCGGGCGACTTCGTCGGTCATCTCGGCCAGTATCGCGTCGCGCTCGGCGGGCTTGATTTCGCCGCGGCGCAACGGTCCGCCCATCAAGATCTTCAGGTTGACCTCATGGTCGGAGGTGTCGACGCCGGCCGAATTGTCGATGGCGTCGGTGTTGAGCCGTCCGCCTGCCAAGGCATATTCGATGCGGCCGAGCTGTGTGAGCCCGAGATTGGCGCCTTCGCCGACGACTTTGGCGCGCAACTCGGTGCCGTTGACGCGCACCGTATCGTTGGCGCGGTCGCCGGCGTCCGGATTGCTCTGCGAGGCAGCCTTGACGAAGGTGCCGATGCCGCCGAAGAACAACAGATCGGCCGGCGCCTTCAGCAACGCCTTGATGAGCTCCGCCGGCGTCGCGAATGCCGCGGTCAGGCCCGTCAAAGCCTTCATCTCCGCGCTGAGCGCGATCTGCTTCAGCGTGCGCGCGAATATGCCACCGCCATTGGAGATCTTCGTCTTGTCGTAGTCGGCCCAAGACGAGCGCGGCAGCTCGAACAGGCGCTTGCGTTCGTCCCAGCCCGCCTCGGCGTCGGGCTCCGGATCGATAAAGATGTGGCGATGGTCGAAGGCGGCAATCAGCCGGGTCGCTTTCGACAGCAGCATGGCGTTGCCGAAGACGTCGCCCGACATGTCGCCGACGCCGACGCAGGTGAAAGGCTCGGTTTGGATGTCGCGTCCGAGCTCGCGGAAATGGCGCTTGACCGCCTCCCAGGCGCCCCTGGCCGTGATGCCCATCCGCTTGTGATCGTAGCCGTGGCTGCCACCCGAGGCGAACGCGTCGCCCAGCCAGAAGCCGCGCCCTTCGGCGATCTCGTTGGCGATATCGGAGAAGCTGGCCGTGCCCTTGTCCGCGGCGACCACCAGATAGGGATCGTCGCCGTCGTGGCGCACGACGTTCTCGGGCGGCACCACCGAACCGTCGTGATGCAGATTGTCGGTGACGTCGAGCAGCGCATTGATGAAGGTCTTATAGGCGGCAATCGCTACGGCCTGGACCTCCTCGCGCGCGGCGTTGACCGGCAACTGCTTGGGAAAAAAGCCGCCCTTGGCCCCCACCGGCACGATGACGGCGTTCTTGACTTGCTGCGCCTTGACCAGTCCCAAAACTTCGGTACGGAAATCCTCGCGCCGGTCCGACCATCGGATGCCGCCGCGCGCCACCTTGCCGAAGCGCAGATGCACACCCTCCACCTCGGGCGAATAGACGAAAATCTCCACATGCGGGCGCGGCGCGGGCAATTCATCAAGCTTCTCGGAATCGAGCTTGATAGAGAGATAGGATTTGGGCCGGCCGAAGTCGTCGGCCTGATTGAAATTCGTGCGCAGCACGTTTGCGATCACGTTGCGCAGGCGGCGGATGATGCGGTCGTCGTCCAGGCTCTGGACGTCGCCGAGCGCGCCTTCGATCCGTTCATGCAGCGCCTCCTCGCCGGCGCCGCCGGGTGCCGAGCGCGCGTGGAACAGTTCGACCAGGAGCCGCGCGATGTCGGGATTGCGGGCGAGCGCCTGCTCCATATAGTCCTGGCTAAACTGGATAGCGGCCTGGCGCAGAAACTTGGCGGCGGCGCGCAGGATCGTCACGTCGCGCCAGCCCAGCGACGCTGCGATCACCAGCCGATTGAAGCCGTCGCTTTCGGCCTCGCCGGCGACGACGGCATGGAAGCCCTCTTCTAAGCGCTGCTTGATCGCGACGAGATCGGCCGCCCCCTGATCGGCGCGCTCCATCAGGAAATCGAGCACAAAGGCCTCGCGCATGGCGCCGTCTTCGGTCTTGAGCGCGATGGTATAGGCGTCCTCCGCTATCACCCTGAGCCCGAAATTCTCGAAGATCGGCAGCGACAGCGAGAGCGGCAGCGCCGCGTCCATTCCATAGAGCTTGATGCGCAGCACGCTGTGCGCGTCGTGCGCCCTGCGCAGAACACGCGCCTCGATCGCGGGCGCCTTCGGCCGGCGCGCCAGCGCCCGCAGGGCGGCGATATCCTCCACCGCCTCCACCGGCGTGAAGGCATCGCGATAGCGCGCCGGAACGCCTTGCGCCTGGTCGTGGAACAGCCGCAGCCCCTCGATTTCGCCGTACCGCGCGCGCAGCGCATCGGCGAAGCCGTCGTCCCAGGTGCGGATCGCGGCGCGGATGTCATCCTCGAGCCGCGCGATGTCGACGGCCGGGCGCACGGTTTCGTTGCGCGTCACGATGTAATGGATGCGCACCAGCGCGGATTCGTCGAGGGTGGGAACGGCCGATGTCGGCCGGCCGTCGAAGGCGCGCGCCAGGATGGCGTGGATCCGCTCGCTTGCCTGCTCGTCATAGCGTTCGCGCGGCACGAAGACGAGGGCGGAGACGAAGCGGTCGAAGCGGTCGAAGCGCACGAAGGCGCGCACCTTGGGCCGTTCGCTCAGCCTGAGAATGCCAAGCGCGATAGCGTAAAGCTCGTCATCGGAAATCTGGAACAATTCGTCGCGCGGAAACGTGTCGAGAATATGGGCTAGCGTCTTGGCGTCGTGGCTCGACGGCGCAAGCCCCGCGCGCACCATCACGGTCTCCACCTTCAGGCGCAAAAGCGGAATATCCGCCGGCCGGCGGCTGTAGGCGCCCGAGGTGAACAGGCCGACAAAGCGCCGCTCGCCCAGCAAGGCGCCGTCCGCGCCGAACTGCTTGATGCCGATATAGTCCATGCTCGCGCGGCGATGCACCAGGCTTTGCCGGTTCGACTTGGCGATGATCAAGGGCGTCGGCTGGAGCAGGAAATCGCGCAACTGCGCCGTAAGCCCCGCGCGGTCCGGGCGTTTTTGCAGGACAAGCGCGTCGCGGTCGGCGAGCACGCCGAGCCCGCTGCCCTCCACCGGGTCGAGCCGGCCGCCATCGTCTTCGCTGTAACGGTAGTCGCGGCAGCCGAGGAACGTGAAATGATTGTCGCCCAGCCATTCGAGGAAGGCGAGGCTTTCGGCCAGCTCGCTTTCGGGCACGCGCCCCGGCTCGGCCTTGAGACGGGCAACGGCCTCCTTCAGCCGCTCCTGCATGGCCTGCCAATCGCGCACCGCCAGCCGCACTTGCGTCAAGGCGGCTTCGGCGCCGCTCACCAGCGCCGCGCGGCACTCCTCGCCGACGAGCGGATCGAGTAGCAGGACGACGACACTGGTTTGCCGTCCGTCGATTGGGATAATCGGATGGAACACGGCGCGCAGCCGCACACCTTGGGCGGTCGCTTCGCCTAGTAAGGAATCGAAGAGGAATGGCGAGTCGTCGTTGACGGCGACCAGAACGGTCTCGTTGTGGCCATAGTCTTTCGCTTCCGATGCCGGATCGAACAACGCGACGAGCGTCGCGCCCGCCTTATGCTGAGCGGCGCGGGCGAACACCAAACGCGCGAGCGCCGCCAGCTCCTGCGGTGTATAGCGGGTTAGGTCTTCGGGCGCGGCATTGCGATAAAGCGCCTCGACGAAGGCAAGAGAGGCCGGATCGCCGCCGGACGCCGCG
>Ga0265342_10005010_pt1 | contig 10223 bp, 9 predicted proteins | sample 4CB327metaG_FD_203125 | JGI IMG/M metagenome (GOLD analysis project Ga0265342, IMG submission 203125) | Rhizosphere microbial communities from Carex aquatilis grown in University of Washington, Seatle, WA, United States - 4-CB3-27 metaG | ecosystem: Host-associated > Plants > Roots > Rhizosphere...
CTTGCGCTATCACGTTGACGGTGATGCCGGTCTTGGCCGTGAACTGCGGAAGAATGTTCGCCAGCAGCCCGGATGCTTCGACCGAAGTTGTCGAGGCCAATACGATGGATTGCTCGGCGGCAGAACCAGGGTCGATCGCAGCGAGCGTTAAAACCAGAGCAAGGGCGTTTCGAAGCTTGATCATACTTCATCGCTCCCGGCCGTGCGCGCCCGTCCCGCCAGCGCGAAAACCGTCGCGCTGATCGAGATACTGATTCCCACCAGGACCGCACCCAAAGCCAAGGCCAACGATAGGTCGCCTTGGCTTGTCTGGAGGGCAATGGTCGTGGTCATCGTTCTGGTTAAACCGCGAATGTTGCCGCCCACCAGGATGACCGCGCCAACCTCCGAAACGGTACGACCAAAGCCCGCCAAGACGGCTGTTAGGAGGTCGGCGCGAATGATCATCAGGATTTGCGGAACAGCCTGAAATCGCGTCGCGCCGTCGCTGGTCAGTTCGTCGCCGTAACGCGCCCACGCCCTCTCGCTGGCGCGATGCACAAGCGCCGTGATGATCGGTATGGCGAGGATTGCCTGCGCGATCACCATAGCGGTGGGGGTGAAGAGCAGTTCGAGGAAGCCGAGTGGCCCGGAACGAGACAACGCGAGATATAACACGAGTCCGACAACGACCGGCGGCAAACCGAAAAATGCGTTGATCAGAACGATGACCAGCCGCCGCCCGGGAAATGGAAAAATGGCAAGCGCGGCTCCGAAGAGCACGCCGATGCCAGCCGCTATGGCTGTGGCGGCCAGACTAACGCCGATCGAAAGTCCGACAATCTCCAGGAAGTCGTTCAAGTGGTAGCCAATCCAGTAACCGAGCCTTGTAAGCAGGCGACGCCCAAATCTGTCAATCAGGTTTTAAAGATCGGGTCCAGCGGGCAATCTGTCGAAAGCCACCTGCGAGGGTGCACTGACCGCGCAGCATGGTTAGGCCCGCCGCGTGCTTGCAGAATGCGGCCCGGCCGCTGCTTTGCATCGTGACTATGGCGCTCAGGCCACCGACCTCGCGGTTCGGCCGACGTGACAAATCGCCGTGTTTTGGAACTATTGGTCAGTCCGCCTTTTATCCCGGTAGCCCTCACGGGGTATTATTTCAACCGGGATTGGAACGAACATGGCCAAGAAGTCGATGCTGCTGAGCGACCTCTTTCACGAGACGCTCAAGGATATCTATTTTGCCGAGAACAAGATTCTGAAGACGCTTCCGAAGATGGCGAAGGCCGCTCAGTCGAAAGAGCTACAGAAGGCCTTCACCAAACATCTTCGTGAAACCGAAGGCCAGGTGAGGCGTCTCAATCAGGTCTTCAAGATCATCGGCAAGCCGCCACGCGGCAAGACCTGTGCGGCCATCAACGGCATCACGGAGGAAGGCGCCGAGATCATGAAAGACTTCAAGGGAATGCCGGCGCTCGATGCCGGGCTTCTCGCGGCGGCCCAGGCCGTCGAACATTACGAGATGTCGCGTTATGGCACGCTGCGTACATGGGCCGAAGAGCTTGGAATGGCTGACGCGGCCAGGCTTTTGCAGGCGACGCTTGACGAAGAGGAGGCAACGGACGCGGCTCTCACCAAGCTTGCCGAATCCCTCATCAACATCGAAGCCGAACACGATCTGGCGGCCTGAAACGGGGACGCCGCATCGGCTGTTCAAGGGAGCCGTAGCCAAGGGAGCTATAGATCATGAACGATATCAAAGAACACATGGAAGTCATCGGAGCGGACGGCGTGCATGTCGGCACGGTCGACAAGATCGACGACAACCGGATCAAATTGACCAAGAAGGACAGCGGAGAGGGATCGCACAAGAGCCATCACCACTATATCGACCGCGGACTGGTTGCCGGGGTTGAAGGTAACAAGGTTCGGCTATCCGCCATCGGCGCGGTCGCCGTGACCATGGAGGAAGAGCAGAAATAGCTGAGCCGCGGCTTGATGTCCTCAATCACCGCGCTTCTTGAGTGATTTGCCCGACGGGCAAATCACTCAAACTGTTTCCTCATGTTCAACAAGTTTCCCTTGCCCCGACGGGCAAATCACCTTTAGAAGCCCGCGCGTCTCGCGCCCAAAGAGGGGCGTATCGCGATCGTCACGGACGTTGGGCGCGGGATGCGATGGACGAGGGGTGCGCGTCAAGACGAGCGCGCGGCTCTCGGACGGCGAAGTCGTGTGGTCCTGACGCCCCGATGCTGGCGTCAAGTTCTTAAGAAGCTAACGCTTCTCAGGGATGACGGAGACAATAAAGCCCGGTCTCCGGGGAGAGCGCGAAGGAAGCCGTTAAAACCAATCGCGCAGGGAATGCCGGATCGTTCGGCTGACCTGTGGTGACTACGCTCGTATGCTTTCTTTACTTGCATAGGCTGCGGGTGCGGCCAGGCGCCCGGCATTCCCTGCGCCCTCTGTCTTTGAGGGAGCCGACGAAGCAAGACCCGGGTGTGCTGCGCCGCGGGAGGGTAGGGGCTTGCGTCATTGCCTGCGACAAACGCAAGGCATTTGCGCAAGGGAGCATGAGCGACGACCCGCCGTCGCTCGCTTCGCAAGCTATGGCAGGCCTGTAGTCCGCCGAGGCGCTCTTGCGCGTAGGCGGAAGCAATCCAGTCTTTGGAGGCCGCTCTGGATTGCTGCGCTGGCGCTCGCGATGACGGGAGGGGACGCGACCAACGCCAAAAGTCTGAGCCGGAACGCCGAGAAACCGCGCCGATTACGGTTGCCAACCATCAAAACTGGCGCGATCCTTGAGCCGACGAAAGAGGCCTGGAAAACAGGCCGGAAAAAATCGGGAGGACAGGATGACACGGATGAACCGGCGCGCCTTCGTGGCGCTCGCGGCGGGCGCGATTACAGCGCCGTATCTGTCGCGAAATGCGTTAGCGGACGATCCGATCAAGCTGCGTTGCTCGCTCGACACCGCGCCGTCGCACCCACGCAACCAAGCGGTTGTCGATTATCTCGCCAAGATCGAGGAGGCGAGCCAGGGCAAGATCAAGGGCGAAGTGTTCCATTCCGGCCAGTTGTTCGCCGATCTCAACGTCACCAAGGCGCTGATCCAGGGTCAGGTCGACATGGCCGCGCCCGGCACCTGGACCATGACCGGGCTCGTGCCCGACGTCGACTTCTGCCAGTTGCCGGCGCTCTATAGTCCGGCGATCGACGTGTACCGCCGCTGCAGCGACGGCGCGCCGGGCGAGCACGTCAACAAGCAACTCGAAGGCAAGCTGCGCTCGCACATTCTTGGCAGCTGGCTCGAGCTCGGCAACGAGAACTGGTACACGACGAAGAAAGAGATTCGCTCGCTCGAAGACTTGAACGGGCTGAAGATCCGCAGCCCCGGCGGCGCCGGCACTTCCTGGCGCATCGGTTTCGTGCACGGCATTGCCAACGTCACGCCGTGGCCGAATGTTCCACTGGCGCTTTCGCAAGGCACTTTCGACGGTTTTGTCAGCAGCGACGAGAGCGTCAATTCCGCCAAACTTTGGGAAGCCGGAGTCAAATATTCCTACGCGGATCATCAGTTCTACGCCAACTACATCCCGATGGTGAGCGACGCTTTCTGGTCGAAGCTCGGCGAGGCCGAGCGCAAGCTGATGCGCGACATTTGGGCTGCGAATATCGAGCGCTACCGCGCGATGTCCGAAAAATCGCAAGCCGAGGCGCGCAAGACGATGCAATCGAACGGCGTGAGCTTCTTTGATCCGTCGGCGGATCAGGTGGCGGCCGATCGCAAGCGCATGATCGCGGCGCAGGCCGATCTGATCCGCGACACCAAGCTGTCGGCCGACATCGTCAAGCTCGTGACGGATACCGTCGGCAGTCACAGCTAACATGGCGGGTGGGGGCGGTTCACCGAGGCGTGACGGGTGGTGGGACAAGGTTGAGCGGCTCCTGATCGGTCTGCTGGGTCTTGCCGCGATGATCGTCGGCCTGGTGCAGGTGGTCGGTCGCTATGTCGCGCCACGTTACGCCATCTCATGGGCCGAGGAGGTGATCGTCTATCTCGTCGTCTGGGGCATCATGCTCGCGGCCTCGCAGCTCGTGCGTACCGACGGTCATGTGCGGCCTGACTTGGTGCTGCGCGCGGTGTCGCCGGGCGTCCAGCGCTGGATGGAGGTCGTCAATTGCGTTGTCGCGCTGGCGTTCTGCGCCGGCCTTGCCTGGTACGGCGCCAGCATCGTCGAGACCTCATGGATGCTGGACGAGCGCAGTTCGTCCGACGTGCAGTTTCCGATGTGGCTTTATTCGGCGGCGGTGCCGACCGGCGCGGCACTGATGTCGGGTCGCTACTTGATCCGGCTCTATCGCTACCTCTTCGCCTTCGATCCCGAAACCATGACGGTCGGCCACATTCCCGCGCACGAGCAGACCGGCGTGAGCGCGACGTTGTCGCAAACCGACTGATGAAAGTGAATTTCACCAATGCCTCGGCAGCGCGGTCAGAACCCCTCCCCCTGAAAGCGGGAGGGTTGGGGTGGGGGTTCGCAGGGATGATGAGCGTGACCTCTCCCGGCTCGCTTCAAAGCTCACCGACTTTTCCCTATCAGGGAGAGGTGGAACCAACATCAGCGGTCTGGACAGCGAGAGATAACGCGTCATGCTCCTGATCCTGTTTCTGGTGCTGTTCTTCGGTCTGCTCGCGGTCGGCATGCCGATCTTCCTCGTGCTCGGGCTGTGCGCTGCCGTCCTCTATTTCGCCTCGGGCGAGCCGCTGATCGGCGTCGTGCAGGTCATTATCGACCATCTGAACTCGCCGACGCTGATGTCGCTGCCATTGTTCGTGATGGCGGCGACCTTCATGCGTTACGGCGGCGTCGCCAAGGCGCTGGTCGATCTGTCCGCCGCCTGGCTTGGCGGTGTGCGCGGCTCGCTCGGGCTCGTCACGGTCGTCGCCTGTACGCTGTTTGCGGCGATCTCGGGTTCGTCGGTCGCAACGGCCCTGGCGATGGGAACGATCCTGCTGCCGGCGATGATCGAGAAGGGTTATCCGCGCAGCTTTGCGCTCGGCGTGGTCGGCGCATCCGGCACCATCGGCATCGTCATCCCGCCGTCGCTGGCGCTGATCCTTTACGGCATCGTCGCCGAGCAGTCGGTGCCGCGGCTGTTTCTTGCCGGCGTCCTGCCCGGTCTGTTGCAGGCCGCGGTGTTCTTCGCCTGGGTCTGGTACGACGCAAGGCGGCGAAAGTTTCCGGTCGAGCCGAGCCTGCCGCTGGCCGAGCGTATCAAGGTGACCGCACGCGCAATCCCGGCGCTGATCGTGCCGGTGATCGTGCTGGTCGGGATTTATGGCGGCATCGTCACTGTCACCGAAGCCGCCGCGATCGCCGCAGTGGTGTCGCTGCTGGTGAGCCTCATTTATTATCGAGGTTTCCACTGGTCGGAAACGCTTTGGGTGGTGGCAGATGCGCTCAAGAGCGCAGGCGCGATCATGCTGATCGTCGCAACCGCGCTCGCCTTCGGTCACTGGATGACGGCCTCGGGCCTTCCTGCCGAACTCGTCAAATGGGTGCTGGCGCAGAACATGGCGCCGTGGCAGTTCCTGCTTGCGATCAACGTACTGTTGCTCGTGCTCGGCTGTTTCCTCGAAGTGATCGCGACGCTGTTGCTGGTGCTGCCGATACTGGCGCCGGTGCTGCCGGCGCTCGGCGTCGATCCGGTGCACTTCTCGATCATTTTCACCCACAACATGGAGATTGCGCTGGTTCATCCGCCGGTGGGTTTGAATCTATTTGTGCTGTCGACGATTTCGCACGCGCCGATCGGTGAGGTCGTGCGCGGCGTATTGCCGTTCCTGATTTTGCTATTGATGGTGCTGATGATCATCACCTACGTGCCAGCGCTCACGATGTGGCTGCCGCATGTGGTCTATGGGAATTGAGACGTTGTGGCCTGTTCAGTCCGCGTTGGCGCTGCGGCTGTGGTTGAGCAGCAGATAAAGCGCGCGCGGGTTCGTGGTGAAGTATCGCCAGAACAGCCGGCGCGGCTCGAGCCAGATGCGCCAGGCCCATTCGAGCCCTGCGTCCTGCATCCATCGCGGCGCGCGGGCGCGGCTGCCGGAGAGGAAATTGAAAAGGCCGCCGGAGGTCTTGATGACGCCGACCCGGGTCAGCTTTGAGGTGTATTCGGCGACGAAGGCCTGCTCGTAGGGCACGCCGAGCGCCACCCATAGATAGTCCGGCGCCAGTTCGTTGATCTCGTCGACCTTGGCGCGCAGCGCGTCGCCCCGGAGATAGCCGTGAGAATGCCCGACGATCCGCAGTTTTGGATACATCTTGCGGACATTGGCGACGGCGATGGCGTTTTCGGCGTCGTCCGCGCCAAACATATAGAAGGAGAGGTTGGCTTCTTCCGCCTTGCGGGCCACGACATGGAACAGGTCGGTCGTCGCAACTCGTTCCGGCAGCCGCATCGGCGACTTCAGCCGCGACACCGCGACCAGCGGCTGGCCATCGGCGTTGATGAGATCGGCGGCGCGGAACAGCTGGTCCGTCATCGGCTCAGTGGAGCAGCGCGCAAGCACTTCGCCGTTGGCCGAGGTCAGATAGATCGGGCGCGTGACCCGGCGATGCGGGAACACGGCGTTGATCATGAAATCGGCGGTTTGCTCGAGGTCGAGCACGGCGATGCGCAGGCCGCCGAGCGTGATCCTGGGGATGCTGGCCGTGGCGGCCCTGCCGACCGGATTTGCGCGCCGCTCAAGCATATTGCGCGCTCCGGACCGATTGAACAGGAGCCGCATGCAACTCGCTGACGATCACACCGATCAGCTTGCGCTCGGCACCGCCGAGGCCTGCGATGATGTCGTCCATGCAGCCGTTGATATCGAGGCTGGCCGACAGCGTCGCGATCAGCCCGTCGGCTACGCCGATCAGCTTGAGCTCGTCCGTGCCGAACGGCATCGCCGGGCCGTCGATAATGATGAGGTCGTGGTCGCCGCTGGCGCGCGCCTGCGCGATCGCCTTTCGAATAGCCTCGGCGGTGCCCGATCCGATCGCGGGCAATACCTCGATGTTATTCCTGGTCTTGATCGCGCGCTGGGCCTTGCTGCCGATCGAGAGCCAGCCGAGCCGCTTTGCCTCCGGCTTGCGCACGCCTTGCAGCTTGTTGGAAAGCAAACGGCTCTCGTGGTCGGCGTCGATCACCAGCACCCTGGTATCGTCACGGGCAGCGGCGAGTGCAACATTCAAAGTCACGATGCTTCGATCGCGGCTGGCGCCCTGGCCGATGACGGCGACGACCGGTGCGACGTTGGCGCTGGCGCGCCGGCCGAGCGCCTCGCGCATGCCGCGCATCGCGTCGAGAAAGGTCGTGAGCGGGAAGGTGGCTCGTAGCGTCGGCCATCCGAGCCGCGTCAAATCGGGGATGCCGCCAGTCGCAATAATGCCGCCGAGCGTGCGGATCACGTCGGATTCCTGCAAGCGCGCGATGCCGGGCTTCTCGGAGACGGGGGCGGCGGGCTTGTTCTCCAACGGCTCTGCCGAAGGCTCCGTTGCGGATGCGACTGCGGCTTGGGCAGCAGGAGTTGCGGCAGGTTTGATCGACAGCAGCTCGACCGCCGTAAACCACATCGCTGCCGCCAGCGCGCCAAGCACGAGTCCGATCGTCGCCAAGAGACTTACGGCCGGGGGGAAGGAGCGCCGCTGCGGCACTGTGGCTTCGCCAATGATGCGCGCATTCGACGTATTGAGGCTCTCCTGCTCCTCGGTTTCACGCGAGCGTTTAAGGAAGGATTGGTACACATCGCGGCTCGCCTCGACGTCGCGCTCGAGTTCGCGAAGCCGCACCGAAGCCTGGCTGAGCTGTACGCTCTGGCGTTTTTGCGCCTCTAAAGACCGGGTGAGCGACGTTTCGTAGTCGCGAGCGCGCGTGAGATCGTTCTTCGCCGACTGGGCGTAACGATCGATTTCCTCGCTCACCGTGCGATGCAGGTCCTCGACCTGTTTTCCCATCTGCCGCAACGACGGATGCAAGGGCCCAAGCTCGCTCGTCATCTCGGCGAGACGCCGGCGCGCTTCGGCATATTGCGCGCGCAAGTTGGCAATCGTCGGCGATTGCAGAGCTTCCGGAATAGCGCCGGCATCGCTCGCGGCGCGGCGGCTCGCTTCAATCTGATCAAGTTTGGCTTGCGCATCGAGGGTCGCGGCATGCGCCGCCGCGAGGCGCTGATTGCTTGCCAGCAATTGCTGGTCGGTGATCAATGTGTCCTGCGTGCCGACGAAATTATTTTGCGCCTTGTAGACCGCAAGCGTGTTCTCGGCCGTGCGCAGCCGTTCCTGCAATTCCTTCAGCCGGCCCGACAGATCGGAAGTGGCGCGCCGTGCGGCGATGGATTGCGAGTTCTTGGTCTCGATCAGATAGGCGCTGGAGATCGCGTTGGCGAGCATCGCCGCCTTGGCGGGATCTTCGGACCAAACGTCGATGTCGACGATGAATGTGCGATCGGTCTTCTTGACGATGATATGGCGATTGAGCGCATCGAGCGCCGTGGTCTGAACGTTCACCGGCGCTTTGGCCTGCCGCGCTTCGAGTCCGAACAGGCCGAGCAAATTCGACGTCAATCCGTTCGCGCCGCCGCCGAATTCGGGATCCTTGTCGATATGCGTGTTCTGGATGACCTGCGTCAGAACGCTGTTGGACGTAATCACGCGCGCCTGACTTTCGACCACCATCGCGAGACCGGAGATGTCCTGCGAGCGCGGCGTCAGTTCGCGGTCGACGAGCTGCAGCTCGCGCGGGTCGACATAAAGCTGGGCGGTCGCGAAATATTTCGGCGTCAGGCTTTTGCCGATCGCGATCGCCGCGCAGGCGCCGATCAGGCCGGCGGCTGCGATCGCCGTCTTGCGCCGCCACAGCAGCTGGGCAAGCTGCAACACGTTCAAGCCGGCCGAAGGTCGCGTGGGCTTTGGCCCCGCGTCCGGCTTGGGTCGCGTTATGGGTTGGTCATACGCCAGCATGGACCCCGGTTTCCATTCGAACCGCCGAACGCTTCGGCTGAGCGGCTACTTCTCGGGTCACGTCGGGCAGGGAACGAACGCAACAGCAAAAATTAACCATACTCTTTGATGGACTATTCACCGAATTAGCAAAGAAACCGTTTAAGTCATAGCACTGTGCGCGGCTCCGATCGCGGACGACCGCGCGCCATGCCGCATAGGTTAACCGATCGTTACTCTTCGACATGGCGCCGCGCTCCTGTTGCGATTGAGCGTTTCGACCGGCGTGCCAATTCGGCGACAACGTTTGCAAGCCTCTCGCGGGAAAACCTGAAGGCAGCCCGCAAGCGTCTGCGCGCGTGGCAGATGTCGAGTAGCCAGCACAAAGCTATGTAGCTCGTCAGTCCCGTTGCCACCAGAACGATACACGCGACGAAATCGGAGACGTGCAGACTTCTGTCGATCGTAACGACCACGGATGCCATCATCAGACCGGCGATCATGATCAGTGCCAGACGGCCGATCGGTATGGGAACAGGAAAGGCGCGCCGGGAAAGCGCAAGCGCTACGAAAAATCCGAAGGCGTCGGCGCAAAGTCTCGCCCATGCCGCGCCAAGGGGGCCGTAGTCACTCACGAAAACGTAGGACAGCGCCACGTTGGCAGCGATGATCGCGCCGATGTTGACCAGATAGAAGCTGTTTCGTCCCGAAAGCAGGAAACTCGAGTGAAGGTACTGCTGCGTCAAAATTTGGAAGACCACCGCGACCGCCAGGATAGGCATGGTTTGCGCGGCAACTTCCCGGAAATCGGCGCCGAAGACGACGTTGGCAATATGTGGGGAGATCGCAGCGAAGCCGAGGCAGGCCGGCAACGTCACGCCGAAAAGCAGTTCGACGCATTCCGCCAGATGCGAACGTACGGCAGCGCGACCCTGGCTGGCGCGAATTTGCACGGCCATCGGAATGAAAGCGGCGGCGGCGCTCATCGCGGGCAGCATCAGTGTCTGCCGGACGAGGTCGAGGCCGGCGATATACCTGCCGGTATCGGCCGGGCCGATCAGGTTTGCGATCATGAACCGGTCGGTCACGCTCGATATCGCGAGCAATGTGAGCGACAGTGTAAGCGGCAGGCCCTGGAGCGCGACGGATCGAATAGGCGAGTCAAATTTGCTTTTCGTGCCGCGCCAGATGGTGGACCATTGCACGATCACGGCAGCAAAGCAGGCGAGCGCTGCGGAGCTCAGCAGGAAAGATCCT